>WNGC01002377.1_pt1 | contig 11503 bp, 8 predicted proteins | sample 5400051 | NCBI WGS metagenome assembly WNGC01 (sample SAMN13153368, study PRJNA577476) | soil metagenome | isolation source: 20 cm soil or saprolite under grassland replicate 2 | place: USA:California | collected 2016-06-15 | reverse complement strand
AGGACGTCGTGCAGCCACGACGGGAACAGGAAGAAGTTGAGGAAGCCGGGACCGGCGACGTCGACCCGCTCCAGGTGCGGCGGCGGGGCCGACTCGATCGCCGCCTTGACCTGGTCGGCGATCTGCCGGGGCGGGCGCCCCGCCGTCTTCGCTATCTGCATCGCGACCGGGCTCGCCCAGTCTCCCTGGCCGTGGTCCGGATCGCCGGGCTCGAGCGCGACGCCGTTCGGCGGCTCGGGAAGCCCGGCCGCACGCAGCGCTTCGCTCAGGCTGTGGCGGAGCTCGTCACGAATCACGAAGTGGGGTCAGGCGACGCGCAGCGCGTCACCGTTGCGGCGATCGTACTTCCCGCCCCGTCGCGACCACCGGGAACTTGTGACATCGTCGAGATACCCTCGGCGTCGCGGCCCTCGTAGCTCAGGGGATAGAGCAGTGGCCTCCGGAGCCATGTGCGCAGGTTCGAATCCTGCCGAGGGCGCTTGCGACGCCGAGAGCGTCGTCAGAGTGGGACGGTCACGTCGGCGAGCCATGGCCGGTGTGTGGCGTGGGGAAACGTCCCGGCGAGATCGAGGAGCTCAGGCCGGTCGAATGCGTCGGGATCCTGGTCGCGATTCGGTGCCCGGGCTGCAGCTTGCTCGGGTGTGCAGGGCGGAGTGGGCTGCGGAACCTTCACCGCGGGGTCGAAGTGGAGCGCCGGATCGGGGCGAGCGTTGCGCAGCGTCTTCCCCATGTTGTTCGCCATCCGGTCGCGTCGTGTGAGTGCCCATCGGCCCCGGCGCCCCGATCCTTCCGCCGGCGCGCCGAGGAAGCGCCACTCGAGAAAGCGCATGATCGACGTGTGGTCGTAGAGGCGGTGGTCGACGTCGCCCCGCTGGGCGTATGGCGAGGCCAGGAAAGCGGGCACGCGAAACCCGGCTTGGCCGAAGTTGTTCTCGTCGACCTTGCTCGCACGCGCGTCAGGGAGGATCGGGGGGCGCACATGGTCGAAGAATCCCCCGCCTTCGTCGTATGTGAGGATGAATGCTCCGGTCTGCCAATGCACGGAGCTCGCGAACGCTCCGAAGATCTCGCGCACCCAACGCTGCCCGAGCTCGACGTCGGCGTAAGGATGGTCGTCAGTGCGTTGTGCCTCGCCGACGCCGAAGTGGGGTTCCACGAAGACCACACGGGGCAAGGTGCCCGTCGAAGCATCCTCGAAGAAACGGTCGAGCGGACGGATGAACGGCGTCATGCGCTCGAGCGGCCAGAGCGCCAGGAGCGGGACGCTCGTGTAGTAGTAGCCGACCGGTACTCCGGCCGCGCCGAGGCGATCGACGACCGTCTCGGCGCGGAAGATCCCCACCGGCGTCCCCGAGGTGTTGTCCTTGCGTCCCTCGGACTGCGCGGACAGAAAGTATTGGCGGTTGGGGAACGTGGGGCCGAGCAGCGACGAGTGCCAACGATCGAAGATCGTGAAGCGGCGCGCGAGTGCTTCGTACACCGGGAGCTGGTGCGCCGCGTAGTACGTGATTGCGTTGAGATGGTCGGCGCCGCTCCCACCGACGAGGAAGCCCCGGTCTCGCTGGGCGCGGGCGACGTCCCAGCTGTGGCCGGGGTCGCTGAACGTGCAAAATCGACTCTCGACCTTCTCCGGTTCGAGTGCGCCGGCCGGACGGGTCGGTACCTGGGTTCCTTGGAAGTCGACGAACGTTTGGTGCGCGCGCGCGTTGACGGCGAAGCCGCCTCCGTGCCGTCTGCGTCCGGTATCGAGGTACTCGAGGTCATCGCCGAGCCAGCCCAGGTAGTGGTCGAACGATCGGTTCTCCATCATCACGATGACGACGGTGTCGATCGGGCACTCGGCCGCAGGGTGGCCGAGGATGCTGTCTGCCGAGGCCAGTGTTCGCCTGACGTTGCGCACTCCGGGCGCGGCCCCCGACGGCTGCAGTTGCGGAAAGCCTGCGAGTGCGACCCCCGCACCGATGGCCCCACCGAGGAACGCCCGCCGGTCGATCGGTCGGTCCGGCATCTCGCCGTCTCCCATCCGCCGTCGGCATAGTCTGCGCCGATGGGTGCCCTCGAAGGCAAGGTCGCGCTCGTGACCGGTGCGGCGTCGGGCATCGGCAGGGCGACGGCCGAACGCCTCGCTGAAGAAGGTGCCCGTGTGGGCGTCGTCGACCTGACGGACGACGCCGGTCAGGAAGTCGCCGAGTCGGTCGGGGGCGTGTTCCATCGGGCCGACGTCGGCGAGCCGAGCGATGTCGACGCGGCGTTCGCGACCGTCGAACGCGAGCTGGGCGGTGTCGACATCGCGTTCCTCAACGCGGGAATCGCCATCGGTCACCCCCAGATCGAGACGCTCCCCGACGACCTGTACCGGCTCATCATGCGGGTCAACGTGGACGGCGTGGTGTACGGCGCGCGCGCCGCGGTCCGGGCGATGGAACGACGTGGCGGCGGTGCCATCGTCGCGACCTCGTCGCTCGCCGGGTTGATCCCGTTCCCGCCCGATCCCGTCTACGACCTCACCAAGCACGCGGTCGTCGGCTTCATCCGCAGCATCGCCCCGTCGCTCGATGCGAAGGGCATCACGGCCAACACCGTGAACCCGGGCATGACCGACACCAAGATCATGGGCGAGGACGCCCGGCGGACGCTGCGCGAGGCCAACTTCCCGATCATGCCGCCGAGCCAGATCGCCGACGCCGTGCTCCGGATCGTGACCGGTGGACGCACGGGCGAGTGCTGGGTCTGCCAGCCGGGCCGCGAGCCCGAGCCGTACCGCTTCCACGACGTTCCCGGGCCGCGCACCGAGGGCGCGCAGGGCCGGGTGCCGCCGGGCGTTCGCGAGGGCACGCTCGAAGCTTGATCGGCGCCGTCGCAAGCTCCGGCTCTGCGGCGCCGATCGGCAAAGCCGCCGTCGCCGCAGGCTGAACCTTGGCGGCCCGGTTCGGGACACCTTCTATCCTGGGATTCCTCCGGCGGATCCCGGGGGGAAAGGACATCGTGGAAGACGACCCGAGCGCGGCACGCGAGCCCGTCCAGCCCGAGGTGGTCCAGCAGTCGCCGGCGCCCGCGGGTGATGGCGGCGACGGAACCCAGACCCCGCAAGAGCAGGTCACCCGCCCGACGAAGCTCATCCGGATCGCTTCGATGGTCCGCAACATGCTCGAAGAGGTCCGCCGCGCCCCGATCGACGACGCGGGGCGCAAGGCGCTGCGCGAGATCCACGAGCGGTCGATCCACGAGCTCGAAGGGGTGCTGTCTCCGGATCTGCGGGAGGAGCTGTGCGAGGTCGTGCTGCCGTTCAAGGATGAAGCGCCGACCGAGTCCGAGGTCCGGCTCGCGCAGGCCCAGCTCGTCGGCTGGCTCGAGGGGCTGTTCCAGGGCATCCAGGCCACGTTGTTCACCCAGCAGATGGCGGCCCAGGGGCAATTCGACGAGATGCGCCGGCGCGCGATCGAGTCGGGGCAGGCCCCGCCGCAGGCGCCGCCCGGCAGCGGCTACCTCTGATGTCGGAACCGCTCCCCGTTCCCGACCCACCGCGGATGTTCGGCTCCTCGTGGACGCCGGACAGCTGGCGCGCGCGTCCCGCCAGCCAGCAGGTCGAGTGGCCCGACGAGGCCGCGCTCGACGCGGCGCGGGCGGAGCTCCGGCGCCAGCCCCCGCTCGTCTTCGCCGGCGAGGCTCGTCAGCTCACGGAGTCGCTGGCGGCGGTGGCCGCGGGCGACGCGTTCCTGCTGCAAGCGGGCGACTGCGCGGAGTCGTTCGACGCGTTCTCCGCCGACAACATTCGCGACAAGCTCAAGGTGATCCTCCAGATGGCCGTCGTGCTGACGTACGGCACGGGCGTGCCGGCGGTGAAGGTCGGGCGCATCGCCGGCCAGTTCGCCAAGCCCCGCACCGCGCCCACCGAGACCCGCGACGGCGTCGAGCTGCCGTCCTTCCGCGGCGACATGGTCAACGACTTCGCCTTCGACGCCGACGCGCGCCGGCCGAACCCGCAGCGGATGGTGCGCAGCTACAACCAGTCGGCAGCCACCTTGAACCTGCTCCGGGCGTTCACGAAGGGCGGCTACGCCGACCTCAGCCGGGTGCACCAGTGGAACCTGGAGTACGTGGCCACGAGCAGGGAGGGCCGCCGGTACGAGGCCGTCGCGCAGGAGATCGAGCGGGCGTTGCGGTTCATGGCCGCGTGCGGCATCGACCTCGCCGCCGAGCTCCAGCTGCACCAGGTCGACTTCTTCACGGCCCACGAGGCGCTCGTCCTCGAGTACGAGGAGGAGCTCACTCGTCGCGACACCCTCACCGGACGCTGGTACGACTGCTCGGCCCACCTGCTCTGGGCCGGCGAGCGGACGCGCCAACCGGGCAGCGCCCACGTCGAGTTCCTGTCCGGCGTCGAGAACCCGGTCGGCGTCAAGCTCGGTCGGGACGCAGAACCTCAGGACGTGTTGGCCCTGTGCGAGCGCCTGAACCCGGCGCGCCAGCCCGGCCGGCTCGTGCTCTACAGCCGGATGGGTGCCGACCACGTGGAGGAGAAGCTCCCGCCGCTGCTCCGCGCGGTCCGGATGTCGGGGCACCCAGTCGTGTGGGCCTGCGACCCCATGCACGGGAACACTTTCGTGCACGACAGCGGTTACAAGACACGGCGCTTCGAGGACGTCATGCGCGAGCTGCGCGGCTTCTTCGCCGCCTGCGACGCCGCAGACGTGTGGCCCGGAGGCGTCCACGTCGAGCTCACGGGAGAGAACGTCACCGAGTGCCTCGGCGGCACCGAGGAAGTCCTCGGCGACCACCTCGAGCACCGGTACGAGACGATGTGCGACCCGCGGCTGAACGCCCGCCAGTCGCTCGACTTGGCCTTCCAGGTCGCCGAGCTGGTACGTCGCTGAGCCACGACGGCGCCGCCGGGGACGTCAGAGTGGCGTCCCCTCGGGAGGAGCGATGGGAGAGAGCGAGTTCGAGGACCTCGGCCCCAACTCGGGCCTGGCCGAGGACATGTACGGCCGGTACGTCGAGGATCCGGATTCCGTCCCCGACGGCTGGCGCGAGTTCTTCGACAACCGGGAGGAGACGGGACCGGCGCCGCAAACTCCCTCGCCGGGACCGGCGTCAACGACTTGGCAAGCCCCCCGATCCCCCTCGCCGGCTCCGCCGGCAGCGGCTGCGCCGGCAGCAGAGACCGACGGGGCCGACCGGCCGGTCCCGATGCGGGGCGCGACGGCGCGGATCGTCGAGAACATGGAGGCTTCACTCGGCGTCCCGACGGCCACCTCGGTGCGCACCGTCCCGGCCAAGCTGCTCGAGGTCAACCGGCAGATCCTGAACAACCACCTGGCGCGCACCGGCGGCGACAAGGTCAGCTTCACGCACCTGATCTCGTTCGCGGTGCTCAAGGCGCTGGCGCGGGTGCCGGCGATGAACTCGTCGTTCGAGATCGTCGACGGGCAACCGAACATCGTGCATCACGAGCACGTGAACCTCGGGCTCGCCGTCGACGTCGAGAAGAGCGACGGGTCGCGCACGCTCCTCGTCCCCAACGTCAAGCACGCCGACACCCTCGACTTCAAGGCGTTCCACGCCGCCTACGAGGAGGCCGTCGGCAAGGTGCGTTCGGGCCAGCTCTCGCCCGACGACTTCGCCGGCACCACCGGCACGATCACGAACCCCGGGACCATCGGCACGATGCATTCCGTGCCGCGCCTCATGTCCGGTCAGGGCTTCATCATCGGGGTCGGCGCGATCGGATTTCCCGCCGAGTTCGAAGGCGCCGACCAGGCGACGATCGCGCAACTCGGCGTCAGCAAGACGATCACCCTGACGAGCACGTACGACCACCGTGTCATCCAGGGCGCCGAGAGCGGTCGCTTCCTCGCCGTCGTGCACGACCTCCTTCTCGGGAGCGAGGAGTTCTACGACGACATCTTCCAGAGCTTCGCCGTCCCGTACGAGCCGGCGCGGTGGAGCGTGGACGTCAACCCGCGACGCGCGGGCGGCGCGCCGGCGGCGGTCGCGTCGACCGACAAGGCCGTCGGAGTCCAGCAGCTCATCAACATGTACCGCGTGCGCGGCCACCTGATCGCCAACCTCGACCCGCTGGCCGCCAAAGAGCCGCAGACCCATCCCGAGCTCGACATCAACCACTACGACCTGACGATCTGGGACCTCGACCGCGAGTTCCCGACGGGCGGCCTCGCCGGTCGGCCCACGATGAAGCTGCGCGACATCCTCGGCCTCCTCCGGGACGCCTACGCGCGCACGATCGGCGTCGAGTACATGCACATCCAGGAACCCGACCAGAAGGCTTGGATCCAGGAGCACGTCGAAGGGGTGAGCTGGGAGCCGAGCCACGACGAGAAGAGCCGCATCCTCGAGCGGCTCGTCGCCGCCGAGGCGTTCGAGCGCTTCCTGCACACGAAGTACCTCGGCCACAAGCGCTACAGCCTCGAGGGCGCCGAGAGCACGATCCCGATGCTCGACGCGCTGCTGTCCTCCGCCGCCGACGACGGCGTCGAAGAGGCCATCCTCGGGATGCCACACCGCGGACGGCTCAACGTCCTCACGAACGTTGTCGGCAAGTCGTACGCGCAGATCTTCCGCGAGTTCGAGGGCGCGCTCGATCCGCTGTCTGCGCAGGGATCAGGTGACCTCAGGTACCACGTCGGCGCGACCGGCAAGCATGCGTCGCCGGGGGGCAACGAGATCGTGGTCGCGCTGGCGTCGAACCCGAGTCATCTCGAAGCCGTCGATCCCGTCGTCGAGGGCATGGCCCGCGCCGAGGAGGACCAGAAGGGCGACCGGGAGCGCAGGAAGGTGTTGCCGGTGCTGCTCCACGGCGACGCCGCCTTTGCGGGGCAGGGCGTCGTGGCCGAGACGCTGAACCTGTCCGAGGTGCCGGGATACGACGTCGGCGGCACGGTGCACCTCGTCGTGAACAACCAGCTCGGGTTCACCACCGCGCCGGAGATCGGCCGGTCGGCCGTGTACGCGACCGACATCGCCAAGATGGTGCAGGCGCCGATCTTCCACGTGAACGGCGACGACCCCGAAGCGTGCGTCCGGGTGATGCGGCTCGCGTTCGAGTTCCGCCAGACGTTTCGCAAGGACGTCGTCGTCGACATGATCTGCTACCGGCGGTACGGCCACAACGAGGCCGACGAGCCCGCGTTCACGCAGCCGCGCATGTACGAGCTCATCGAGGCACATCCGTCGCCACGCACGCGCTACACCGAGGCACTCGTGCGCGAGGGCGACATGACCGCCGACGAAGCACGGGGTGTCGGCGACGACTTCAGGGCCCGCCTCGACGCTGCGTTCAGCGAGACGCACCAGAGCGCGCCCCCCGACGCGAGCCAGGCCGCGACCCCCGACGCGCCGAGCGAGCCTCGGCTGCCGGCGCCGCAGCCCGATCCGTCGGTGCGCGTCGCGACCAACGTCGAGCGCTGGACGCTCGAACGGGTCATCGACGGCCTCATGTCGCGTCCCGAGGGCTTCACGGTGCATCCCAAACTCGAGCGCATCCTCCAGGCCCACCGCGTCGCGTTCGAGAAGGGCGAGGTCGACTGGTCGCTCGCCGAGAGCTTCGCCTTCGGGTCGTTACTGCTCGAAGGGACGCCCGTCCGCCTCGCGGGGCAGGACACCCGGCGGGGCACGTTCAGCCAGCGGCACGGCGTCCTGATCGACCAGCGCACCGAGGAGGAGTACTTCCCGCTCGGGCACCTGGCGCCGGATCAGGCCCCGTTCATGCTCTACGACTCGGTGCTCTCCGAGTACGCCGCGCTCGGCTTCGAGTACGGCTACTCGGTGGAGTACCCCGAGACACTCGTCCTCTGGGAAGCCCAGTTCGGCGACTTCGTCAACGCCGCGCAGGTCGTCATCGACCAGTTCATCGCCGCCGCCGAGGACAAGTGGGGCCAGCCCAGCAGCGTCGGGCTGCTCCTCCCCCACGGGTTCGAAGGCCAGGGCCCCGAGCACTCGAGCGCGCGCATGGAGCGCTTCCTCACCTTGAGTGCGGAGGACAACCAGCGGGTCGTCTACCCGTCGACGGCGTCGCAGTACTTCCACGTGTTGCGTCGCCAGGCGCTTGCCACACGGCGCGCGCCCCTGGTCTGCTTCACGCCCAAGCGCTATCTGCGGATGCCGCAGAGCCGGTCGCCGGTGTCAGAGCTCACCGAAGGCGGGTTCCGCTTGACGCTCGACGACCGGGCCGAGGTGGATCGCGACGCGGTCCGGCGGGTGCTGCTGTGCACGGGGAAGCTCGGGCACGAGCTCATGGACAAGCGGGACGAGCTGGGCGCACCGGCGGCGGTCGTGCGCGTCGAGCAGCTGTACCCGTGGCCGGAAGACGACATTCTCACGACGGTCGCCACGTACCCGAACGCGCGGGAAGTGTGGTGGGTGCAGGAGGAGCCGGCGAACATGGGCGCCTGGAACTTCGCCCACGCCCGCCTCGCGCGGGCTCTGCGCGACCGGGCCGAGCTCCGTCACGTGGCGCGGGAAGCGAGCGCGAGCCCCGCGACCGGCAGCCAGACCATTCACGAACGCGAGCAGCAGCAGCTCCTCGCCGCCGCGTTCGAAGGACTCCTCGGCGAGTCGACGACCTCCGAGGATTAGCTCGTCGCGCCGAATCCTCGGAGCAGGGCGTCGACGAGCGCGTCGACGAAGGCGTCGTTCAACGGCTCCTGCGTGATGATGAGCCGGTGGAAGATCGGCCCCACGAGCATGCTGCTCATGACGCCGACGTCCGTGTCGCTCGGCAGCTCGCCGCGTTCGACAGCACGCTGCAGCACTCGTCGAGTCCTCGTCTTACGGTCGCTCAGGAACTTCCGGTACCCCGCGTCGAGCTCCGGGTAGCGGCGCCGCTCGAAGATCATCACCGGCATGACCCGACCGGCGGGACTGTCCTTGAACGCCGTGACGAGGGAGCGGGCCAAGCCCCGCAGGTCGTCGCGGAGGTTGCCGGTGTCGGGGAACGCGATGTCGTCGGACGCCAGGCAACCCCCTGCCTCGACGATGAGATCGACCTTCGACGGGTAGCGCCGGTAGATCGTCGCCCGGCTCACGCCGGCGCGCTCCGCGACGTCCTCCACGCTCACGCCCTCGAAGCCGCGCTCGGCGAACAGCTCGACGGCCGCGTCCCGAATCGCCTCGTCCGCGATCGCCGACCGCGGACGCCCCCGCGGCCGCTCGGGCGCGTCGGGCGCCCCGACCACTGTGTCGCTCATCTCGGCTCCGGGGGGTCGGCAGGTACGAAGGCGGGCTCGACGCCCCCCGACGGCGCGTCGACCGGGGTCGGCTTCCCGTCCGGTGTCCCATCGGGCGGGGCGGGGTGCTCGGCTTCGTACTCGACCTCGAGCTCCTCGACCGGACGCCGGGCCCGGGCCGGGAGCCAGATCGCGGCGGCGATCGCGCCGAGGATGAGGACCGCCGCTCCCACCAGATACCCCTGATGCATCCCGTCGACGAACGCCGTGCGGGCCGTGCTCGCGAGCGCGTTCCCCGCCGGGCCACCGATCCGGCTGGCGGTCTGGAGGGCGAAGCCGAGCGAGTTCTTGGCATCGTTCGCCGCGCCGACCGGGAGCTGCTGCCCGTTCACGGCGTCGCCAACCTTGGAGCCGTACGTCGAGGCGAGAACACTGCCGATGATCGCGACACCCAATGCACCGCCGACCTGACGGGTCGTGTCGTTCACGGCCGAGCCGACACCCGCCTTCGCGAGCGGCAGCGAGCCCATGATCGACTCCGTCGCCGGGGCCATCGTGAGTCCCATGCCGAGGGCCATCAGCATCAGACGCCAGAAGATGTTCCCGTAGCCCGTCGACACCTCGAGCCCCGCGAACGACAGGACGCCGAGCCCGGAGAGCAACAGCCCGGTCGAGACGACGACCTTGGTGCCGATCCGCTCCACGATCCGCGCGCTCAGCGGCGCCACCACCATCATCGTCAGGGCGAGCGGCAGCAGCCGGACGCCGGCTTCGAGCGGCGAGTAGCCGAGCACGAACTGGAAGTACTGCGTCAACAGGAAGATCACGCCGAACATCGCGAAGAAGAGGATCGAGATGCTGGCGCTCGCGCTCGTGAACCGGGGGTTCTTGAAGAAGTTCAGGTCGAGCATCGGATGCGAGCTGTTGCGCTCCCACACGAAGAAGGTCACCAGCAGGACCGCGGCCAGGCCGAGCGCGCCCAGGATCGTCGAGTCGCTCCAGCCCTTCGTCGGCGCCTCGATGAACGCGTAGACGAGAGACACGAGGCCGCCGATGGAGAGCGCAGCGCCCACGAGGTCGAGCCTCGGCGCGGTGGGGTCCTTCGACGTCGGCATGATCAGCACGCCGGCGCCGAGGGCGAGGGCCACGATCGGCAGGTTCACCAGGAAGATCGAGCCCCAGTAGAAGTGCTCGAGGAGGAAGCCGCCCGTCACCGGACCGATCGCGACGGCGAGCCCGGCGACGCCGGCCCAGATGGCGATCGCGCGGCCGCGCTCCTTACCCTCGAAGACGTTGGTGATCAGCGACAGCGTCCCCGGCATGATGAACGCCCCACCGATGCCCATGAGCGCGCGTGAGGCGATGAGCTGGCTCGGCGAGGACGCCATGGCCGAGAGCAACGAGCCGAGCCCGAACACGGTCAGACCCACCTGCAGCGCGCCGCGCCGGCCGAAGCGGTCGCCGAGGCTGCCGGCCGTCAGCAACAGGCCCGCGAACACGAGCGTGTACGCGTCGACCATCCACTGGAGCTGGCTGGTGGTCGCGTCGAGCCCGCCCTGGCTCACCGGCCGAGCCAGCGTCGGGAGAGCGACGTTCAGGATCGAGTTGTCGACGACGATGATGAGGAGGCTGAGGCAGAGGACCGCGAGGATCCACCACCGCCGCTGGTGCACCTTGTCGCCCATGGGCCGGCCTTTCGAGACGAGGGGTGGCGTACTCGGGTTATCAACGCGGTCGGATACGAAACGCATCCGTCTCGTATCGAATGTGACGAAGGTCTCAGCCCGATGCGCCCTTCATTGGCGCCGTCGCAAGCTCCGGCTTTGCAGTGACGGTCGGCAAAGCCGCCGTCACTGCGCCCGCAAGGCCTTCCATCCCACGATGCCGACGGCGACGCCGAAGCCGATCGAGATCACGGCCAGCGCGCCGTGGACGACGTAGAACCCGGCCGATCGGTCCTCGCCGGCCATGTTGACCAGGCGGGTCACCCAGACGAACAGGGTCCACCCGCCCGCGGCGAGCAGGAGGATCGAGACGCGGCGGCTCACGAAGCGGCGGTGATCGCGTCGAGGGCGATCTGGGTGGCGTCGGGCGACGCGTTGAGAAGCGGCAATCGGACGTCGGCGGTGGGAATGCGGCCCTGGGCCTGCAGCACGCCCTTGAAGACAGCCGGGTTCGGCTCCGAGAACAGTGCCTGCGTGACGGGCAGCAGCGCTTCGGCGTGGGCGCGGCCCTCGTCGACCTTGCCCGCGAGCCCGCATTCGATCATCGCGACGAACCGTTCCGTGCACACGTGGGCGCTGGCGCAGATGGTGCCG
>WNGC01002375.1_pt1 | contig 11505 bp, 10 predicted proteins | sample 5400051 | NCBI WGS metagenome assembly WNGC01 (sample SAMN13153368, study PRJNA577476) | soil metagenome | isolation source: 20 cm soil or saprolite under grassland replicate 2 | place: USA:California | collected 2016-06-15 | reverse complement strand
GGCGAGAATAACCTCGGCCTTGAGGGCAGGAAGCTGCAGATGCCGCAATAACGCATCCCTGCTTGTTTCAACTTGCCCATTTGCCGTCTTTCGATCCCTTTCCAATCTGTTTTGGGCCGTGTTGAGGGCCGACCGGACCTGCCCGACGTCCTCCAGTTTGAGGATGGTCTGGATTCCCTGTGAGCGCTCCGTGGGCTCTACAAGGATGAAACGCAGAATCTCCCGGCGAGAGAGTGCAATCTCGGGATGTTCCACCACCTCGGCCAGTGCGGCTATGACGTCCGCGTCGGGGGGCTCAATTGTGGCCTTGGTTGGAGCCTTAAGTTTGCGCGTAATCGTCGCCGATTTCCCGAGGTCGGTGAGAAAAACCTTCGCGCGCACGAAGGCCGCATCCGGGAATTTGACCTTGTCCACATGGGGGCCATGCTCAGCGACGGAAAGTCCTTTCGTGCCGCGGCCCATCAGGCGGCTAATCGAGCCTGTAAGGGCGAATTCGATCGCGTCGATCACACCGCTCTTGCCGGAACCATTCGGTCCGGAGATCGCGAAGGTCGATTTTTGAAAGTTTATGTCGAGTTTTCTGATGCCGCGCACTTCCTCAATGTGCGCCGATTCGAGCTTGATCATTTGATGTCGCCGTGATCTGGCTCCGTAAATATTTTGACGAAGTCGTCCGCCTTCGGCTTCCTTGATGTCGAAAAAGTGGTACGCAGCTTCTCGACTTTTTCGGCCGATACTTCCTTCGATTGCGCAAGTTGCGCGAGGAACTTCTCGGCGATTTGCTGCTGAAGGGTAGCCATCCGATCTCCCTGCAATTTACCGCCGTGTACAGCTGTGTAGCCGCCCAAGACTTTTGTGTGAATGATACGCGACGTGCTTAGGAAGGGTTCGCCCCCGGATTTTCCGAATCTCCGAATCTGCCCGTCGCGGAGTAACAAATCCATGACTGTTTGGACTGACACCCCGAGAGTACCCCAGGTCGAAAAACGGCGGAACCCCAGCAGAAAATGCGGGAAGTTTCTTCAGTGAAATCAGTGGTCGGGGTGACAGGATTTGAGCCTGCGACTCCTACGTCCCGAAGGTTGATCATCAGAGATCGCGACGTATCACCGGTGGTCAATCGGCGTGCAGGTAACACGTAGGTACCTGCTCACCTGCTCAATCGCGAGGGGCCAAAAGAGCGTTGCGCTCAATAAATTGCACGCGGCATTCGATTCCGCGACACCGGCACCAACCTTTCCTCCGCTCACGTCTCAATTTTCAGTCAGTTCCCCGCCGTGGTGTTCCGCGCGGCACGCGTACCTCGCCGAGAGGGACGCGTGCGACGCGCTCTATCCGGACATCACCTGTCTCGTCTTCGTATAGCTCTCCGGCAGCGAAGACCTCATCCGTATTAAGTTCCTTGATACGGCGCGGCGCATCGGCAGTTCGAGCACGTTCAGCTAGCGCCATAATCAAATACGTCTTGGCGCCTTGACGCACCCGATCGAGATGGCGCCTACGCTCATTGAGGCCATGCCGGTCCGTAGTGTCACCCCAAAATTGCTGGTTGTGGACGAGCGAGTAGCTTCGAGGACCGCGGCGTAGATTTTCGTCCTGCCAAACCACAAGAAATACCGAACCATCGGTCTCGCGTACTGCCCCCCATGACCATTGCACGTTGTTCAGAGGTGCCCCGAGATAGCTGAACAACTCTGCACGAGATCGCTTTATTGTCATTGAGGCGCCTCTATCGCACACTCACCAATTGGGCGTGCCGAAATTGTACGTGCTCACTTTTAAGAGGTGCTCGCGACGAGGCCTCAGCGGATCACCCAGGCACTCCGCAGGGCTTGGATCGGACGTCGATTGATGGTTACCGTATCGCGAGCAACGCAAAGTCATCGGCGCGCGAGTTTAGAAGCGCGCCGGTCTTTGGCACAAATTTGGCACACTTGCTGCCTCAAAACGCCACCAGGTGGCACTACTCGGCGCACGTAGGTGCTTGAGTGATCAGGTGGTGAGTTGTGGCAACTCGTGGCCTGGCTGGACTTTTAATCCGCTGGTCGACGGTTCGATTCCGTCACGCCCCATATTAAAACGTTATTAATCATACTGTTATGATATATTTCTCGACCCAGTCGAAGAAAGTTTCTCGCTGTCTTCATAGACCCGATCGAGTTCGTCATTTCATCCGAGCTTCTTCGATGAATCGATGTTGGTGCACGAATCGTTCGATCTGAACGAACCGATGCATGCACCGCGAGCATCGCAGCGTGTTGCGCGCTGGCGTTGGAGTTTCGTAGCTTCGTTTGCAGTGTGTGTGACGGGTTGAAGGAGCGCAAAGCAGCCGTGTCCGCATGCCGCCTAACTCGATTCTCGGGACATCAGATTGGGTGTTGCGCTTGCTTGGGCGCCGCGCGCTCCGGCCTCATCGGGCCGGCAGTCAATACTGGCAGTTTATTCCGACAGGCCGGGTCCGGCCACTAGCGGCCGATCAGTGCAGCCGGAAAGATCTCCGGATTGCGGTCATTCAAGCCGGCGCGGTGAAACGCTACTGAGTCATAGGATGCGGCGGAACGCTTCGGCCATCTGTGCTGCTAAAGCGCGCGCCGCGGCTTTTGCTGCGCGTCCAGAAGGAAACACCGCATGTACGTCCACAGAACCCATCTGCCAATCAGGCAGAACGCGAACAAGTGAGCGATTCGCGAGCTCTTTGCGCGACGCGATGATTGATGTGGGAACGATCCCGAGCCCCGCTACAGCGGCTGCTATCGCGCTTTCGTTCGCCGAAACGACAAGGCGACCTTCCAGTCGAAGCGAGACCCGGCGCCCGTCCTTCTCGAATGTCCAGTCATCCATCCCGATCGGTCCCTGGATGATCGCGTGCGACTTGAGGTCATCCGGAGCTTTGGGGCGACCGGCGCGGCGCAGATAAGCCGGCGATCCGACCAGCACGCGCTCGATGCTGCCGAGTCGGCGCGCGGTAGCCGCCGAGTCGTCCAGCGATCCAAAGCGGAAGGCAATGTCCACGCCCTCGGTGATAAGTGCCTGCCGCTGATCATTGACCAGCAGCACCATGCGCAGCTTGGGGTTACGCACGAGAAATTCATCGAGCCGTGGAATTAACGCATGCTCGGTGAAGCTCGAGGAGGCTGCGACGCGCAGGACGCCTCGCAATTCTCCGGTACCGCGCGCCGCGTGCTCTGCTTCGTCGAGGACGGCGAGTGCCGTTTCCACGCGCCCGAGGTACTCGGCGCCTGCTTCGGTCAACGACAGGGCGCGCGTGCTACGTGTGAAGAGCATCGCGCCGAGCTCCCGCTCCAGAGCCGCGACGATGCGCGAGGCCGACGGCTGGGAAAGTCCGAGGTCGCGGGCAGCACGCGAGAAACTCCCCGAGCGCGCGACGCGCACGAAAATCCGCAAGGCGGACATGCGCTCAGTCATCGAGTCCTCAATTCATTCACGGGACAAATATATCTTAGTCCACCCCGGCCTCTACTGGCCGAGTGATCACGGGTGCACATTCGCATGCAGCCCAATGCCACCAAAACGTTTCTGCAACGAAGTACCCCGCTCCGAATCGGGATGCGAACGTGCCTCTCGAACGGTGAGACAGACATATCTGTCTTGGTATGAGGAACATAAAACATGAGGAGCACAAAGTATGAATAGCAATCAGATGGACAGCGCGCAGAGAATAAAGGCCATCGATCCGGGAATGGCCAAGGGAAAAGCGAAAGAACTACTCGATGCAGTGGTAAAAAAATACGGCGCCGCCCCGAACTCTTTCAAAACGATGGCTAATTCGCCAGCCGTACTTCAGGGCTTTCTCGGTCTTTCCGGAACGCTTGAAGGCGGCGTATTGGCGTTCGAGACTCGATACCAAATTGCGATAGCGGTCTCGGAGATCAATGGCTGCCCGTATTGCCTTTCCGCTTTTACAGCGATAGGCAAGGGCGCAGGCATGAAGGATGAAACGCTCGCGATGTGCCGGATGGCCGGATCGACCGATCCGAAAATCGACGCGACGCTGAAGTTTGCCGCGGCTATCGTGCGGGAGCGCGGCGCTGTTACGCCTGAAGACTTCCAAAAGGTGAAATCCGCAGGGTGCTCGGATGAGGAAATACAGGAGATCGTCGCGAACGTTGCTTTATTCACCTTCGCTAATTACATAAACCTGGTAATCGGAACGGAAATTGACTTTCCGCTTGTCATGCCGGTGAAGCAGCGTGCGGCGGAGAAGAGAATATAACCTCAATAAGGAGAAAAGGAATGTCTGAAGTGACCGGGAATTTGCGTAGTCGTTAACCGCGATAGCAGCAGCTCAAGCGCGGCAGAAATCCGGTTCGTCCGGCCAGGCGAACATCAGCCCCAGTGTTGTCATAGTCCGACTGATGCTTCGATCGCTGGTCCTGATCTCCGGCGAGGCCTCTGGCGAGGGCCTGGATTTTCTGAAGCAGGCAGCGCAGCTGCCGGAGCTCTTCGTCGTCGCCGATTCCGACGAATACCCGCCGATCCCGGAGGCGATGGAATTGCTGTACATCACGGCGTCGAGCCCGAGCAGGAAATTCGTGCATTACTCGGGGCAGCGGGACGCCCCGTGGGCTCTGGTACGAGCCGTTCGACATCGGCAAGGTTCCGGCCACGGGGAACCACGGCACCGACCTGTTCAAGACCCATTCCGAGCTGCCCGATCTCATCGTGGACTGGCTGGTCACGACCCTGATCAAGACCCCCGGCCACGCCCCCGCAGACACCTTGTCGTCCGCAACCTTTCTCAACCAGATGCGCGCACCGGGAGGCGTCGCACAGGTCAGCGAATTGCTCAGGGAGGCACGCCGCAAGGACCCGCAGGCGCAGCTGTTCCCGGAGATCACCGCCACCACGATCGGCGAGAACTACCTGCGCGGGGGCGATCCCCAGTCCGCCGTGGCGATCTTCGGGCTCGTGCTGCTGGCCTATCCGGATTCGGCCGATGCCTATGAGAACCTCGCCGAGGCGTACCTGCGGGACGGGCGCAAGAAACCGGCCCGACAGGCGGCGCAGAAGGCACTGGCCTTGCTCGATGCCCATGCCGTGCCGGCCTCCTCGTGGACCGATACCGAGCCGTACCGCGGGGAGGTGCGCCGCGGCGCGGAAATGGTGCTGAAGGCCGTACAGGAGAAATGACGCCGGCGGTCGCCGGCCGCGCGACGGCGACGCCCGAATGCGGCCCGGGGTCGGCTGTGGCGCTGCCGAATGTCGATTGCGGGTCGACCGTCAACTCACGCAGATCGGCCAAAACCGGCCTTCCAGTTACACGAAATTGGCGCCCGTAAGCAGACAGTCCGGGCGCGGAAACCTCATCGGGTTGCCAACCCGATCGGCATCCGCGACGATTCGAGCCAATAGGGGGTAGCTCGCCATGGTCGAGAGCGGCCGCGCTCAATGAATGCCACTTCGCAGGCCGTTTTCATCAGCTATGCCTCGCAGGATGCTGAGGCAGCCGGTCGCATCTGCGGAGCACTCCGGGCATCGGGTATAGAAGTCTGGTTCGACCAAAGTGAGCTGCGCGGCGGCGATGTCTGGGACCGGAAGATTCGGCAGCAGATTCGCGACTGCACGGTGTTCATTCCCATCATTTCCGAGCACACGCAGCAGCGTGCTGAAGGTTACTTTCGCCTGGAATGGCACCTTGCCGACCAGCGCTCGCACTTGATGGGTCGCAACCGGACATTCATCGTGCCGGTCGTTTTGGATGCCGTGGCGGACAAGGACGCAGACGTACCGGATTCGTTCCTGGCGGTGCAATGGACACGCGTACCTGACGAGGCGAGTCTTGCGGCTTTCGCCGAGCGCGTGGCGCAGTTGCAGCTTAGCAATACGATATCGAGTCCGCAGGTGTCGGCCGCGACAGCAGCGCCCCAGCATCTCATCGAATCTGCTTCACAATCCCCGACCGCCGGTTCCGCAATCAAGCCACTACCCGCCAGCGCTGCTCCGGTCAAATCAAGACGCCTTCGAGCCGGCTGGCTGAGGGTGATTCAACTGTCGATTCCCGCCCTGCTGCTAGTCATCGCAGCGCTCATGCTGATACCGCCGTGGCGAGAGAAGGAGCATGCCCGGAACGTTCTGCTGCCCGAGATTCAAGACATGACGGCGAGGATGTTTCGGAGCAACAGACAGATTTTCGACAAGGCGATGAAGGCAGAGAGGTACCTGCCTAATGATCCAACCTTGACGAAGTTGTTGCCGTCGATCGCGAACACCGTATCGATCGAGACCGAGCCTGCTGGAGCCGAGGTCTTCTGGAAGGACTACGATACGCCCACCATCGACTGGCGGTCAGCGGGCATAACGCCACTTAAGAACGTGAAAGTGCCACGTGATTACCTGCGCCTGGAAGTCAGGAAGAGCGGCTATCAGACGATCGAACTTGCCGTGCCCATGTTCTCCCTGCGGATTTCGCCCATCAAGGAACATCTGCAAATGGACCCGCTCGGGAAACTGCCGGAGAACATGGTTCGCGTCCCGCGCTCGACGACCGACATCCAAATTGTCGGCCTCGAGAAGTATGGACCCAGAGATGTGCCGGAGTTCCTGATCGATAGATTCGAGGTCACAAACAAGGAGTTCAAGGCATTCGTTGACGCCGGCGGGTATACCAACGCGGCGTATTGGACCGTCCCGATCCGCGATGGCAGCAAGGTGATTCCGCTGAACGCTGCATTGGCTAGGTTCACGGACCGGACGAATCGGCCAGGACCTGCTACCTGGGAAGCGGGAAGCTACCCCGATGGCGCCGAGAATCAGCCTGTGACTGGGGTGTCGTGGTACGAGGCGGCCGCATACGCATCATTCGTGCACAAACAACTACCGACCGTATTTCACTGGGCCGCAGTGGCCGATACCAGTCGGTCAGAGTTCCTGCTACCGCTGAGCAATTTCAGCCACAAGTCGCCGAGCGCCGTCGGCAGCCTCGCTGGCTTCAGTACGTTCGGAGTCTACGATCTCGCGGGCAACGCCCGCGAGTGGACCTTCACTCAAAGCGGTGACTCGGATCAGCGCTTCATCCTGGGCGGCGGTTGGACGGATCCGTCGTACGCGTTCAACGACAGCTTCACCCAGCCCGCACTGAACCGCGGCGAGTCCAATGGCTTCAGATGCATCAAGCAGTTCGCCGAGCGTTCGGCCTCGAATGCGCTCCGGCAATCGATCTCGATGGACTTCAGGGACTATTCCAAGGAAAAGCCCGTTGACGACACAACCTTTGCCACCTTCTCGCGCCAGTTCATCTATGACAAGACTCCGCTTGGTGCGACGATCGAAAAGACAATCGAGAACGAGGCGTGGAAGGCAGAACTCGTTTCGATTGATGCCGGCTACAACAATGAGCGGTTAGTTATCTACGTCTTCCGGCCCAAGAGCTACGCAGCTCCCTTGCAACCCATCGTCTTCTTCCCGGGCTCCAATGGAATTCATGAAAGCACTTTCGACCCGACATTCATCAACGGTCGCCTGGACTTCATCATCAAGAGTGGACGGGCATTGATCTACCCGGTCTACAAGGGTACCTATGAACGGCAGGACGATCTGAAGTCAGAACTGCAGGACACTTCAGTCCGCTACAAGGATCACGTCACCATGTGGGTTAAGGAATACTCGAGAGCGATTGACTATCTTGAGACCCGCAAGGACATGCAGGCAGACAAGGTCGCGTACCTTGGCTGGAGTTGGGGTGGTTTCATGGGGGGAATCATTCCGGCGGTGGAAAAGCGCATCAGAGCCGTGGTGCTGAACGTCGGCGGGATGGAAATGGAAAAGGCCTTGCCGGAAGCGGACCAGATCAACTATCTACCGAGAGTCACGCAACCGGTGCTGATGCTGAACGGGACCTACGACATGTATTTCCCGGTCGAATCCTCTCAAAAGCCGATGTTTCGTTTGCTGGGAACTTCCCAAGGTCAGAAGAAGATGCTCGTCTACCCGTCAGGACACTTAGTTCCTTCTACCGAGTTCATCAAGGAAACTCTTGCCTGGTTTGATGCTTACCTTGGACCCGCCCGTTGACACGACGACAACTGGCCTACCCGAAACCAGTCGTTCATGAACGACGGCGACGGGTCAGGAGCGGTCGTAAAACCTAGATCCGGGACCGACGGATACCGACAGGCAGCTCCCGGCCACGAGCGGTCACCGGGGTTCTAGTTTTGCTCACCACGTAACTGCCCTTCACGGCTCGCTGTAGACTGCACGAAAGTATCGGCGCATGGGCTCGTGCTGCAATGAACGCCAATCAGTTGCGTAACCCCTTTCTTCTGGCGGTCATCGTCGCGGCCCTTGCTACACCGCTGTGGGCCAGCACGGTACTAACTTTTGATGTCGTGAGCCATACGGAGCCGGCCAAGGGGGCCAAAGAGGTCAAAGGCTCGTCTTTGCCCGCAGACGCGAATCACACCCTGGCCGTCACTCTCGCGGGCGACACTTTGCAGATCGACGATCCCGACACAGAGACGAGGTACGACTTTAAGAAGGCCAGGATTGACGCACTGGACAAGTCCAAGAAGACCTATGACGAAGTCTCGCTCTATACCGTAGTCGGCTTCGATGCGGCGGAGTTTGCCAACCGCATGATGCTGGGGAGAGCTTTGGCGGCCGGCAAAATCAAGGACAATCCTATGGCCCCGGCGCTGACGGAGAACCTCATGTCCATGAGCGATCCGGCCAACGCAACTGTCATCGGCCGCAACGTCAAGGGTGACGAGATCAACTACAGCTGGAACGGACAGCCGTTGATGACCGTGAGTCAAAAGACCCGTGAGTTGCCTCCGGCGGTCTTCACCCAGTACCTGCGATTCCTGCGCTATTCAACAGGCGGCCATCCACAGATTCTCTCCGCCATCGAGCGCGGCAACGGAGTACCTGAACGCCTCACCGTCGTCCGCTCGAACGTGGGAGTAGAGACTCGCACGCTGACTTTGCGGGGCATCGACGAGCGGCCCGATAGCCCCTTCTCCCTGGATGGCTACACGCGCCATCCGCCGGACGGCGAGCCCTTTACAACCCTGAGGCGGCTTTCAGCCTCATCGGCCGCGGACTTTGAGGCACATGCTGGCGTCCTCCGGCATGAGCGCGATGCCGCGGTCGCTGACGGCCGTATCTTCGATGCCATGCTTGCCAACTTCGCGGCCGGGCTCTCGACGGGTGATCAGAGCGAGGCGACCGCATGGGTTGCTGCCCACCGCGATCAGATCAACGCTAATGCCGACGCTCAGAGCCTTGTGCGGAACCTGAATCCCAAGGACGCGAACACTGCCAAAGTGGCCGCTGACACGCTTGAGAAGATGAAGCGATCGGCCGGGCCTCACAGTTACGTGCTCAATATCTTCGAAGGCAATATCCGTTTTGGCTTGCACCAGGGTGCCAGGGCTATCGACCTATTCCTCGCCGCCTTGGCCGCCGAACCGACCATCACGGGCGCCTGGGTTGACCTCGGAAACATGTACTACAGCGCCTTCAGGGCCGACGCCGCCTGGGCCTGTTGGGATGCTGCTCGATCTCTCCGCCCCGCGCACTACATGCTCAAACAAGTCGATGATCTGGAACGCAAGCTGCGCACCGACCATCCGGAGTTCTTCTATTGAGCCTTGCATTAATACCTGACAGTTTCACAGGGGCAGTTCGGCTTGTTTCCAGAACGCGGTAACCAGGGTATGCCGACGCTGCATGGATCGAAGGCGGTTGCGCGCGCGATAGGTGAGCTCGCCGAAGGTACGGGCGCAGAAGTTACCCAGCTCATGTTGCTTCAGATGCCCCCAGATGTACTCGGTCGGATTGAGCTCAGGGGCGTAGGCCGGCAGGTACTCAAGTTGGATCGCCCCTTTGAGGCCGTCGACGTAGTCGCGCACGAGCTGACTGCGGTGCGCCGGCAGACCGTCCCAGACCACCAGCACCTTGCGCCGGATCTGCCGACCGAGGGCATGAAGAAACTCGATGAGTTGCGGCCCCTTGATCGCTCCCGGGAACAGGCGGAAGTAGAAGCGATAGAGGGTGATCCCGGCGATCGCGGAGAGCTGCTGCCAATTAAAGTGATACTGCAGGACCGGGGTCTGACCGCGCGGTGCCCAACTTCGCACTCGGGTTGGTCGTTCGCTCAGCCCCGATTCGTCGATGAAGACGATGGTCCGGCCTTGTTTTTCGGCGTTTTTTTTAACGCCGGCCAACGCTCGCGTTTCCAGCGCCGGATACTGGCCTCGTTGCGCTCGAGTGCCCGCGACGTGGGCCGCTGGCTGCTGAACCCCAGGGAGACCAGGATCCGCCACACCTGGCTCTCGCTGTACCGACGCGCAAACTTCTCCTCGATCAGCTGGCCTACTCGCCGCAAGGTCCACAGCTCCGTCGCAAATTCTTGCGCGAGCGCTCCCTCCTTCAGTAGCCGAACCAATTCGAGCTTCTGCTGCGCATCCAGGCCTGAGGGTCGACCTCGCGTCCGACTCTTCAGCGCTTCCAGTCCGCCGCCGCCGAGCTGCTCGTTCCAAGCGCTCACCGTCGTGCGTGTCACCGCGACTTTGCGGGCTACCTCTGCTTGCGGCACTCCGCGCAACAGCATTCGCCCGGCTCGCATGCGCCGCCGTTGCAGAGCGCGATCCACTGTTTCTGACTTGCTCATGCTCGCCTCGTCCAAGACTACACCACCTCTTGGACTCTCGCAGCGCGCTAAAGTTGCAAGTCATTTACGCAAGTCTCAATAGTCGACCCAATATTTCAGGGCTGGCACAAGTTCGACTCACGTAGTGGGAGAGCGGACTTTTGGGCTAGCGCTCATTGCCAAGCGAACCGCTGTGGGTCAATTGTCGACGTTCGTGCGAGCTGGGCAAAGCAGTAAATGGGGGCAGGATTCAAAGCTGCGCCCCTTACCTTCCGAACTTCTGATCGTCGGAGATCACGAGGTATCACCGGTGGTCAACGATAGTGTGGGTAACTGTACGGGTAACTGTTCGCTCGCGGGGAATCAAAAGCCCATGCGCTCAGCAAGTTGGCTGCACCGTTCGATTCCGTCACGCCCCAGTCTTAACGCTTGACGTTAATAACGCATAGCGTTATGGTTATCAGGTGATCCGGACCTTCAGGAACAAGGACACGCAGGCGGTGTTCAGCGGTGAGTTCGTGAAGGGACTTGATCGGCGGATACAGCAGCGGGCGCGTGAGAAGCTGAAGTATTTGGATAGCGCCATTGATCTGCGCGATCTCATGATTCCCCCATCGAATCAGTTGGAAGCGTTGAAAGGCGACCGCCAAGGCCAGCACAGTATCCAGATTAATAAGCAATGGCGCGTATGCTTCAAGTGGAGGGACGGAGACGCGTTCGATGTCGAGATCGTTGATTATCATAGAGCGCACTGCATGAGCGAGTAGATACCATGGCAGCTAAGAGACTACGGCCCGTACATCCCGGGGATATCTTGCTCCACGATTTCATGCGGCCTCTGAAATTGAGCTCTTACAAGGTGGCGAAGGAACTCGGTGTGGCGGCGCCAACGGTCA
>WNGC01007847.1_pt1 | contig 11506 bp, 11 predicted proteins | sample 5400051 | NCBI WGS metagenome assembly WNGC01 (sample SAMN13153368, study PRJNA577476) | soil metagenome | isolation source: 20 cm soil or saprolite under grassland replicate 2 | place: USA:California | collected 2016-06-15 | reverse complement strand
GTTACACCTCATTCCGGGCACATAGGTAACACTTTCCGGCATTTGCGGGGAGACGCAAATGCCGTGGCGGGAGTGTTACAAGATGGACGAACGGCTGCGCTTTGTGGCTCGGTTGCTCGAGGGGGAGAAGATGGCGGTGCTGTGCCGGGAGTTCGATATCTCCCGCAAGACCGGTTACAAGATCTTCTCGCGCTACCAGGATTGCGGTATTGAGGGATTGACTGATCGGTCTCGCCGCCCGTACCGACACGCCAACCGCTTACCCTTCCAGATCGAGCGACTGATTGTTCGGCTGAGGAAGGAGCACCCGAGCTGGGGGGCGCCGAAGCTCCGCGAGAAGATCCGCCGCCGGCACAGCGATATCCATCTTCCCGCGATCAGCACCGTGCACGCGGTCCTGGATCGGCATGGGCTGGTCAGCCGCGGCCGCAGGCCACGCTACCACGCCGAAGGCACGGCGCTCTCCAGACCCACCCGGCCGAATGACCTCTGGTGCGCAGACTACAAGGGCGAGTTCATGCTGGCGGACAAGCGCTACTGCTATCCGCTGACCATCAGCGACTTCTCCAGCCGCTATCTGCTCAGCTGCGATGCCTTGGCGACAACCAAGGAGCAGTTCGCTTTCAGCGTTTTTGAGCGGGCTTTCAAGGACTTTGGCCTACCGCTTGCGATCCGCACCGACAACGGTGCTCCCTTCGCCAGCCTCAGCGCCTTCTTCGGCCTGAGCAAGCTCTCGGTGTGGTGGTTGCGACTGGGTATCGCGATCGAGCGCATCAAGCCAGGCAATCCCCAGCAGAACGGTCGGCACGAGCGCATGCACCTGACGTTGAAGCAAGAGGCCACGCGCCCGGCAGCGAAGAACTTCCTGCAGCAACAGGCTCGCTTCGATCGCTTCATCCAGTGCTTCAATCAGGAGCGGCCGCACCAAGCCCTGGGCATGAGATACCCGGCTGAGCTCTACACCCCCTCACCCCGCCCCTACAAGGGCTTGAGCGATCTGGAATATCCCTTCCACGATCGCACCATCACTGTGACCAGCTGCGGGCGCATCTGCTTCAACGGTCGCAAGATCAACCTCAGCGGCGTCTTCGCCGGTCAAAACGTAGGCATCAAGCAGGTCGCGGAAAACGTTTGGCTGGTGAGCTTCATGCACTACGACTTGGGGTTCTTCGATCACGAGGCCGGTCGCGTCGAATGCGCGCCGAACCCTTTTGAGGTAAAAGTGTTACCTATGTCCCCGGTATAAAACGTTACCGATGTGACCGGTAAGGACCACCGGTAAGGACCCTGAAAGACTGGTCGGAGCGCCGAGATTTGAACTCGGGACCCCTTGCACCCCATGCAAGTGCGCTACCAGGCTGCGCCACGCAAAGACTCTCGCGCGCCGGCCAGGGACCCACCGCGCGCTGAAAACATGATACGCCGTTTTCGGCTCGCCGCGACGCTCAGCGGCGCAGCACCTTCATCAGCTCCTCGAGCTCGACCCGCACCTGCCTCACGATCTGCTGGCTCTGCGTCACGTCGGTGCGCGCTTCCTCGCCGGTGAGCTTGTTGCGCGCCCCGCCTATGGTGAAGCCCTGGTCGTAGAGCAGGCTGCGGATCTGGCGGATGACGATCACGTCCTGGCGCTGGTAATAGCGCCGGTTGCCGCGTCGTTTGACGGGCTTCAGCTGCGGGAATTCCTGCTCCCAGTAGCGCAGCACGTGCGGCTTCACGCCGCACAGCTCACTCACCTCTCCGATGGTGAAGTAGCGCTTGCCGGGAATCGCCGGTAGCTGGGCGTTATTCTTTGGCTCCAACATAGGCTTCGACCCGTGCCTTGAGTTTCTGCCCCGGGCGGAAAGTCACCACGCGGCGCGCGCTGATCGGAATCTCCTGGCCGGTCTTGGGATTGCGACCGGGACGCTGGTTCTTGTCACGCAGGTCAAAGTTGCCGAAGCCGGAGAGCTTCACCTGTTCCCCGCCGGACAGCGCGGCACGGACTTCCTCGAAGAACAGATCCACCAGCTCACGTGCTTCACGCTTGTTGAGCCCGAGCTGGTTGAACAACGCCTCGGCCATCTCCGCTTTTGTCAGGGCCATTTCTTTATTCTCGAATTCTTGCGTTCAAGTTCTCGCGCAGATCCGCTATCACGGAGCCCATGAGGCGCTCCACATCATCATCTGTAAGAGTGCGAGAAATAGCCTGAAAAATCAAGCCTAAGGCGACACTTTTTCGACCTTTTTCGAGGCCAGGGCCCCGATACACGTCGAAAATGCGGAGATCACGCAGCAGGCTTGAGGCCGCCAAGGTTACACGCTCGGCCAGGGTACTTAAAGTCACCGACTCGTCCACGACGACGGCGAGGTCGCGCCGCACCTGTGGAAAGCGCGAGATCTCCTCGTAAGTGGCGCGCTTGACGGCCAGAGCTGCGTCGAAGTCCAGCTCGAACAGAATCGGCGGATAGGTGAATTCCAGCGTCTGTACCAGCGTCGGGTGCAATTCCCCGAGCCAACCCACGGACTGACCGCACCGCAGCACCCGCGCCGTGCGACCTGGGTGCAGCGCCGGCTGCGAATCCGGCTCGAACCTGAACGACTGCCGTGCTCCCGTCGCCGCGAAGAGGGCCGCGAGATCACCCTTCATGTCGTAGAAGTCCGCGCCGGCGCGCATGTCCTTCGGCACGCCCCACTGCTCGGGCAAGCGCGCGCCGCACGCGAGGCCCGCGAGCGTGTCGATCTCCCGCGTGCCCCCGCTCATCTCGAAGCGCGTGCCGTGCTCGAACAGCCGGATGCGATCGGCCTGGCGGCGCTGATTCTCGAGCGCGGCACGCAGCAGCCCCGGCCACAACGACACGCGCATGACGGACAGGTCACTCGCGATCGGATTTGAAAGGGCCAGGGCCGCTCGCCCGGGGAATAACCGCTCCTGCAGCACCGGATCGACGAAGGCGAGCGTGATCGCTTCTTCGTAGCCGCGCGCCGCGAGCATGCCGAGCACCGCCGCTTCCGGCGGGTGCTCCTCGGGCAGGCTGCGAAAGCGCTGTGGCACCCGAGCATCGGTCTCCGGGATGGCCTCGAAGCCCACCACGCGGGCGACCTCCTCGATGAGGTCCGCCTCGATCCCGATATCGAAGCGGTGCGCGGGGGGCGTGACCTGCCAGCCGGTCGCGCTGCGCGTCACCCGCATCTGCAGGCCCGCGAGCGTCGCCTCGATGCGCTGCGCGGGCAGCTCCACCCCCAGCAGACGCGTCAGTTGCTGGGCGCGCAACGGCACAGCGGGACGCTGCGGCAGGTGCGGGGCGGATTGCGTCACCTCGACGGGGCCGGCGGTGCCACCGGCCACCGGGGTGAGCAACGCAATCGCGCGCTCGATGGCGCGCCCCTGCTGGGTCGGATCGACGCCACGCTCAAAGCGCTGGCTGGCGTCGGTCTGCAGGCCCAGGCGGCGCGCGCGCCCCAGGAGCGCATCGGGCGCGAAGTACGCGGACTCCAGGAACACGTCCGTGGTCGCCTCGCTCACCGCGGTGCGCAATCCCCCCATGATGCCCGCCAGTCCCACCGCGCCCTCGCCGTCGGTGATCAGCAGGACCTCGGCTGGCGCGCTGACGGTATTGCCATCGAGGAGCGTGACCGGCTCAGCGGCGCGCGCCAGACGCACCCGGATGTCGCCCCGGAGCTTCTTCAGATCGTAGGCGTGCATGGGCTGTCCCAGCTCGAGCATCACGTAGTTGGTGACATCCACCACCGGGCTGATGGCGCGCACACCGGCGCGCCGCAACCGCTCACGCATCCACAGCGGCGCCTCGGCGCGATTGTTGACGCCGCGCAGGATGCAGCCGGCGAACCGTGGGCATGCTGCCGGCGCTTCGAGGTGCACCGCCAGCCGCTGCGCATGTCCGGCGGGCGCGCGGCCGATCGCGGGGCCCGAGACTTCGGTGTCGGCAAGGGCTGCCACCTCGCGGGCGATGCCGATGACCGACATGGCGTCGCCGCGATTGGGGGTGACATTCAGATCGAGCACGGGCTCGTCGAGCGCCAGGTACTCGCGCAAGGCTCGGCCGAGCGGGGCATCCTGCGGCAGCTCCAGGATTCCGGTCGAGGCGTCCGCCAGGCCGAGCTCCTTCGCGGAGGCCAGCATGCCCTGGGACTCCACCCCACGCAGCTTCGCCGCCTTGATGGTGAGGTCGCCCGGCAACTGCGCACCCACCAGCGCGAGCGCACTCTTCAGGCCGGCGCGCGCATTGCCGGCACCGCACACGATCTGCAGCGGTGCGCCGCTCCCGGTCGACACGCGGCACACCTGCAGCTTGTCCGCCTGCGGGTGCGGCTCAGCGCTCACGATCTGCGCGACCAGCACCCCTGTGAAGGGCGGCGCCGCCGCACCGAGCGCCTCGAGCTCGATCCCGGCCATGGTGAGGCGTGAGCCGAGCTCGGGCGCCGGCCACGGCACCTTCACCCACTCGGCGAGCCAGGAGTACGGGATCTTCATGCGCCGAGGGTCCGGAACTGCCGCAAGAAACGCAGATCGTTCTCGAAGAACAGCCGCAGGTCGTTCACGCCATAGCGCAGCATCGCGAGGCGGTCGATGCCGGCGCCGAAGGCGTAGCCGGTGTAGCGCTCGGGGTCGACACCGCTCGCGCGCAGCACGTTCGGGTGCACCATGCCGCAGCCGGAGATCTCCAGCCAGCCGCTGTGCTTGCAGGTACGGCAACCCTTGCCGTCACAGAACACGCACGACATATCCACTTCCGCGGACGGCTCGGTGAACGGGAAGTACGAGGGGCGTAGCCGCATGGCGAGGTCGCGCTCGAAGAAGGCCTGCAGAAACCCGTGCAGCACCGCCTTCATGTTGGCGAAGCTGACGTTCTCGCCCACCGCCAGACCCTCGAGCTGATGAAACATCGGCGAGTGGGTCATGTCCGAGTCGCACCGATAGACGCGGCCCGGCGCGATCACGGCGAGCGGCGCCCCGTGCTCGAGCAGCGCGCGGATCTGCACCGGGGAGGTGTGGGTGCGCAGCAGCCGCCCGTCGGCAAAGTAGAACGTGTCGTGCATCGCCCGCGCCGGATGATCGGGCGGGATGTTGAGCGCACCGAAGTTGTGGAAGTCGTCCTCGATCTCAGGTCCCGAGGCGACATCGAAGCCGGCGCGGCGGAACAGGGTCTCGATGCGCAGGCGCGCCTTGGTCACCGGATGCAGCCCGCCCGGCTCCTCGCCCCGGCCGGGCAGCGTCACGTCCATGCGCTCGGCGACCAGCTTTCTTTCGATGTCGGCGCGGCCGATCTCGGCGCGCCGCGCCACGATTGCCACTTCCAGGTCAGCGCGCGCCTTTTGCACCCGTGCCACAGCCTCGGGGCCTGCGCTCGCAACGAGCTTGCCCGCCGATTTCAGAAGCTCGGTGATGCGCCCCTTCTTGCCCAGCCAGCGCACACGCGCGTCCTCGAGCGATGCGAGATCGCCGCAGGCGGCCACCTCGTCGAGCGCCTGCCGGGTGATGACCGTCAGGTCTGCCAAGAGCGCCCCCCTTGCGGTCAGCCTATGCCGAGGGCGCTCTTTGCCTGCTGCGCGATCGCGCCGAATGCCGCAGTGTCGTGCACCGCAATGTCCGCGAGCACCTTGCGGTCGATCTCGACTCCGGCCTTGCTCAGGCCGTTGATGATGCGGCTGTAGGAGAGCCCGTACAGGCGCGCCGCGGCGTTGATGCGCGTGATCCACAGGGCGCGGAACTCACGCTTGTTCTGCCGCCGGTCGCGGTAGGCGTACTGCCCTGCCTTGATGACGGCCTGCTTGGCCGCGCGATAGACCTTGCGCCGGGCGTTGTAGTAGCCCTTCGCCTTGCCGAGAACTTTCTTGTGACGCCGGCCGGCCGTCACGCCACGCTTCACTCGTGCCATGGTAGTGCCCGCTTACTTGTGATTGGGGAGGAGCTGCTCGAGACGGCCGACATCGCTGTCGTGCACGAGACTCGAGCCGCCGGAGCGCGCCTGGCGTTTGACCTTGCGGTCCTTGTGGCCGAGATTGTGGCGACGGTTGGCCGCGTAGCCCTTGAAGCCCTTCGCCGTCTTGCGAAAGCGCTTGGCCGCGGCCCGGTTGGTTTTCAACTTGGGCATCGTAGCACTCCTGGTTGTGTAGCCCCGTTCGCTGGCTGCTCGCGCAGCCGCTGCGGGCGAACGCTCCACGGGCCTTGCGACCCGCGTGAGCGTTACTTCTTTTTCGGTGCAAACACCATGACCATCTGCTTGCCTTCCATGAGCGGGTTCTGCTCGACCACCGCATGCGGGGCCAGGTCGCCCGAGACCCGATCAAGGAGCTTGCGCCCGATGTCCTGGTGCACCATCTCACGGCCACGGAACCTCAGGGTCACCTTGGCCTTGTCGCCCTCGGTCAGGAAGCGCGTCAGATTACGCAGCTTGATCTGGTAATCCGCCTCCCCCGTGCCGGGCCGGAATTTCACTTCCTTGACCTGGATCTGCTTCTGCTTGCGCTTGGCGGAGTGGGCTTTCTTGTTCTGCTCGAACAGGAATTTCCCGTAATCCATGATGCGCACCACCGGCGGTTCGGCGGTCGGCGACACCTCGACCAGATCAAGCTCAGCGGCGGACGCCATCTGCAGGGCGTCGTAGCGGGACATCACCCCGGCTTGCGACCCATCGGCCGCGATCACACGCAGTTGCGGCGCGTTGATCTCTTCATTGCGCCGCACCCGCTTTATTGCACTAGCGATTCGTCAACCCTCCACTGCCTCGCGCCCGCGGCTTTTGAGCTCGACACGGAGCCGTTCGGCGAACGTCTCCGGGACCATCGTGCCCAGGTCCTTGCCGCTTCGTGAGCGCACTGACAACAGATTAGCGGCTACTTCCTTGTCGCCCGCCACCAGAAGATACGGAACACGCCTCAACGTGTGCTCGCGAATCTTAAAGCCGACCTTCTCGTTGCGCAAGTCGGACTCTACCCGAAAACCCTGATTTTTCAGGGTTTCCGTGACGCGACGAACATATTCATCCTGCCGGTCGGTAATGCTGAGCACGACCGCCTGGACGGGCGACAGCCACGCGGGCAGCTTCCCGGCGTGATGCTCGAGCAGGATCGCGAAGAAGCGCTCCAGGGAGCCGAAAATCGCCCGGTGCAGCATCACCGGCGTGCGCTTGGCGCTGTGCTCATCGATGTAGTACGCCCCGAGCCGCTCGGGCATGTTCAGGTCCACCTGCAGCGTGCCGCACTGCCAGTCGCGCCCGATGGCATCCCGGAGCACGAACTCGAGCTTCGGCCCGTAGAAGGCACCCTCCCCCCGGTTCAGGGTGTACTCGATGCCCGCTGCGGCGGAAGCCGCCTTGAGCGCCGCCTCCGCGCGGTCCCAGATGTCGTCGCTCCCGACCCGCTTGGGCGGGCGATCGGCGTACTTGATGCCCACGTCCTCGAAACCGAAGTCGCGGTAAATGTCCAGGATGAGTCTCGTGATGGCCACCGACTCGGAGGTGATCTGATCCTCGGTGATGAACACGTGGCCGTCGTCCTGGGTGAAAGCCCTTACGCGCATCAGTCCGTGCAGGGCACCGCTTGAAGATCTGCACGTGCCCGGGGCAGTTCATGGGCTTGATCGCGTAGCGCCGCTGATCGGGGGTCTGGGTGAGAAACATGTTCTCGCCGAATTTCTCCAGGTGCCCGGACTGAGCCCACAGGGTCACATCCATGAGCTCCGGCGCGCTCACTTCCTCGTACCCGGCCGCGTTCTGGCGCTCGCGCATGTAGCTGATGAGCGACTGGAACACGCTCCAGCCCCGGGGGTGCCAGAAGACCGCCCCCGGCGCCTCTTCCTGCAGGTGAAACAGGTCGAGATCCTTGCCGATGCGCCGATGATCGCGCTTCTCGGCCTCCTCGAGCCGGTGCAGATACCCATCGAGCTGCTTCTTGTCGGGCCAGGCGGTGCCGTAAATGCGTTGCAGCATCTGGTTGCGCGAATCGCCGCGCCAGTAAGCCCCCGCGACCTTGGTAAGCTTGAACGCCTTGAGCTTTCCCGTGGAGGGGACGTGCGGTCCGCGGCACAGGTCGACCCAATTGCCCTGCCCGTACAGGCTGATCTGGTCCTTGTCCGCAATGCCGGCGATGATCTCGGCCTTGTAGATCTCACCCAGACTCTTGAAGAACCTCACCGCCTCGTCGCGCGCCAGGACGCGGCGGGTGACTTTCTGGTCCGCCTGGGCGAGCTCGGTCATCTTCGCTTCGATGGCGGCGAGATCCTCCGGGGTGAAGGGACGCTGGTAGGCAAAGTCGTAATAGAAGCCGTCCTCGATGACCGGGCCGATGGTCACCTGCGCCTCCGGGAACAGCTCCTTCACCGCCTGCGCCAGCAGGTGCGCCGTGGAGTGGCGGATGACCTCGAGCCCCTCCGGGTCCTTGTCGGTCACGATGGCGAGATGCGCGTCCTCGGCAATGACGTAGGAGGTGTCGACCAGCTTGCCGTTCACGCGCGCGGCGAGCGCCGCCTTGCGCAGTCCCGCGCCAATGCCGCCCGCGACCTCATCCACCGTCACCGGGTGGTCGAAGCGGCGCTGACTGCCATCGGGCAAGGTGACAACGGGCATAGCGGAAATTTCAGTCGTGCTCGGGACTCATGCCGCTTGGGGCTCGCGCCAAATTAAGAGGGCGCTCCCGCTTGCACTGTCGGGAACGCCCTCTTCACTCATCTGGTAGGCGCGAGTGGGATCGAACCACCGACCACCACCATGTCAAGGTGATGCTCTACCACTGAGCTACGCGCCTGAAGGCCCTTGCTGCGTTGAGGGGCGCGAACGATACAAGAGAGAGGGGATCGAAGCAAGCTAATACGTGACATTCCAAGCACTTACGCTTGCATCAAGGGCACCGGCAATCCGAGCTCCAGCTGCTTGAGGCGCTCGATCTCATCGCGCAGCGAGGCCGCCTCCTCGAACTCGAGGTTACGCGCCTTCCTGAACATCTCGGCCTCGAGCTTCTTGATCTCCTTCACCAGCACTTCGGGGCGCAGGTCCGCAGGCACGGGGCGGGTGCCGCGCTTGCGCCCCGGCGCCGGCGCTTCCCAACGTGCCCCTTCCATGATGTCGGTGACGCCCTTGTGGATGCCACGCGGGGTAATGCCATGGGTCGCGTTGTACTCGAGCTGCTTGCGGCGGCGGCGGTTGGTCTCATCGATCGCGCGCTGCATCGAGCCGGTGATGCGGTCCGCGTAGAGAATGGCGCGGCCGTTGATGTGGCGGGCGGCGCGCCCGATGGTCTGGATGAGTGAGTTGTCCGAGCGCAGGAACCCCTCCTTGTCCGCATCCAGGATCGCCACCAGCGCCACCTCCGGCATGTCCAGTCCCTCGCGCAACAGGTTGATGCCCACCAGCACGTCGAACTTGCCCAGGCGCAGATCGCGGATGATCTCGGTGCGCTCGACGGTCTCGATGTCGGCGTGCAGGTAGCGCACGCGCACGTCGTGCTCATTCAGGTAATCGGTGAGGTCCTCCGCCATGCGCTTGGTGAGCGTGGTGATCAGCACCCGCTCGGCGCGTGCGGCGCAGCGCCTGATTTCCGACAACACGTCGTCCACCTGCGTGGCGACGGGCCGCACTTCGACCTGCGGATCGACCAGACCGGTGGGACGCACCAGCTGCTCGACCACCTGCGAGGAGCGCTTGGCCTCGTAGCCCCCGGGCGTCGCGGAGACGAAAATCATCTGCGGCGCGAGCTGCTCCCACTCCTCGAACTTCAGCGGCCGGTTGTCCAGCGCCGAGGGCAGCCGGAAGCCGTACTCGACCAGCACCTCCTTGCGCGAACGATCCCCGCGGTACATCGCCCCGAGCTGCGGGATGGTCTGATGGCTCTCATCGACGAACAGCAGCGCGTTGCGCGGCAGGTAGTCGAACAGGCACGGCGGGGGCTCCCCGGGCGCGCGCCCCGACAGATAGCGCGAGTAATTCTCGATGCCCGCGCAGTAGCCGACCTCCTGGATCATTTCCATGTCGAAGCGGGTGCGCTGCTCGAGCCGCTGCGCTTCCAGCAGCCGCCCCGCATCGCGCAGGTCCTTGAGGCGCACGCGCAGGTCCTCGCGAATCTGGTCCACCGCGCCCACCAGCCGCTCGCGCGGCGTCACGTAATGGGTGCCGGGGTAGACGGTGAACCGCGGCACCTTGCGGGCGATCGCCCCGGTGAGCGGATCGAACAGCGTGATCGAATCGATGCTGTCATCGAACAACTCGACCCGCACCGCCTCGCGCTCGGACTCGGCCGGAAAGATGTCGATGACGTCCCCGCGCACGCGATAGGTGCCCTGGGTGAGATCCAGCTCGTTACGCGTGTACTGCATGTCGGCGAGGCGCCGCAGCAGCCCTCGCTGCTCGAGGCGGTCGCCGCGCTTCAGGTGCAGCACCATGGCGAGGTAGGCCTGCGGATCGCCCAGGCCGTAGATCGAGGACACGGTCGCGACGATGATCGAATCCGAGCGTTCGAGCAGCGCCTTGGTCGCCGAGAGGCGCATCTGCTCGATGTGCTCATTCACCGAGGAGTCCTTCTCGATGTAGGTGTCCGAGGAGGGGACGTAGGCCTCGGGCTGATAGTAGTCGTAGTAGGAAACGAAGTACTCGACCGCGTTGTGCGGAAAGAACTCGCGGAACTCCCCGTACAGCTGCGCCGCGAGGGTCTTGTTATGCGCCAGCACCATGGTGGGGCGCTGCATGCGCTGGATCACACAGGCCGCCGCGAAGGTCTTGCCGCTTCCCGTGACTCCGAGCAGCGTCTGGTGCGCCAGCCCCTCGGTGAGCCCTTCGACGAGCTTCTCGATGGCCTCGGGCTGATCGCCCGCGGGGGCGTAATCGGCTTTCAGCTTGAAGGGCTGCTGTTCCACGACGGATGTATTGTCGATGGCCGGGGCGGACACAATCTCTTAATATAGCGGGACTGTCCGATCTCAAGCGAAATGCAGGAAATTCAGTGCCCTTGCCTGTCGCGCGACGCGTCCAGCGCGTCAAACCCTCGCCAACGCTCGCCGTAACCGCCCGGGCCGCGCGGCTGCGGGAGCAGGGCAAGGACGTGATCAGCCTGGGCGCGGGCGAGCCCGACTTCGACACGCCCGCCCACATCGCGCAAGCGGGCAAGGATGCGATCCAGGGCGGCTTCACCCGCTATACCCACGTCGAGGGGATCGATGAGCTCAAGGACGCGATCATCGCCAAATTCGGGCGCGACAACGCGCTTACCTACGAGCGCTCGCAGATCCTGGTCTCCGCCGGTGCCAAGCAGATCCTCTACAACCTCGCGATGGCGGTGATCGACCCGGGCGATGAGGTGATCATTCCCGCGCCTTACTGGGTGTCGTATCCGGACATCGTGCTGCTGGCGGACGGACTGCCGGTCATGCCGTTTGCCGGGATGGCACAGGGGTACAAGATCACGCCGCGCCAGCTGGCCGCGGCCATTACCCCGCAGACCCGGCTGCTGCTGCTCAACAGCCCGTGCAACCCCACCGGCGCTGCGTACACGCACGCCGAGCTGCGCGGGCTCGGAGAAG
>WNGC01002597.1_pt1 | contig 11506 bp, 12 predicted proteins | sample 5400051 | NCBI WGS metagenome assembly WNGC01 (sample SAMN13153368, study PRJNA577476) | soil metagenome | isolation source: 20 cm soil or saprolite under grassland replicate 2 | place: USA:California | collected 2016-06-15 | reverse complement strand
CCTGCATGCCGCCGTCGCGCCGATTGAACAGGGTGTCGAGATACCAGCGCGCATCGCCGAGATATGCGTCGAGGCTCGGGGCGTCCTTGGCCCAGGTCGCAAAGACGATGCCGGCATAGGTCTCGACGCGAGCCTCGATCAGGCCGAGCGATGATTTGTCGAGCGCATCGTAATAGGCCTCGGACTCGCCTGGGACGTGCTCGAGAGCGCCGTCGTTGCGGTAGGTCCAGCCGTGATAGGTGCACATAAAGCGCTTGGCGTTGCCGTCGTCAACGCGACACACGCGGTTGCCGCGGTGGCGGCACATGTTCAACAGCGCGTGCAGGCAGCCTTGCCCGTCGCGGGCCAGGATGACCGGATCTTCCCCCATATAGGTGTGAAAGAAATCGTCGGGCGCCGGCACCAGGCTCTCATGCCCGATCATCAGCCAGGCGCGCCCGAAGATCCTCTCCATCTCGTCGTCGTAGACCGCCTGCTCGCTGAAGATGCGGCGGTCGAGCTTATAGCAGGCTCGGGGGCGGATCATCACGGGGGAGCAAACCGGCGCGAGGGGCTCCCATCGCGCCGGGCGTAAGGCTTCCGTTTACGATGGGCTGCTATGGCTCTCGGTCGATTGCTGCCGGCGCGGGTCGTCGGGGAACAGGAGAGGCATGGCGAATTCCGACGATCTTCATGAAGAGCGGCTGGTCATCACCGCCTATGACGAGCGGTTCAAGGAGCTGTTCAAGGTGTTCGCCGAAGGCCTCGCTCAGGGCGAGCCGGAACGGTCGAGCCAGGACCGCTTCCGGCGCGCGATGCGCTCTGCCAAGCGGGCGAGAAACCTGGCATTGCAGGCGGTCCAAATAGAAAAATCCGAAGAGGGGACCGCCGGTCTGACCGAGGAGGCGGCAGGCTAGACCGAGCGCCGGGCGAGCGGCTCGGCGCGACAGCACGACGGCGACGTAACTCCGCGGCAGCGGGACGCAACCGCGGGTCTGGCGTTTGCGCAGGATACGTTGCGCGGTAGTGTGCCGAATCCGAAATTCGCTATATCTCGGGCTTGGCTTTGGGCGAATTTCGGATTCGAAAGCACACTAGGAACTCATTGAATCTAGTGTGGTTTGGATTTGAAGTTCCCAAACGCGGCTGCCATCGAAATGATGGGAACTTCAAATCCACCACACTAGAGTGCCGTCATGAATGCCCCCGCTGCTCCGCTGCCCCCGCCCGCCAACCCGAAATTGCGCCGCATGGCGAACGCGCTTAGAGCGCTCGCGATGGACGCGGTCGAGCAGGCGAAATCCGGCCATCCCGGCATGCCGATGGGCATGGCCGATATCGCGGCCGTCTTGTTCGCGCAATTCCTGCGCTTCGACCCGCAGATGCCGGATTGGCCCGACCGCGACCGCTTCATCCTGTCGAACGGGCACGGCTCAATGCTGCTTTATGGGCTGCTGCATCTGACCGGCTACCCGGACATGACGATGGATGAGATCCGCCGCTTCCGGCAGATCGGCAGCCGCACCGCCGGGCACCCCGAACGCGGGCTGGCGAGCGGCATCGAGGTGACGACCGGGCCGCTTGGGCAGGGGCTCGGCAACTCCGTCGGCATGGCGCTCGCCGAGCGGCACCTGGCGGCCGAGTTCGGTGACGATCTCGTCGAGCACCGCACCTATGTGTTCTGCGGCGATGGCTGCCTGATGGAAGGGATCAGCCACGAGGCTTTGTCGCTCGCCGGGCATCTGCGGCTCAACAAGCTGATCGTCTTCTGGGACGACAATTCGATCTCGATCGACGGGCCGACCGATCTCGCCGTCTCGGACGATCAGATCATGCGGTTCCGCGCGCATGGCTGGACCGCCGAGCGGATCGACGGCATGGATCACAACGCGATCGCCGCCGCGATCCGGCGCGCCCATTCGAGCGATCGGCCCAGCCTTATCGCCTGCCGCACGGTCATCGCCTACGGCGCGCCGACCAAGGCCGGCACCGCCGCCGCGCATGGCAACCCGCTCGGCGCCGAGGAGGTCAAGGGAGCGCGCGAGCGGCTGGGCTGGGAATACCCGCCCTTTGTGATCCCAGACGACATTCGCGCGGAATGGCGGGAGGCGGGGGCACGCGGCGCCGCCGTTCGCCAGCAATGGGAACAGCGGCTCGCCGCCGCGCCGGCCGAGAAGCGAAGCGAATTTCTGCGCCGCTATAAGAGTGAGCTTCCGGCGGATTTCGATTCGGCGATTGCGAAGGTTTGCGACGAGTTCCGCGCCAAGAACGCGAAGATTGCGACGCGCCAGGCCTCCGGCGCTGTGCTCGATGCGCTCGTCCCTGTGGTGCCCGAGCTGATCGGCGGCTCGGCCGATCTGACGCCATCGAACAACACAAAGGCGAAAGGCGAAGAGGACATCAAGCCGGGCAACTATGCCGGCCGCTATGTCCGCTATGGTGTCCGCGAGCACGAGATGGCGGCGGCGATGAACGGCATGGCCGCGCATGGCGGGCTGATCCCCTATGGCGGCACGTTCCTGACCTTTACCGATTATTGCCGGCCGTCGATCCGATTGTCGGCACTGAGTCACCTGGGCGTCATCTATGTCATGACGCATGATTCGATCGGGCTCGGCGAGGATGGGCCGACGCACCAGCCGATCGAGCATCTCGCGGCGTTGCGCGCCATGCCGCGGCTGCATGTCTTCCGGCCGGCCGATCCGGTCGAGACCGCCGAATGCTGGGCCTTGGCGCTGAAGAACCGGCACGCGCCGTCGATCCTGGCCTTGACGCGGCAGTCGGTCCCGCTATTGCGCACCGAGACGGGAAACGAGAACCGCTCGGCGCGCGGCGCCTATGTGCTGGCCGAGGCCAATGGCGCGCGCCGCCTGACATTGCTCGCGACCGGCTCCGAGGTCGGGCTCGCGATGACGGCGCGCGACATGCTGGCAAATGACGGGATCGCCGCGGCCGTCGTCTCGATGCCGTGCTGGGAATTATTCGAGCAGCAGGCCGCGGATTACCAGGCGGCGGTGCTCGGCTCGGCGCCGCGGCTCGGGGTCGAGGCGGCGGTGCGGTTCGGCTGGGACCGCTGGCTCGGACCGCGCGGCGCGTTTGTCGGCATGCACGATTTCGGCGCGTCGGCCCCCGGCGAGGACGTCTACAAGCATTTCGGCATCACGGCGGAAAAAGTTGCGGCGGCGGCCCGCGCGCTGCTCTAGCCGTGGCCCAACCCGACAAACGCAAGCCGATGGATGCTTTCGGCACAATGAGCGTTTGCGTTGAGCTCGCCTCCAGGACCCTACTTGCGAAGGCGGCGCGGTCGCTTCTAAGCTGAACCGGCGATTTCGGAGGGTCGGATCATGGCGGTACGGGTTGCAATCAACGGATTCGGCCGCATCGGCCGCCTGGTCCTGCGTGCGGCTTACGAACACAAGCACAGCGAGATCGAAGTCGTCGGGGTCAATGATCTCGGGTCTGTCGAAACCAACGCTCACCTCTTGCGCTACGACAGCGTGCACGGCCGCTTCCCCGGTGAGGTGACGAGCGGCGACAGTTGGATGGATATCGGCCGGGGCAAGATCCGCGTCACCGCCGAGCGCGACCCGGCGAAACTGCCGTGGCGCGAACTCGGCGTCGACGTCGCGCTCGAATGCACCGGCATTTTCACAAAGCGCGACGCGGCGGCAAAGCACCTCGAAGCGGGCGCCAAAAAGGTCATCATCTCAGCGCCCGCGGACGGCGCCGATCTGACCGTCGTGATGGGCGTCAACCATGAGGAGCTGAAATCGCAGCATCAGGTCATCTCAAACGGCTCGTGCACGACCAATTGCCTGGCGCCGGTCGCGTACGTGCTGCACCAGGGGATCGGCATCGAGCGCGGCTTTATGACGACGATCCACGCCTATACCGGCGATCAGAGCCTCCAGGACACGCTGCACAGCGACCTGCATCGCGCGCGTGCCGCGGCCTTGTCGATGATCCCGACCTCGACCGGCGCGGCGCGCGCGATCGGCCTCGTCCTGCCGGCGCTCAAGGGCAAGCTCGACGGCACCGCGATCCGGGTGCCGACCCCGAACGTGTCGCTGATCGATTTGACCTTCGACGCGGCGCGGGAGACGACACCCAGCGAGATCAATTCGCTAATGGAGGACGCCGCCAAGTCGAACCGCTTGAAGGGCATCCTCGGGATCAACAAGGCGCCGACCGTGTCGGTCGACTTCAACCACGACTCGCACAGCTCGACGTTTGATGTCACGCAGACGCAGGTACTCGACAAGACATTTGTCCGCATCCTGTCCTGGTACGACAACGAATGGGGCTTCTCGAACCGGATGGTCGAGGTTGCCGGCTATTTCGGCGCGATGGCTTGACTGGACCGCGGGCCCCAAGTGTCGATCCACTTGGCCCGTATCCGCGAGGCGGGCGTGACGCCCGCGGTCCTGAAACCGCGCCGGTCATCACCATCCATTCGCTGGGGCACGCCGTCGCGGCTCTGAACGCGGCGGCCGAAGCGGGGCGGCCGATCATCCTCGCGAGCGCCCCGGACGCCGGTATTTACGCCGGTGCCGGCTGGTTCCGGGAAGTGCTGCGCGCGGCGCGGGAAGCAGTTCCGGCGGCACGGTTCAGCGCGATTCTGGATTGCGGCGAGGATGCCGGGGCGGCAATGGCGGCGGTCCGCGCCGGGATCGACGCGATTGTCTTTACCGGCCGAGCCGATGTCGCGGCGCGGCTCGGCGATATCGCGACGCAAGCCGGCGCCCGGCTGTTGACCGCCCGGCCCGCCGCGCTCCTCGATCTCGGCACAGCCTTTTTCGCGGATGACGAAGAGTTGCGCCGCCGTTGTGCCGACGCGCTCGCCTCATCAGCGGGGTTTTGCTAAAAAGGCAGGCACCCCCGGCCTGCCATCAGGAGCGCGCGATGACGATCAACGGTCAGGTCCAGAAGATCTTCGCCAATTACGAGAGCGACAATCCCGGCACAAAGGCCAATCTCGCCCGCATCCTGATGCACGGTAAACTCGCCCGCATCCTGTGCAGCTAAAGCTCAACTCTTGTCGAGGTGGACAGCCCGCCAATTTCGCTAACATGCCGCCGAACGCAGGGATTTCACACGGGAGTGATGATGATGGCCAATGACCAGATGATGGCCCAGATGTCCAAGAAGGGCGGCTTTATCGCTGCCCTCGACCAGAGCGGCGGATCGTCACCGGGAGCGCTGCGCCTCTACGGCATTCCGGACACCGCCTATAACGGCGAGGCCGAGATGTTCCGGCTGATCCACCAGATGCGGGTGCGCATCATGACCGCCCGGGCCTTTACCGGTGACAAGGTCATCGGCACGATCCTGTTCGAAGGCACGATGGATAGCGAGGTGCGCGGCCGGCCGACCGCGGCCTATCTCTGGGAAGAGCGGCAGGTCGTGCCGTTTGTCAAAGTCGACCGCGGGCTTGAACCCGAAAAAGACGGCGTCCAGCTGATGCGGCCGATGCCACAGCTTGATCAGCTGTGCGACCGTGCGGTCAAGCTCGGCATTTTTGGCACGAAGATGCGCTCAGTGATCAATCTCCCGTCAAAAGAAGGGATCGCCGCGATCGCCGAGCAGCAGTTCGAGGTCGGCGAACGCATCGCCCAACACGGGCTGATGCCGATCCTCGAGCCCGAGGTCTCGATCAAAAGCCCTGACAAGAAGGGCGCCGAGGCGATCCTGTTCGACGAGCTGAAAAAGCGGACCGACGCGCTGCCAGCCAGCCGGCGTGTCATGTTCAAGCTGACCCTGCCCGACGTCGCCGACCTCTACATGCCGCTGGTCAATCATCCGCGTGTCGCCCGGGTCGTTGCCCTCTCCGGCGGCTATACCCGCGCCGACGCCTGCCAGCGGCTCGCCGCCAATCACGGCATGATCGCGAGCTTCTCGCGCGCGCTCGTCCAGGACCTTCGCATCTCTATGAGCGACGCCGAATTCGAGGCGGCCCTGCCCAATCGATCGACGAGATCTACCGCGCCTCCACCATCAAGGTCTGACTAATGCTAACCTCCGCGCTCGTGCGGGGGTTGCCGACCTATCGTAACGAAAGGTATGGCGGCCAAGGCGACGTAATCGACATGCTGAACCGCATCATCAAGATCTACCAGGGCAAAGATTGACCTTCCCGGCCGGCATAACGCGCGACGAGGCGCGGGCGACGACCCGCCTCTATCTGATCACGCCGCCCGCGCTCGATCCCGACCGGTTCGCCAAGGATCTCGAGGCGGCGCTCGCGGGCGGCGATGTCGCATGCCTGCAGCTGCGGTTGAAAGACGCCGGCGACGATGAGATCCGCCGCGCCACCCGCATCCTGCAGCCGATCGCGCAGGAGCGTGGCGCTGCCTTCATCATGAACGATCGGCCGGATCTCGCGGCCGAACTGGAATGCGACGGGGTGCATGTCGGCGAGGAAGACACCCCCTATGCCGAGGCGCGGCGTCTCCTCGGGCCCGACCGGATCGTCGGCGTGACCTGCGGCGACAGCCGGCACCGCGCCGTGGTTGCGGCCGACGCCGGTGCTGATTATGTAGCATTCGGGGCGTTTTTCCCGAGCGGCACGAAAGCGGCCAAGCACCGCGCACAGCCCGACTTGCTGCGCGACTGGTCCGAGACGACGGTCGTGCCGTGCGTTGCGATCGGCGGCATTACCCAGGCAAATTGCGGCCCCCTGGTTGAGGCCGGCGCGGATTTTCTTTCCGTGATCGGGGCAATCTGGTCATACCCGCGGGGTCCGCGGGCAGCAGTCAGCGAGTTCAACGATGTCTTCGCACGTTATGGCCGCGCTGCGGCCTGAGATGGCCATGGCAACACAAGAGCAGCCGACCGTCGTAGTGATCGACGACGATGCGTCGGTCCGCAAGGCGCTGGACAATCTGTTCCGCTCGGTCGGGCTTGAGGTCGAGCTGTTCGGCTCGCCGCAGGAATTCCTGCAGAGCGAACGCCCGGACCGGCCGGGCTGCATTGTGCTCGATGTCCGTTTTCCGGGCCGCAGCGGGCTGGATATGCAGCGGGAGATTTCCGCCGCGAACACGCCGCTGCCGATCATCTTCATCACCGGCTATGGCGACATCCCGATGTCGGTGCGGGCGATGAAGGCGGGCGCCGTCGAGTTTCTGACCAAGCCGTTCCGCGACCAGGATCTGCTCGATGCGGTCGGTGTCGCGCTTGAAAAGGACCGCGTCCGCCGCGCCAACGAGGTGCGCCTCTCCGAATTGCGGACACGCTTTCAGACCCTGACCGCCCGCGAGCGACAGGTCTTGAGCCTCGTCATCGCCGGCCGGCTCAACAAGCAGATCGCCGGCGAGCTCGGGGTCAGCGAGATGACCGTCAAGATGCATCGCCGCCAGGTCATGCGGAAGATGCAGGCCACCGGGCTCGCCCAGCTCGTCCGCCTCGCCGACCAGCTCGGCCTCGGCGCCCCGCACACCGCCTGATCCGGGCGGGAGCCGCTCTCTAGATCCGGGCAGGCGGGTTGCCCGCTTGGCTCGGGCTGCGCTATGACCCGCGCCGTCGCACCAGAAGGATCTTCGAATGCCACAGGGGCCACTCTCCGGCATCACGATTGTCGATCTGTCGCGCATTCTCGCCGGGCCGTATTGCACGCTGCTCCTGGCCGAGCTTGGCGCGCGGGTCATCAAGGTCGAGGTGCCGAAGACCGGCGATGACGCGCGCCAATACGGCCCGTTCAAGGGCGGCAAATCGACCTATTTCGCGTCAGTCAACCGCGGCAAGGAGTCGATCGCGCTCGATCTGAAGGCGGCGGCGGACCGCGAGATTTTCGAACGCCTGTTGGACAAGGCCGATGCCGTCGTCGAGAACTTCCGGCCCGGCACGATGGAAAAGCTCGGCTATGGCTGGGACGCGCTGCACCCGCGCTATCCCCGCCTCGTCTACGCCGCCGCTTCCGGCTTCGGCCATACCGGCCCCTATTCGCACCACCCGTCCTACGACATGGTCGTGCAGGGGCTGGGCGGCATTATGAGCATCACCGGCGTGCCGGACGGCCCCCTCGTGCGGGTCGGCACTTCGATCGGTGACCTCGCTGGCGGTCTCTACACGGCGGTGGCGCTGAACGCGGCCTTAATGCACCGCGAGCGCACAGGCGAGGCGACCAAGGTCGATGTCGCGCTGTTCGATTGCCAGCTGGCGCTCCTCGAAAACGCGGTCATGCGCTACACGACAACCGGCGAGATCCCCGGCCCGATGGGGGCGCGGCATCCCTCGATCACGCCGTTCGAGGCGTTTGCGACCAAGGACGGCCATATCATCATCGCCGCCGGCAATGACGGGCTCTTCGTCAAGCTGGCCGAGGCGTTGGGCCGCTCCGATCTGGCGCAGAACCCGCTCTTCCAGACCAACCCGCTGCGCAATCAGCACCAGCCGGCGCTGAAGGCGGAGATCGAGGGGGTGTTGCAGGGCGGCACGACCGATCACTGGATCGCGCTGTTGGAGAAAGCCGGGCTCCCGTGCGGCCCGGTCAACAATGTCGAGCAGGCCCTGGCGCATCCGCAGACCGAGGCGCGCAACATGCTCGTCGAGGTCGACGACCCCGTCACCGGTCCGCTCAAGCTCGCCGGCAATCCAATGAAATTCTCGGCGTTTGCCGATCCGTCGAGCCGCGAGCCGGCCCCCGAGCTCGACGCGGACCGGCAGAAGATCCTGCGCGAACTGGGTCTTTAGATAATCTTCCGCCCGCGCAGATCGCGGATCTGCGCCGGGGTGTAGCCGAACTCGGCGAGCACCGCGTCATTGTCCGCGCCGAGTTCGGGGGCCGTGCCGATCCGGGCCGGCGTTTCCGAGAACTGCCACGGCGAGCCGTGCACCTTCAGCCGCTTGCCATATTTCGGGTAGTCGATTTCGGCGACATAGCCGTTGGCGACGACATCGGGATCGTTCGAGGCTTCGAGCAGCGTGTTGATCGGCGCCGCGACGATGTCGGCGGCCCGCAGCTTCGCCACCCATTCGTCCCGCGGCCCGGTCGCGAACAGCTCGTCGAGCAGGCTCAGCAGCGCGGCGCGTTTCTCCTCGCTGTCGATGACAATGCCGAGATCGCCAAAGCCTTCCCGTTCGAGACGTTCGTAAAAGCCGAGCGCGGTCATCGCGCTGCGCCACGCCCGCGCGCCGTTCAGCTGGAAGACCAGCGGCTTGCCGTCACCGTCGTTAAAGCTCGCGCTGATGCCGGGGCGCTCGGCCGTGCCGGTGATGCGAGCCTGGCCGGTGACCGGATCGCGGTTGCGCCACATCGCCGTGGTCAATGTCCAGCCCATCAGCCGGATCTGACCGCCGAGCAAGGAGCAATCGACCTTCTGGCCGATGCCGGTCGCCCGCGCATGGGTCAAGGCCGCGAGCGCGCCGCCAAAGGCGAGGATCGCGCAGGTCTCGTCCGCCACTGAGACGATACCGGTCTTCAGCGGCTGACCCGGCGTCGCATAGGCCTGGGCGATGCCGCCCAGGGCCTGCGCCATCGAGTCGGTGCCCGGCAAATGCGCGTTCGGGCCTTTCGGGCCATAGCCGGAAATCGAGATGTAGACGAGCTTCGGGTTGATCCGACGCAATTCATCGTAACCGAAGCCATTTTTTTCGGCTGCTCCCGGCCGGAAATTCTGGCCGAAGATGTCGGCGCGCGCGACCAGCTTCCTCAGGATGTCGCGGCCTTCCTCGGTCTTGAGGTTCAGCGTGAGGCTTCTCACCCCGCGGTTGTTGGTCTCGAAATAGGTGCTGGGAAAACCCGGCAGGACGGTCGAGCCGCGCGAATTGTCGCCGCCTTCGGGCACCTCGATCTTGATCACCTCGGCGCCGAGATCGGCCATCAGCATATAGGGCACCGTGCCGGCCTGCGCGGTCGAGCAGGCGACGACCCGAACACCTTGCAACGGCCCATGCGGCTCGCTCATGTCGCGCATCTCCTCTTCGTCCCAGATGTGATCTTATGGTGCGGCCAGCGTCGCCCGGCGACGAATTAAAAAAAGTCCCGGCCAAGACCGGGACCTGTCGTTCAATGTGCAAGGTGCGGATTTAATGGATGCCGGCCTTCGCCGGGATCTAGGCGTTGAACTGACGCCGTGGCGAGCCTTCGCCCGCTCCGAGCTACTCGCTGGCTTCGGCCGGCTTGTTCTGATGCCGGCGCGCGACGCGCGCCATGTCCTCGAGGAACTCGTGAAGCGCCTGGTCGGCGGTGTAGGACATCTTTGCGAAGGCGCGCAGGAAACTGTCGGTGCGCGGCAGCTGGAACAGCGTTTCCTCGCCGTCCTTCGGTGTCGTCGCGGTGACCAGAACGACATTGTCGAAGGGCTGAAGCACCAGCTCCTTCAGCGGCTTGCCCGGTCCCGTCACATATTCGACGACGCGGCAGCGCTCGCTATCCGGCAGTTCGTTGAGGATCGTCATGCGGTAGGCGGCGCGGGTTGTCGAGGCCTCGACGAGGGCGCGGGCGAAGGGCCGCAGAAACGTCTCGTCGAAGCCAAGGATCGCGATCGGGCGGTCATTATTGACCGAGGAGCGCATCTCCAGCGTCGTCCACAGCGAGGCGCGGCCCTGAAAGTAATCGGCCGAAGCAAGATCAAGATTGATCGAGTCAATCGGCATCGGCGGCGACAACGAACGCGCCGATAGAAAAGCAAAGCAGGCTGGTTCGCGTTTAAGTGAAATGTTGGTCGCCGCCTCTAGATTGCGGTCGGCGATCGCAGGTGTGTCAGCCATGGCAAGGCCTATCCCGGGTGGCGGCAACCAAGCGTAAGGAGGACCCTCTTACGGCATGTTACAGTAAATGTCGTTCGGTAACACTTGATAACTGGCTGTAACCCTCCTGTCAAATGAGCCCTGATTGGCCTCGCTGCGGCCTTTGGCCGCGCGCCGATCGGCAAGCGCATTCACCGGCTTGCGTCGAAGCGCTTCGCGAATCGGGGATAGCGCCTTTTCAGGCTTCTGACAGCCGTTCGAGCTCGGTCGCCGCCTCGAACCATTCGGCCTCGGCCTCGGCGATCCGCCGCTCCAGCTGGGCACGCCGCTTGAGCGCATCGGCCAGCGCCGCGCCCTCGCCGAACGCGCCGGGGTCCGCGAGCGTGCGGTCGAGCGCCTGCTGCTCGGCGGCGAGGCGGGCCGCCATTTCTTCCGCCGATCGCGCCTTCTGCCGCAGCGGCTCCAGCGCGCGGCGGCGCTCGGCCGCTTCGCGGCGGCCGGCGCGCCGCGAGTTGACGGCGACCGATCCGGACGCGCGGCTTTCTGCGGGCTCGTCGCGCTCTAACAAGCGGCGGCGATAAGCCTCGAGATCGTCCTCGAACGATCGCACCGTGCCGCCATCGACAAGCCATAAGCGGTCGGCGACCAGCTCGACCAGATGCCAATCATGGCTGACCAGCACGACCGCGCCGGAATACTCCCCCAATGCCGCGACCAAGGCTTCGCGAGTTTCCATGTCGAGGTGATTGGTCGGCTCATCGAGGATCAGGAGCCCCGGCGCGTTATAGGTAACGAGCGCCAGGTTGAGCCGGGCGCGTTCGCCGCCGGAGAGTTCGCCGAC
>WNGC01010266.1_pt1 | contig 11507 bp, 7 predicted proteins | sample 5400051 | NCBI WGS metagenome assembly WNGC01 (sample SAMN13153368, study PRJNA577476) | soil metagenome | isolation source: 20 cm soil or saprolite under grassland replicate 2 | place: USA:California | collected 2016-06-15 | reverse complement strand
AGAAATCTTTCCAAACCACTCTCGACCGGTGGCCCGAAGACGGCCCGTCCCGCGCCTATTGGAAGCGCTGCCAGGAATACTTATTCGATGAGCCTCCCTCGGGCTGGGACGGCGTCTTCACCATGACCCACAAATAACCCCCGCTAGCACTCTTCTTGATTCACGCCTTACCCATGTCCACAGTTGGCCGTCCAATTTGGATGGAGTTGGTGGTGGAGGAGTCATGGGGACAGAATGTGGGCATCGAAGGACTGTGGGAACAGGGGAGCAAGGCCCTTCGATGTTTCTAACTGATACTGGACGCAAGACTTAATCCCGTCAAAATGCTATTTCTATTGGCTTGCACACGGGTTCCCGCGCGGATGGTCAGGTCATGAATCGCGGCCCGTCCGGGGGGACGTACCCAAACAAACGCTCCCGGGAATCTAAGTGGAATCGGATAAGCAGCCCTACGGCTAATCCCGGGCGCCGCCGGTACAAGAGAGCGAACTAAGGCTTTAGTGTTGGCGCTGGCCATCATCTTGCTGACGCCGGTAGTGCTGCTACGCACGCCCGTGGACATTTTTCCCGACATCAACATTCCGGTCATCAGTCTGGTGTGGACCTACAATGGCCTGCAACCTCAGGAGATGGAGCAGCGCATCACCTCCAACGTCGAACGCGGCGTCACCACCCTGGTGAGCGACGTCGAGCACATCGAATCGCAATCCTTGTCGGGCATCGCCGTCATCAAGGTCTTCTTTCAACCGGGCGCCAACATTCAAACGGCACTGGCCCAGACTGCCGCCATCTCGCAAACCTTCTTGCGATTCCTCCCGCCGGGAACCACGCCGCCGCTGGTAATCATCTATTCGGCGTCGACCGTGCCGGTCATCCAGATCGGCCTGACCAGCGATACTCTCAGCGAACAGCAGCTTTTCGATTTCGGCAACTACTTTATCCGCACGCAGCTGGCGACCGTGCCGGGTGCTGCCACGCCCTTCCCCTACGGTGGCAAGCAGCGCGTCATCAGCGTGGACATCAATCCAACGTCACTCCAGGCTAAGGGGCTGTCTGCCGTTGACATCGTCAACGCCGTCAGTGCGCAAAACCTGATTCTCCCGACGGGCACTGCAAAACTTGGCACTCTTGAGTACAACGTGGAGATGAATGGCAGCCCGCAAACCATCGAGGAACTCAACGATCTCCCGGTCAAGACGGTCAATGGAGCGACGATTTACATGCGGGAAGTCGCTCACGTGCGCGACGGCTTTTCTCCACAGACCAACATCGTTCTGTCCAATGGACAGCGCGGCGTGCTCATGAGCATCTACAAGACGGGTACCGCTTCAACGATCGATATCGTTGATCGTGTCAAGCAGATGCTCGAGTACAACAAAGGCTCGGTCCCTGAAGGCCTGCATATTTCTACCTTTTTCGACCAGTCGCTCTACGTCCGCGCTTCCATCCAGGGCGTCATTCGCGAAGCGATCATCGCCGCCTGCCTCACTGCCGTCATGATTCTGCTGTTCCTCGGAAACTGGAGAAGCACGCTGATCATTGCCATCTCTATTCCCTTGTCCATTCTCGTCAGCATCCTCTGTCTCAGCGCTCTCGGCCAAACCATCAATATCATGACCTTGGGCGGCCTCGCGCTCGCTGTCGGGATCCTCGTCGACGACGCCACCGTCGAAATCGAAAACATCAACCGCAACCTGGCCATGGGCAAGGAAACCGTCCAGGCCATTCTCGACGGCGCACAGCAAATTGCCGTGCCCGCTCTTGTTTCCACGCTTTGCATTTGTATCGTTTTCATTCCCATGTTTTTTCTGTCCGGCGTGGCTAAATTCCTGTTCGTTCCGCTAGCCGAGGCCGTAAGCTTCGCCATGCTGGCTTCTTATATGTGGTCGCGCACCATTGTACCCACCTTGGCCATGTATCTCCTGAGCACGGAAGACGAATACCGCGCCGACGAGCACGTCGGAGAAAAGATGGGCTTCTTCCGCCGCTATCAACAGAGTTTTGAGCGGAGTTTTGAAGAATTCCGGGGTGGCTACCAGAGAGCGTTGGTTATCGCACTGCAGTCGCCCAAGCTGTTCGCCGTGTGCTTCCTGGCCTTCTGCGTTTTTTCCGTCTTAATCGCCGGGTTTCTCGGCCGCGATTTCTTCCCCAAGGTGGACGCCGGACAGATTCGCCTGCACATGCGCGCTCGCACTGGTCTGCGCATCGAGGAAACGGCGCGTCTCGCCGACCAGGTAAACGGCGTGATCCGTGAAACCATCCCGAAGGACGAGCTCACCACGGTCCTCGACAATATCGGCTTGCCTTACAGCGGCATTAACCTCACCTACAGCAACGCCGGCACCGTCGGGAGCTCAGACGCAGAAATTCTTGTCCAGCTTAAGGAAGTGCGCGGCAAGCCCACCGGGGCGTACATCAACGATTTGCGCGAAAAGCTCCCGCAGCGTTTTCCCGGGGTGCAGTTCTTCTTTCAGCCGGCGGACATCGTGACACAAAACGAGTTCCGTCACATTCCCGGTGCGGTGGATGTCCACGTTCAGCAGGCCTTTGATAATCCTGTGCTCCATATGGAAATCGATCGGGCCCGGGCCCAATCCGTGGGCATGCAGTCGCGTGACGTGGCACAAAACGTTCTTGTTTCGCTCAGTTCCAGCTTCCAGACCGCCCCGGCCTTCTGGCTGGATCCGAAAAACGGCGTGGAGTACTCCGTGGCGGTGCAGGAGCCCCAGTATCGCGTGGACTCTTATCAGGCGCTGCAAAATACACCCATCAGCGGCAGCATGCCGGGTTCGAGACCTCAGATTCTGGGAAACCTGGTCAAGACTTCTACGACTGCCCGGCCCGCGGAAATATCGCACTACACCACGCAACCGATGATCAACGTTTATGCGGCCGTGGATGGCCGCGACCTCGGGGGCGTCGCCGACGAAGTGGAAAAGCGCGTCCAGGCCATCGAGAAGGATTTGCCGAAGGGCAGCCACATCGCCATTCGCGGCCAGGTGCAAACCATGAAGAGTTCCTTTGCCGGGCTGGGCTTTGGTTTGCTCGCCGCGATCGTGCTTGCCTATCTCCTGATCGTGGTCAATTTTCAGTCTTGGCTCGATCCCTTCGTCATCATTACCGCTTTGCCCGGCGCGCTCGCCGGCATCTGCTGGACGCTGCTGCTGACGCATACCACCGTCAACGTCCCATCTTTGACCGGCGCGATCATGTGCATGGGCGTGGCCACGGCGAACAGCATCTTGATGGTTTCCTTCGCGCGCGAGCAGATGGAGGAGGGCAAGAACGCCCGGGATGCCGCCATCGAAGCCGGTTTTGTGCGCATCCGGCCCGTGCTCATGACCGCGCTGGCGATGATCATCGGAATGGTGCCGATGGCCGTGGGGCTCGGCGAAGGCGGCGAGCAAAACGCGCCTCTTGGCCGCGCCGTGATTGGTGGGCTGGTTTTTGCCACCTTCGCCACGCTCTTTTTTGTTCCGTGCGTTTTCTCCATGATCCACGGGCGCCGGGAGCGGAGATCGGCCGAGCGGGGATCGTTGTCGCCGGCGACGGTTTGAAATTTTCTATCTGGAATTAAGAGCGAGGATGGGGTGATGATGGAAGGCGGAGTTCAGATGGATCCTGCAGACCAGGGGCAACCACGCAGAAAGGGCAGCCAAGTCTTCACGATTCTTTTCGTTATCGTGATTGTGCTGGTGGTCCTCGGGGCGGTAACGCTGTTCCAGCGCCGCTCGCAGTATCAGGCGCTCGCCAAGGAGACCGAAACACTGGCGATTCCCACGGTGGCCGTGATTCATGCTTCGGTGGAATCAGCCGAGGAGGACCTCGTCCTGCCTGGCGCCATGCAAGCCTATGTTGAATCGCCCATCTATGCGCGCACCAACGGCTATCTGAAAAAGTGGTATCACGACATCGGCAGCCGCGTCCGCGAAGGCGAGTTGCTGGCGGACATCGACACTCCCGAAGTGGATCAGCAGTTGTCTCAGGCGCGCGCCGAACTCAATACTGCGCAGGCCAACGCGAATCTCTCGAAGATCACCGCAACGCGTTACCAGGAACTCATCAAAACTGACGGCGTCTCCAAGCAGGAAGTCGATAACGCCGTCGGTGATCTGGAAGCCAAACTCGCCACCGTAAAATCCTCGGAAGCTAACGTGCGCCGGCTCGAGGAACTGGAATCCTTCAAACATATTTATGCGCCTTTTAGCGGCGTCATCACGCGGCGCAGCGTGGATACGGGCACGTTGATCAATGCGGGGAACGGCGGCACATCGCAGCAGCTGTTTTCTCTCGCGCAGACCGATCCCATTCGCGCTTACGTCAGCGTGCCAGAAGCCTACGCGTCCTCTATTCGCGCGGGACTTGGCGCCTACCTCGAGCTCACTCAGTACCCCGGTCAGAATTTCCAAGGCAAGGTCGTTCGCACGGCTGAGTCGATCGACCCCGGCACGCGTACCCTGCTCACCGAAGTGGACGTGCCGAACCACAATGGCGCGCTGCTCCCCGGCGGTTACGCCCAAGCGCACTTGCAAGTGAAGGTGTCCGGAGCCCGGCTCGTTGTACCCGTGAACGCGCTGTTATTTCGCTCCGAGGGGCTTCGCGCGGTGGTTGTGGATGCAAATCACAAAACGCACCTCAAGTCGCTCACCGTCGGCCGCGACTACGGCACCACGCTCGAAGTCCTCGAGGGCCTCGACGCTCAGGACTGGATCGTGTTGAATCCCGCGGATTCCCTCGACGACGGCCAGGAAGTACGTGTCAAGGAAATCGCGCTCGACAAACCGCCGAGCCAGCCGGCTGCGCGGCCAAACCCCGCGCCACGGGCCAAGAAACAATAATGAAACGCACCAGGCAATCCTCCGCCCTGGCCGGGCTTGCCGTTTGTGCCCTCCTCGGCGGCTGCACGGTGGGGCCGAAATACCAGCGCGCCAAGGCTCCCGTGCCAGCGAAATGGGATGTCGCCGAGCCGTGGCGCGAAAGCGCTCCTAAAGACGGCCTCGCCAAGGGCCCCTGGTGGAGCGCTTTCAACGATGACGATTTGGGCGCCCTTGAAAAACAATCGCTCGACGCAAACCAAACCATCAAAGTTGCAGCCGCTAGGCTGGAGCAGGCCCGGGCCTCTGCTGCCGTTCAGATCGCCACGCAATTCCCTGTCCTTTCGACAACTCCAAGCACCGCACGCCAGCGGCTCTCCGGTAACCGGCCGGCTAACAGCAATCTTGCTGTAAATTCCGCGGTATCGCAGTCCAATAACATTCTGCCGTTCACGGTGGGCTACGAAGTCGATCTCTTCGGCCGGCGCCGCCGCGGCATCGAGGCGGCCCAGGCGTCCTATCAAGCCAGCGCCGCAGATCTCGAAAATGTTCGTCTGGTCATCACTGCCGAGCTGGCAGGCGATTACTTCACCCTGCGCCAGCTGGATACGGAACTGGGCATTCTGAACCGCACCGTCCAGAATCTGAAAAAGGGCCTGCAATTGGTGGATTCGCGGCACAAAGGCGGGGTAGCCTCGGGGCTGGACGTGGCTCAGGAAGAGACCCTGCTCAACACCACCGTGACGCAGGCGATCCTCCTGCTGCAGCAGAGAAAACAGTTTGAGGATGCCATCGCCGTACTGGTGGGCAAGCCCGCGCCGGATTTCCGTCTTGCGAGTAAGGAACTGAGCGCGGCGCCGCCCTCGTTGGCCACCGGGCTGCCTTCCGATCTCCTGGAGCGGCGTCCGGACATCGCCGAAGCCGAGCGCCAAATGGCCGTCGCCAACGCGCAGATGGGAATTACCCGGGCCGCGTACTTTCCATCGCTGAATCTTCTTGGAAATGGCGGCTGGCAGGCCGCGGACATCGCCAAGCTCCTCAATGTGCAGAGCACCGTTTGGGGGGTTGGCGCAAACGTGGCGGAAACCATTTTCAGTGGTGGTTCCCGGCGCGCCCAGGTCCAATTCGCGAAGTCCGGCTACGACGCCAGCGTGGCCGGCTATCGCGAAGGCCAAGCAATCACAGCAACAGGCCGTCGACTCCGCCCGCCGTACTCTGGACATCGCCAACAGCAGGTACACCGGCGGGCTGGTGAGTTACCTGGACGTGGTCAACGCACAGCAGAATCTGCTCAACAACGAGCAGGAACTTGCCGTCATCCAGGGCCAGGAGCTGGTCACCAGCGTCCTGCTCATCAAAGCCCTCGGCGGCGGCTGGGACGCGTCAAGCCTTTCGGCTGTGCAGGTGAAGTCCAAGCTGAAAGACGTCGTGGCGCCTTAAAAAAAAGGCACCCCCATCAGGGGTTGCCCGTGTCGTGAGCGGAAACAACGCGGCCGTATGGGGATGCACGGCTGAGGCGGTCGAACATTTGATACGCAGCCGTGGCAATCCGAATGATTGCTTCCCCGCCGTCCTTTTCCCGGTGCAGATAGGTGGTCATCACGCTGATGACGAACGGTCGATGGCCAGTGAAAACGATCCCGGAGTCATTGCGCACGCCCTCCAGCTCCCCCGGCTTATTGGCTATTCGCAGATCTTCGGGTAATCCTCGCGGGATGTAGCTTTCCTTGTGGATGCTGAGGAGCTCAAAGAAATCGTCGGTCATCTGCTTATTTAATATTTTCCCGCGATACAAATCTTCCAGCAGGATCATCATCTCGCGCGGCGTGGCGATGTTCTCGCGGCCTTCGGCGGCGGCCTGCACATCCATCATCTTCCGCCGAAGACGGGTATGCGTCAGGCCAAGCGAATCGAGCAGCGCATTCACGTTTTCCATTCCAATGCGGTCAATGATGACATTGGTGGCGGAATTGTCACTAACGGAAATCATCAGAGCGGCAACGTCGCGAAGTGTTAGCCGCGTGACGCCGGGGGTGAGCGCGCCGGCGACGCCGCTTCCGCCAACGAGATCGGACGATTGCAGCGTGTAGAGGTCGCCGAGTTTGAGTTTGCCCTGCTGCACCTGACGGTAGAGTTCGGCGAGGATGGCGATCTTGATGGAGCTGGCCGTGGGAAGCACTTCATCGGCGTGGAACAAGTATTTCTGCCCGGTGGAGAGATCGAGAATGGCCACCGCCAGAACGCCGTCAAGGTTGCGATCGACGTCTTTGACTGCGACTTCCAGCTTTTGCCAAAGAATTTGCTCTTTCTCCTGCGGCGCTTGCTGCGCAGGAGTAGGAAGCAGGGCGGCGAGGGCCAACAAGGCAACCGAGAGAATTCGTCTGAGCACAGTGACCTCCGGGTCGGCCGGATTATAAGGCCTAAGCGCGCCGAAAGAACGAAGATAAACCCCGTCCTCTAGAGAACGAGGATGCTCCATTCCGCGCATGGGCGTACCGAATGGACAAAGCAAATTTCTTGTTCCTGGAAAGGAAAGGCAGCCTGGGAGGACAATGAATCATGCACCCATTGGCCTGCCTAAATCCGCACCGGCAGATTTTGGGGCATCAGGCGAAGGAACGCCGACCAGCATCGCAATTTCTGGAGAAAACACTTATGCGCAAAATCATAGCGGGCGCTTTGTTCATGGCTTTGGCAGGAACGCTGACGGTCGCAGCACGCCAGCGGGACCGCGATGACCGGCACGACAATGGCAAGCACAAAGGCCAGGAGAAACACCAAGATCGCGGCGATGATCGGCACGACAATGGAAAACACCAGGGCCGGGATAACCCGCAAAACGCGCACTACCGCAACTGGGATTCCGAACACGACCGCCTTCGGCCGGGCCGGGCGTACCCACATGGCCGCTACGAACACGTGAAAGCGGAGTTTGTCGCGCGGCGAATCGATTACCGGACGCGGCGTGTGGTGCTGTACGACAATTCGAACTGGGTGGTTGCCTCGTACGACCTCGATCACTGCCGCGATTGGGAATGGAACCGCGATCGCGTATACGTCTACGACGACGATCACCACCCCGGCTGGTATTTGCTGTTCAATGCGCGACTCGGACGCTACGTCCACGTCGAGTATTTCGGCCTGCAGTAGATAAGTCGCGCCATAGACGCGCATCAATCGGGCGCGGCCGCTCGACAGATCAAAGGTTATCGAGGAAGAATTGAGTGACGCGTTGCATCAGGACGCGGCGTGCCGGTGGATCGCTGACCCCATGGCCGCGACCGGGAAACGCCAGAACCTCAACGTATTTCCCCGCCTCAATAAGATCGTTAATCACCGATAGGGTGTTCGCGAAATGCACGTTGTCGTCGCCGGTTCCATGGGCGATGAGCAGTTTGCCTTTGAGCTGACTGGCATATTTTACCGGTGAAGAATCTTGATACCCTTTCTCGTTTTTCTGCGGAAGGCCGAGGTAGCGCTCGGTGTAGATGGAATCGTAGTAGCGCCAGTCGGTGACCGGGCCACCCGCGAAACCAACTTTGAAATCATCGCCGGCTTCAAACATGGCATGCAGCGTCATGTGACCGCCGTAGCTCCATCCCCAGATGCCGATGCGATGGGCATCAACATAGGGAAGCGACTTGAGATATTCGACGCCGTCGCGCTGGTCGGAAAGCTCCTGTGCGCCCATGCGAAAGTGCAGCGGCGTTTCAAAGGCATGGCCCCGCCCCGCCGAACCGCGATTGTCCAGCGAAAAAATGATGTAGCCTTTTTGTGCCATGAGCTGGTGCCAAAGGAAGTTGGCGCCACCCCAGGCATTGCGCACAACTTGAGCCTGAGGACCGCCATACGTATAAACCAACACGGGATATTTCTTTTGAGGATCGAAGTCTGGCGGCTTGATGATGCTGGCGTTGAGCTGGACGCCGTCCCGCGATTTCACGGTGAGAATTTCCATGGAAGAGAGACGGTAGTCCGCAAGCTCGGCGACTTTGTTTTCGTTAATAGTGGCGATACGCGATCCATCGGCGCGGTAGAGGTCCTGGCGCGGTGGCGTCGAGGTGTTCGAATAGGTATCGTAGAAAGCGGCAGCATTGGGCGCAAGAACTGCGGTGTGCGTGCCCTCGTCCTTGGTGAGCCGGGTGAACCCGGTTCCGTCGATACCCACGCGGTAGAGGTGGCGTTCCAGAGGAGATTTTTCCGCGGCGGTGAAATAGACAAAGCCCTTGGATTCGTCGACTGCGTCCAGCCGTGAGACGTCCCAGTCGCCCTTGGTGAGCTGCGCGAGCTGTTGCCCTTCAAGGTCGTAGAGATAGAAGTGGCGATGGCCGCTTCGCTCGCTCGACCACAGGAAGCGCCTGCCATCCTTGAGAAAATAGAGATCGTCGCTCACGTTGATCCAATTGGGATCATTTTCGCTGAGCGCGGTGCGGGTCTTGCCTGTGACGGTGTCGGCAAAAAGGAGATCAAGCATGGTTTGGGTGCGATTCAGGCGCTGAATCGCGAGATGTTTGGAGTCCGGGAGCCAGTTCACGCGAGGAATGTAGATGTCGGTTTCCGCTGCGATGTCCACCGCGCGAGGTTGGCCACCGCTTAGTAAGGCCACAAAAACGCGTACGACGGGATTGGCTCCCCCGGCCGTAGGATAACGCTCCATTTCGGCTTCCCCGCTCGGCGAGGAAAAATCGACCAGGGGGTACTGCGAGACTTTGCGTTCGTCCATTTGGAGATAAGCGATCGCCGAGGAATCCGGCGACCACCAGTACGCGGTCTTGATCTCCAGCTCTTCGGGATAAACCCAATCGAGTTCGCCCTTGCGGATCTCTTCCCTGCCACCTTCGGTGATCGCGCGTTCTTTGCCGTCGGCGAGATTGACGAGCCAAAGGTTGTGATCGCGGACAAAACTCACATTTAGCCGATCGGGAGAAATCTTGACGTCCGCCAGCGTGGCTTTACCCGCGACCAGCGTGCGCCCCTTTTGCGACTTCACATCCAGCCAAGCAAGTGCCGTGGGGCCTTGAAACAGAATGCTCGCGCCATCGGGCATCCATTGATATTCGGAGGGTGCGCGACGGCCGAGGCCCGTGGCTTGCGTCGGTCTCGAGGTATCCACCGGCAAAATGGATTCCAGTTGGTCGGCGGCAACGAGCAGACGGCGTTCCCCTGACGCGGCGTCCATCACCCAAAGTTCTGTCTTGGCTTCCTTACCGGAGCCTTTTGTTTCGAAAAAGCTGAGCTGCTTGCCGTCGGGAGTCCAGGTGAGCCCGCGCGTCAACCGCCCACTCAAGCTCGGCGAAGAATAGATGCGCTCCACGGTGAGCGCCTTGCCTCCGGCAACCGTCTGAGCGCGTGCCCAGGGCGCAAACCATGCCAGCAGCAGCATCATGGCAATCACGTGATAGATCGTCAAAGGAGAGCAACGCCGCGAACTCATCTCGTCATCCTCCGAAAGCGCGCCATTCTATCCTGTGCGGGCATCAAGCGAAATGGGAGACTGCAGGAAAGTTCAGTCCGCAGCTCCGGGTATTCTGCTCTGGCCTCGAGCAATATAGGAATCAGGATGGGTGTCTTCCAGAGCAGGTCAGAAAAACCTGGTATGTGGCGCGTCTTCCCGCCATATCGCGCCAAAGAGCGTAGCGGCGTGTCATAGCTGGGCGGGCGAGCGCAGGTCGCACGCTCCGAATCGCGTCGTTTAGCACTCCGAGCCGAATCGCGTTGCTCACTAGAGCGGTGTAACTTATGCAAAATCCAGGACCTGTTCATCTAGAAACACTCAAGCGTCCATCAAGCCGTCCATTGCGTCTCCGCGTTACCGCGGCTTCACCATCAACATCTAACCCGGAGGCCAGCGGAAATTGCGGCCTCCCAGCAAATGCAAATGAAGATGGAAAACGGACTGGCCCGCGCCGCTGCCATTGTTCAGCACCGTGCGGTAGCCTCCGAGGAGGTCGCGTTCGCGGGCCAGCTGTGCGGCGACCAGCTGCAACTTGCCAAGAACAAGTTGATCTTCGGATGCGGCTTCAGTCAACGACTGGAAATGCTTCCGCGGACAGATCAGGATGTGCGTGGGCGCCTGCGGGCTGACATCCTCGAAGGCGAAGACTTCAGGATCTTCGTAGACCATCTTCGATGGAATCTTCTTGGTCGCGATCTTACAGAACAGGCAGTCGGTGCTCATCGGTTCCCTCCTCCGGGCGGGCCTTCGTCGAGACGCGTAACAAACGGCGTAAATCCTTCGCGGTCGTGGAGTTGCTCGCCGAGCTGGCGCGCGGCGTCTTCGCCGGAGACCCTGCCGACGCGCACGCGATAAAACATGCCATCGGGAGAATCATATTGTTGAATAAAGATGGGCGAGTAGGAAGCGCTGAGTCGGTCGCGGAGCCGTTCGGCGTTGCCGCGATCGCGGAAAGCACCGACCTGCAAGGTGAAAAAACCGGCGATGGGATCGACGCCGCCAAGAACTTCCACGCGCACCGGCACGACCCCGGCGTCAACCGAATCCACCTCTCGCGCCGCGGCGAGAGAGAGATCGATGATGCGATTATCGACAAACGGGCCGCGGTCGGTAATGCGAACCACCGTGGACCTGCCGTTGTTTAGGTTGGTGACGCGAACCATGGTCTCGAATGGCAGCGTGCGGTGCGCCGCGGTGAGTTTATACATGTCGTAGATCTCGCCGTTCGAAGCGTGCCG
>WNGC01002602.1_pt1 | contig 11510 bp, 9 predicted proteins | sample 5400051 | NCBI WGS metagenome assembly WNGC01 (sample SAMN13153368, study PRJNA577476) | soil metagenome | isolation source: 20 cm soil or saprolite under grassland replicate 2 | place: USA:California | collected 2016-06-15 | reverse complement strand
TCAGGTAATTTCGGCAGCACTTCACAATCAAAACGCGAGCTGGCTGCAGAAGTTGCCTGTCTCCTCGCTTTCAGCGCGATCCGTAACAACGACAAAGTCGGTCTCCTTCTCTTCAGCGATCGCCTCGAGCTTTTCATCGCGCCGAAGAAAGGGCGCTCTCATACCTTGCGAATCATTCGCGAAATCCTCTTCTTTGATCCGGTGGGGCGCGGGACCAACCCGGCGGCGGCCCTTGATCACTTAAATAAGATCGTGACCCGTCGGGCGGTCGTCTTTTTTATCTCCGACTTTCAGGCGGAGGATTTCTCGCGTGCTCTCGCGGTCACGGCCCGGCGGCATGATCTGATTGCGATCCGGATTCAGGACGAACGCGAGAGCGTGTTACCGCCTGTTGGCATTATCACGCTGGAAGATGCGGAAACGGGCGACCAAATTGAAATCAACGCCGCCGACAGCAATGTCCGCCGGCAATTTGCGCAGCTCGCCCAAGCACAGCTAACGGAAACCCTGCGGGTCTGCCGGCGTTGCGCTCCTTTTTCAAGCAACGCGAACGCCGTATGATGGTGCGGTAACGATGATGCTACTCGCGCAGGCACTTCCCGACATCGCGCCGCCGGTGAATTATTCGCTGGTCCCGCCGTGGATGATTTTTGTTGGAAGCTTGGTCGTCCTAACGATCATTGGACTGGCAATCTGGTACGGGCGAAGGTTCTTTCGCAAGAAGCAAGTGACGCTATCGCCCCGCGAACGTGCGCTCGCGGCGTTGAGCGAAATTGAGAGCGAGGTGGAAAGAATTGCGCCCTATCAATTCAGCATTCGCGTTTCCAATATTTTGCGACGTTACGTGGTGGAACAATTCGATCTGCCGATGACGCGTCAGACATCGGTCGAATTCTTAAACGCCATCGCTTCGGCCCCCAATTTCGGTGACGAGGAAAAAGCGTTGCTGGCTGATTTTCTGAATCGCTGCGACCTGATTAAGTTCGCGCGCTACGAAGCGACCCCGGAGGACAGCCGTCTCCTACTCGATGAAGCGCGCCAATTCGTCAAAGGAGGAGCACTTGTCCCCGCATGATTGGCTGGGCGGTCAGGCCCTGACTTTCGCGCGACCGTGGCTGCTGCTGCTTCTACTGCTGATCCCCTTGCTGGCATGGCTCCGCGGCAGATTTGGACCGCGCGCCGCGATTATATTTTCCGCGACCGCGCCATTTCGCGCGATTGGGAAAGGCAGCGCCAACCGGGCCGGACAAATCTTGCGCGCATTGGTCTGGCTTGCACTGGCGGCATTTATCGTCGGAATCGCGCGACCACAACTGGGTAAATCGCTCACCAAAGTAGAAGCCAGCGGCATCGACATCATGCTTGTGCTCGACGTGTCCAATTCAATGCTGGCGAAGGATTTCACCATTGGCGGCGACGAGGCGACGCGATTGGACGCGGTTCGCGAAGTAACGCGCAAGTTCATCGAAGCACGACCGAACGACCGGATCGGGATGATCGCATTTGGCACTCGTCCATATATCGTTAGCCCGATGACGCTCGATCACGAATGGCTATTGCAAAATCTCGATCGTGTTCGCATTGGGCTGGTGGAAGGAAGCACTGCGATCGGTTCGGCCATGGCGGCGGCGGGGAATCGATTAAATGACAAGCAATCCAAGAGCCGGGTGATTGTTCTGCTGACCGATGGCGATAATAACGCCGGGAAGATCCCGCCTAATACTGCGGCGGAAGCATTAAAGGCACTCCGAATTCATCTTTACGCGATCGGAATCGGCACCAATGGGGTGGCGCCCTTTCCGGTAATGGACGAGCGAACCGGCCGAGTGGTGACGGACGGACGCGGTAACGTTTATTATCAAAATGCGCCAGTTTCCTTCAATGAAACCGGTTTGCGCGAAGTAGCGCAGATCGCCGATGGGAAATTTTACCGCGCAACGGACACGGAATCGCTGGCGTCGATCTATCAGGACATCGACAAGCTGGAAAAAACCACGATCAGCGCCCGGAAATATCAACAATACCGCGACCTATTCCCGGTGTGTATCGCGGCCGGTTGTGGATTGTTGATCGGGCAGCTCTTGCTGGGCCAAACCGTTTGGAGGCGATTGCCGTGAGTGAGTGTTGTTACAGATCGGCCGTGCTCCCAGCACACGCATTGAGAATCGAGGTGTTCGGATGAACTTCGGCGCGCCAAACTGGTTGTGGGCCCTGGCTTTTCTGCCGCTCCTTGTGCTTTTGTATGTACGGGCCGAGCGGCGCAGTGCGATCAAACTGCGCGAATTTGTTTCGCCGCGATTGCTCCCGCAGCTCGCCGGCAATGTCAATCGGGTGCGGCGCGCGATTCGTTTTGCTTTCGTTTTGTTCGCGCTCGCGCTCGCGATTATCGCGTTGGCCAAGCCGCGTTGGGGTTACACTTACGAAGACGTAAAACGTCGGGGACTCGATTTGCTCTTCGCCGTTGATACATCGCGCAGCATGCTATCGAATGATGTGGCGCCGAACCGACTTGAGCGCGTCAAACTGGCAGCACAGGATTTGATCACAGAGCTGCAAGGCGATCGCGTCGGCCTCATCGCCTTCGCCGGCCGGGCCTTTTTGCAGGCTCCGTTGACGATCGATTACGATGCCGCGGTTGAATCGATCAACGACCTGGATACAAAAACAATTCCAGAAGGCGGCACCAACATCAGCGAAGCGATCGCGCTGGCGACACAAACATTTGGGAAAAGCGCGATGGGAAATCGCGCCCTGATTATTTTCACGGACGGTGAGGAACTTAGTGGCGATGCGGTAAGCGGAGCCAAGAAAGCGGCGGACGCGGGCGTCAGAATTTTCACGGTAGGAGTCGGGACGGCGCAGGGCTCGTTAATTCCAGTCGAAGGGCAAGGCGAAGCTGGTTTCGTGAAAGACGCGAAGGGCCAGGTGGTGAAGTCGAAGCTGGATGAAAATCGACTGCGCGAGATCGCACAAGCGACCGGCGGGATTTATTTGCACCTGGAAAGCGGGCCCCAAACAATGCGGCAGTTGTACGCGGACGGGCTTTCGAAACTAAAGACCGCCGAAATCGATGCGCGGCTTTCGAGTCGGCCAATCGAGCGCTACGAATGGCCGCTGGCAGGCGCGATTGTCGCGCTGATCGCCTCCCTGTTCATCAACGACCGAAAACGTGCGCAAACTCCCAGGCGTTCGCCGGTAAAACGCGAAGTGCTGGTCGCCGCCTCCTTACTATTCGTGGCAGCTGCCGAGGTGAACGCGGTTTCGGGGATCGACCTATATAATAAGGGGCGATACGAGGATGCCTACGCACAATTTCAAAAGGATTTGCAGGACAATATTAACCCGGCCGATACGCCCAAAATGCAGTTCGATGCCGGCGCGGCTGCCTACAAGCTACGTAACTACGACAAAGCGTTGGAGGCATTTAGTCAGTCGCTGGTCGATCGATCGCCGAGACTGCAGGAGAAGAGCCGCTACAATCTCGGCAGGACCTTGGAGGACCGCGCTGATTTCGGGAAAACGAACGAGGAGACGCTGAAGGACTTGGAAAATGCCGCGCAACATTACGAGCAGGCATTGAAGCTGGACCCACAAGATAAGGCCGCGGCGGAACGGCTGGAGATGGTGAGGAAGAAGATTGAGAAACTGAAGCAACATCCGAAGCAACCGCCGCCACAGCCCCAGAAGAATCAGCAGAACAAGAAGGATCAAAAGAAAGACGAGCAGCAGCAGCAACAACAACAGCAGCAACAGTCACAAGACGAACAGCAACAAAACCAGGATCAAAACCGGGACCAACAAAAGCAAGATCAAGAGCAGGCGAAGAATAATCAGCGACAACCGAATCAGCAAAACCAGGAACAGAATCCCGAGAATCAGAAGGATCAGCAGAACTCGGACAAGCGCGATAAACAGCAGGAACAGCCTTCCCCATCACCGAGCCCCGGCCGCGAACAGAAACAGCCTGGTCAAAAAAAGAAAGATCAGCGGGGTGCCGGGGAATCGCCAACGCCGAGTCCGGGGAAAGATTCAAGTCCTTCGCCAAGTCCGGGAGAATCGGGAGAGAATCCAACGCCGTCACCGTCACCGGGGGAAAATTCCGGCAAGGGTGAGAATGCATCACCGAGCGCAACGCCATCCGCCTCTCCCACTAAACCGCGCTCGGGTGAGATCAAAGGCGCGGGCGAGCCGAGCGACGAGCAGCAAAAGGAGGAAGCGGCCGAAGCAGAAGCGATGGAACGGGGGGAGATGAGCCCGCAGCAAGCTGCGCGATTATTGCAGGCAATGAAGGACGAGGAAGCGCGGGTACAACTGGATGAACGCAAGCCGGTGCATCGTGTCTATAACGACTGGTGATGAGACGTTTGATGGAGACGCTCCGACGAGTCTTGTTCTCGGTTTTGCTGGCAAGTGCGATTGCGCAGTTTGCACGTGGTGATTCGCCGAAAATTACGGCAGTGCTGACGAGCTCGGAAGTCGTTGTGGGTGAAACGGTGCAGTTGCAAATCCAGATCGATAACGCTGGGACATCGGTGAAACCGCCGAGCGAGATCGACGTCCCGGGTTTGCAGATTCATTTCACCGGCAAATCGACTGAGATGAGGTGGAAGAATTTCACAGCTTCTTCCTCGATCACCTACAACTACACGATTTTACCGGAAAAATCGGGAACCTATAAAATTCCGCCGCAAAGCATTCGCGCCGGTAAAGACAATTTGCGGACGCCTGAGCTAACGCTGGAAGTGGTGGACTCTCCCAGGACGGCCGCGGGCACGGGAAGCAATCGAGCGCCGTCCGGCAATACCCAGGCTGGCGAAAATAAGATCGCTTTCGCCGAGCTACTGGTACCGAAAAAGATTGCCTACGTCGGCGAAATGATTCCGGTTGTAGTGCGGATCGGATTTAATTCGCGGACACGCGTGGCTGAGATGGCGCCACCGCAGGTGAGCGGCCAGGGTTTCACCGTGCAAAAGCTGGGCGAACCCGAACGCAATCTGGAGAATATCGAAGGGGGCAGTTATGTCGTTTTCAACTATAAGACCGCGATTTCCGCAGCCCGGGTCGGTAATTTTCAAATTGGGCCGGTCGAACAGAAAGCGAATATTCTGGTTCCGCGGCGAAGCTCTGGGACGCGGCGAAAACCGTTTGACCCTTTCTCCGAAGATCCGTTCTCCGATCCTTTCTTTGCGCTGCCGTTTGGAGGGCTGATGGAGCAACATGAGATCGACGTCAAGAGCGACCCGGTTTCATTGGAAGTAAAGGCATTGCCAGCGGGAGCACCGCCAACTTTTTCCGGAGCGGTGGGGAGTTTCTCAATGACCGCGGAAGCGAACCCGAAGCGAGTCCAGATAGGCGACCCGATCACGATTAAGGCAGCGATCTCCGGACGCGGGAATTTCGACCGGATGGATGCGCCAGAGCTAAGTGACGAGCGTGGCTGGCACAAATATCCGCCGTCATCAAATTTCAAGCAGGATGACGACGTCGGAATTAGCGGAACGAAAACATTCGAATTGGTGGTTTCACCTAACGAGAAGTTGACAAATGTTCCGCCGCTGGCCTTCAGTTATTTCGATCCGGTAAAGGAAAAGTATGTAACGCTGCATAGCGAAGCAGGACCGTTAATCGTGGAAGGAAATGCTCCGGCTGCCTCCGCAATCGCTGGAACTTCCCCGTCAGCATCAACCCCGCCCGTCCCTGGTGGACAGCAAAAAACGCAGGATATTTTGCATCAGATTAACGACCGCGGCAAAATGGTGTCCAGCTTTGCGCCTGTTTATGCACGAAAGGAATTTTGGCTGGCGCAACTTCTTCCCCTCACTCTCGCCCTTGGGGTGATGGGTTGGAAGGTGCAAAACGTGCGCGCGTCCAATCGGGCAGCTTTGCGTGCCGCACAACTACAGCACGAAAGGGACGAACTGCTGCGCAAATTGCGCCGTGATCAGTTGGCGCCGCGAGAATATTTCTCCGATGCCTCGCGGTTGGTGCAGCTAAAGACTGCGCTCAAACAAACGAACATCGAACCAGGGACGGTCGATGCGGAAACTGCCGCGCGAGTGTTTGACCTGAATGCCGAACAAAGCGAGCGGATGCGGCGCTTGTTCGCCACCAGCGACGAGTTCCGCTACAGCGGCGCTGGCAACGGCGAGAGTGCGTTATCCAGCGACGGACGGCGCGAAACCTTGGAATTGATCGAAAGCCTTTCATGAAACCAAGGGCGCTACTTCAAATTCTGGTTTTGCTTTTGTTCGCGCTGCCCAACGCAAAGGGGGCAAACGATGGCCCGAGCCGGACTGGCGATGATTTATTCGCGAAAGCAAACACGGAATTTGCGGCAGGAAACTTCAAGGCCGCCATCGCAGATTACCAAACGGTCGTCGATTCAGGGGAGCGGAGCGCGAATTTATTCTACGATCTGGGCAACGCTTACTTTCGTCATGGCGATTTCGGGCGGGCCATTTTGAATTATGACCGTGCCTTACGATTGGATCCTCATCATCCGGAAGCCGACGCCAACCTGCGGATTGCACGCGACCAAGCGCACTCACTGGAGTTGGCGCCGTCAGCTTTAGAGAAATATCTAAATTTTGGGACGGCTAACTTTTTCGCGATTGTGGCCGCGATTTTTTTCTGGCTCGCAATTATTTGGATGATCCTGCGACCGGGCAGAGTGCTGTGGGAGCTAGCCGGTATATTTCTGGCCGCGATTTGCGGGTTCGCTGCCTTCACATTGGAAAACGGCACGCGCGGCCAGCGCCTGGCAATTGTGATTGCGGAAAACGCCGAAGCCAGAGTTGCGACCGTCGACAGTTCACGAAGTGTTCTGGCTCTGCCACCTGGAAGCGAAGTTGTGATTTTGGAGGAGCGCGGTGACTGGAATTACGCGGCGCTGCCGAATGATCAGCGCGGCTGGATAGCGGCGAACGCGGTGGAAAGGGTGCGGTTGTAGGGGGGCACACGCGGGTAGGACGAGCTCCAGAAACGGAGGGCGGAGCTCTGCGACGCTCTTGACAACCGCGGACTCGCAAGAGCTCGCCCCTCCATAGCGCTCTATCACGGGTCATCCTGAGCGGAGCGAAGCGAAGTCGAAGGATCCCGCGGCGCACACTTTAAGATTTCGCATCGGGATCCCTCGACTTTGCTCGGGATGACAGGCTTTCCGGCAGCCGCGAACTCGGCGGTTGAGAAGCCCGATAAATGCCGACATCTTGAAAATTGTGAAAGCCGAGATGGATGTCGGAACGAATAAGAAAGCGTTCCAGATTAATCTCGATGCCAAGCGCTATGGGACCTTTGCTGAAATTGGCGCGGGCCAGGAAGTAGCGCGCCGCTTTTTTCATGTAGGCGGCGCCTCCGGGACCATCGCGAAAACAATGTCGGCGTATGACATGACCTTCAGCGACGCGATCTACGGTCCAACCGACCGCTACGTCAGCCGGGTTCGTCTCGGGACCATGCTCGACCGCGAATACAAATTATTGATCGAACGGCTCGATCAAACGCTCGGCACGCAACGTTTATTTTTCGTTTTTGCCGACACGGTGGCAGCGCGCAGCTTCAAACAGCACAACGAAGCACATGGCTGGCTCGGAGTCCGTTTTCAAACCAATTTTCGCGGGGAACCAAGCCAGATCATTGTCCACGTGCGGATGCTGGATGAAGGGAACGTCGAACAACAGGAAGCGCTGGGCGTTATTGGAGTGAATTTGATTTACGGCGCGTTTTATCATGCGAAGGCAGAAGAGTTGATTTCGTCGCTGCAGGAGAATCTCGCCCCCGGCCGGATTGAGGTGGACATGATCAAATTCTCCGGCCCGGCCTTTACCCAGGTCGATAATCGCTTGATGAGTTTACAACTCGTTAGCCAGGGATTGACCGACGCGGTCATGTTCCGGGCCGATGGTGAAACAGTACAACCAGCCGAAGTGTTTTATAAGAAGGCAATTTTGGTGGAGCGCGGCAGTTTCCGGCCGGTTACTTACGCCACCAACGACATGCTCGACGGCGCGCGGAGAAAATTTCTGAAGGAATCCGACTGTAACGAGTCCGAGCTGGTCGTACTCATGGAAATGACGTTGGAGAATCTGCTCACGGAAGGTCAGCTGAACCACGCCGATTTTCTGGCGCGGGTCGATATCTTGGGCGCGCTCGGGCGCACAGTCTTGATCTCGAAGTTTGGTGAATACTACCGCCTGGCCAGTTACCTGACCCGTCATACCAGCAAGATGGTTGGACTGGTCATGGGGGTGCCCAGTTTGATGGAAATCTTCGACGAGAAATATTATTTAAATCTGGAAGGCGGAATCTTGGAAGCGCTGGGGCGGATGTTCAAGGGTGCGCTGAAGCTTTACGTGTATCCGATGATCGACGAAAGGAGCGGCAAAATCATTACTGCCAGCCAAATCGAAGTTGCGCCCAATCTGAAGGCGCTTTTCCAATTCATCATGGATAACAATTTCATCGTCGAAATCACCGATTACCACCCGGAATACCTTACGATTTTCCCACCGGACGCGCTTACCAAATTGCAGACCGGTGACAGCGGTTGGGAAAAAATGGTACCTCCGGAAGTGATGCAGATCATCAAGCAGCGTGGTTTTTTTGGTTACCGCCCATCCTCGGCCGCGGCGGCCTGATAGGATGATCGACGCGAGAAACTTTCCGCCCCCTACCTTACCAATCTCCATCGGCTCGACAGAGTCTCGCAATTACCCGCTTAATTAATCCTTGGTAGGGCGACGCTCTGCGGAGCCGCCGTGATTGCAGGGCTTGGTTTTGTGACCGGACGCAGAGGGAAACGCGCCGCAATTTGCAAGGTGGCAGGCACGTTTCCCGCTACAAGCACCAGAATCACCCATGGCGAAACGCGGAAATTCTGTCATTGGCATCGATCTTGGCAAGCGCGCTTATAAGGCGGTGCTGTTGAACAAGAAGAGCGAGACGCGCTATGCCCTGAGCAGCTTTGCATCGCATGAAGTGCCCGAGGAAGTGATGACGGCCGATGACGTGGCACAGCATATCAAACAGCTGTTAAAGGATCTCGGCGGCTATACTAAGAGTTGTGCCCTGGCCGTGTCTGAGCCGGGCTCACTTCTGCGAATTATCGAGCAGCCGAACACGCCGCCGGCACTTCTCCGCAATGCTCTACGCTATAACGGGCTGAGCATGCTCAACCAGGATTGCAAAGATTTCGTGCTCGATGTCGCAAGCATTTCCAACGGCATCTCGGGTGCTAATGGCACAGCTGGCGAAGGCCAAGGGGCTGTTGCCGTTCAGGTCCAGGCCCCGGCAACAACGCAGACTCGTTATCTTGTCGGTGGGCTGTTGCGTTCAAAGGTGAAAGAAATCTCCGAAGCGATGGCGAAAACCCGTTTGTCGCTAGAGCTAATGCAACTGGCGCAGGTTTGTTCTTTTAACGCGTTCGAAGTTGCCTATCCGGACGTCCACCAGAAGGAAGCTTTCCTCTTGCTCGATCTCGGTCATCTGCAAAGCACAGTGCTGATCGGTTGTAACGGCGAGCTCACCCTGACTCGCGCCTTCGATTACGGCGGCAAACATTTTACCCAGGCCCTCACCGCCGACGGCGCACTCGACGCCAACGCTGCCCATCTCATGATCCAGCAAGGCGATCCCGGAATGGCCGATATTTGCCGGAACACTCTCTCACGCCTTTGCACCGAAGTGCGCAATTCCATGGGCTTCTTTGAGGGGCAACATGAAACCTCCATCCATCGGCTTTACGTTTCGGGCGGATTATCGCGCGCAGAAATGATTCTGCAGACCCTGAGTGATGAGCTCGGCTTGCCCTGTGAGATTTGGGATCCCCTGGAAAACTGCGAGGTCGCATTGCCGGCGGCAAAACGCAAAAACCTCCAGCAGGAATTTGTCTCGCTCAACGTCGCCTGCGGGGCGGCTTTCGAATACCTGCGGACGTAACGCGTCATGCCCCTGCAATTAAATCTTCTCCACGAAGAAATCCTCGAGCAGCGGCAGCGACAACGCGATCCCCTGAAGCTGAGCATTTATGCTGGCATTGGCCTCGCCGCCTTGCTGCTCCTAAACTATCTCTGGACTGGCTATCGGGTTCTGGACAGCAAGCGCCATCTTAACGGGGTGCAGGGTGAATGGGCCAAAGTCGAGCCGAAGGTCACCGCCGCACAAAAGCGTGCCGAGGAACTGAACGGCATCATTGGCACGACCAAAACGCTCGACACACTCATTGATAGGCGTTTCTACTGGGCTCCTCTGCTGGAGAAGGTGGCGCATTGTGTAACGCCAAATATCCAGATCACATCCCTCGAAGGCGCAGTCGAGGACGATAAAGGCATCACCATAACCCTTGATGGCGTGGCTGGTGGACGAGAACCGCGCGGAGTAGCAGAAGACTTCCGCCAAATGTTGCTCGAACAGATCGGCAAGGAGGAACCAAGCGTAAAAGTCGAATTCAAAACTCTGGAAGACCTCGATACGACCGTCTCAGTGGGTGGGAATAACGTAACCACCGCTCATTTTGTCGTCATGGTCGGATTGGACCCATTCCCCAAGCCGGCGGAAGCGGCGCCCTCCGAGCGAAAAAGCAAGCCCAAGAAGGAGGACTCCTAACTTGAACAAGGAACAAACCAAGAGACTGATGCTCGGTGGATTTGGCTTGATCGGGCTGCTTTACGTCTATTTTACATTCTTCCTCGGGCCGCTGAACAATAGCCGGAATTCGATCCAGGGGAAAATTAACGAGCTCGAGCAAAAAATTGCGACCTCCAAGGCTGAGATATCGAAAGCGACAAAACTAGAGGAGAGCGCGCATGCCGCTACCGTCCGCTACGATGCCCTGCGCGCGCTTAGCCCCGATGGTGCACCAATCGCATGGTTTCCCCCGCGAATGAAAACATTTTTCGCTGGCCAGCAAATCGACAAAGTAATGACCCGGCTCGAAACCAGTAGCGCGTTTAAAGAAAAGGAACTCGCTGGCTGGAATCGGTATCTCTGGAACGTCGATCTGCCCCAGGCGGACTTTGGGAGCTTGGGCAAAGCAATTGCCCTTCTGGAGAATTCAAATCCGCTACTTTCGATCCGGCGACTACGTATTCACGCCGCCGCGAATGACCCTGAGATGCAGGAGATCGTCTTTACCGCCTCCACTATCGTCGACAAGAAATGAAGAAGCTGCTTTACCTTTGCCTGATGACCTGCAGCAGCATTTTGCTGGCAGACGAGACGCCTTCGATGGAATTGAAGCATAAGTCCTCCTTCAATGTCGAAGCGAACGAGCGCAATCCGTTTTGGCCAATCGGATGGAAGCCAGCTCCGAAAATGGCTAAGACCGGAGCGGACCACGCGGGACCGGCTATTCCCCCGTCATCTTTTGTCGTCTCATCGATCACGCTCGATCCAAAAGCGCATTACGCGATCATTAACGGGCGAACGATGAGCGAAGGCCAGCAATTTGGCTTGCAGCTGGGGACTCAAATCTATCAGATCACCGTCAAAGCGATTAACGACGGCCACGTCGT
>WNGC01006193.1_pt1 | contig 11512 bp, 12 predicted proteins | sample 5400051 | NCBI WGS metagenome assembly WNGC01 (sample SAMN13153368, study PRJNA577476) | soil metagenome | isolation source: 20 cm soil or saprolite under grassland replicate 2 | place: USA:California | collected 2016-06-15 | reverse complement strand
GGCGGAGGCGGAAGAGATAATGGTGATTCGCGACATTCTCCTGGCGCGTCTCACTGGCGGACACGCCCATCTCGCTCATATGAGCACGAAGGGATCGGTGGAGCTCATACGCTGGGGAAAGGAGCGAGGAATAAGAGTGACGGCCGAAGCGTGTCCGCATCACCTCTCGCTCACCGAGGAGAGTGTGCGTGGTTACGACACCAACGCCAAGATGAACCCCCCGCTGCGGACGGCGAGGGACGTCGAGGCTCTACGCGAAGCGGTGAAGGACGGAACGATCGACGTCATCGCGACCGATCATGCGCCCCACCACTACGATGAAAAAGAGAGAGAGTTTGCCGACGCGCCTAACGGAATCGTCGGACTGGAAACCGCGCTCGCGGTGGTGGTGACAAATCTCGTGGAAAAGGGATATCTCACTTTCTCCGAGCTCGTCGATCGCATGGCTTGTGCGCCAGCTCGACTCTTCAACCTTCCGGGTGGATCGCTCAAGCGCGGAGTGATCGCGGACATCACGGTGTTCGACCCGAAGGCACGCTGGAAGGTTGACGCTTCACGATTTCTCTCAAAGGGTCGCAACAGTCCTTACAGTGGAATGACCCTGGTGGGACGCGCCGCTTGTACTATTGTGGCGGGGTCGGTCGTCTATCGATCGGGGATTCCCGTCCGCGATCGGGAGAATGTGAATCGAGCAAGGGGATGATGTAGATGGCTGAGAGGGAGCCGGTCTCGCTGGACGCGCTAAATGGCCTCCTGAAGGAGCGCCAACGATATGAGGAGTGGCTTGCGGCGCTGGAGGAGAAGCGCGCGAACACTTCCGAGTCCGTATATAAGCGCGTGCAGGCCGACTATCAGACGCGCCTGCGCGAGGTGTCGGGCAAGTTGGCCGACCGCGCCGGCGAGCTGCGTGAGAACATCGACGCGCTGAGCCTGAGGTTCGAAGAGATCTCGCGTCAGGAGCAGCAGCAGCGCGAGGCGCGGCAGGAAGCCGAGCTGCGTGCCGCTGTCGGCGAGTACACCGATAAGCAATGGAAGGAAATCGGTGGCGCGTGGGATAAGGAGCTGACGCGGCTGGTGAAAGAGAAGAACACGGTCGATGCCCAGCTCACGGAGCTCAATCGAATTTTCGCGCTGAGCGTGAAAGAGAAGCAGGCTGAAGCGATCGCTCTTGGTCGCTCCGGGTCGAATGACGGGCAGCAGCGCGCGCCGATCTCTCCCGTCGTACCGCGACCCGCGATCCCGGAGCCACCGACTCTCAATCCTCCGTCTCGCGTCGAGCAACCACTCGCAAGCCGCGCACAAGCGCCAGCCGCGCCGGGCAGTCGATCACCGTTCGACGAATTTCCTGTTCTTCGCCCTGGTGCAAGCGGGTCGGCCACACCTCCGGCGACCACGGCGGTCGCGACTCCTCCTTCGGTGCCCAAAAGCGGTGGAGCGCACGACCCGCGGTCAGAACAGCACAAGACGCTGAAGTGTCCGGAGTGCGGGGCAGCGAATTATCCGACGGAGTGGTACTGCGAGCGCTGCGGTGGCGAGCTGGCAACGATGTAGCCAGCAGTGGTCGGCTGTGCTTGTGATTTGGGACAAAAAAAGGGCGCCTCGCGGCGCCTTTTTTATTTTCGAGTTTCTTTCTATTTGCCGGCAGTCGCCAGTCTGCTCTTGTGCCGAGCCGCGGCGTTCCTGTGAATCAACCCTTTGCGCGACGCACGGTCGAGGAGTTTTACCGCGGCCAATTTGTCTTCAGCCGAGCCCGCCGATGCGCGCTTGAGCGCAGTCCGAAGCGCGGATTTCTGGGCGCGGTTGCGGATGGCAGCGGCGCGCGATTTCCGCATGTTCTTTTTCGCTGAAGCAAGATTGGGCACGAACAGATCTCCGGAACGTTTTTTGTCTGTGATGTAGCCGTGAAATTTGTCCGCCGAGCGCGCTTAAGTCAACCTGTTCACCGTGTTCGGCGCCTGCCGCGGACGATACGTGTGGCAACCGCAATGTTGTGGCAGAAGGTGCCGTGCAATGGCGAGCAATGCTAACTTCTACGCGGATCGAAACCCCAACCTGAGCCAATTGGATACATCAGTCCAACAATTCATTCTCGTCGCGCCGGTGCTCCTGTTCTCGATGGTGGCGCACGAGTATGCTCACGGCTACGCCGCGCTGAAACAGGGAGACACCACGGCATACTCGCTTGGCCGGCTGACGTGGAATCCAATTCCGCACATCGACCTGTTCATGACGATCCTCCTGCCGCTGCTCATGTATTTCACGACGGGCGGACGAATGGTCCTTGGCGGCGCAAAACCGGTCCCAGTCCTCCCACGGAATTATCGGAATTACAAGCGCGGCGACATCATCGTGTCACTCGCGGGAGTCGCGACGAACCTTTTGATAGCGATCCTCTGCGTGCCGCTAATCATTCTGGTCGGGTTCGTTGGCGGCGCCGTTCCAGTTCTCAGGAACACGGGCGCGCTGATTCAGGCAATGCTTCGCTTCGGCATTGTTATCAACCTCTCACTGCTTGCGTTCAACCTCATTCCGATCCCGCCGCTCGATGGGTCGCATGTCTTCAAGTACATTTTGCCGCCAGCCTGGGCGCTCAGCTACCAGCGCATCGGCGCCCAGGGATTGTTCATCCTTATAATTCTTCTGAGCTTCGGAAGGCCATTGCTGGCAATCTGGTTCAGTCCCGTTTTTTTCCTTGACGATCTCGCGTCGCGAGCAATTTTCCCGTTCATCCTCCCGAGCCCATGGACGATGTGACGACACTCCCAAGTGCGTTCGCAGTTGCTGAATCCGCGGCATCGGAGGTCTTCGTCGTCGAGCTGGCCGAGTATTCGGGTCCGCTCGATCTGCTGCTCACGCTGATTCGCGATGAGCAGATCGACATATACGACATCCCGATCGCGCGAATCGCCGAACAGTTTCTGGCGCGAATATCATCGCTGAAACTGGACGAGGCAGCGGACTATCTCGAAATGGCTGCGCGCCTCGTCCGTATCAAGGCGCAGCTGTTGCTGCCGCGACGTGAGGGTGACGAGCTCTGGGACGATCCGCGTGCCGAGTTGGTGCGTCGTCTTCTGGAGTACCAGCAGGTTCGAGAGGTAGTCGATGTTCTCGAGCGGCGCAGCGAGGATCGCCGGGGGCGCTTCGCCCGGGCATACGTCCAGCAAGCCGCGCAAATGCCTGTGGCGGGTCCTTTGACGATTTCGCTTCCCGAGCTTCTCGCGGCGGTCGACCGCGTACTGCGACTCGCGCGCAAGCCGCACGTGCACGACGTCGTCCCGCGTGCGCTGGACGTCGACGGAGCTATCGGTATCGTGCGCGCGCTCCTGGCGATTCGTGCCCGCGCGCAGTGGAAGGACATCCTTCCGAGGAAAGCGGAACCGTGGGAAGTGCTATCGTTGCTGCTCGCCCTGCTCGAGCTCGCCAAGCGTGGTGAGCTTCGCCTGATGCAACCGCGCGCGTTTGCCCCGTTCGAGATAACACGTGACTTCCCTGGCGAAGCTGCTTGAGGCCGCGCTCTTCGCGAGCGCCACGCCCGTTCCGGTCGATGCGCTCCGTGCGATGGCGACGCACTCTGACGACGGTGAGACGACGCTGGAAGCGGCGCTCGACGAGCTGCGTCTCCACTACGATGTTGACGGACACGGTGTAGAGCTCATCGAAGTCGCAGGAGGATGGCAAATCCTGACGCGCGCGGAATACACCGAGGCAATCGAGCGCGCGCAGCTTGCGTCGCGGCCACAGCGGTTGTCAGCCGCGGCTCTCGAGACGCTGGCAATCATCGCATACCGGCAGCCGATCGGACGAGCGGAGATCGAGGAGATCAGAGGCGTAGGAGCGGGCGCCATTCTCAAATCGCTCAACGAGCGTGGGCTGATCGACGTCGTAGGACGGGGTGAAGGGCTCGGGCGACCGCTGCTTTACGGGACCACTCCTTCGTTTCTCGAGCAGTTCGCGCTGCGGCACCTCGAGGAGCTGCCGCGCGCCGACGAGTTGGCGATCGCTCTCCGCGCGCCCCGCCCGGCAACTCCCACCGAGGCAGGGGTACCCATCAAGGAAAACGGCGAGGCGCCCCTGCGGGCAGACTGATGCCCGAAACAATGCGAATTCAGCGCGCGCTTGCGCGCGCCGGAATCGCCTCACGTCGTGGCGCCGAGGAGCTCGTCGCCGCCGGCCGCGTGCGCATCAATGGAAACTTGGCCGAGACTGGACAGAGCGTCGATCCGCGGCGTGACCGTATTACGGTCGATGGCAAACCGGTATCGGCACCGGGCGCAACGCATTGGCTCGGCGTCTCGATCCGGCTGGCCGCCCAACCGTTTTCGAACTGGTCGAGGACGTGCCCGGGTTGACCTACGTCGGGCGCCTCGACTACATGACCGAAGGGGTTCTTCTCCTCACTACCGACGGCGACGCGGCGCACAAATTGACACATCCCAGCGGCGAGCTGGAGCGAACCTATCTGGCGACCGTACGCGGCGATGGGGCCGATGCGGCACGCGCCGCCATGCGAGGTGTAGAGCTGGAGGATGGGCTCGTGATGCCGAAGAACGTTTCGGCGCGTCGTGTCGGGCGCGGGACGTGGGATCTCGAAGTCACGATCGCCGAGGGCAGGACGAGAGAAATAAGAAGATTGTGCGCGGCACTGGGTCTCGAGGTTCAGCGACTCGTGCGCACGAAATTCGGGCCGGTGAAGCTGGGGTCGCTGGGGTCGGGAAAGACGCGTGCCTTGACGGCGCGCGAGATGGAAATCATCACCGCGCTCACGAAGAGCGGCGGACAGAGCAAGGACACTACGAGAGGAGCAAGACGTGAGCGCACAAACCGTTACAGCCGCTGATGCATCCATCGTCCAGGAGGTCGTCCAGCAGGTAGGTCGCCGCATCGTTGGCCAGGAGTACATGGTCGAGCGTCTTCTCATAAGCCTGCTCACGGGCGGACACGTGCTTCTCGAAGGCGTCCCCGGACTTGCGAAGACGCTGACCGTCCGGACACTCGCGGAAACAATCAACACGTCGTTCAGCCGCATTCAGTTCACACCCGACCTGCTTCCCGCGGATGTCGTCGGAACTCAGATCTACGATCAGTCGAACGGACGATTCTCGGTCAAGAAGGGGCCGATCTTCGCCAACATTATTCTCGCCGACGAGATAAACCGCGCACCGGCGAAGGTCCAGGCAGCGCTGCTCGAGGCGATGCAGGAGAAGCAGGTGACGATCGGCGGTACGACTCACATACTGGAAGAACCCTTTCTCGTGCTCGCGACGCAAAACCCGATCGAGCAGGAAGGCACCTACCCGCTGCCGGAAGCGCAAGTCGACCGCTTCATGCTGAAGCTTCACGTGGGTTATCCGTCGCGCGACGAGGAGAAGGAAGTGTTGCGGCGGATGGCGAGCGGTGATCCCATTCCGGTCGATCAAGTTGCGACGCCCAAGCAAATCCTGGATACGCGCCGTCACATCGCGGAGCTGTACATCGATGAACGGATCGTCGACTACATCGTCGAGATCGTCCATGCCACGCGCAATCCGGAGCAGGCGAAGCTCGCCGAGCTGAAACCGCTGATCGAATTTGGCGCGAGCCCGCGCGCGACGCTGGCGCTCGCGCAGGGGTCACGCGCACACGCATTTCTGCGCGGTCGCGCCTTCGTCACGCCCGATGACGTGAAGGCGATTGCCCCGGACGTACTCCGTCACCGGGTGCTTCGCACCTACGAGGCCGAGGCGGAAGAGGTGACGAGCGACGAGATCGTGGGCCGCATTCTCGAGGCGATACCAGTTCCGTGATAGGAATCTTTCGCTCGCGTAAACCGCGCAAGGAGCTTCCCAAGCGCACTCCCGAGAAACCGATGGGAGTGCCGCCGGAGATACTGCGTCAGGTCAAGCTGATAGAGCTCCGAACACGCGGGCTCGTCAACTCCGTTTTCACGGGCGAATACAGGTCGGTGTTCAAGGGTCAGGGAATGGAGTTCTCGGAAGTTCGCGAGTACCAGCCCGGGGACGAAGTGCGATCGATCGACTGGAACGTCACAGCGCGCATGCGGCGCCCGTTCGTGAAACGGTACATCGAAGAGCGCGAGCTGACTGTCATGCTCGTCGTCGATCTCTCCGGGTCCGAGCGGTTCGGGACAGTAAAGAGGTTCAAGAGCGAGTTGGCGAGCGAGCTGGCCGCGGTGCTGGCGATGTCAGCCGTCCGCAACAACGACCGCGTCGGCGTACTCCTCTTCACCGATCGGATCGAGCACGTGATCCCGCCGCGGAAAGGTAGGCGGCACGTGCTCCGGATCATCCGCGATCTGCTCGCGTTCGAGCCAGTTGGCCGCGGAACCGACATCGTCGCCGCGATCGACTACGTGGCGAAGATGCTCAACCAGAAAGCCATCGTGTTCATCGTGTCGGATTTTCTGGAGGCCGATATCGCGCATCCGCTCAAGCTGCTGGCCCAGCGACACGATGTCGTCGCAGTCACGGTCGAAGATCCGAGTGAGCGCGACTTGCCCGATATCGGCATCGCGCGACTGATCGATCCGGAAACCGGCGAGACGTTCGAAGTCGATACGAGCAGTCCGAGCGTTCGCGGTGTCTATTCCGAACGCGTCGCGGCCGAGCGCGAGGAGCGAAAGCATCTGCTGCGCCGGCTTGCGATCGACGAAGTCGCGGTGCGCACTGAGGGAGGAGTCGTCGAGCCGTTGCTGCGCTTCTTTCGCGCCCGAGAAACGCGAGCCTGGCGGCGGTGAAATCGCTCGCATTTGCGCTATTGCTCCCGTTGCGGGCGATAGCTCCGCAAACTCCGCCGGCTCCGCAAAGGCAGCAACCGGAGCTGCCCGTCCAGATGGGCTACCGCGTGAGCCCGGACACAGTGCTCATTGGGCAGCAATTCAATCTCTTCATCAAGGTTCTCGCGCCCACCGGAGTCCGCTTCGAGTTCCCGACCGGTCCCGATACGACCACGCAAAACGGAGTTCGCCCGATCGAGTTGCGCGGCGAGAAGCTCGTCTCGATGCTCGGCGACACCGCCGTCGCGTTGTATCATTTGGTCGCGTGGGACATCGGCACCCAACCGCTGAGAATTCCGGACGTGCGCGTGACGTTCGAAGGGCAGGAGCGACGTCCACCACTCGGCGGAGCATCGGTGTTCGTCAAGTCAGTCTTGCCTGCGGATACCTCGCTGCGTGTTCCGAAACCGGCGCGGCCGCTCATCATTCTGCCGGTTTTCAATTGGTGGCCATGGCTCGCGCTGCTCGCGGCCGTGATCGCAGCGGCCATTCTCTGGTGGGCGTGGCGGCGGTATCGCAATCGACCCAGGGCGCCGATCGATCCGTATCTGCGCGCGCAACAGGAGTTCGCGCGAATCGACGCGCGGCGATTGTTGGAGGACGATAAAGCGTCGGAGTACTACGCAGCGATGGTAGACGTTGCGCGCGAGTATCTCGCGGCGCGAGTCCCGGGCGTGAGACGCTCCGACACGAGCTCCGAGCTACTGCGAACGATGAAACCGCACGAGGGAGTGGAAACCGAGTTGCCGCGACTGCTCGATCGCAGCGACCTCGTAAAGTTCGCGCAAGCGCGAGTTTCGGCGGCAGAAGCGAGGGACGCGGGGCTCGCGCTCAGGACAATCGTTGACCACGTCGAGGCGAGAACCAACCCCGAATCGGTACCGGCGAAGCGAGCGGCCGCAGCAAAAGAGCGTGCCGCGTGAGCGTTTTCGGCTTGTTCGAGTTTTACACGCCCGAGGCGCTCTGGTTGCTGCTCCTGCTGCCAGCGTGGTGGCTATGGAGAATGGTTCGGCGAAAGGACGCTATCGTCTTCTCGCGCACGTCGGTGCTCTCCAGCGGACCCCACGTTGGCGGTTGGGTACCTCCGGCGATCTTCACGCTGCGAAACATTGCGCTCGCGTGTTTCATCGTCGCCCTCGCTCGACCGCGGTCGGGGGCGCACACCGAAACGCATACCAGCGAAGGGATCAACATTGTGCTTGCGATCGATCTCTCCAGCTCCATGCTGGCGCTCGACTTTCGCCCGAACAATCGGATCGAGGTGGCCAAGGACAAGGTGAAGCAGTTCATAGCTCGACGCACATCGGATCGCATCGGCGTCGTGGCCTTCGCCGGTGAGGCGCTGACTCAGGTCCCGCTTACGACCGACTATCCGGTCGTCATGCAAGCCGTCTCGAACCTCCAGGCGGGCCAGCTCGAAGACGGAACAGCAATTGGAAATGCGATCGCAACTGCGGCCAACCGTCTGCGGGACGCGCCCGGAAAATCGCGCGTGCTGATCCTTCTAACCGACGGCGTGAACAATCGCGGCAGTATCGACCCGCTCGTCGCCGCAAAGGCGGCTGAAGCGTATGGGATCAAGATTTACGGCATCGGTGTCGGGACCGTGGGGATGGCGCCCGTGCCGGTCGGACGCAACGCCGCTGGCGGGTTGCGCTACGAGTACCAGCCAGTCGAAATCGATGAACGGTTGCTGAGCAACATTGCGCGGATGACGGGCGGGAGGTACTTCCGTGCGCGCGACGCGGCAACGCTTCAGAACATCTACGCCTACATCGACCAGATGGAGCGCGCCCCAGTTCATTCGAGCACCGTAGTTCGGTACAGAGAACTTTATAGGTGGCCCTTGACGCTCGGACTGCTCGCTTTGTTCGCGGAGCTGGGAATCGTCGCGTGGAAGGCGCCGCTACCATGATGATCTCGGATTATCTGCGCTACATCCAATGGCCGTGGGCATTGGCGCCTGCGATCGCGTTGCCATTTCTGACGGCGCTGCTGGTCCGATGGGGTTTGCAGGCGCGCTCCGCACGTCTGGCGCGACTAGGCACTCCGTCCATGATCTCCCGCCTTGCGCCGTCGATCACAGAACAGCGCACCTGGTCGGCGGCATTGCGCGCGGGGCTCGCGACTTTGCTGATTGGCCTCGCGCTTGCCGGCCCGCGCTGGGGCGTCGAGCAGACTGTCGTCAAGCAGCAGGGAGTAGACGTTGTGCTCGCGCTCGATGCGTCGCTCTCGATGCTCGCGACCGACGAGAAGCCAAGCAGGCTGCAGGCGATGAAGCAGGAGATCAACCGGTTGCGGGATCTGTCCCCCGGCGATCGCTTCGCGCTTCTCGCTTTCGCGGGGCGCAGCTACATCCTCACGCCGCTCACCGTCGACAATAGCGCGCTGGACCTTTTCCTCCAGAACCTGGACCCATCAATCGTCGGACAAGGCGGCAGCTCACTCGCCAGTGCCCTGCGCCAGGCGACCAACCTCCTTGCGCTCAACACTTCTCAAGGCGACAAGGCGATCATCCTGATGAGTGACGGCGAAGGATTCGACAATCCGGACGAGGTGCTGACCGAGGCGCATCGGGCAGCGGCGATGGGATTCACTATCATCACGGTCGGATTCGGGACGCCGGAAGGGTCTACGATTCCAGTCGTGGAGAATCGCGTTGTGACACAGAAGCGCGATCAGAATGGAAATATCGTGGTAACGCACTACGATCCCGCGCTGCTAAAAGCGATTGCCACTGAAGCGAAAGGTGTCTTCGTCGACGCCCGGACTCCGGATAAAGCGGGCAAGATCCGTTTCGCTCTCAACGCTCTGCACGCGAACCCCCGCTCTGTGGTCTCGGGTGAAAATCTCGGGACGCAATTCCAATGGTTCGTGCTGGCAGCGCTGCTTTTATTGACGCTTGACACGTTTCTGCAAACGAGGCGGCGCCGGCGGAAGGCTGTCGCCGCCGCGGCGACCACCGCGGCGATGCTGTTACTTACCGTATCGTGCCGGCGAGCGCCGGAGCGCGACAAGAAAGCAATCGCTTTTTACAATGTCGGAACGAAGCTCCTGGCTCGTGATTCGCTCGTCCCCGCGATTCCGCCTCTCACCCGCGCGTCGGATTCGAAGGATCCGGAAGTCCGGCATCACGCGCGTTTCAACCTCGGCCTCGACTACCTCGTCCAGGGGCGTCGCGCGAAAGACTCCGCCGACGTTCCGCTCGACAGCGCCCTGTATCGCTACAAACAGATTCTCGAAGTCGCCGTCGCGGATTCGGACGCGAGATGGAATTACGAGTTGGCCCTCCGGCAGAAGAAAGGCGGCGGAGGCGGAGGGGGTGGTGGTGGCGGTGGCGGCGGTGGCGGCGGACAGAGCAAAACCCCGAGTCCTTCGCCTGCTCAGAGTCAGAATCAAGCGCCCGCGCCGAAGCCTGTGCCCGGAATGACGCCGCAACAGGCGGAAGCCGTCCTCAACGCGGCCGAGGATAAGGAGACCGACGTTCAGGGACAACACCAGAAGAAAAACGTCCCGGCTCCGCCGCGCGGCAAGGATTGGTAACTTCGGTGGGATGCCGTTGATCTCAATTCTTCCCAGCGCTGTTGCGGACCAGATCGCGGCTGGAGAAGTAGTCGAGCGCCCGTCTTCCGTCGTCAAAGAGCTGGTCGAAAACGCGCTCGATGCCGGTGCCACCGCGATCGAAGTCTCGCTCGAGGACGGGGGCCGCAAGCTCGTTCGAGTCAGCGATGATGGATCGGGGATGTCCGACGAAGATCTACCGCGCGCACTCGCCCGTCACGGAACTTCGAAAATCAGAACGGCGTCCGACCTTGTCGGCGTTTCAACTTTTGGGTTCCGGGGCGAAGCGCTTCCCGCCATTGCGTCAGTTTCTCAATTCGAGATAGAAACGTCAGCCGGCGACGGTGAGGGGACCGCCATCAAAGTTACCGGCGGACACATCTCACGCCCGGAGCGAATCTCGAGGCGTCGCGGCACGACAGTCTCTGTACGCCAATTGTTCTACAACGTGCCGGCCAGGCTCAAATTTCTACGCAGCGCCCGCTCCGAATGGCGGAGCGCGATCGAGTCGCTTACCGGGCTGGCGCTCACGCATCCGGGCGTGCGCATCCATGTGTCGCACGACGGGAAAAACGCTCTCACGTTGCCGCCGGTCTCGAGCGTGCGCTCGCGCCTCGGCGCCATCTGGGGTGGACGATACGCGGAAGACCTGCTCGATGTAGACGATGTTGCCGGCCCGATTCACACCAGTGGACTTGTGCAGCGACCTGCTGATGTGGGCACGTCGACGCGACGCGTCTTTCTTTCGATCAATGGCAGGGCCGTGCGCGACGCGGGGATCGCGCGCGCCGTAGAGGCTGCTTACCGGTCTACCATCGTCGCTGGCGTGCGGCCGTCCTTCTTCCTGGACGTCACCGTTCCTGCCGACTCCGTCGATGTGAACGTACATCCCGCCAAGGCGGAGGTTCGCTTTCGCGACCGCTGGACGATCGAGCGCGCCGTCGAGACGGCGGTGAGGAGGGCGCTCGGGACGCTCGACAGCGCGGCGTCCTTTGGATATCGTGGCCAGCCATTCGTGTTCCGACCCGCCGACGCGCGGCCGAATCCTGGAGCGGAGATCCTTCGTAGCAGCGCCGACGGTCGCTCGCCACTCTTTGCCAGCGATCCGATTGCCAGCGAGGACGGTCACGGGGAAGAGGTCGGCGTCATAACGGAAGTCAGCGCCCCGCCGCAGACGAT
>WNGC01007004.1_pt1 | contig 11515 bp, 10 predicted proteins | sample 5400051 | NCBI WGS metagenome assembly WNGC01 (sample SAMN13153368, study PRJNA577476) | soil metagenome | isolation source: 20 cm soil or saprolite under grassland replicate 2 | place: USA:California | collected 2016-06-15 | reverse complement strand
AGTCTGCGCATGTCCCGCACGTCGGAATGCTGGTTCGAAAACTGCCGGATACCGGAGGAGAATCGCCTGCCCAAAGCATCTGGGCTCAGCGCGCCGTTATCATGTCTCTCGCATGCGCGGGTAGGAATCGCATGGGGTGTCATCGGCGCAGCCGTTGATTGCTATGAAACAGCGCTGTCGTACGCCAAAGGACGCGAACAATTTGGCCGCCCGATCGCCGGTTTCCAATTGGTACAACAAAAACTTGTCTGGATGCTGCAAGAGATCACCAAGGCGCAGCTGTTGGCATTGCGTCTCACGCGCATGATAGAGGCTGGCTCCGCGCGTCCTGTGCAAATTTCGCTAGCGAAACGCAATAACGTGTGGATGGCGCTGGAATGCGCGCGCAAAGCGCGGGACATACTGGGCGCCGCTGGAATCACGGATCGTTACCCCGTCATCCGGCACCTCATGAACCTTGAGAGCGTCTCCACGTACGAAGGCACACATGACATCCATACTTTGACCGTCGGTCGAGACATCACAGGGGTTGATGCGTTTGCCGGGTAAGACGGGAGCGACCGAAGGATCTCTCAAGCTGGTGTGACGTGTGGCTTCGATGAGAGCCCCTCCCCAGCTACTTGTTCGGCTGTCTTACGGAAGCGACTCAAGGTCAAGCCAAGTAGCTGGGTCGGGATGACTCGCTGAAGAAATGGGTTAAGGTTAAATATGAGCGAGTCAGTTTACATTCTCGGCGGCGGGCGCACGGATTTTAAGCGCAACCTCAAGAAAGAAGGGAAAACAATCCGGCACATTATCATCGAAGCCGGCAAAAAGGCGATCGATGACGCGAAGATTGATCCGGCGGAAATTCAGGCGGGAGCAGTGGGCAATTTCAACGCCGGTCAGTTCACGAAACAGTTGCAGCTCGGCGCGTTTATCCCGGAGATTGATCCGAAACTGCACGGGATCCCAACGATGCACACCGAAGCGGCCTGCGCGTCCGGGGCACTGTCGGTCCTACTTGGCGCCGAATGGATCATAGGCGGTTTTTACGACGTCGTGCTGGTCGTCGGCGCGGAACAACAGAAGACGATGTCGTCGCTCGATGGTTCCGACGTACTCGGCGCGGCTGCCGATTACCACAATGAAAAGCCGGAGTATGGCGATTTCATGTTTCCAAAATTGTTCGGACGCATCGCGCAAATTTATATCGAAAAATATGGCGCGACCGAAGCGGACCTGGCCCGGGTTGCATGGAAAAATTACGCGCACGCGAAGTTGAACCCGCTCGCGCAAATGCGCGACGCCGAACTTACGTTTGATTGTGCATCGCAAGTTTCTGATAAAAACCCGAGCGTGGCGCCGCCGCTTAAGGTTTCCGATTGTTCGCAGATCACTGATGGCGCGGCGTCGGTTGTTTTGGTTTCTGGAAGATATCTCGACAAAATCGGTCGCGACAGAAATAAGACCGGCCGACTGCTTGGTTACGGCCACACGACCGATTATTTACCGCTCGACAAAAAAGATGCGCCAACATTTTCGACGGCGCGAAAAGCAGCCGAGAGAGCTTTTCGAATGGCAAACCTGACGCCACGCGATCTGCAGGGCGCCGAGGTGCACGATTGCTTTTCCATCACTGAAATCGTTGCTTACGAAATTCTTGGGCTCGCCGAATCCGGCAAAGGCGTGGAGCTTGTGAAGAGCGGCGCAACGACGCTGCCGCAGGTGCGTCCAGAAAAATCCAAAGCCCCATTCGATATTCCGGTGAACGCGGGCGGCGGTCTGATCGGCGACGGTCACCCCGTAGGCGCAACTGGCGTTCGGCAGGTGTTCGAAGCATATCAGCAGCTCACTGGACAAGCTGGCGCTCGCCAGATCGAGAACGCAAAAAAATTCCTCACGTTCAATATGGGCGGCAGCCTCACGACTTCAGTCGCCATGGTCTGGGGACGAGACTGATCCCGCGACGAGGGCGATAGCGACGAAGCACAGTGTCCGTACCTCCTGCGATGCGTCCAGCGCATCGCTCTCAATTTCTCATGAGCGCGCCACGTTTTCGGAGTCTTCAAGTCCAAATTGCAGCTCATACACGTTTTCTTAGATGTGACTTCACTTACGATTGAAGAGCTTCCGACGGTGATAAAAGAGGACGTAGAGGAGTACCTCGCAAACAATCCGGCCAGCCCAGCCGCGCGGCTGCGCCCCAGAATGGGAATGGCCGGCGACATCTGGCTGGCCTTTATCGGGCGTGAGGTCCGACGGGGCGCCAGCGGACTAGGAAATACACCGCGCGAGGCACTCGACGATTTCAATCGCAACTTCATGGAACTAAGAAAAGTGCACAATGGTTTGAGAGCGCGCTGGGATTGCGAAAGGAATTTGAGTTCGAAAATGGCGTCGCTGTCGGCAACGCGAATGTCACGATAGCGCTATTCAAAGGAAAGCCATCGCCTGAAACGATAGATCACATGTCATTTCATTTGCCGGACATGGCGACGTTGCGAAGAGCGCTCGCACATTTAAAGAGCATCGGCGCCGATATAGAAGATCCGGGCGACGAAATTGGCCCGGAAGCTCCGGGTTCGAAAAACATGGGCCTCTGGTTCCACGATCCCGACGGTTACCGCTGGGAGCTAAGTGTGCTCGGCGGGAAATAGCTTCTCGTTTCCTTCGCCGAAATTGTGCCCGGAACTCTGTTGTGCGCTGCGCACTCAAAAGTGCCTGCGTTGACGCGCCATTCAAGGGCCTTAGTTTTTTTGCCGCACAATGATTACTCCTGCATCAGAGAAAGGGGACGGAAAAGAGTTTATCTCTTGGGCTCCCGGCTATTGGTCGGACACACCGCCAGAACTCTGGAACGATTGGAAATGGCAGCTCAAGAACAGGGTCACTACACTCTCTCAACTCGAAAAACACCTCCAGCTTAACGAAGAGGAGCGGAGCGGCGTCTTAATATCGGGCGACAAACTCGCGCTGGCGATCACGCCGCACTTTTTCAACCTGGTGCCGCGAAATAATCCAGAAGACCCGATCCGACGCCAGATGATTCCGCGTATCGAAGAAACTTGGGCGTCCCCGTACGACATGGCAGATCCGTGCGGAGAAGATTCGCACATGCCTGTGCCGGGACTGGTCCACCGTTATCCCGATCGGGTACTGTTCTTGGTGACGGATCGTTGCGCGAGTTATTGCCGCTACTGTACCCGCAGCCGTGTGGTGAGCGGCGTCGGCGAACAGGAATTGCACACCAATTTTGAGGAAGCGTTTCGTTATCTTGAACAACACACAGAAGTACGCGACGTGCTCTTGAGCGGCGGCGACGCTCTCATTTTCAGCGACGACAGGATCGACAAACTGCTCTCCCGATTACGGGCGATTAAACACATCGAGTTTCTCCGCATCGGCACGCGCGTTCCGATTTTTCTGCCGCAACGAATCACGCCTGAATTATGCGCGATGCTTGCGAAACATCATCCACTCTGGATAAGTGTGCATGTAAATCATCCGCGTGAGCTGACGATTGAGGTGAAGCAAGCTCTGGAACGTCTCGCGAACGCTGGCATTCCGCTCGGAAACCAAAGTGTGTTACTCGCGGGTGTGAACGACGATCTTGAGACAATGAAAACGCTCGTGCACAAGCTCCTCATGTGCCGGGTGCGCCCCTATTACATTTATCAATGCGACTTGATCAATGGATCATCACATTTGCGCACGTCGGTCGCAAAAGGCATCGAGATCATCGAAGGCTTACGCGGGCACACGACCGGTTACGCCGTCCCGCAATACGTCATCGACGCTCCCGGCGGCGGCGGAAAGGTGCCGATCAACCCTGGTTACGTCCTTTATCACGACAACGAAAAAATCGTGATCCGCAATTACGAAGGCAAAATCTTCGAGTACCCGGAAACTGGAAACGAGAACGTCCAGTTCGCCCCTCAGCGTGAATACCACGATGAATATCTATATTCGTGACCCGCTCTGCTATTTGGGAAAACGTTGCGCCGCAGCGTGAATGGAGCCGGCGGGAGCCGAGTGACATAGACGGGCGGGCCGTGAGGCCGAAACGAGCGGGCGCGAGCGAGTCAATACCACGACGAATATTTGTATTCCTAGGTTCTTTCCAAGCGCTTCGATTCCGCTCAGGATAGGCTGCGTCGAGAATATTAGCTTGTTGACCGGGAGAAATATCTCCCCGGCTCTTGGCGTTGTCGCTTCGCAAAAAAACGCCGCCTGTTTTTGTAATTTCTTTTCTTGTCGATTCTTGTGTAAACTTTAAGCTTGCGTATTAAATATCGCGGCGTGTAAAGTCAGCCTTTCCCTCTCTCCTCAACCCTCCTCAACCATTCTCATTGTATGAACCAACGTCTAATCGCGGAAATTGGCCGCACTCAAAGGCTCGGGATTATCAATTCGCTCAAGCGCACCAGCGGAATGTCTGTCAATGAGCTCGTGGGAAAAATGAACATGAGCTACATGGGCATCAAGCAGCATTGCATCACGCTTCACCGGGACGGTTATCTGGACACCTGGCGTCGCCCACAAAAAATGGGCCGGCCTGAGATGGTCTATCGCCTGACGCCTCGGAGCCACGATCTCTTTCAGGCCGATAGTCATCAATTCACTCTCGACCTGTTGAAAGCAGCCGAAGAAATTTATGGAACAAATGCGCCGGAGAAGCTCCTTTTCAATATTTTCAAAAGGAAGACTGCGGCGCTCAAGGCTAAGGTGAAGGGGAACACCGTCGCGGAGCGCGCTAAATGGCTCGCCCACGTCCGTGACGGGGAAGGTTACATGGCCCAATTCATCACCGACAAAGACGGCCCGCAAATCCTCGAGTGTCATTCGCCCATTATGAATTTGCTGGAGCATTACCCGATCATCGGCCGATTCGAGCAGGACATGTTCGAAGCCGTTCTGGGCAACCGTGTGCGCCGGCAGGTAACACGCAACTCGGGACTATACGAGTGCATGTTCCAGTTCGCGCTGTAGACAACTTCGCATCACCGGGACGCGCGCGTTTCGGCCAAGGCTCATGAGCCGTCGTGTGCCTTAACTCAGTCGGTTGTAAACCGCGGTTTCCTGCGAACAGCTTCTGTCACCGGAAAACAACGTCCCATGTCGGCGCATCGGCGTGTCGGCGTCCAACGCGGTCGATTTGCTCTTTCGCACCTTGTGAATCTCAGTTGATTGATCGTCCATGGCTCGCACGTTTCCATCTGTTGCCATCGAGAACCTGCAGCCGCTACTCGACAGTGGACGTTATCCGATAAAGCGCATCGTTGGCGAAGATCTCGTCGTTGAAGCGGACATTTTTAAGGATGGACACGACGTGGTGGCCGCCGTTCTAAAATGGCGCGTTCTGGGACAACGCGGATGGAGGGAAACGCCGATGACTTTTGTCGATAACGATCGTTGGCGCGGAATTTGCACGCTTTATGACGAGGCTATTCACGAATACACCGTCGAAGCGTGGACAGACAGTTTTCGCAGTTGGCAACGCGAGTTTGCAAAAAAATTTGAGGGTGGCATTTCGGATTTGCGAAGCGAAGCACTGGAAGGTGCAGGTTTGGTGCAAGCTGCCGCCAAGCGGGCGCGCGATCGAGCGGACCGGGCGCGGTTGCTGGAATTTTCAGAACAAATCTCCACCGCTGCCAATTCAGAAATTTACGCGATTGCGCAATCCGCGGAGCTGGAGGTGCTGATGGCAACATATCCCGATCGCTCCGACGCGACGCAATATGAACCCGCCCCCCGGGTTATAGTCGATCGATCCGCTGCATTGTTCGCAGCATGGTATGAATTTTTTCCGCGCTCAGCAGAAGGCCGCGACGATCGCGGATCGACTTTTCGCGATTGTCTGCCGCGGCTGGACGACGCAAAGGCGATGGGGTTCGACGTTATTTATCTTCCACCGATTCACCCGATTGGTCACACCAACCGCAAGGGACGGAACAATTCGACCACGTCCGAGGCGGGCGACCCGGGAGTGCCATGGGCGATCGGCAGCGAGGTCGGCGGGCACAAGGCGGTCGAGCCTTCGCTCGGGACGCTCGCCGATTTCGAGTGGTTTCAAAAAGAGGTGCGAAAACGCGGAATGGAAATCGCCCTCGATTTTGCGCTGAATTGCTCGCCCGATCATCCTTATGTCAAAGAGCACCCCGAATGGTTCTACAGACGGCCGGATGGCACGATCAAGTACGCGGAGAACCCACCCAAAAAGTACGAAGACATTTATCCTCTGAATTTTCGCTGTGAGAACTGGCGCGAGCTCTGGGCCGAGATCAGGAGCATCGTGCTTTTTTGGGCCAAGCGCGGAGTGCGCATCTTCCGCGTGGACAATCCGCATACAAAACCTGTCGCCTTCTGGGAGTATTTGATCACCGGCGTCCGCGAAGAATATCCTGACACGATTTTTCTCTCCGAAGCCTTCACCCGGCCAAAGATGATGAAAGCGCTGGCCAAAGCCGGCTTTAACCAGAGTTACACCTATTTCACGTGGCGAAATTCGAAGCGCGAGCTCATCGAATATTTTACTGAACTCACTCAGACCGAAATGAGTGAATATTTTCGACCGAACCTCTGGCCAAATACACCTGATATCCTGCCGTTTGTTCTTCAGGAAGGCGGGCGCCCGGCATTCATGATCCGCGTTCTTCTGGCGGCGACGCTTTCGCCTCTTTATGGGATCTACAGCGGATACGAGCTGTGCGAGAACCAGGCTTTGCCTGATCGCGAGGAGTATCTCGATTCGGAAAAATATCAGTTCAAGAAACGCGATTGGAACGCGCCGGGAAACATCAAGGACTGGATCGCGCGACTAAATAGAATTCGAAAGCAAAACCGTTCGCTTCAGCTCTATACGAATCTGCGATTCTATCCTGCCGAGAACGAAGCCATTCTGTTTTACAGCAAGATGACCCCGGCGCGCGACAACATCATTCTGGTTGTGGTGAATCTTGATCCACATCGCAAACAGCATTCCTTTGTCGATGTGCCGATTGAACAGTTTGGACAGATGGAAAGCGATCAATACAAAGTGCAGGATTTACTCAGCGGCGCGACCTACACCTGGCGCGGTCGCCGCAATTACGTGGAACTCGATCCGGAGGTTCAACCAGCACACATTTTTTTGGTGCGCCGCTGAGCTCGGGTGGGCGCGCCCGGCGGTCGCACCCTATCAGTGCAGCAACCTTTACGCACGGTATGTGTTTGAACGTCGAGGGCATTTGCATCCACTAACCGCTCTGCCTATCATTACGAAATTTCTGGCATGAAGATTTGGGTCCTGTTGTTGACCGCGCTGGCGAGCGCGTCTCCTGTGATGGCACAGGAACCTACCCCGCCTCTCGTGCCTGAGCACTCGCAGAGCATTATGGAAACGCTGCTCAAGGCCGGGCCGGTAATGATTCCTCTCTTTCTATTATCGATCTTTTTCGTGGCGCTGGTGGTTGTTTACTTGATGACAATCCGCCGTGGAGCCGTCGTTTCGAGCGGTTACATGGCTACGGCGGATGCGCTCTTACGGAAGCGCGATTACCTGGGCTTGCTCGCCGTCTCAAATCGTCATGGAGAAGCCATTGCGCGGGTCGTGCAAAAAATGCTCGATTTCACGACGAAAAATCCGCACGCCGACTTTCAGCAGGTCCGCGAAATCGCCGAGACAGAGGGAACACGCGTCGCAGCCAGTCTGAACAACCGCGTGATTTACCTCGCCGACATCGGGATGATTGCGCCGTTGCTGGGGCTTTTGGGCACGGTCTTTGGAATTATCCACTCCTTCGGCGCGCTGGGATCCGACATCGGCTCGGCGCGGTACGTGGCACTCTCGCGCGGGATCAGCGAGGCACTGGTAAACACAGCCGCCGGTCTGGCAATCGGCATTCCTGCGATGATGTTCTATGCTTTTTTCCGCGGTAAAGCGCAAAAGCTGATCTCCGAATTGGAAGCCGCTTCGACACACGTTCTGGCTTTGATTTCGTTGCAATACGGCAAACGAGTGGAGCGAACTCCTGTGCTGATCGAAGAGGAATTGTAATGCGGGATGTGGGATACGAGGTGCAGGATGCGAGATCCACGATGAGCTATCGAGATCTCGAGATTTGGGCGCTGGCGCGACAAATGGCGGTTGCTGTTCATCGCATGACACTCCAAGACTTGCCGAAGTTCGAGATGTATGAAGAGGGCAGCCAGATTCGCCGCTCGGCGAAATCGGTATCCGCGAACATTGTCGAGGGCTACGGCCGTCGACGTTACAAGCAGGAGTTCATTCGATTTCTCGTATTCGCTCATTGTTCCTGCGATGAAACCATCGATCATTTGGAAATGCTCTTTAAGACGGGATCGCTCACGAACGAAGTCATCTATCGCGATCTAAGTTCCCAACTCGATCTGCTCGGCCGAAAGCTCAATGTTTTCATCGGCAGCGTCGAACGTTCGCATCGTACACATCACAGCGATATCTCGCATCCCGAGTCTCGCATTGCGTATCTCGTGTCATGAATCTGCGTGGTCACGCGCCGCTGCATCATCCCGGTATCCAACTGGCGCCCCTGGTCGACGTGCTATTGCTGCTATTGATTTTTTTCCTGCTGACGTGGAACGCAGCACGCACCGAGAACGAGCTTGATGTTAAGGTGCCAAAGGCGTCGGCTGCGAAGGAGAAATCGGCTCCCATCGGCGATGTTGTGGTCAACGTAAAGGCAGATGGCAACGTGGTCGTGAACCGCCGCACATTGAGTGGGCCCGAACTAACTGAGTTGCTAAAGAGCCTCGTTCAATTGAATTCCGAGCAAGCTGTAGTCATCCGCGGCGATGAAGCCGGCGCCTACAAAAATATCGTCGATGTTTTAAATATTTGCACTGAAGCAGGGATAACGAACGTGGCTTTCGCCACTGCAAAATGCGAGCGGCTCCTTTGCTCAATCGCAGCCGGAAGTTCGCCGGGCTCGTCCGGTAGATGAGCCGCCCGTTCCGCGTGCTCTTCCAGCGGATGAATCAATCGACAGAGCTCTCCGCTCTTTAAAGGAAGACTCTTCAGAGCTGCCAGCGCGCGAAACCGAGGGGGCTGACCGACGTCAACTCGAGTACGCCAACGGCTTGTTCACTCGCAAGCTTTACGATCTGGCGATTCCGGAATACCAAAAATACTTGGAGGATTATCCGGGACGTCCTGGCCGGGCGAACGCTTACTTCTCGCTTGGCGAATGCTATCGAAATCTCAATCGCATCTCGAGCGCTCGGACAAATTTGCAGAAAGTGCTCAATGATTACGGCGACAGCGAGTTCGCCGGAGCGGCGGCCTACGCCCTCGCTGAGATCGCGTTTGCAGATAAGGATTACGCCGCGGCGCTTCCGCTCTTTCATCGTTCAGCGGCGAAATCAAAGGAGCCGGGGGTAGCGCTTTCGGCGCGCTATTTCGAAGCGCGCTGCCTCGAGGCCACCGGCCACAAGGAAGAAGCTGCTGATATTTACGCACAGGTCGCGGAGGGCGGAAATCCAAATCCCTACCGTGAAGATGCACGCATGACAGCGGCATCGATCTTCGCAGGCCGCGGAAGAAAAATCGATGCGCTGAAACAATACGAAGCGCTTGCGAATGAATCCCAAAAACCAGCCCTGAAAGCGGAGTCGGCCGTGCGCGGCGGTGTGATCGCGCTGGAACTTGTTCAGGCTGATAAAGGCAAAATCGACAAGGCCATGGCCGATAGAGCCGCAGCCTTGTTGCAAAAAGGTCGCGCTCTTCCGGAGGCTGGTAAGTTCCGGGCGATCGCACAAGTCGGTTTGCGCCGATTGCAATACCAGACAGGTCAATACTCGCAGTTGCTCGCCGATTATAAGAAGGACCTGGAGAAACTTCCTGAGGCAGCCCAGGCTGAGGTCCTGTTGCTGGCAGCAAACAGCGAGCGGCAACTGGGAAATTCAAAGGAGGCTGAAGCTCTTTATCGCCAGATCATCGCTAAGTTTCCTGACCGAGAGGAAGCAAAAGACGCTGCTTACGAGCGGTTGATCAACGTCTATAACTCCGATCCGTCAGCGCTATCCGGCGCAGTGGACGAATTCCTGGCAACGAGCCCTACAAACGAGCGTGCCGACCAGGCGAAGCTGTTAAAAGCCGAAGCGCTCTATAAACAGCAGAATTACAACGACGCGGCGTTAATTTACGGCGAATTACGCGGGTCACAGCTCTCGGCAAGGTTACGCGCCGAAGCTGCCTACAAACTTGGTTTGTGTCACGTGCAAACGAAAAACACTCCCGGCGTGATCGAAGCTTTTACCTATTACGTGCAGACGTTCCCAGACAATCCGGAAGTGCCCGCCGCATTGGGTCAGCGAGCCTTGGCATACGAACAAAGCAAAAACTACAGTGCAGCTCTTAATGATTTAAACATTATCCTCGCTAAATATCCGAAAGCGCACGAGCGCGAAGCCACTTTACAACTAAAGGCTCTTATTCTCGGACAACAGGAAAATACCAAGGCGATGGTCGATACTTTCCGCCAGCTCCTGAAAGAGTTCCCGAAAAGCTCCGTTGCAGCGCAGGCGTACTATTACATCGGCAAGACTGCATTCGAGGCAAAGGATTATAAGACAGCGTTGACCGCCCTTAACACCGCCCGGCAACTAAACAAGGAGCAGTACTACAATCTCGCGTCCCTTCGGATCATTCTGTGTCAGTTCTATCTGAAAGATCGATCTGCGCTCACAAAAGAGGTGAACAATTTCATGGCCGCTAGCCCGAATGTGAATGTGCCGCCGGAGGTTTTGGACTGGCTCGGAATTGAATATTACAACGAGAAAAATTTTCAAGGCGCGGAAAAATACCTGAGCGCGCTGCGGAAAATCGATAATCCCGGCAACGTCAAACCCGATTTCCTGTTCTATCTCGGAGACGCGGCGATGAAGCTGAAACAACTGCCTGAAGCTGAGGATGCATTCGGCAAGTATCTACAAACTGCCAAAGACCCAGCTGGAAAGGCGAAGGTATTGCTCGCGCTTGGGGCGCTCAAGATCACTGCTCACAAACCGGACGAGGCTCAAAAGATCGCCGAACAAATCATGGTGCTTCAACCAGAGGGGCGCGTGAATGCCGAAGCACGTTTGCTCGCAGGCGAAGTTCAGCTGGAGCGGGGAAACTTCGATGACGCAGGCAAAGCTTTTAAGGGCGTCGCTCTTCTTTACGATGACCCAGCCATCACGCCTCGCGCGCTAGACAAAGCCGCGCTGGCATATCGGCAAGCTGGCAAAACCGACGAAGCAGACCGGTTATCGCGGGAACTACACGAGCGATACCCGAATTACGCCGGCGGGTGAGAAATGACGCGGAGTCCGCTGGGCACGCGATAGCGTCGACCGCTTACACCGTTACTGTCATTCGCCAGCAGCGGCTGTTACTCTTGCTTCAAAACTGTTATAGCGCTACGATGTGCCAGGTCCGGCATGCTAGCCGATTGTAGTAGCTCGTATATTCAATCTGCTCTACTTAGAATGCTTGGTAACGCTGTTCTTCCCGTTTCGCTTTTCACAAATCTCTCTT
>WNGC01002368.1_pt1 | contig 11518 bp, 8 predicted proteins | sample 5400051 | NCBI WGS metagenome assembly WNGC01 (sample SAMN13153368, study PRJNA577476) | soil metagenome | isolation source: 20 cm soil or saprolite under grassland replicate 2 | place: USA:California | collected 2016-06-15 | reverse complement strand
TTCGGTTCCCGTTCGCCTGGTACTGGCGGATGATCATCTCGTGCTGCGGCAGGCGCTGCGAGCGTTGCTGGAACAGCGGGGGCTCGAGGTCGTCGCCGACGAGCCGGACGGCCGTGCGGCAGTCGATGCCGTGCAGCGCCATGCACCAGATGTCGCCGTTTTGGACGTAGCCATGCCGGTGCTCAACGGCGTGGACGCGGCCCGCGAAATCGCCCGTATCGCGCCCCAATGTCCCGTGATCCTCCTCTCTGGTGTCGACGACACCCGTTTTGTCCGCGAAGCGCTCAAGGTCGGCGTCAAGGGGTTCGTCCAGAAGAGCCAGGGGTGTGATGAACTGGTACACGCTATAGAGGAAGTGCGCGAGGGCCGCCTGTATGTCAGTCCCGGCGCGTCGCAGGCGATCGTGGACGGGTTGGCCAGCCCTGCGCCCGATGGATCCCGGCTGACGCCCCGGGAGCGTCAAGTCCTGCAACTGGTTGGGGAGGGGAAATCGACCAAGCAGATCGCGGAAGTCCTGCACATCAGCGTGAAGACCGCGGAATTTCACCGTGGCCGGCTCATGAAGAAGTTGAATGTCCACGACACGGCCAACCTGGTGCGTTATGCGATCCGGGAAGGCTGGATCGTCTTATAGGCCCCCGCTGCATGAAACCTAATTGATCCCCTAGGGTACCAACGCTGATGTCTTCCCAGCGGCTTTCGCCCCCGTCGCTGCCTCTTCCCCTGCAATCGCGGAGCACCCCCGCGCCGCCGCACCCGTTTGGCGCGGATGCCCGCTGCGTTCCGTGCAAGATCCTCAATAATGCCATACGCTCGGTCCTGACGGAGTCGGGCAAGCGTCCGCGCTCGACCACGTCGGACGAAGTTTCCGAGCTGCTCGGCCTCGTGGCGTCGGCGATTCACCTGGCGTGGTTCGCGGCGTCGCCCGCCATCGTGGTGCGGCCCAAGGTCGATCCCCGGATTCACTCGGCGCTCGGCCGCCGCTTTCTCGAGCTGCTGCGCAGTGAAGTGGTGGAGGGCTGGCGCGATTTCAACGTTCCCGACTCGGAGCTGCTGCCGCTGCTCGTCGCGATGGAGCGCGTGCGCGTCACGATTCAGCCGAACTGGGCGCAGACATTTGCGCAGCAGCTCTCCGGCAACGACGGCCTCGCCCTGCTCATGGACGTGGCACACGACCTGCGCTCGCCGCTGACGTCCATCCTCGTGCTCGCCGAGACGCTGCAGCGCGGTCAGAGCGGCGAGGTGAACGACGTGCAGAGCCGCCAGCTCGGCCTCATCTACACGGCGGCGCTCGGTCTTTCGTCCGTCGCGAGCGACATCATCGAGTTCACCCAGGGCGGCGATCAGCTCGTGGATCAAGAGCCGTCGGCGTTCTCGGTGACGGCGATGCTCGAGTCCGTGGGCGACATCGTGCGGCCGATTGCCGAAGAGAAGCATCTCACCGTGCGCCTGCTCGCGCCGGTCCACGACGAGCGCCTCGGACATCCCGTTGCGCTCAGCCGCGTCCTCCTCAATCTCACCACGAACGCGCTCAAGTTCACCGACCAGGGCTACGTGGAGATCGTCGCGCAGGAAGTCGAGGACGGAAATCGCGTCGAGCTCGCGGTCCGCGACTCGGGCCGCGGCATCCCGCCCGAGAAGGTCACGACGCTGTTCCAACCGCTGCGCCAGGAATCCGGACGCCGCGGTCAGCTCTTCTCGCAGACGGGACTCGGCCTCACGATCTGCCGCAAGCTCGTGAGCGCGATGAAGTCAGAGCTGAAAGTGGAGTCGCGGATCGGCTGGGGCACGCGCTTCTTCTTCGAGCTGGATTTGCCCATCGTGCAGTCGCGTCGCTCGGGTCCGCGCGCGGCGCCGCGCGGCGGCGGAGCGCCCACGCACCCGGTGCGCAACAGCGGCTCCCATCCACCGCGGCACACCCCCCCGAACGGCAATTCCAACCGCAACAGCGGTCCGAACCGCAACAGCGGTCCGCAGCGTAAGGTCTAGTTCAGCGCCAGGCGAGCGCGATCCAACAATTCCGTTGGGGAAGGCGGTGCGGGTTGGTGGAGGTTGGTGGAGGACCTGCCGCCTGACGGTCGTGTGCCCGCGGGCGCCGTGCTCGTGCCCGCGCGCAACTTGACCGCCGCGGTGCGCGCCACCGCGTCGGTGATCCGTTGCACGAGACCTTCGGCGCCGGTTTCGTCGGTCGCCGGCGCGAAGACCGCAAACTCGACGGGGCCGGTGCGGCACACCGCGTCGGAGATGCGGCCGGCCCGCTTGACGGCATCCGCCAGCCGGTCGGCGCTCCCTACCGTGAGGATCCCATCCGCCGGTTGAAAGACCGCACACGCGAGGGGCAACCCTTGGCGCGTGGTGAACGCCGCAATTTCGGCCGAGCGGCGCGTCATCCCCGCCTCGTTGTACAGCCCGCTCACGCGGTCCACGAGTCCCTCGGAGCCGAGGCGATCGACCTCGAGCTTGCCCTGGACATAGGCGCCCAGGCGCAGCACCAGCTCCTCCAGGTCGAGCGGATCGCCACGGAGCTCCCACGCGCCGGCGCGCAGGGCTTCGATCTGTTGCGCGCGCAAGGCCGGTCCCGCGGTCGTGAGAATGATCGGCGTCGCACGCGAGACGCTCGGATCGGCGCGTAGCGCGCGGCACAGCGCGAGATTGTCGCTGGAGCGTTGATCGAGCGCCATATCGAGCAGGATGGCATCCGGCAATTGACGGCGAGCCAGCTCGAGTACCTGCTGGCGCTTGGGCGTGGCAAGAACCCGATACCCGCCCTGCGCCAGCACGCTCTCGAGCGATTCGGTCAGCCATTTATCCGGGTTCGCCAGCAACACCAGCGGCTCTACCGCCACAGGGGCCATGGGGCCGTTATGTTAGGGGCTATGTTAGCTACCGCAAGCCGTGTGCTCGGGGCACTGTTCCTGGTCACACTTTCGTCGTGCGCGACATTACGAAACGCGCTCACGTTCGAGAAGCCCCAGATCGATCTGCAGGAGATTCACGTCACGAGTCTGGGATTAAGCGGCGGCACGATGGACCTCGTCTTTGACGTGTACAATCCTAATGACTACCGGCTGCGCAGCACGCGGCTCGAAGTTGGCCTCGAATTGGCGGGGACGGATTTCGGACAAGCCCTTATAGACAAACCCCTGGATTTGTCCCCCGTGAATCATAGCCAGGTCGTCATGCCGGTGCGGTTTACGTGGGCCGGTGTGGGGGCGGCGGCGAAGTCCTTGCTACAGGCCCAAGAACTTCCGTACGGTTTGACTGGAGCTGTCCTGGTTGACACACCCATCGGTGAGAAGCGAGTGGAGCTGAAGAGCAGCGGCAAGGTTCCTCTGAAGAAGCTGTTGCGTTGAGACTTAGGGAGGGGACGTATTCGGAAACTGATTGACATCCAGGTGCCCGTTGAGCGGGCCTTCCTGGTGGGGGCACCAAGAAAAGGCTCCGACGACGCGGTGCACGTGGACGAGCACCTCGACGAGCTCGAGCGCCTGGCCGACACCGCGGGCGCTCAGGTCATCGGCAAAACCATCCAGCGCATCGACGCCCCCACGCCCAACTTCTACCTCGGCCAGGGCAAAGTTGAATCGCTCAAAGATGAGCTGGCGGCGGCGGGCGCGACCCTGATGCTGTTCGACGAGTCCTTGACTCCCGTCCAGGGCGTCAAGCTCGAAAAGAATCTCGGCGTGCGCGTCATGGATCGTACCGAGGTCATTCTCGACATTTTCGCGACGCGCGCGCGCAGTCACGAAGCCAAGCTCCAGGTCGAGCTGGCGCAGCTCGAGTATCTGCTCCCGCGTCTGACGCGGATGTGGACGCACCTCTCGCGCATCCGCGGTGGCATCGGGCTGCGCGGACCCGGCGAAACGCAGCTCGAAACCGACCGCCGCGTGATTCGCCGCAAGATCTCGATGCTCAAGAAGCGGCTGAAGGACGTCGCCGAGCATCGCGCGAATCTCCGTCAGGGGCGGCGCCAGGTTCCGACGGCCGCGCTCGTCGGGTACACGAACGCGGGAAAGTCGAGTTTGCTGAAAGCCCTTTCGGGTGCCGATGTGTTCATCGAGGACCGACTGTTCGCGACGCTCGACACCCTCGCGCGCGAGGTGGACGTCGCCGAAGGCTACCGGTTTCGGGTGACGGATACCGTTGGCTTCATTCGCAAGCTGCCGCATCACCTGGTCGCCTCGTTCCGGGCAACGATCGAGGAGGCGCAGGAGGCCGATCTCATCTTGCACGTGATTGACGCGAGCGAGGTGGGGTGGGAGGAGCACGTGGAGGTCGTAGAGAACGAAATGCGGGATGCGGAATGCGGAATGCGAAATGTCACGGCCGGCGTCGAGCGCAAGCGAACGATTTACGTTTTCAATAAGGCCGACTTACTTCCCGATCCTGTCGCATTTCTCGCATTGGTTCGCGAGCGTTATCCGCACTCGATCCTAACGTCGACAATTCCGCGTTCCGCGTTTCGCATTCCGCATTTGGGTGTCGAAGATCTGCGTCGTGCCCTCCGCACCTCCGCCCAAGCCCTGCGGCCAATCGCGGAGATCCGCGTGCCGGTGAGCGACGGGAAGCTGTTAGCAACATTGCACCGCGACGCGGAGATTCTGCATCAGGAGCAAACGAACGGCGTTGTTACGCTCCGCGCGCGGATCGAGGCTCGGCTCCTCGGCCGCCTGCGTCAGGAGGGCGTGGAGGTTGTGCTCGGGTGAAGTATCTGTTTCCCCTGATGTGCGTGCTCGCCGCGTGCGGCGACTCGACCTCGATTCCGCCGCCGCCGCCACCCCCGCCCCCCGGCACACCGATGCTCCAAGCGGTCGGGACATTCTTCCGGCCGACGTATCTGACGGCGCCGGTATCGGATTCGACACGCCTGTTCGTGACCGAGCGCGGCGGCGCCATCCGGATCGTCCGCAACGACACGATTGTGCCGACGCCGTTTCTCGACCTGCGCGGCAAGATCGACTCCGCCGTCGAGAGTGGCTTGTTCAGCATGGCGTTTCATCCGCAGTACGCCACGAACCACAAGTTCTTCGTCTTCTTCACGAATCTGAACGGCGACACGCGCATCGTGCGCTACCTCGGCACGGCGAACCCGGACAGTGCGGATCCGAATTCGGCAGACACGATTCTCGCCGTGCCCCATCCGATCGCCGGGACGAGCCTCCCCTTCGCGAATCATCACGGTGGGCAGCTGCAATTCGGTCCCGATGGGATGTTGTATGTGTCGTTTGGGGACGGCGGCTGCTGCGGCGATCCGCTCCAGAATGGCCAGCGGCATCAGACGATGAACGCCAAGATCCATCGGATAAACGTGGACGGTCCCACGGGCTTTATCGCCCCCGCCGACAATCCCTTCGTGACCGACACCAGTTTTCCGCCGTCGACCTGGGTGTGGGGATTTCGCAATCCCTGGCGCTTCTCGTTCGACCGCCAGACCGGCGATCTCTACATCGCCGATATCGGTGACGCGACGTGGGAGGAAATCGACGTGGCGGCCGCGCCCAATCGGGGGAAGGGAAACAACTACGGCTGGAGCAGGATGGAAGGGAATCACTGCTTCGGCGCGAGCGCCTGCAACGCGACCGGGATCACGCCGCCCGATTTCGAGTATCAGCACATCAACAACAACTGCGACGTGCAGGGCGGCTACGTGTACCGCGGCAAGCGGGTGACACAGCTCACGGGGTACTACTTGTACGTGGACTACTGTAGCGGCATCATCGGCAGCTTCAAGTACGCCGGCGGCGTCGTGACGGGATATCTCGACCGGACGGCGCAAATGTCGCCGGGTTCGGGTGCGGTGTCATGGGGAGAGGACGCGCGCGGTGAGCTGTATCTCATGACGTATGGCGGCACCGTCTATAGGATCGTTCCCAGACCGTAACACGGAGACTTTGACTCCAGACCGAATGCGAACAATTCTGCCGTTAGTATTGACGATTAGTGCGTGCAACGGCTTCCTGGACACAGGGAAGCCACCCACGGGCGTGCCGAGCCTGTTCCTGGTCGGCACCTTCAGCAACCCGGTGTACGTCACGACGGCGCCCGGCGACTCGGCGCGTCTCTTCGTGGTCGAACAGGGCGGCAGGATTCGTGTGCTGCATCACGACACGACGCTGGCTCGGCCGTTCCTCGACATCCATACCGCGGTGTTGTCCGGTGGTGAGCGCGGGCTGTTGAGCGTCGCGTTCCATCCGCAGTACGCGACCAACGGCCGCCTGTACGTCTACTACACAAATCTGAACGGCGACATCCGCATCGTACGCTTCAACGTGTCGAGCGATCGCGACAGCGCCGACCGCGCCACCGCCGATACGGTGCTCAAGATTCCGCATCCGGTAAACGACAATCACAACGGTGGCCAGCTGCAGTTCGGTCCCGACGGGATGTTGTGGGCGGGGACCGGGGACGGGGGAGGGGGCGGTGATCCGGATGGCAATGGACAGAACAAGCACGCGCTGCTCGGTAAGCTGCTGCGGCTCGATGTGAGTGGCGCGAGCGGCTACGCGATCCCGCCGGACAATCCCGGCGCGAGCGACACGTCGTTCGCGCGCGAGGTCTGGTCGTACGGGCTGCGCAATCCGTGGCGGTTTTCGTTCGATCGCGAGACCGGCGATCTCTACATCGCCGACGTGGGGCAGGACCATTGGGAAGAAGTGGACGTCGCCCCGACGGCGGTTCAGCGTGGCCGCGGCGCGAACTACGGCTGGAATATTATGGAAGGGAACCACTGCTACTCGTCCGCCAACTGCAGCTCGACGGGGTTGATCCTTCCCATCACCGAGTACATCCACGCGTTCGGTGCCTGCTCGATCACGGGCGGGTACGTCTATCGCGGCAGCGCGTTGCCCGCGCTGGTCGGCAATTATTTCTACGCCGACTACTGCAACGGATCGGTGTTCAGTATTCGTTATCCAGGCTCAGGGCCGGCGGACTGGACGTCACTGCTCACGCCCGGCAGCGGGGTCAGCTCGTTTGGACAGGATGCGCGGGGGGAGTTGTATATCGTGCAGTTGGGTGGCCCGGTGTTTCGGATTGTGCCCTCGGAGTAAGCCGTCCTAGCCGGCGCCCCGCGATAATTCCAGCGAGCACTCCGAGAAACTCGTAGAGCGTCGTGGCTTTGAGGTGTGTTGCGAGCGGCACGATCAGAGACCCCAGTATCGCGATCGCGATTGCGAGGCGACCCATCGCCGCCCCTTCGCCGCCCCCTCGCCGCCCTCTCACGCCCCAGAAACCAACACCGATAACGCATCCAGCCATCCACAGCGTATTGATCAGCGCCAGCTGCCAGGGGGGCCAGTTTTCGGGATCGTAGATGAGCTTCCAGCCGTCGCCGACGGTGTAGCCGAGGCCGCAGCGTTGTATCGAGTTGAGCCGGAGACAGATGTCGGTGGAGTCGTGCCAGGTGGCGGCGGTGAACGTGTCGCCCGGCGCGATGCCGCGCAGCGCGCCGCGCAGCCGCAGGTCCGGCTGGTTGAGGGTCGCGCGCTGCGCGGGCATGTGGTAGCCCAGTGTCAGGTCAGTGTGATCGACGGACAGCATCACGACTCTGGCGCCGTGCTTGTCGAGAATCGCGATCAGGGGGGATGTGCGGTTGGGCGGCTCCGTCGCCGCGAGCGCTGTGATCTCGAGCCGTCCCCCTGTCTTCCCGGGGCGCACATCGATGACTGGGCCGTTGTAGTGCCCGAAGCCCCGAAAGTCCGGATTCAGGACGACGTTGTAGGGCAGGGGTGGGGCGGTTTGCCGTAGCAGCCATGCGGTGCCCCACCACACGAGCACGGCGATGATCGCCGTGATCAGGGCCTGCCGGGTGCTGCGCCGCGGCGAGACGAAGAGCCAGAGCGGAGCGGCGACGACGAGCAGGACGCCGAGGGCGGTGCTGTTGGTGTTGGCGACAATGTCGCCGAGGCTCGGGTCGCGACCCGGGATCCACTGTTGCAGAAACTCGACCGTGAAGGAGAGCACCGCGCCGGCGGCGATGACCCGCATGGGCTTCACGCCGGCGAGGGTCAGCGCGACGCCAAGCGGGATGAAGAGGATGAGATTGGCGATCAGCTCGGCGAGGGCGGCGTTGCCGAAGGTGAGGTAGAAGGACCAGCCTAATGGCGTTACGCCCCCCCCCGAGTGGAGGGTGGCGACGCAGATGCCTAGGATAGCGGCTGCGGCGGCCGCCCAAGCCCAGAATCTCCCCTTGAGCACGGCCCACGGTACCCGGGCTAGGCGACGGGGTCAAGCACGCACACCCCCTTTCGGGAAAGGTTCCCTCCGGGCGCCCCAAAAGGCATAACCCTGGCACGGCCGAATGGTGAGAAGTGTCACAACCACAAGGGTTAAGGGCCTAGCCAAGAGTTCCGATCGTGAACATATTCGCCGTGCCCTTGGGAGTTAATTCGGGAGAGGGAGGCTGAGCGGTCGTTTTTTGTTGGGCGTTAAGGGTCGCAGTCGTTGAACCTTTCCACCCCAAAAACTGACTTCCCGGCTGACAGCTAACGGCGAAGTAACCCTTAGCGCACGGGAGACTTCGATCTTCGTGGAGCACTGGTCAGGTATCGCCGGCATCGGTGGCCCTTAACGCGCGGGAGAATCGGATCGTCGTGGAAACTTTGCCGAGCGACATCGAAGCCGGAGGTTCCGCCACTCCAGTTGTGGCGCACGCCCCACACCCGTACGCGGGGCCCAAATCATTCTTTCTTGGGCTCGCGCGCTCTTTCGATCGACTCGCCGGTCAACGCGCCTACCGTGCGATCGCGCTCGCGAGCACGGAGCTCGCGATTGCATTCGTTGCGGCAGTCAGCGCCATTGCGATCATCCAATCAGGCGAATTCTGGCGCTGGCGTCCTGAGTTCCTCATCGCCGGGCTGATTCTCCTCGGCAGCAAACTGGTCGTTGGCCTCGCCACCCGGGCATTCTCGGGGAGATGGCGTTACGTCGGCGTGCGCGACGCCATGATCGTGACGCGCGCCGGTGTGCTGGCGGCGGTGCTCGCTTTTGGGTTGTTCGCGTTTTTGGATCTGCCCGCGGTACGCCTGCGCCTCGTGGGAGCGGATGCGGTGATCTACCTCGTGCTGGCGTGCGGGATGCGGCTGGTGGTCCGGTCGCTGCACGAGTGGGAGCGGCGCGTGCGCATCGGCAACGGGACGGCACGGCGACGCGCGCTGGTCGTGGGGGCGGGCGAATCCGGCGCCGCGCTGATCAAGACGATGCAATGGAGCCCCAAGCTTCTGATGGAGCCGGTGGCCGTCGTGGACGACGACCTCAACAAGCACGGCAGCCGCTTGCATGGGGTTCCGGTCGTCGGGGCGGTCGAGCAGTTGACGTCGATTGTCGAAAAGTATGGTCCGGACGAAATCGTGATCGCCATTCCCTCGGCGACACGGGATCAGATCGGCCGGGTGGTGGATGCGTGCGCAAAGACGCGGCTGCCGTTCCGCATCGCGCCCGATCCGGAGGACGTGCTGAGCGGGTCCGAGCGTCCCACCAAGTTGCGCGACGTGCAGCCCAGCGACCTGCTCGGCCGCCCGCAGGCCGACTTGCGCGTGCACGAGCTGCTGGCGGAGTTCCGTGGCGCGCGCGTCGTGATCACCGGAGGGGCGGGTTCCATCGGCTCGGAGCTTGTGCGGCAGCTGGTAAAGCTCGAGCCCGAGATCGTCTACCTCATCGATCGCAACGAGAACGAGCTCTACTTCCTGTTTGAGGAGCTGCACCGCTGTCATCCGCGCGCTCCGCTGGTGGACGTGATCCAGGATGTGCGCGACCAGCGGCGCATGACGCGAATTCTGCAGGAGGTGCGGGCGACGCACGTGTTGCATGCCGCCGCCTTCAAGCACGTCCCGCTGATGGAGTTTCATCTTGCCGAGGCCGTCGAGAACAACATTCTCGGCACGTGGGCGACGCTCGAAGCGGCTCACAACGCGCATGTGAAGAAGTTCGTTCTGATCTCGACCGACAAGGCCGTACGCCCCTGCAGTGTGATGGGTGCTACGAAACGATTTGCCGAGCTCCTCGTGGGTGAAGTGACACGCGAGAATGGAATGAAGGGCGTAATCGTGCGGTTCGGGAATGTGCTGGGGTCCAACGGCAGCGTGGTACCGTTGTTCCAGCGGCAGATCGCAGCGGGCGGTCCGGTGACGGTGACGAGTCGCGAGGCGACGCGGTACTTCATGACGACGCCCGAGGCCGCGCAGCTCGTGCTGCAGTCGATCGCGCTTCCGGAGTCGGCCGGCAAGGTGGCGCTGCTCGACATGGGAACTCCGGTACGGATCTGGGACCTGGCGGAGCGGCTCATCCAGTTGAGCGGGCTCCGGCCGGGTGCCGACATCGAAATCGTCGAGACGGGCTTGCGGCCGGGTGAGAAGCTGCACGAGGAGCTGTGGTGGGATTCAGCGAATGCGGTGCCGAGCAGCCATCCGAAAATCATGCTGGGCGAAGTGGGCGCCTCGGCGACCCATACGCGCAATCTGGTGCCGCTCATCCGCGAGTTGGTGGAGCGCGACGATCCGATTCTGCTGCACCAGCTGCTCGAGGAGTGCGTCGGGCTGACCAATGGTGCTCACATCGCCGCGCGCTCTGCAGAGCCCCAACGGAGCCGTCCGTCGCATCGCCGCTCGGGGCCGGTGCAGCAAGTGATCGGCGCTTGATCGGGCAGCAGGGCAAACCTCTTCCAATCTCAAGTGTGCCAGGTCCGCGCGACTCTCATTTGCCATTCGCGCTTCCCGACATAACTGACGAAGAAATCCAGGCCGTGACAGCGGTGCTGCGCTCGGGCTGGATTACAACCGGCCCTGAGACGAAGGCGTTCGAGCAGGAATTCGCCCGCTACATCGGCGTGGGCCACGCAGTCGCGCTCAATTCGTGCACCGCGGCGCTCCACCTGGCCCTTGAAGCACTCGGTGTGACCGAAAGCGATGAGGTCCTTACTAGCACGATCACGTTCACCGCGACTGCAGAGGTGGTCGAGTATCTCGGCGGCCGATCGCGCTTCATCGATGTTGAGCGCGACACGCTCAACCTTTCGCCAGACCGTGTGCGCGAGACTATCGAACGGCAGTACGATTGGCGGGATGGGTTCTGGCGCCACCGTGAGACGGGGGGCAGGCTGCGAGCCATCGTGCCTGTGCACTACGGGGGCCATCCCTGTGACATGGAGGCCCTGCTCGCGATTGCCGCCGAGTACGAGGTTAAAGTAGTGGATGACGCGGCGCACGCGCTCCCCGCCTCGATTGGCGGACGGCGCATCGGCGCGATGGGGTGTCCGACGGCGTTCAGCTTCTACGCCACCAAGACGTTGACGACGGGCGAAGGTGGGATGTTTTGCACGGACGACGATTCGTTGGCTGACCGGGTCCGATTGATGTCGCTCCACGGTATTAGCCGAGACGCTTGGAAGCGTTACGCCGCGGACGGAAGCTGGTTCTACGAAGTTATCGAAGCGGGGTACAAGTACAACCTCACCGACATCGCAGCCGCATTGGGGCGGGTGCAACTGCGGCGCGTCGAAGCGATGCGTGACCGACGCCGGACG
>WNGC01002364.1_pt1 | contig 11524 bp, 10 predicted proteins | sample 5400051 | NCBI WGS metagenome assembly WNGC01 (sample SAMN13153368, study PRJNA577476) | soil metagenome | isolation source: 20 cm soil or saprolite under grassland replicate 2 | place: USA:California | collected 2016-06-15 | reverse complement strand
AGAAGCCCGTGCACGTCCGGATTTGAGCTTAACAACGCGGTTCTATAACCCGTCGTGAGCCATACCGGTATCGAGATCCAGTCTCCGACCAGCGACTTGAAGTAGTCGCCCCACGAGATCGCCACCGCCACGTTTCCGACCGCGTACTCGAGGATCAGGTCCCAGCCGATAATCCAGGCGACGAGCTCACCCAACGTCGCGTAGGAATACGCATAAGCGCTACCCGCTTGCGGAATCATCGACGCCAGCTCGGCGTAGCAAAGGCCGGCCAGCGCGCACGCCGCGCCCAGCAGGAGGAATGAAAGCACGAGGGCAGGTCCCGCCCCGACGCGAATCACATTCCCCGCTGCGTCGACCTGCCCCGCCGCGGCTGAGCCGATGGAGCCGAATATTCCTGCTCCGATCACAGCCCCGATCGCCAGCATGATCAGGTCGCCGGAGCCAAGCGCGCGCTTCAGTCCGTTTGGATTTTCGCCCTCAGCCAACAGTGCTGCGATCGGTTTCCGCGCGAACAGTGACCGGATCATATCAGAGGGGAAAAGTTTAGCCTCGGCGTACCACTGGATACGCCGAGGCGGTTCAGTCTGGTGGAGTTATGCCACCGCACTCCTGACGCGCATTGCGTAGAACGAGCGCCAGACGAACGTGACGGAAATCATGAAGAAGATGGCCGCAAGAACGCGCGTCAGCGTCGCTCCCTTGTCCGCGGTAAGCGACACGGCGAGCTCCACCGCGAGCAACCCGAACAGCGTCGTGAATTTGATGATCGGATTGAGCGCGACTGACGACGTATCCTTGAACGGATCGCCGACTGTATCGCCGACAACGGTCGCCGCGTGCAGCGGAGTTCCTTTCTGCTTCAGCTCGACCTCCACGATCTTCTTGGCGTTATCCCAGGCGCCGCCCGCGTTGGCCATGAAGATTGCCTGGAACAATCCAAACAGCGCGATAGAAATCAGGTAGCCAATGAAGAAGTATGGCTCGACGAACGCGAAAGCGAGCGTCGCGAAAAATACCGTCAGGAAAATGTTGAACATTCCCTGCTGCGCGTACTTGGTGCAGATCTCGACGACCTTCTTGCTGTCGGCTACGGACGCCTTTGCGGCGCTTTCGAGATTGATGTTCGCCTTGATGAACTCGACCGCGCGGTACGCTCCGGTAGTGACTGCCTGCGTCGACGCGCCAGTGAACCAGTAGATCATCGCTCCACCGGCAATGAGGCCCAGCAGAAAGGGCGGGTGCAGAATGGAAAGGTTCGCTATGAACTCCGGCTGCAATCCGTGGGTGAGTCCGAGGATAATCGAGAAGATCATCGTGGTCGCGCCAACGACCGCGGTGCCGATGAGAACCGGCTTGGCGGTCGCCTTGAAGGTGTTGCCAGCTCCATCGTTCTCCTCCAGCAGATGCTTCGCGCGCTCGAACTGCGGATCGTACCCGTACTCCTTCTGGAGCTGCTGGTGAATTCCCGGGACTTGTTCGATTAGCGACAACTCGAAGATCGACTGCGCGTTGTCTGTGACCGGACCGTACGAGTCGACCGCGATCGTCACTGGCCCCATTCCCAGGAATCCGAATGCGACGAGACCAAATGCGAACACCGCTGGGGCGATCATCAGCGTGCCAAAACCGGTGGTGCTGACCAGAAAGCCGATCGCCATCAGCGACATGATCGCCATGCCGATCCAATACGCGCTGTAATCTCCAGCCACCAGTCCGGATAGAATGTTGAGCGATGCCCCGCCCTCTCGCGACGAAGTCACGATTTCCCTGACGTGACGCGAGTCCACTGAGGTGAACACCTTCACGAGCTCGGGAATGATTGCCCCGGCGAGCGTGCCGCACGTAATGACCGTCGAAAGCTTCCACCAGAGTGAGCCATCGCCGAGAGCGGGCAACAACAAATAGGAGACGAGGTAAGTGAGCGAAACGGAGACGAGCGACGTCAGCCAGACGAGAGATGTCAGCGGCGTCTCGTAGTTCATCTCGTCGGCGTTGGCGTACCGGGCTTTGGCGACTGCTTCGTTGATCAGGTAGGAAAGTCCGCTCGCCACCACCATCATGATGCGCATCACGAAGATCCACACCAATAGCTGCACCTGCACTGCCGGCTCGCGCACGGCGAGCACGATGAACGAGATGAGCGCGACACCGGTCACGCCGTAGGTCTCGAACCCGTCGGCGCTGGGACCTACGGAATCGCCAGCGTTGTCCCCGGTGCAGTCGGCGATCACGCCTGGGTTCCTGGCGTCGTCTTCCTTCACGTTGAAGACAATCTTCATCAGGTCGGCGCCGATGTCCGCGATCTTGGTGAAAATTCCGCCGGCGATACGCAACGCCGCGGCGCCAAGCGATTCACCGATGGCGAACCCTATGAAGCACGGGCCTGCATAATCGCCCGGTATGAACAGCAGAATGAAAAGCATGATCACGAGCTCGACGCTGATCAAGAGCATACCAATGCTCATTCCGGCCTTTAGCGGAATGGAATAACAGGGATATGGTTTACCGCGCAGGCTCGCGAACGCGGTGCGCGAGTTCGCAAACGTGTTGATTCTGATGCCGAACCAGGCTACCCCGTAACTGCCCGCGATGCCAACGAGGCTGAAGAGCAGAATGATCGCGACCTTCATCGCCTCGAACTTCAGCAGGAATCCGAAGTACAGCAGAATCACGAACCCGATGAAGATCTCGAGAATGAGAATGAACTTGCCCTGCGTGATCAGGTACGTCTTGCACGTCTCGTAAATCAGCTCGGAGACCTCACGCATCGATTCATGCACGGCCATCCGCTTGAGCTGACCGTAAAACACGAGACCGAACAGAAGTCCAAGTGCGCAGATCACTAGACCACCCATGAGAAGCGAGCGGCCGTGAATCCCGCCCACGAAGCTCACCTGCGAGAGATCGGGAATTATGAGGTTCGCTTCCCCGCCGGCCTTGTGCTCTACCGGGATTCCCCGCGCGGCGCCCGTCGCCGCTGCCGCGATCGCGCTGTCCGTGCGATTCTGGGAGACGCCCTGGGCGCCAGCCGCCGGCACTAGCAGAGCTGCAAGCAGCGTCAGAACGAGCGCGAACGTACCAACAACCGGTGCAAACTTCCGATTCATTCTTGAATTCTCCAAGGGTGATTAACGGCCGGCCGCGCCGGCCGGCTTCGTGCTCAGCGCGCTGGTGCGGCTTCCACCTTGCGCCAGATCAAATAAACTGGAACGCCGAGCAGTACGATCACGAGGCCGGAAATAGCCTGGGCTCGCGTCTGATCCGCGATCAGCAGAATCACAGCGATTGCCGACGCGAGAATGATGTACAGGGCGGGCAAAACTGGGTAGCCAACAACCTTGTACGGGCGCTCCGCGTCGGGTCGCAGGCTGCGAAGCCTGAACAAGCCGATGGTCGTAAGCGCATAGAATATGAGCGCCGCGAAAATCACGTAGTTGAGCAGCTGACCGTACGTCCCCGTCAGACACAGGAGACTGGTCCATACTGACTGCGCGATGAGCGCCGCTGAGGGAACATTGTTGCGATTGAGCGTGCCCGCGCGCTTGAAGAACAACCGGTCTCGCGCCATCGCGTAATAGACGCGAGCTCCGGACAGAATCAATCCATTGTTGCAGCCAAAGGTCGAAATAAGAATCGCCGCCGCCATGATCGAGGCGCCGGCCGCGCCAAATATGGTCTCCATCATCGCGCTCGCGACCCGATCCTGGGTCGCGTATTGAATCCCGCGCTGCATTACAGTCGCGCCGTCGGCTACTCCGTGCAGCGGTAGCACGCTGAGGTAGGAGATATTGGCGAGGATGTAGAGAACGCTCACGAGCCCCGTGCCATAAATCAGCGCGCGGGGAAGATTCCGCTGCGGAGAGTGGACCTCCGCCGCCGCGAAGGTGACGTTGTTCCACGCGTCGCTGGCAAAGAGCGAACCCACAAGCGCCGACCCGAACGCGATGACGAAGGCCGGCGTGAACGCGACCGGATTGAAGTTGCCGTTCGAGAAGTTGGCGGCGATCGCATCCGCATGGCGCCCGATAGTGAGGCCCAAAAGAATGAGCGCGGCCAGCGCGCCGGTCTTCACTACCGTGAGCGTCGTCTGGACCAGCTTCCCTTCCTTGATCCCGCGCAGATTGATCCACGTCAAAACCCAGATCGAGATCAGCGCTATCAACCGCTGCGGCGACAGCCCCAGCTGAATCGGCGTGCCGGCAGTCGTGAAGTCCAGCTGCGGGAACCACGCATATCGGTCCGGCGTGATGCTTGGCCATAGAACGCCGAGGAATCTGCCGAACGCTACGGCGACAGCGGCAATCGTACCCGTCTGGATGACGACGAAAAGTGTCCAGCCATAAAGAAAGCCCATGAGATGACCCATGGACTCGCGAAGAAACACGTACTGACCGCCGGCACGGGGATACATCGCCGCGAGCTCTCCATAAGCCAGCGCGCCGAAAATCGTCACGACGCCGGAGACTACCCACGCCATGATCAGCCAGAAGGGAGAGCCGACCGTGCGCGAAATATCAGCTGAGACGATGAAGATGCCCGACCCGATCATCGAGCCCGCGACGAGCATCGTCGCGTCGGTAAGCGTCAGCGCTTTGACGAACTCGCGCGACGATGGAGCGGTGTCGGCCGTGGCTGTCGTGCTTGTCAACGCTCTCCCTTTGGTGCTGGTTACGCCCGGTGTCATCCTCCTGCTTTGCGGGCGGAATGTAGGGCCGGAGAGGGAATTTTGCTAGGGAATCGGCTAGAAGATGATCTCGATTTCCGCGGTGTCGCGCTTCGCTGTCCCGTCGGCGTGCACTCCCGGCCTGAAGCGCATCGAGCGCAGCACTTCGGCCACGCGCTTGTTGTAGTCGTTGTCCCGCGTCGGATTGAAGCCGATGAGTTTCGCGTTTCCTTTCTCATCGACATCGAAAAATGCCTTCATGTGAAAGCCCTTCACCGCCTGCGGCGCCGGCATCGGTGGAATGAAAAGGTCTCTCACCGTCGGCGGATAATCTTTTCCGGGACCGCCACCCGTACCGGGCCCGACACTGCTGCCGCGTCCAGTGCCCTCGCCCGATCCGACCCCGCCGCCGCTCCCCGGACCCGCTCCTGCCGACCCGGCGTTACCCGTGCCTTCACCGGACGCACTGGCGTTCACCTGCGGCGTGACGACCTGCTGCGCTGGAGAAACCGGCGATTCTACCGGTGGCTTGGGCTCTGGTGGTTTCACGGGCGGCACTGTTTGCGGCGTCAATTTGGGCATCGTCGTTGGATCGGCCTTCACGCGAACGAACTCGACGTGCTCCTCGCGCGACCCCGGACCGTTGGAGCCGCCTCCGCCACCGCCCGCTGGTCCAGGCCCACCGCCACCAACAACGTCTGGCCTCGTGAAGTCAGACGAACCGACAATGGGTGCCAGAATGAGAAAAAGGATCAGTGCGTGCACCAGCAGCGACGCAATGATCCCTTTCCACCGCTCTTCCTTCCTGAGCGGTAACCCGATCGGCGGCCGATAGGGCGTGACTACTTAAGTTCCTTCGGTGGTACGCCGATAACCTTGACGCCAGCACCGCGCGAAACATCCATCGCCCAGATCACGTCTGAGTACTTCACCGCCGGATCACCCTTTACGAAGATGATTTTCTCCGGCCGCGGATCGTAGATCTCCTTGAGTCGCTTCGCGAGATCGTTCTTCGCCACCGGCTGCGAGTTCACCCGGTACACGTTCCCGGGGAGAACCTCGAGCACGATTTGCGCCGGCGGTGGACCGCTATTCGTGTTGTCCGGCGTCGGGTCTGGCAACTGAAGATCAATCGCCTTCCGCGACATCGGAATTACCATCATGAAGATGATCAACAGCACGAGCAGTACGTCGATCATCGGAGTAACATTGATCTCGTTGGTCAGGCTGCCAGTGCTTCCTCCAGACATGGCCATTATTTCTTACCTCCAGGTGCCGCCGGAGCGTTGAACAGGTTGTCGGCCTGAACGGCTGAAACTGTGCCCGGACGCTGGTCGGTGATCATGCCCGTCGTCGTAACGTCGTTGTGCGCCGCGATGTCGAGAGCGTCGAGCACCTTTCCGTACTGAAGATCCTTGTGGGCCTTCACGTACAGGAGTCTTCCTTCAGTGCGGTTCTCGAAGATTTGCTTCAGACGAACACCAAGCTCGGCATTCGGAATCGCTTTTTTGTTCAGGTAATACTGCCCGTTCGCGTCGATACCAAGAACCTGATCCTGGTCTTCCTCAGGATGTGGCTTGAGGTTGACGCCGGTTGGCGGAATCGCCTGGAATCCGGCCGTGATCGCCGGGATGACCAGCATGAAAATGATCAGGAGCACAAGCATCACATCGATCATCGGCGTCACGTTCGGTGACGCCTTGACCCCTCCCGCAGTGCCGGCAGACATTGCCATAAATCAGCCCTCCCGGGAGTTACTGCGAGATTGGTGAGTTGCCGGCGGTCGCCGTCGTGTTGAACTCACGCGTGAAGCGCGAGCGACCGAACTCGCCGGTGCCCGAAACGTTCTTGATCATGTAATCGATCATTTCCTTCGACGTGTACGTCATCTCCGCCGTCAGATTGTCGATCTTGATCTGGAAGTAGTTGAAGAGCCACACTGCCGGAATCGCGACGACGAGACCGAAAGCGGTCGTGATGAGAGCTTCGGAAACACCGGACGAAATCGAAGCCAGTCCGCCCGAGCCGGACGCGGCCATCGCGGCGAACGAGTTGACGATTCCCATCGTCGTACCGAGCAGTCCGACGAACGGCGCCGTGGCGCCGACGGTGGCGAGAATGCCCAGCCCGCGCTTCAGGTCCGTGATCGTCATGAGCATCTCGCGCTCGATCGCGCGCTCCGCGGAGTTGATGTCTGCGACTGTTACGGACCCATCCTGAATGAGAGGACGGATTTCGGTGAGAGCGCCACCGAGCACACGGGCGACGTGCGACTTCTTGTACTTGTCGGCCAGCGTCACCGCTTCCGCAAGATTGTCTTCCTCGAGGAATTGCGAGAACTCGGGAGCAAACTTGCGCGTCTCACGCTGCGCCTGACGAAGGTCCCACCACTTCTTGATGGCGACCGAGAGCGACCAGATCGACATGATGGCGAGGACATACACAATGCCCTTCGCGAAGTTGCCCATCTGGTTGTAAATGTCGAGTAGTGACAGCTGCATTGTTTACTCCGAAAAGGGTGGTTAGCGAGGAACGGCAAACTGGAACGACTGCTGAACCAGCTGGTTGACCGGCTTGCCGCCGATCATCGCGGGACTGAAGCGCATCCTGGGCAACACGTTCTTCACCGCCTGTGTGAAAAGCTCATTGGTCGACTTCAGAATTTTGAAGTCGTTGTCGACCGACGCCTTGCCGTCACTGTGTACCACAAACTGTGCCTGAACTTCCCCGGCAATGCCTGAGCTCTCGAGCACTGAGGGGTATTTCGGCTTGGGACTGTCCTGGAGCATCTCAGCCGGCTTCTCAACCTGAAACTCGAAGTAGGTCTGGTTGGTGACAGGCCCGGTTCCGCCGACAACGCCGCTGCCGGTGCCGCCCTTCACGCCCTTACCGGTGAAGTCGTTCTCATTGGTGATCGATTTCGAGAGATCGATTTCAGGGATCTTGATGTCGATCTTGACCGGAGCACGAAGCACCTGGAAGCCCTTCGGCGGCGGCGGCTTGACCACGACTTCTTTCGGCGGCGGCTCTTTCTCGACGACTTTCGGTGGCTCCTTCTTCATCTCGACGAACTGGATCTTCTCAGCTTTCGCCTTCTCGTCCTTCACTCCCGCGCGCGCGGTGGCATACACCGCACCGGCGATCAGAACGGTGTGGAGCACGATGCTGAACGTCGTACCGCCAGCCATCTTCTGCTTCTTAGCTTTTGACTCAAGAAGTTGGTTAAACATTCCTCACCCAATGGGAAGTCGTGCACGAAAAGTGTTGGCGGCGAGAATACGATGGAATAGCCGCAAGATTAAGAATCAATGAAATAGTATTAAAGAACTTCTAACTATCGCGCCAGCGTAAACACAAAGGGCATCTGAACGAGCTGTCGGACTTTCTTTCCGCCCGCCTCCGCGGGAATGAATCGCATCCGCGGCAAGGCGTCTCTTACCGCCTCCTCGAAAAGCTGATTGTCGGACCGCAGAAACCTGATGCTGCTCTCCTCGGCTCGCCCCTGCTCGTTGACCACGAAAAGCGCGACGACTTGGCCTCCGATGCCTGAGCTTCTGAGAAGCTCTGGGTATCGCGGCGATGCGCTGCCGGCGACCAGGGCGGCCTGCTTCGCTACCTGATCGGCACGGAGCGCGACGCTGCCAAGAGGCGCAGAGCCACTGTCGCCGCGGGAGTCTCCAACTACGGCGTTCGACCTGAAGTCTCCAGGCGCTGACACCAGGTTGCTCATATCTATTGATGGGAGCGCGACGTCGACGGCCACGTTGGGCACGACGAATACTGGTGAGTGGCGCCCGCCCGAACTGGTCGAAAACGAGCCGCTCCGTGGCAGCGGTCGCGGCGTCGGAATCGGAGCAAAGAAAAATCGGGCTACTGTTGCTGGCGAATCACGAGTCGGCACGCGAGCTTGCGCCGTCGCGTAAACCGCCGCCGCTATGATCGCGGTGTGTGCCGCAACGCTCGCGATCGCGCCGCCCGCGGAGCGCTGTGAATGGGCCCTGGATTCGAGCAACGTCTCGAGCATCTGCTCTCCGAGTTGGTGTCGGTTTCAACCTCTCGGAGTGCTACACGTTATCCAATAACACGCTCGTTAGAACTGAATGAGGGGCGCGTAACGCGCGCATTAGCGCACCGTTAACGAGCACTCGGGAGTCGAAGGAGAGCCGGTCCGGACTTCAGGCAAATCGGGTCAGGACTTCTGTCCGTCCTCGCCGAGCGGTAACGTAACCGTGAACAGGCTGCCTCTTCCCAGGCGTGACGATGCCGTGAGACTCCCGCCATGCGCCTGCGCGATCCATTGGCTGATCGCGAGCCCGAGACCGAAACCCCCACGCTCCGACATTCTCGAGCGAACCCTGTCGACCCGCCAGAAACGCTCGAAGATGTGAGGAAAATCCGCCGCTGAGATCCCGATTCCGGTATCCCGCACCGCGAACGTGACGTTGTCCGGATGGCGACCGACGCCGAGCTCCACTTTCCCGCCGGCAGGCGTGTACTTGATCGCATTAGTCACGAGATTCAGGAAAAGCTGGCGCAGGCGCGTCCTGTCTCCCATTACGATCGCGTCGGCGGTGAAGGGCAAATTGACCGTGACTCCCGCTGCCTCGCCGAGTATTAGCGCGGTCTCGTAAACGTCCTGGACGAGCGGCTGCAGTTGCACAGGCTCGCGGTGCAGATCGAACCGTCCCTCGTCGGCACGGGCGAGCGTAAGCAGGCTTTCGACGAGATCCGTCATTCTCCGCACTTCCTGGAGAGCTTCTTCGAGCGCAACCATCCCCGAATGACTCACCGTCTCCGTCATTGCCCGCTCGACATCGGCACGGAGTACCGCGAGCGGCGTCTTGAGCTCGTGACTCGCATCGGCGGTAAAGCGACGCAGACCGGCGAATGATGTCTCCAGGCGGGAGATCATCGCATTGAGCGTCGTAACGAGATCCGCGAAGTCAGTCGTCTCTTCGCTAAGCGCCAGCCGTCGGTGGAGGCTTCGTCCGTCGGTGATCGCCGCAACCTCCGTCGTGATCTCGGTGAGCTGTCGCTGGGTTCGGCCGAGGAAAAGGAAAGCGCCCACTCCTCCCGCGGCGATGATCAGCGGAACGATCACGAGAGCGTCGAGCATGTATTCGGCGGGGACCGTGGTCGCCCTCGTCGCGACCGCTCCGGAAGCGATTCGGCTCAGTCCGCTCGGCGTACCAGGCAAGGCGTGTGAGACGAAGAGCAGTTTCTCCTGGAGCGAATCGAGGGAGAAGATGAGCGCCTCCCCGGACTTTGGCAGATCGGCGAGCTGCGACTGAAGCGTGGCCATGTCAGTGCCCTGCAACCGCATCACATCGTTCGAGCGATAAACTGCGCGACCGGCGGTGTCCACTACTACTATGTATCCCGGCACCGAAGCCAGGCGGTCGGCGAGCTTCGGCGCCAGCAACGGGATGAGCGCCGTATCGCTTGTCGCCAGCACCTTCTCCTTTGACTGCACGGCGTCGGTGATGACCCGCGCCGCGAGGTCCCCCTGCGTAGCCGCGTACTGGGCGATGTCGTGATAGACGGCGTTGTTGCGAGCCGCCAACACGGCGAGAAAAAGTGTGATCGTCACCGCGACCAGACCGGCGACGAAAGCGGCGGTCAGTTTCACACGCGTCGACAGCACTGGGCTCTAGCTGCCTCGCACCGCGGCGTTCTCCTCGCGGATCACGTAGCCGACGCCACGGATAGTGTGAATGAGTTTCTTTGAGCTGTTCGCGTCGATTTTCTTACGCAAATGGTTTATCACCACGTCCACGATGTTGGTCCCCGGATCGAAGTGATACCCCCACGCGTACTCGGTGATCAACGTGCGGCTCATGACGCGACCGGCGTGGCGCATTAGGTACTCGAGCACCGTGTATTCCTTCGGCGTCAGCTCGATGGCGTGGTCGGCACGCGCTACTTCCCTCGTGTCGAGGTTGAGCGTAAGGTCCGCGACCTTGAGCACGGGCGAGATGCGCGCGCGCGGTCGCCGCGACAGCGCCTCGACGCGCGCCAGCAGCTCCTCGAACGCGAACGGCTTCGTAACGTAATCGTCGGCCCCTGCCCTCAACGTCTCGACCTTCGAATCAACAGCGTCCTGGGCCGTGAGAATCAGAACCGGGCGGTCGAACCCACGGGCGCGAAGATCGTGAAGCACCTGCGCGCCGGATTTGCCGGGCAAGCGCATGTCGAGGATGATAACATCGTACTCCTCCGAGACCGCGCGCGCTTCACCATCGTCGCCGTTGGCGACGAGATCGACGCCCCAGCGCTGTTCCTCAAAGCCTCGTTTGACGAACTGGCCAACGGTGGGATCGTCTTCGATTACGAGGATTTTCATCGGCCAGGTCAGGAACGCGAGTTACGCAACGAGTGCCGGCAGGTTGCGTAACCTACATCTGGGGTTTGCCCGCTTCAACGCGGCAGCTCGCCGCGCAAGCTCACACGTTGAAGGGGCGAGCTCGCTGACTGGGCTTTAGTTGCCCGGAAACTGTCCCCAGGTAGCCTTTTGTACCCTAAGGAACGGAGACGCTGCGCGTGCGAGAGCTTGATCGTAATGGAATTGGGCACTACCCTGCATGTAGAAAATCGATGAAATCACCGCGCCATAGAAGGCGCTGTTTCCAAGTGCGTAGACTACGTTGTTGGGCGCGAACACCGAAAAGTAGGCATCAGCTCCGCCTGTGAGTCCCCAGTAATTGGTCTTGGTGCCATCGGTGGGAGTTCCACACGCCGCGAACGACAAATCAGTCGCCTTATGTGACGTGTTCGCGAGGGATCCGCCAGCCATGAAAATGGAGTCCTGGATCGCGACGTTGACCGGGCCACCTGCGGGAAGCGCCAATTTCGAAGTACCGG
>WNGC01002363.1_pt1 | contig 11525 bp, 11 predicted proteins | sample 5400051 | NCBI WGS metagenome assembly WNGC01 (sample SAMN13153368, study PRJNA577476) | soil metagenome | isolation source: 20 cm soil or saprolite under grassland replicate 2 | place: USA:California | collected 2016-06-15 | reverse complement strand
TGATCATGAAAGAAGGCTTGACGATCCGCGGCCTCACCACCGCGGCCTCGATCTGGATCACCGCCGCAATCGGTATCATGATCGGCGTGGGATTCTACTTCCCCGCCGGCATCGGGACGGCGTTGACGCTCGTCGTGCTCTCGGGCTTTCGCTGGATCGAGCGCAGGATGCCGATCGAGTTCTACGCGAACCTTACGGTAGCGTTTCTTCGCAACGCCGCTATGCCTGAGGCGGAGTTGCGCGCCATGGTGGAACGGCAAGGCTTCGCCGTCGCCAATATGAATTACAGCGTGACGGGCGACGGGAAGACCTTCGAATACCACATGGTGATCCATTCGCCCGACCGCAGCAACACGCGCCCGCTTTCCGAAGCCCTCAACGCCGTACCCTCGGTCACCGCATTCCGCATCGCGCCGACCGGGGACTGAGCGGCCGGGAAAGCGAATTACAGCTCGTACGTTTCGGCCTTGCCGGCCAAGGCCGTTTCGATCAGCTTTCGCGATAGCCGCGGCGAGAACAACTCGATGAAGGTGTAGGCATAGCCGCGCAGCGCAGCGCCGCGGCGCACTGCCACGCGGGTCGTCATGGTGCCGAACAGGTGTCCGGCCTCCAGAGCGCGCAGGTGCCGGTCGCGCTTCTCGTCGAAGGCCATCGCGGCGATGATGCCGATCCCCAGGCCGAGCTCCACGTAGGTCTTGATCACATCGGAATCGACTGCGGAGAGCACGATGTTGGGCGCGAGCCCTTGCGCCCGGAACGCTTCGTCGATGCGGCTCCTCCCCGCGAACGCGGGGTCGTACGTCACGATCGGGTATCGCGCGAGCGTCTCGAGCGTCAGCCGCTGCTCTTTCGCGAGCGGGTGCTTCACCGGCACCACCACGCAATGGCGCCATTCGTAACCCGGCAGCGCGAGCAGCTTGGGATAGTTGTCCAGCGCTTCGGTGGCGATCGCCATGTCGGCCTCGCGCGCGATCACCATCTCCGCAAGCTGTGGCGGGTTGCCCTGCTTGATCGTGAGATGCACTTTCGGATAGCGCCTCTTGAACGCGCCTACCACCTTGGGAAGCGAGTAGCGCGCCTGGGTATGGGTCGTGGCGATGGTCAGCGTGCCTGCGGCCTGGTCTTTGAATTCGCGCCCTACCTGCTTCAGGTTCTCCGCTTCCTGCAGCAGGCGCTCGATCACCTCCACGACCGCCTTTCCGGGTTCGGTCACCGCGACGAAGCGCTTGCCGTGACGCACGAAGATCTCGACCCCCAGCTCGTTCTCGAGCTCGCGAATCTGCTTGGATACGCCGGGCTGGGAGGTAAACAGCTTCTTCGCGGCTTCCGTGAGATTGAGTCCTTGCCTGACGGTCTCGCGGACATACCTTAATTGCTGGAAATTCATAACCTTACATCATATGTTCGATGGTTATTAAATTCTAACACAAAAGTCTTTTGAGGTATTAGGTGCGGACGCTAGGATTCCCTCCTTCAACGAAAACTTGAATATGGACTGGCTCTATTCACTCTCTGGGTTTCTGGTCGGCTTGGTGGTCGGCGTCACCGGGGTCGGCGGCGGCTCGCTGATGACGCCGCTGCTCGTGCTCGTGTTCGGCGTCGCACCCGTCACCGCAGTCGGAACGGACCTGCTTTTCGCCGCATTGACCAAAACCGGCGGCGCGTGGGCTCACGCGCACCGCGGCAACGTCGCCTGGAACGTCGTCGGCTGGCTTGCCGCAGGCAGCGTGCCGGCTTCCGCCGTTACGCTGGTGTTGTTGCACCTGTTCGTGCCCGATCCCAGCAAGCTTTCGGCGATCGTGAGCGTAGCGCTCGGCTTTGCTCTCATTCTCACCGCCGGGGCGCTACTGTTCAGAGAAAGGCTTCACGCTTGGGCGGCGCGTCGCGCCGCGTCCGACCCGCATCCGGCAGGCAATTCGCCGCAGCGCACCGTCGCGCTCGGGGCGGTTCTTGGAACCCTGGTCACGGTCTCCTCGGTAGGCGCCGGCGCGCTGGGTGTAACGGTGCTGTTCTTCCTTTACCCGGGCCTTGCGGCTGCGCGCATCGTCGGTACCGACATCGCTCATGCCGTACCGCTCACTTTGGTCGCCGGGCTGGGGCATGCCGCGGCCGGGGCGGTGGACTGGAAACTGCTGGTCGCTCTCCTCATCGGCTCGCTGCCGGGCATCTGGCTCGGCAGCGCGCTCAGCCAGAAGATTCCGGAACGGCTGCTGCGCGGTGCGCTCGCTGCGATGCTGATCCTTATCGGCGGCAAGCTCGCGTTATAGCGCCCATGTACCGTTACGACGAAATCGACCAGAAGCTCGTCGACGAGCGCGTCGCCCAGTTCCGCGACCAGACCCGGCGCTTTCTCGCCGGTAAGCTTTCGGATGACGAGTTCCGCGCGCTGCGACTGCGGAACGGCCTCTACATCCAGCGTTACGCGCCGATGTTGCGCATCGCGATTCCGTATGGACTGCTTTCGACCAGGCAGCTGAGAAAACTCGCGCACATCGCCCGTAAGTACGATCGCGGCTACGGCCACTTCAGCACGCGCCAGAACCTGCAGTTGAACTGGCCGAAGCTCGAACGGGTGCCCGACATCCTCGCCGAGCTCGCGACGGTGCAGATGCACGCGATCCAGACCTCGGGCAATTCCTTCCGCAACATCACTACCGACCATTTCGCCGGCGTCGCGCAGGACGAGATCGTGGACTCGTTCGTCTGGTGCGAAGTCATCCGCCAATGGTCCACTTTCCATCCCGAGTTCTCGTATCTCCCCCGCAAGTTCAAGTTCGCCGTAAACGGCGCCGAGTCCGATCGAGCGGCAGTCGCGGTGCACGACATCGGCTTGCACGCGGTCAAGGACGGGAAGGGGGAGGTGGGGTTCCGCGTGCTGGTAGGCGGGGGCCTGGGCCGCACGCCGGCGATCGGATTTGTCATCCGGGAATTTCTGCCGTGGCGGCACCTGCTCACGTATATCGAGGCCATACTGCGGGTGTACAACCGCTACGGGCGGCGCGACAACATCCACAAGGCGCGCATCAAGATCCTGGTGAAGGAGCGCGGCCCGGAGAAATTCCGCGAGGAAGTCGACGCGGAATGGGCGCACCTGAAGGACGGCCCCGCGACGCTCATCCCCGAGGAGATCGCCCGCATCGAAAGCCGCTTTACGCGCCCGAGCTACCTGCGGCTGCCGGCAAACGATGCCGGACTCGAAGCTGCGCTTGCGTCCGAGCGGGCGTTCGCGAACTGGCACAAGCGCAACGTCCATCCGCACAAGAAGGCGGGTTACGCCGCCGTCACGCTGTCCCTCAAGAAGACCGGCGTGCCGCCCGGCGACGTCACCGTCTCGCAGATGGAAAAAATCGCCGATCTCGCCGAGCGCTATTCGTTCGGCGAGCTGCGCGTATCCCACGAGCAGAACCTGATCTTTGCCGACGTGCAGCTGTCCGATCTGTACTCGCTGTGGCAGGAGGTAAGGGAGCTGGGATTCGCCACGCCCAATGTCGGCCTGCTCACCAACATCATCTGCTGCCCGGGAGGAGACTTCTGCTCGCTCGCCAACGCCAAGTCGATCCCGGTAGCCGAGGCCATTCAGCAGCGTTTCGACGACCTCGACTATCTGCACGATATCGGCGAGATCGACCTCAATATCTCCGGATGCATGAACGCCTGCGGCCACCACCACGTCGGCCATATCGGCATTCTCGGCGTCGACAAGAACGGCGAGGAGTGGTACCAGATCGAGGTCGGCGGCAACCAGGGTGAAATCCGGCCCGGCCGCGGCGCATCCCTCGGCAAGGTCATCGGCCCGTCCTTCGCGCGCGCCGAGGTCCCGGACGTCATCGAAAAGCTGATCGAGTGCTACCTTGCGCGCCGCGACAGCGAGGCCGAGCGCTTCATCGACGTGGTCCACCGCATCGGGGCAGAACCCTTCAAGGAATCGGTATATGGCAACGCTGATCAAAGAGCGGCGCATCGCCGCGGACAGCTGGCATCTGCTTGAGCGCGGGCCGAAGGGCGAATTGCCCGAGGTTCCCGCGCGCGGCGATGTCATCGTTCCGCTGGCGCTGTGGCTCGCGCGCCGCGAAGAACTCCTTGCTCGCGCGGAAACGGGGACGCTGGGCGTATGGATCGATGCAAACGAAGGGCCGGAAGCGCTCGCCCCTGACGTGCAGCGCTTCCCGCTCATCGCCGTGAACTTTCCCAGATTCGGCGACGGCCGCGGCTACTCGATTGCGCGCCTTCTGCGCGAGCGCTACGGCTTCAAGGGCGAGCTGCGCGCGATCGGCGATGTTTTGCACGATCATCTCTTCTTCATGGCCCAGTGCGGCTTCGACGCCTTTGCGCTGCGCGAGGACCAGGATGCGCAGGAAGCGCTCTCAGTATTCGGCACCTTCAGCGACGGCTACCAGACATCCGTGCTGCGCCCCGTGCCTCTTTTCCGCCGCCGCTTCGGTGCGGGCAAATCATGACCGAAGCGCTGAATCGGAAGACACTCGAGCTCGAGCGCCTGTTGGTGCGAGTTGCGCTCGAGCACGCGCCTGCCGCCGTCGCCTCCAGCCTGTCCGCCGAGGACATGGTGATCACCGATGCGATCCTGCGGCACAAGCTCGGCATCGAGATCTTCACTCTCGACACGCAAAGGCTGCACGCCGATACGCTCAGCGTGATCGCGGCGATCCGCGCGCGCTACGGCTACGACGTGCGCGTTTTCCAGCCCGACCCCGAGTCCGTCTCCGAGTACGTCACGAACTTCGGCCGCGATGCGTTCTATGAAAGCCAGGAGCTGCGCAAGCGCTGCTGCCACATCCGCAAAGTGGAGCCGCTCAACCGCGCGCTCCAAGGCAAGGAAGCCTGGATCACCGGCCAGCGTCGCGAGCAGGCCGTCACGCGCGCCGATCTGAAGCTCCAGGAATTCGACGCGGCGCGCAGCATCGTGAAGTTCAATCCTCTTGCCGACTGGAGCGAGGACGATGTCTGGGCCTACATCCGCGCGTTCGACGTCCCGTACAACGCGCTGCACGACCAGGGCTACCGTTCCATCGGCTGCGCGCCCTGCACCCGGCCGACGGTCGCGGGAGAGGACGTGCGCGCAGGGCGCTGGTGGTGGGAGATCCGGGAAGCGCGCGAATGCGGACTGCACGTGGCGCCCGACGGGCGGCTGGTGCGCTCGACCGCCGAGAGCGAGGCATGAGCGCGGTGCTCGAAAAGCCGCGCCCGGAACGCGGTGCGTTGCCGTCTCGCAGCCACCTCGACTGGCTCGAGTCCGAGGCGATATTCATCCTGCGCGAAGTCGCCGGCGAATGCGCGAACCCGGTCCTGTTCTTCTCCGGCGGCAAGGATTCGATCGTGCTGCTGCGCTTAGCCGAGAAGGCTTTCCGGCCCGCGAAGTTTCCGTTTCCGCTCATGCATGTCGACACCGGGCACAATTTCCCGGAGGTGATCGCGTTTCGAGACGCCCGCGTTACCGAGCTCCGTGAGCGGCTTATCGTGCGCTCGGTCGAGGATTCGATCCGCCGCGGAACGGTCAAGCTGCGCCGCTTCGATGAAAGCAGAAACGCCGCGCAGTCAGTGACGCTGCTGGAAGCGATCGCCGAGTTCGGCTTCGACGCCGCCGTCGGCGGCGCGCGCCGCGACGAGGAAAAGGCGCGCGCCAAAGAACGGGTATTTTCCTTCCGCGACGAGTTCGGCCAGTGGGATCCGAAGAACCAGCGCCCGGAGCTTTGGAACCTCTACAACACGCGGGTGGCGAAGGGCGAACACATGCGAGTGTTCCCGATCAGCAATTGGACTGAGCTCGACGTCTGGCAATACCTCTTACGCGAGCAGCTCGCCGTGCCCTCGATCTACTACGCGCACCGCCGGCCGGTGGTGCGCCGCAACGGCCTGCTCGTTCCGGTGACGCACATCACGCCGCCGCGTGAAGGCGAAACGGTCGAAGAGCCGTCGGTGCGCTTCCGAACCGTGGGTGACATCAGTTGCACCTGCCCGGTGGAATCCACCGCCGCAACAGCGGCTGAGATCATCGCAGAGACGGCGCTGACCACGATCACCGAACGCGGGGCGACGCGCATGGACGACCAGACCTCGGAAGCGTCGATGGAGCGGCGCAAGAAGGAGGGGTACTTCTGAAATGAGCCTGCTGGGTGAAATCGAGCGTGCTGCGCCGGCGGTCGAGGACTTGGGCGTGCTGCGCTTCATCACCGCGGGCAGCGTGGACGACGGCAAGAGCACGCTGATCGGGCGGCTGCTGCACGATACGCGCGCCATCTTCGAGGACCAGCTCGCCGCGGTCGCGCGTGCGTCGAGCAAGCGCGGGCAGGATGACCTCGACTTGTCCTTGCTCACCGACGGGCTCGAGGCCGAGCGCGAGCAGGGCATCACCATCGACGTCGCCTACCGCTACTTCGCCACGCCGCTGCGCAAATTCATCATCGCCGACACCCCTGGGCACGAGCAGTACACCCGCAACATGGTCACCGGCGCCTCCACCGCTGGCGCGGCGGTGATCCTGATCGACGCACGCAAGGGCGTGCTGCCGCAAACGCGCCGCCACGCTTACGTCGCTCACCTGCTCGGCGTGCGCCATATCGTCGCGGCCGTGAACAAGATGGACCTCGTCAATTACGACGAAGCGGTTTTCGAGCGCATACGCAAGGACTTTCTTACTTTCGCCTCGGCGCTCGGAATCGCCGATCTGCGCTTCATCCCGATCTCGGCGCTGCGCGGCGACCTCGTCGTTGAGCGCAGCGAAAACATGAGTTGGTATCGAGGCGCCACGCTGCTCGCGGCCCTCGAGGAAATCGACGTGGCCGACGAGGCCGACGCGCTGCCGTTCCGGTTTCCGGTGCAGCTCGTGGTGCGTCCGGGCGCCGGCACGGATTTCCGCGGCTATGCCGGCCGGGTCGAGTCCGGAACGCTGTTCCCCGGAACCGAAGTGATCGCCCTGCCCTCGGGCCAGCGCACCGTCGTCCGCGACATCATCTCGCTGGACAGGTCCCTGCCTGTCGCTGTTGCCGGGGACTCAGTGACGGTGGTTCTCGCCGATGACATTGACGTGTCGCGCGGCGACATGCTCGCCGACCCCGCCCACCGTCCCCACGCGCTGAAAAGCGTCCGTGCACGCATCTGCTGGCTGTCCTCCGATCTGCTCGACGCACGAACGGCATCCGCCGCACGCCTTCTGCTGAAGCACACGACACGCAGCGTCAAGGCAAAGCTGCTCTCGCTCAACTATCGGGTCGACATCAACACGCTCGAGCAGCAAGCGACGCCAACAGGCCTTGCGATGAACGACATTGCCCAGGTCTCGCTTTCGCTCGCCCAGCCCCTCTTCGCCGATTCCTATGACTTGAACCGCGCCACCGGCTCCTTTATCCTGATCGACGAAGCGACCAACCAGACCCTGGCCGCGGGAATGATCGATGGGTAAAGTCTATCTAGTCGGCGCCGGCCCTGGAGCGCCTGACCTGCTCACTCTGCGTGCGGCGGAAATTCTCGGGCGCGCCGAGTTGGTATTTCACGATGCGCTGGTGCATCCGCAGACGCTCGCGCTCGCCTCGCGCGCCCGGAAAACTCTCGTGGGCAAGCGCAGCGGCCGTCATTCGACGGCCCAGAGCTTCATAAACAAGCGGCTGGTGGACGCCGCCCGCAAGCACGGTGTCGTGGTGCGGCTGAAGGGAGGCGACCCCTTGCTTTTCGGCCGCGCTCAGGAAGAAATCGATGCGCTGCGCAGAGCAGGAATCGATTTCGAAATCGTCCCCGGAGTGACCGCAGCAACCGCCGCGAGCGCCGAGCTCGGCGTATCGCTCACCCGCCGCGGCCTTGCCCGCCATGTCGCCTTCGTCACGCCCCGCGCGGGCCGCGGCGAGCGCGAGAACGATTGGGCGGCGAGCGTGCTCGCGGCCGACACGGCAGTCATCTACATGGGCGCGGGGCTCGCCGAAGCGATCAGCGCCGTGTTGATCGGGCGCGGCAAGCCGAAGGCCACGCCGCTCGTCCTGGTGGAGAGCGCGACGCTGCCGGAGCGGCGCATCCTCCGCGGAACGCTGGCAGACTTGCCCACGCTCGCGCTCCAGGCTGGCAGCGGCCCTGCGGTGCTGCTCCTCGGCGAAGTGCTGGGGGACGCGCTTTCGGATCGCGCTGGCGCCGTGATCCCGGAAATCCAGGCTTATCTCAGGCGGGCCTGAGCCGTCCGAAGGGACGCCTAGTTCCGCCGCGCGAGAAAAACTGCCCAGACCGATAGCGCCATGAACGCCGCGAGTGTCCACTCCGGAATGCTGAGTGAGAGCAGCGTCCAGTCGACCGCGCCGCATTCGCCCGAGCCGCGCAAGACCCGGCTCAACCCCTCGACCGGACCGAAAGCCGAGAGGAGATAATCGAGAGCGGGACCGCAGGCGGGCCGCTTCTCCGGCGGCAGGTGCTGCAGCCACACGTGCCGCCCCGCGACCGCGACGCCGATCGCCGCGATGAAAGCGATGGCCCCGCCGTAGAGCCTCGCCGCTGGCCCGCCCGCCGGGTGATGAAGGGCGGCGACTAGGAACGCGACGCCGACCGCGAGCAGCAGAATCCGCTGGATGATGCACAGGGGGCACGGCTCGAGCCCGACGACGAACTGCAGGTAATAGCCGAAAGCGAGCATGCCGGCACAGACGAGAAATCCGACGAGGTTTCCGATCCGTCGGGAAAGCAAGAGCCTGACCATGAGGGGAGAGCCTAGCATCGACAGGCGGTTTTCGGTATCGGCGGCCAACCCAGATTAGAATGGCCCGAACCAGTGCCAATACCCGCCCTTTTTCAGGAGCCGAGAGTTGAGAGCGCGTCTTGCCCGCCGAGAAGACCTGGGCCTAACCCGCGCCGAGTTCCTCGTTCTGACGCGGCTTTCCACTCCGGAGAAAATCCAGGGGTTTCTCGACGCGCTGCCCTCCAATTTCGAAATCGGCGGCCAGACCTGCCTCTCGGTGCGCGAGGTGCTGCGCCTGCGCCGGGCACACTGCATCGAAGGCGCAATGCTCGCGGCGTGCGCGCTGTGGGTGCACGGCGAGCCGCCCCTCCTCATGGACCTGCGCGCAGAGCGGGACTACGATCATGTCGTCGTGCTGTTTCGCCGCAAGGGTCATTGGGGGGCAATCTCGAAAACCAATCCGCCCGTGCTGCGCTGGCGCGATCCCGTGTACCGCACCCTCCGCGAGCTCGCCATGTCCTACCTGCACGAGTACGCGAACGATCGCGCCCAGAAAACCCTGCGCAGCTACTCGCGCCCTTTCGACCTGCGCGGGCTGGACCCCGAGATCTGGGTCACCAGTTCAAAGAACTGTTGGGACGTGGGCGAGGCGGTCGACGAGATACGCCACTATCGGCTCGTAACAAAGAGGCAGGCGCGCAGCTTGCGCCTGCGCGATTCCATGGAGCGCAGGGCTGAAGCTCTGCTCGAGCACCGGCGGCCGCGAAAACGTTAGACGGGATCAGGCAATTTCGCGTGCCCGGCGCACGCTCTCGATCAGCGAGGTGCGCATCAGGAACCGTTTGTGCAACGCCGGGTCGGCGGCCGAGCGCCGTAATTCGTCGAAATGGACCTGCCGCTGCTTCGGGTCGCGCTCTTCCAGCCTTTTCTTGTTCGCGACGGTCTGCTGCTGCACGAACTCGATGTTGATCGGCCGCCGGCGGCGCTCGTAGCGCTCGAGCAATTCCTCGCCCGCCTGCCCGCTCGCGACGCGGTCCAGCGTTTCGGCGAGCTCCATCGCGTCGTGGATGCCGCAGTTCAGGCCTAGGCCCCCGACCGGATTGTTGACGTGCGCTGCGTCGCCGGCGAGGAACACCCTGCCCTTGCGGAACGATTGCGCCACGCGTTGGTGCACCCGGTAGATGTTCCGGTGCGCGACCAGCTCCATCGGGTGGTCCTCGCAGAGCTTTCGCAGCCGCCGGCGCACCGAGCCTTCGGAGAACGCTTCGTCGTCCGTCTCGTGCTCCCACGCGGGAAAGACAGCGCGCCAGCGTCCTTTCAGGTCGTCGCCCATGACCTTGAAGAGATTGGTCCATTCCTCGGGATCGGAGATGTAGCTGCGCGAGCAGCAACCGAGAGCAGTCTGGAAATCGAACAGCGTGGTGAGCACCAGGAAGCGCTCGGGCCAGGTGTAACCCTCGAAACCGATGTCCAGGTATTTGCGCACGGTGCTGCGCCCGCCGTCGCACCCGATGACGTAATCGAACGCGTGCCGCTCCTCCCCACCCGATCCTGCCGCCGTCACGCGCACGCTGCCCGCCTCCTGCGCCACGCCCGTCACGCTCGTTCCGAGCCGCACTTCCGCGTTCGACATGGTCGAGAGGCGCCGCAGGCCGATCTCCGAGAGCTTGTGCTGCTCGGTCTGCACTACATAGGGGTAAGGCGTCTCGCCGCGCAGCACCTGGTGATCGAACTCCGCGACCAGCGTCTTCGTCGTGCCGTCCCAGAACTGGAAATACCGTGCTACCAGGCCGACTGATTGAAACTCTTCGAGGAGCCCGAGCTCGGCGAGCATCTCGAGCGTGGACGGATGCGTGGTGGCTGCGCGCGGGCTGTGGTCGATTTCGCGTTCCGCCTCGAAGAGGGCGACCTGCATGCCTCTTCTTGCGCAGGCGATTGCGGCGATGACTCCGACCGGGCCCGCGCCGACGATGCAGACCCGCGCCGTCATCGGGCCTGGCAGGACTCAGTGCGTGCCGGCGTGCCCGTCAGGCGCGGGCAGCGTTTCGCCCGTCGCCCGCTTCGAATGGTCCGCGGCGAGCAGCAGGTACATCGCCGGAACGACGAAGAGCGTGAACAACGTCCCGATCGCGACGCCGGTCGCGATCACCAGCCCCATGTTGAAGCGGCTCACCGCACCCGCACCGCTCGCGATGAGGAGCGGAACGACGCCGAGCACCATTGCACCCGTGGTCATCAGGATCGGGCGGAGCCGGATTCCGGCCGCTTTCTCGATCGCCTCGCGCTTGGATATGCCTTGCCTCTGCAAGTTGTTTGCGAACTCGACTATCAGGATCCCGTGCTTGCTGATGAGTCCGATCAACGTCACGAGCCCCACTTTGGTATAGATATTGAGGCTAACCGCGCCGATGCCCAGAGTGCCGAAAAGATTGACGAAGATAAGCGCGCCGCAGATCGACATCGGCACCGAGACCAGGATGATGATCGGGTCGCGGAAGCTCTCGAACTGCGCCGCCAGCGCGAGGAAAATGATGATGCAGGCGAACCCCAGCGTGAAGAGCAGCGCGCTCGATTCCTGGACGTACTGCCGCGACGGTCCGGCGTAATCCACCGAATAGCCCTGCGGCAGCGTGCGCGCCCCGAGCTTTTGCATATACTCGATTGCGTCGCCCTGGGTCACGCCGATGAAGGGCACACCGGAGATCGTGGCCGCGTTCTGCTGCTGGAATCGGTTGAGCGCTTGCGGGATCGTCTTGGTCGTGATGTGCACCACCGTCGCAAGCGGGATCGAATCTCCGCTCGCGGTGCGGATATAAGTGCTCTTCAGCTGATCGGCGTTGAGGCGGTCGGTCTGCTG
>WNGC01017286.1_pt1 | contig 11538 bp, 14 predicted proteins | sample 5400051 | NCBI WGS metagenome assembly WNGC01 (sample SAMN13153368, study PRJNA577476) | soil metagenome | isolation source: 20 cm soil or saprolite under grassland replicate 2 | place: USA:California | collected 2016-06-15 | reverse complement strand
GGACCGTCGTCTACGCATACCCCCAAACGCGTGCCGCGCGTTTCTCGAGCGTCACGCACCGAGGCCTATTTGCTGACGTGAGTGTCGACTCGGTTCATTTGGTTGGCCATTCCAAGACACGGCTCGATCTGTCGGTGTGCTTTTGCAATCCGGATAGGTTCGTTGGGTAGCAGGCGAACGACCCGTGGCTCTAGCGCCGTACCGTCAGGGACCTGACGAGAGACAGCGCCTGCTCCGCGAGGTTGTTTCGAACTCCTCCTGGAAGTAGGGCCGGCTGGCCATCCAGCTCCATCAGCCCTTCGATTTGATCTTGCGGCCGACGCCTCCGCGGGGCATCCGGAAGGTCGAATCTGAAAACTGGCGGAGAGGGAGAGATTTGTCTCCGCTCAACGTTTCGCGCTAACTGCTGATTCCGTAGCGCGACCGTCAGCCAGATGCCTGTCGCGTACCTCTGCACCCCGGGTAAGTTGAGCAGCCCCAGAACTTCTCGCCAGCGTTGGCGCCACGCGTCGCGGTCCGCAAGACCATCGGCGATCCACAATGCGGGCATTGGGGGACTGCCGCTGCGGGCGCGGGTGCTGTTGCCCATTCGGCCGCGCCGGTCCTCTTCACCGCGGCGATGATGGTTCGCAGCCTGGTGCCGTCGATCAGCTCCAACCGTTTCCCGGTGGCGAAGGCGAGGGCATCGGCCGAGAACGAGCCGCTCGTGATGAAGACGGCTCCGTCAGCGTTCTCATCAGGCAGCACCCCCCAGAGTTCTCGCAGTGGCTTCACCCCGACACGGCGGTTCCTCCAGTGCTTGCACTGGACGATAAGCCGCTCGCCTGACACATGCCGAACGTTCAGGTCGACTCCACCGTCAGCCGTGGAACCACCGCGCGGCGTCACGGTCGCACCCTGGCGCCGATAGAACTCTGCAACGTATCTCTCGAACTGAATCCAGCTCAGGCCAGCCGGGTCGTCAGTGGCGTCAAAAGTCTTGCGGTCGAACGCTCGCCGCAGTGCGCCCCCTCCCGTGTAGACGAGGACGGCAACCGCGAACAACCACAGAAACCAGCGGCCGAACTGCAGCCACACCCCAGTCATGGCCGAGCCGCCGGCGAACAGTGGCGCGACCCAGCCGGCGAGTCCCAGGACGGCGCCCGCGATGATGCCAGCCAGCGGTGGCAGGTCGGCGAACGGCTCCGCATAGAGCTCGAGCAGGGATTTGCGGGAGCGCGATGGCGACATGGCCGCCACTCATAGCACGTGGTGACTCTGCACTTTTTGGTGAGAGCCAACATTCCCGGGGATGCGCCGGGAGGGATTCCGGCCGACACTGAATCAACTCAGTGAGGCTACCTGCTGATCCCATGGCGGGCGTTCACTCGTACCTATCTCATGAAGGCAGCGTTAGGTGATGTAATGGCGGTAGACGCGCCACGATCCAGCCGACTGGCATGGGTTGCCGCCCTTTCCCTCTTGGGATTATTGAGCGCCTGCGGTTGGACCAACGACGGCTCGCGTACCTCAGCCGCCTCGCCTGCTCGGACGGCACCGACTCCCGCGGCACCGCCGCAAGCCGTCCCAAACACAACTCAGTTGACTGCGAGCAATTGCTCCGGATCGGCACTTACTACCGCGCCGCGGCCATTAGGACGCTACTTCACCATCCGCCCGGCGCCTGAGTGGACGGAAACGCCTGCGCTCCAACATACGGAGACGCTACTGCTGGAACTGGCGGCGCCCAACGCCTACGGCTTCGCACCCACTTTCATTCAGGTCCATAGCCTCCTCGGTCCCGTGCATAACGTTTACGGCCCGCAAGCGACCGCCCACTCCATCGCGCAGCAGCATGCGGCTGCCATTGCCCAGGAGTTGTCGCCTGATGCCGTCGCGGGCCCGGTCAGTGACTGCCGCGTGGGCGGTGAGGCTGCCGCCGTACTCGGAGTCTCGGGCGACATAAACTCGGGCGCAGGCACCGCCAATGGCAAGTTCTTCTGGATCTACGTGGTCCACAACGACTTGCTGTTCGAGGTCAATTTGGCGGGCACCGGCGGCATCGGCAACCAAGCGATCCAGGACTCACTCGGAATGATTGGCTCACTTACGTGGACCTTTTAGCGCCAATCTAGGGTTGCTGGCGTGCCTCCCAGGCGGAAAGCTCTTCGACGTGTGGCGGAGAGGGAGAGATTCGAACTCTCGATGGGCCAGTGACCCATAACGGTTTTCGAGACCGCCGCCTTCAACCACTCGGCCACCTCTCCTGATCACCGCGAAATCGGAGGCGCCGCCGAGATTTCGCGGGGCCAACCTGCTACGGGAGCCGCCCTGGCGGTCCCGACCGGATTCGAACCGGCGTTCTCGGCCTTGACAGGGCCGCGTGTTTGGCCAGGCTACACCACGGGACCGACGGCGGCTAAGTCTACCAAGCACCTGCGCGACGATCGGCCGCAGGCTGGGGGAAGCCCGGTACCCACTACCTATAATTCCCCCTGTCTTGAGCGACGTTCAGCAAATGAGCGGCGGAACTTCCGACGAGCTCAGAAAACGGTTCCAGATCCTCGAGCGCGTCGCCATCTTTTTCACGCTTCCCGACAACATCCTGCACGCCCTCGCGCGCCGGCTGGCCCCGGCGTCGGCCACGAGAGGCTCGGTCATCGTCCACCAGGGCGACCCGGGCGACACCATGTTCGTGGTCGAGTCGGGCCGCTGCGAGGTGTTCGTCGAGGAGTCGCCTGGACACACGATCACGATCGCCCTCCTGGGCCCCGATGACTTCTTCGGCGAGATGTCGCTGATCTCCGAGGAGACCCGCACCGCCAGCGTTCGGGCCCTGGAAGACTGCCGGCTGCTCACCCTCGACCGCCGGACGCTCTACGAGACGCTGCCGGCCGATTCGGACGCGCTCATCGAGCTGACCAAGCTCGTCGAGCAGCGCAAGGACACGCTGCCCAACCTGATCGCGCGCGCCCGTATGGTGGCCCCGGAGCAGGCGGCCACGACGATCGCCGTCTACTCGCCCAAGGGCGGCTCCGGCCGTACGACGATCTCCGTCAACCTCGCGGCGGCACTGGGCAAGCGGTTCCCGGGGGAGGTGCTGCTGGTCGACCTCGCTCTCCCCTACAACCACGACGCGCTCATCTCCTACCTGACGCCGACCGGCTGCCTCGCGGCAGCGGCGCAGGTCCCGCCCTCCAACTTCGAGGAGGCGGTGCTGGGCGCGATCCTCCACCACCCCGGCGGCATGATGCTGCTGCCTGGCGTGCTGCGCGCCGAGCAGGCCGACCTCATCAACGTCGACCTGGTCAACCGGGCGATGGGCATCCTGGTGAACGCCTTCCGCTACATCGTCTTCGATCTCGGCGTCGCGTTCACCGACATCGTGATCACCGTCCTCGACCACTCGCAGCGCGTGCTCGTGCTGGTCACGCCGGAGCTGTCATCCCTAAAGGACGTGGGCGAGCTGCTGAACATCTTCACCAACGTGCTGAACATCGTTCCGGGGCGCGTCATCCTGGCCCTCAACAACAAGGTGCCCAAGTCGGTCGTGAGCAAGGAAGACGTGATCCGCACCCTGAAGCAGGAGCTGGCCGTGGACATCGAGTTCGACGGCACCAAACCGGACGAGGCCGCGGTCAAGGGCGAGATTCTCGTCCTGACCGACCCCAAGAGCGCCATCAGCCGGGGCGTTGAAGAGCTGGCTCAGCAGATCGCCGGCGCGACGGCGGGCGAGGACAAGAAGGCCAAGAAAGGCTTCAAGATCGGCCGGAGCTAAGCCCGAGCCGAAGCCCAGACCTCCGCCACCGCTCTCGCGACCGACGTTGCCTGCGTCCATCCAGCACGAGCCGAAGAGGCGCGAAGCGCGGGGTCGAGAAACTGGGTTCCCATCGCCTTTCGCGCGTGCGCGTCGGCCTTGACGACCAGCGACCGGATGCCTTTGCCAAGCGATTCGATCTGGCCTTCGGTCCACCAGGTCCACTCCGCTGTCGCGCTTGAACACCACGAACTCGCCGTTCTCGGCGTCGATCGCGGTGATCAGGAGGTCTCGACTGGGCCAGAGCTTCACGGGAAGCCGGCTGCTGATCACCCGTTTGCGCTCCGATTCAGGCATCGTGTGCGCGCGCAATGCGGCGCGTCCGATGCGTGCCCTGACCTGGCGCTCATCACCGGGCATCAGCGTCCAGATCAGAAACCGACCGAGAGTTGAGATCGGGACGTGAGTGGCCACTTCGCCGATGGGATCTCTGAACTGCTTCGAGTAGAGCTCGTCGATCGGTACGCCACTCAGGATCTGAGCGCCGACGATGGCGCCGGCGGAGGTCCCGATGACGGCGTCCGCCCTGGTGAGATCGACGCCGGCCGCGTGCAGGCCGGCGATCATGCCGATCTCCCAGGCAGCTCCGGTGATGCCACCTCCGCCAAGGACCAGGGCCGCCCGGGCCATCTGGCCGCCATGTTAGTTCGACCAGTAGTCGCCAGCCGAATATGGCTGGTAAACTCCCAACTGTGATCGAACAAGCTGTCGTCTCACTAACCTCGGACGCCCAGGCTCGCCTCAAGGATCTCCTCGAGAAGGAAGGCAACCCCCAGCTGGCCCTCCGCATCTTCGTCAGCGGCGGCGGCTGCTCGGGCATGCAGTACGGCATGGCCTTCGACGACAACCGTCGAGCGGAGGACATGGTGATCGAAGCGGGAGGCGTCCAGATCCTCGTGGACGACTTCAGCGCCCCGTACATCCAGGGGTCAGAGATCGACTACGTCGACAGCCTGATGGGTGCCGGGTTCACGGTGCACAACCCGAACGCGGTGCACTCGTGCTCGTGCGGGCACTCGTTCGACACTGGCGACGACGCAGGCGGCGCGCAGGCCTGCGGCTGCGGCCACTAGCCGACTGACCCCGTCCCCCTGAAAATGGGGGGTCATGAGCCGGCGGCTTCGCGAGATCGTGCTCCTCTCGCTAGGGGTGATCACACCTCTGGGCATCCTCGCCGTGAACATCTCGGCGTTCGTCATGGGTCACCTGCCGGCTTTGAGGCTCATCATCGCCGGCTGCGCGCTGGTCAGCGGCCTGGTGCTCAACGGTCTCACCGCATGGTGGGTGCTGCGCCTCGCCAGCCGCAATGCCAATCCGCTCTACCGCGAGTACCGCACCTGGGCGATCGGCGCTGCGGTGCTCATCGTTGCGCTCACCGCGGGCGGCGGCGGCTACCTCACGTACCTCGGAATGCGCGACCCGACACATCTGCCCGACTCGCTGTCGATGATCGTGGCCTCCTTCATGCTGCTGCTGCCGCTGGCGGTTGCCTTCGCCAGCCGCCGCATCGCCGGCATGGGCGGAATCATCCCGGTCGACGAACCTGCCGGAAAAGAGAAGAGCCCCTCGCGAAGAGGGGCTCTTGGTCGAAGAACTAACTAACTAACGAGCTCTTCGCTCGTCCTTACATCATGTCCGGAGACATGCCGCCCATGCCACCGCCGCCCCTCTTCTCCTCGGGCACCTCGGTGACCATGGCCTCGGTCGTCAGCACCATTGCCGCGATGGACGCCGCGTTCTGCAGAGCAGAGCGTGTCACCTTGGCGGGGTCGACGATTCCGGCCTCGAACATGTTCACGAACTTGTCGTTAAGGGCGTCGTAGCCCTCGCCAGGCTTGCTCTTGCGAACTTGCTCGACGATGACCGAGCCTTCCTTGCCGGCGTTGAAGCAGATCTGCTTGATCGGCTCCTCGAGCGCCTTGCGCACGATCTGAACGCCGGTCAGCTGGTCATCCTTCAGACCCAGCCCGCCGTCGAGCTTCTTCTGAGCGTTCAGCAGCACGGTGCCGCCGCCCGCGACGATGCCCTCTTCCACCGCGGCCTTGGTCGCGCTCAGCGCGTCCTCGATGCGGTGCTTCTTCTCCTTCTGCTCCACCTCGGTGGCCGCCCCGACCTTGATCACGGCAACGCCGCCGGCGAGCTTCGCGAGCCGCTCCTGCAGCTTCTCCTTGTCGAAGTCGGAGGTGGTCTCCTCGACCTGGGACTTGATCGCCTTGATGCGCCCCTGGATGGCCTCCGGTTTGCCGGCGCCCTCCACGATCGTGGTGTCGTCCTTGGTGATGGTCACGCGGCGGGCCTTGCCCAGCTGCTCGATCTTGGTCTGGTCGAGCTTCAAGCCGAGGTCCTCGCTGATGACCTGGCCTCCCGTGAGGATGGCCATGTCCTCGAGCATCGCCTTGCGGCGGTCACCGAAACCAGGCGCCTTGACGGCGACCGCGGTGAACGTGCCCCGGATCTTGTTGACGATGAGGGTGGCCAGCGCCTCGCCCTCGACGTCCTCGGCGACGATCAGCAGAGGCTTGCCCTGCTGGACCACGCGCTCCAGCACGGGGAGCAGGTCCTGGATCGCCGAGATCTTGCGGTCGGTGATGAGGACGAACGGGTCTTCGAGCACGGCCTCCATCCGGTCCGGGTTTGTGACCATGTAGGGGGCCACGTAACCGCGGTCGAACTGCATGCCCTCGACCACCTCGAGCTCCGTGGCCATCGCCTGGTTGTCCTCGACCGTGATCACGCCGTCCTTGCCGACCTTGTCCATCGCGTCGGCGATGAGCGTGCCGATCTGCGGGTCCTGGCTCGAGATGGCCGCGACGTGCGCGACATCCTCGTGGCCCTTGATGGGCACGGCCAGCTTCTTGATCTCTTCGACTACGGCCTCGACTGCCTTCTCGATGCCGATCTTGAGCTGCATGGGGTTGGCACCCGCCGTGACGTTGCGGAAGCCCTCGTTGATCATGGTCTGGGCCAGGATCGTCGCTGTGGTGGTTCCGTCACCGGCGACATCGTTGGTCTTGGTCGCAACCTCGCGCAACAGCTGCGCGCCGGTGTTCTCCATCGCGTCCTTGAGGTCGATCTCGCGCACGATCGTGACGCCGTCGTTGGTCACGGTCGGGGCGCCGAACTTCTTCTCGAGGACCACGTTGCGGCCCTTGGGGCCGAGCGTGATGCGAACGGAAGAGGCCACGATGTCGATCCCCTTCTTCAGGGCTTGTCGCGCCTCTACGTCGAATGTGACTGTCTTTGACATATACCTTCCCTCTTAGCCTTTTTGATTACTTTTTCTTGCCGTTCGAAGCGACGATGGCGAGCACGTCCTTCTCGGACACGATCAGGTACTCGATCTCTTCGATCTTGAATTCGTTGCCGGCGTACTTCGCGTAAAGGACCTTGTCGCCGACCTTCAGCTCCATCGGAATCTTGGTTCCGTTGTCGAGGATCCTTCCGGTCCCCACCGCCTCGACGATGCCCTCCTGGGGCTTCTCCTTGGCTGTGTCCGGAAGCACGATCCCAGACTTCGTCCTCTCCTCTTTCTCGACCGGCTTTACGACCACCCGGTCGCCAAGCGGCTTCAGGTTCATGAACGCCCTCCTCAGGTGTGAAATGTGGTTAGCAGTCTTGCCCCCGGAGTGCTTGGCACTCCCAGGCAACGAGTGCCAATTCTACTACCCACCAGAGGGAGGCGTTAAACCCCCTCCCAGCTAACGTCCCCTCCTGACCTCCCCGCTACGGCGGGGAGGGACGTTCTTTCAGAACCTCTCTTGCCTGCTCCACGGAGTCTTCGGGGACGAAGACCTTTGCTTCGGTGAAGTTGACCGCCACCGAGTAAGCGGTGTCGCCAAACACCTCCACCTTGATGCCGTGGGCATCCAGCACGGCTGCCACAAGGTCCGCCTGCAGGCGCTCGCCCTTGAAGACGACCTCCCAGCCCTTCACAGTCATCCTCCCCATCCTAGGGAGGGGTCGACCGTGGCCGGGTGGCCGGCGCCGAAGTGGCCGGCGGCCGCGATCATCGCGGCGTTGTCGGTGCAGAGCTCGAGCGGGGGCATGGTCAGGCGGGCCCGATCGCCGTTGGCCGGCACCTGCGCGAACGCCATGTTCAGCTTTTCGAGCAGCGATTCGACAACCGACTCCTCAAACGCGGCCGCCAGGTCTGCGCGCGTCTGTTCATCGACGTCGCCGAGGTCGCGCAGCCTGTACAGCAGCGCGGTCTTGAGACCGCTGAAGCTGTACTCCAGTCCGGGGAGCGACGGCCGAGGCAGGCGCTGCCGGCGCGCGTCGCCCTGGCGCGCCAGCCGATCAAGCGCCGGACCGCCGGGGTAGCCGAGCCCAAGCATCCGGGCGGCCTTGTCGAAAGCCTCGCCGGCGGCGTCGTCGCGCGTGCGGCCGATGACTTCGAAACGGCCGTGCTCGGGCATGCGCACGAGGTCGGAGTGCGCTCCGCTCACGACCAGGCCGAGCAGAGGCGGCTCCAGGTCGGGGACCGCCAGCATGGCGGCATAGATGTGGCCCCAGAGGTGGTTGACGCCGGTCAGCGGCACTGACCACGCCGCGGATAGACCCTGCGCGATCCCGGTGCCGACGAGCAGGCAGCCCGCCAGCCCCGGCCCGCGTGTGGCCGCGATCAGCTCGATGTCAGACGGCGTGGCGCCCGCGCGCTGTAACGCGAGGTCGAGCAACCCCGGCAGGCGCTCCAGGTGGTCGCGCGCCGCGAGCTCGGGCACGACACCGCCGAAGCCTGCGTGCAGCTGCACCTGCGAGTGGATGACGTTGCTGAGCGTCTTTCGCCCGTCCTCCACCACCGCGACGGACGTCTCGTCGCAGCTGGTCTCTATTCCTAGAGTCAGGCTCATCCGCCCCACCTAACCTCCCCACATGGTGGGGAGGGACTTGCGGATCAGTCGCCCCGCGTCAGCAGGTCCCTGCGCAGGCCTCGTACGTCGGCCTCGATGTGCTCTAGGTTCGACTCATAGGCGCTGCGGAAGCGCGGCGAGTGAATCGAGTCGGACCACATGACGATCGCGTCCTCGCCGTTGTCGGTGTAGTAGCCCTTGCGGCGTCCGATGACTTTGAACCCGAATCCCTCGTACATGTGCATCGCGTTCTCGTTCGTAGTGCGGACCTCGAGCGTGATCCACTTCGCGCCCATGTCGTAGGACGCTTGTACGAGACCCGCGAAGAGGATGCGGCCGAACCCGCGGTGATGCAGGTCGCGGCGCACGCCGATGGTCGTCACATGCGCCTCGTCGTACATGCGCCACATGCCGCCGTAGCCGATGATCGTCGGGTCGAAGTCCGGCGCGCGAAAACGCGACACGTCTTCGGCGGGTCCTTCCTGCCGGAGCACTACGTAGTGCGCGCTGGAGCGCGACGCCAGCTCGCGGAAGTACGCGTTGCGCGGCCACGGCGTCGCGAAGATCTCGCGCTCGATCTCCTGCACGGTGGCGACGTCGCCCTCGCGCATCAAGTCCAGTGTCAGGGACTGGCGGACCTGCACCATCTCTAGAACTTACTCGCGAATGACTGCATGTATTCGAGTCTCAGACTATCGTAGGCCACTTCTTGCGCCGTCTTTAGGACGATTGCGGCGGCGGCGCCGAAGGATCGCAACCGCGATTCGTCCTGCATGCGCACACCGGCGGCGACCAGCGCCTCCTGCGTCGCAGGCCTGAGCCAGCCGACGGCGGGCCATTCCTTTGGAAGCTCGTCGGGTTCCGCAAGGCCCGCATCGCGGCCCGGAGCCAGGTGATACACGCGCCCGCGTCCGGCCTCGGACACGGCCAGGGCCGGCTCCTCGCTGCGGGCCGCCTGGATGGCGAGCGTGGGCAGCGGAACGATCGGAACCTTGAGCCCCATCGCCAGGCCCAGCCCGAACGACACGCCCACACGCAGACCGGTGAACGATCCCGGACCGGTGGCCACCGCCACACTGGACAGCGGGCGGCCTTCGCGTATGGCTCGGACGCCGTCCGCAAGGCCGAACACCGGGCCAGATGGGCCGACCTGCTCGCCTGCCACGCTGCCGTCCGGGCGCAGCAGCGCGATCGCCGACCTGGCTGAGGAGGTGTCGATGACGAGGATCATGCTTCGCTTTCGAATCGCAACCGACGCCGGTCGCCGCCGAGGTCCTCGAACGTGACCAGCTCGGCGCGCCGCAGGTCCACGCGGTCGCCCCACTCGATCACCATCGCGCCGCCGTCCAGAAGCTCGTCGAGACCGAGGTCGGCGAGCTCGCCGGCGGCCTTCACGCGGTAGAGGTCGACGTGTGCGAGCTGTACGCGGCCGGGATAGATGCGCACCAGCTGGAATGTCGGGCTCTGGACCTGCGCGTCTGAGCCGGTGCCGCGCGCCATGCCACGTACGAACGTCGTCTTGCCCGAGCCGAGCGGGCCGGCGAGGAGCACCAGGTCGCCGGCCTTCAGGCGCGACCCCGTCTGCTCGCCCAGCGCCTCAGTCTCGGCCGCCGAGGCCGTCGTGACCTCACGCAAAGTGGTCGTAGCCACGCCCTGCTATCTCGGCGCCGTCGAGATTCACCGCCCGCTGTCGCGTGAGCACGCCCACGGTGGTGAGCCCAGCAGTGCGAACGACCTCCTCAGGCCCCACGCACACGAGCTCGGCCTCCTCCCCACTCGTCAGCGCGTCCTCGAGTGATGCGCCGCCGGCCACCGGAACGTCGAGGGCTCGGAGGTCGCACCCGCAGCCCGACATCTCAGCGAACTTCTCCATCTCCCGGACGAGACCGTCCGAAATATCGCCGCAGCAGAGTCCCAGCCCGTTGAGGCGCTTGCCTTGCTCGAGCAGCGGCTCGAGTCGTAGCGCCCGTCGCTGTCTGAGGGCGAGCGCGGCGCCACCAAGCGGTCCCGTCACCGCGACCGACCATCCCGGCTTGGCGGCGCTTCGCGGGAGCGGCCGCTCGGACGCATGTCCTGCGACGGTGAGCGAGAGGACCGCGGGTCCATCGATCGCGCTCATGTCACCGCCCTCGATCGCCATGCCTACCTTCGCTGCGAGCGCGTGCATGCCGGCGAACAGCCCGACGAAGTCGTCAACCTTCCACGACCGCGGCACCGCGACCGACGTCAGCGCCCAGGTGGGGCTCGCCCCTTTCGCGGCGAGGTCGCCGAGCGCGAGCGCCAGCGCGCGCCACCCGGCATCCTCAGCGGTCATCCATCCGAGGTCGAAGTGGACGCCTTCGACGGCCATGTCGGTGCTGGCGACGGTGAAGGGGCCCATCTCCGCCAGCACCGCGGCATCATCGCCGCCGGCCTCCGCGCCGAGAAACTTCTTGATGAGCGCGAGCAGCTCCAGCTCGCCTGTCCCACCGATGGTCGTCACGATTCCAGCATCGCACGCAGGCGTCGGGCGGCCGCCTCGGGGTCGCGTGCGTCGCCGATCGCCCTGATCACACCGACTCGATGCAGGCCGAGCCTCGTCAGTTGCTGGACGTTCGACTCGTCGATCCCGCCGATGGCGAACACCGGCACCTCGGCGCCCACCGCTTTCGCCACCTCGAGCACGCCCTCTGGCCCGATCACCTTCTTCTCCGACTTCACCGGCGTCTCGAATGCAGGCCCAACGCCGAGGTAGTCCGCGCCGTCGGCGATTGCCTGACGGGCGGCTTCGGGAGTCGATGCGGACGCGCCGATGAGCAGCCTGTCGCCGGCGACGGACCGCGCTCCTTCGACCGTGATGTCGTCAGGTCCCAGGTGAACGGCATCCGCGCCGGCAAGCAACGCGATGTCGAC
>WNGC01012018.1_pt1 | contig 11543 bp, 9 predicted proteins | sample 5400051 | NCBI WGS metagenome assembly WNGC01 (sample SAMN13153368, study PRJNA577476) | soil metagenome | isolation source: 20 cm soil or saprolite under grassland replicate 2 | place: USA:California | collected 2016-06-15 | reverse complement strand
ACATCACTTGCGCGATGTGTCATGGCGCCACCGCTGCGGGCAACGGAATTGTCAAGCAACACGGGCTCGCGACCGTCGTGACTCTCCAGGATGAACGGATCCGCAAAATGGCTGACGGCGAGATTTTCAATACGATCACGAACGGCAAAAACACAATGATGGCTTACGGGCCGAACATCATCGTCGCTGATCGCTGGGCGATCATTGCTTACCTGCGCGCCTTACAGCGAAGTCAAAACGCGGCGATTGCGGATGTTCCCGAGGAGCGCCGCGCCGAGCTGGAAAAAAAATGAGCGAACGTTCACAAGTCGTTCCGACGCCGGAAGGCGAATATTTTGAACGGGACCGTTTTGCGGGCCTCTCGTTCCTCCTTGGATTGATTGCCTTTGTGGCGCTGACGCTCTGCGTTGTCGGCGCAATCGTGAATCCGCATAAGTTCAGTTATTCATGGCTCTTTGCCTTTGCATTTTTCTTCACACTCTGCGTCGGCTGTTTTTTCTGGACAATCGTCCACCATGCTACGGACGCCGAATGGTCAGTTGTTGTGCGACGTCAGTTGGAAAATCTCGCGGCGTTGCTGGGAGTGTTGGCGATTCTCTTCGTGCCGATCCTCCTCCTCCGTCACCACCTTTACGCGTGGATGGATATCCCGACCGGAGAGGAGGCTTCACTCGATTCCAAACGCGCTTATCTCAATTGGAATTTCTTTCTTGGGCGCACCGTGCTCTTCTTCGCCTTTTTTATATTCGCATCGCTCTCTTTGCGACGGCTCTCGGTCCGGCAGGACAAAGACGGAAATCCGCGGTTCACGATCTGGATGCGCAAGGTCGCGTTTATTAGTCTGCCGATGTTTGCGCTTTGTCTTACCTTTGGCGCATTCGATTGGCTGATGAGCCTGAACTATCACTGGTTCTCAACCATGTTCGGCGTTTACATCTTTGCGGGCGCGGCCGGCAGCTCGATGTCCCTGCTCGTGCTGGTGATCACGGCTCTGCGTCAGGCTGGCTACTTGAAGGACGTCATCACGCTCGAGCATTACCACATCATGGGGAAATGGATGTTCGCCTTCTGCGTTTTTTGGGCCTACATCGGGTTCGGCCAATACATGCTCATCTGGTACGCAAACATGCCGGAGGAGACCGAATATTTTATCACGCGGAACACCGAGTCGTGGTGGGCCTTGAGCATGCTCCTGGTCGTTGGACGTTTCTTCGGGCCATTTGCGATTTTACTTTTGCGCTCGATTAAAAAAGAGCCGCACCGGCTTTGCTACGTCGCGGGATGGATTGTCTGCATGCAAATGCTCGACATGTACCTCATCGTCTTGCCCGCGTTGCACGGCACCGGCGTGCACGTGAGCATCTGGGACTTGGTTTCGCTCATCGCTGTCGGCGCAACCCTCGGTTTCGTTTATTTGCGAGTCGTGCCGAGGACCTCTCTCTTTCCCATTCGCGATCCGCGCTTGATTGAATCTCTGAAATTGACGAACTGAAAATGCCTGACGCGGAATCTCTTCGCCAAGTTGCCCAGTCGCGCGCTCCGTTGTCTACGTGGGTTGGGATAGTGCTCCTTTTTGCGCTTTTCGGTGTAATCGTCCTCGCCATCATTGGTCCTGCGCCGCGTGGCAGCTCTTATGAGGAAACGCGAGCGAAAAAACGCGTAGAAGTTCTAAAAACCACGCGCGATGAGGCGACAAAGGCGCTCACCACCTACGGTTGGATCGACAAGAACAAAGGCACTGCTCATATTCCGATTGATCGCGCAATGGAATTAACTGTTGCCGAACTGGCGCAGAAAAAACCAGCGCCGGCTGGGCCAATCGCTGCGGCGGAGACTCAAGCTGCAGCTGCTCCTGCGAACGCTGCTGCACCGTCCGCAGCTCCGTCTGCATCGCCGCAGCCGAGCGGCACACCGAAACCTGCTCCAGTTGCAGGTCCTACTTCAGAGATTCGCCGCCAGCCGGCCGCGGCTATCAATCCGCCAAGCGCTCCGCCGGGAACACAACCAGGCGTGTCGGCCCCGCCCACTGGCTCGCCTCCGCCGCCCGCGGCCGCGCAACCAAATCCCGGCGGCTCACCGCCAGCGAATCCCACGGCTTCGCCAGCCGGATCTCCATCACCGGTTCCGGAAAAAACGCCATGAGCATTATGATTTCGCCGCGAATGATATGAACGCCTCTGGAATTCCGTTGAAAGAACCATCGGTTTCCGCCGCTGCCGCCGATGCCGAACAGGTGGAGCGCGCTCTGATCGACGCGTCAACACGCGTGCCGGTCTTGATGTTTTACGCTTCGGCGATGGCCTGGTTAATCATCGGCACACTGCTAGCTGGTTTTGTTTCATTCAAGCTGCACACGCCCGATCTGTTTTCAGACATCAGTTTTTTGACGTGGGGCCGTGTGCGACCCGCGCACATGAACGTAATGGTTTATGGTTGGGCATCGATGGCCGGGATAGGCACCGCAATTTGGCTGATGGCTCGGTTGTGCCGGACGGTTCTGCGATATCCGCTGCTGCTGGTGGCCGGGGCTGGGTTTTGGAATCTGGGTGTTTTGCTGGGTGTAGGCGGAATTCTCCTCGGCGACAGCACCGGCTATCAATGGCTCGAGTTTCCGCATTACGCCGCGATCATTCTTTTCGTCGCTTACACGCTCATTGCTTCATGGGCGGTGCTCATGTTTCGCTTTCGGCGCGGCGAACAAATTTACATTACGCAATGGTATTTGCTCGGCGCGTTTCTCTGGTTTCCGTGGCTCTACGCGGCTGGCCAGTTGATGCTCTTCGTCGTGCCCGTCCAGGGAGTCTTGCAATCGGCAGTGGGCTGGTGGTACGCAAATAATCTGCTCTTTCTCTGGTTCGGGGCGATTGGTCTCGGCACGGCCTATTACATGATCCCCAAAGTGATCGGACGCCCTGTTTACAGTTATCATCTGGCAACCATCGGCTTTTGGACCTACGCACTCTTCTCGAGTTGGACAGGGATGCAGCGACTCGTCGATGGACCGTTTCCGGCCTGGATGGTCACCGCCAGCATTGCTGCAACCATCCTCACAATAATCCCCGTCGCCACTGTTGGCCTCAATCATCACATGACGATGCAGGGTTATTTTCCGCTCCTGCGCTACAGCCCCACGCTGAGGTTCACAGTATTTGGCGCGATTTCTTACACCGTCTTTAGTGTGGTCGGCGTGCTCATTTCCCTCCGCTCTGTAGCGCGCTACGTAAACTTCACGCAAGCGAGCATCGCCTATTCGCATCTCGGTCTTTACGCGTTCTTCACCATGGTGATTTTCGGTTCGATGTACTACATTGTGCCGCGATTGGTGGGGCGCGAATGGCGCTACGCGTCGCTGATCAAACTGCATTTCTGGGCGTCGGTATATGGCATCGGGCTAATGACACTGATGCTGCTCGCCGGCGGTTTCCTCCAAGGCGAAAACATGGAAAACCCCTCGCTAGCTTTCAGCGAGACCACGGAAACCGTGCTTCCCTATCTGCGCGGACGCAGTCTTGCTGGTATTTTGCTGACTGCTTCGCATTTTATCTTCGCTTATCATTTCGGGCTAATGCTTTTCGGACTGGGTCGAACATCGACCGTCCCAACGTTCCTGAATCCAGTTGAGGCGGAGGGTCCTGAAACGCATTTATGAAAGGACTCGCCCCGCTCTTCCTCGGAATTTTTGGCACGTTCGCTTTCTCATGGGTGGGACTGACCCTCATCCCAAATTGGCAAATCGGGCATCTTGATCCGCAAATGGAAGAGGACGGCAGCGACGCTTATCCTCAACCGCAATCGGGAATGGTCGAGCGGGGCCGGCGCGTTTACGCCGCAAACGGCTGCATCTACTGTCACAGCCAGCAAGTTCGCGCCGATTACGCGGCCGACGATATCGAGCGAAAATGGGGCGGCCGCCGCAGCGCACCGCGCGATTACATTTTTGAGCGACCGGTATTCCTCGGGAAAATGCGTATGGGCCAGGATCTTTCGAACATTGGGGCGCGTGCGCCAAAAGAAGAGGAAAATGCGCCTGCGTCACCCGCCGGAGCCGCAAATCCTGCAGCCTCGGCCGCGCCGCAGGGCGGCGCACCAGCGCCAGGCGCTGCTCCGTTCGGCGCAAATCCAAGTCCTCCAGCAAACGCCGGTTCGCCGCCCCCAGGTGCACCAGCTCCCAAAGCAGCTGCATCGCCTCCACCGGGCGGTTCTCCTCCGGCAGCCGCCGGATCGCCAACAGCGGCTTCCGCTTCATCGGCGCCGCCCGCCACAGGCGCAGCTCCCGCGGGATCGCCTGGGCAACAACCAGCCGCCGCGCCACCGTCCAGTCCGGCACCGCCTGGAGCAAATCAAAACCCTTCGCCAACGAATGCTGGTTCGCCCGCTCAAAATCCATCTCCGGCCGCAGCGGCCCCGCCTGCAAAATCGACATCGGCGCCGTCTGCCTCACCGGCGCCAAGCATGCCAGCATCTCCGGGTCCGAATGCGCCCCGCGCTTCGCCATCTCCGGCCGCTGCGGCAAATGCAAGTCCGGCCGCGGGAGCGCCGTGGCCTGTGCAGACGAGCGGTGAACCACCGATGTATTCCGCTGCCTGGCAGCATCGGCATCTTTATTCACCGCGCAGTATCAACGTCGACTCGAACATGCCGTCTTATCGTTTTCTTTATCAAACGCGCCGCATCACTGATGCGCCTTCGGATGATGCCTTAAAGCTTACCGGGTCCGAGGCGCCGCCGGAAGGTTGGGAGATCGTCCCTACGTACGACGCGAAATGTCTCGTCGCTTATTTGATGTCGCTCAATCAATCGCATCCGCTCAAAGAAGTCAGATCAGCCGCGCCAGCAGCCCCAGCACAGTCGCCGGCAGCGCCATCGGCGTCGCCCGCTCCACCAAAATGACGACGCAATGAACGAGGAAACTTGGCCAGGGAATGGATTACGGGGAACAGGCAGACGTGCAGCAGGTGCACGCTGCCGTTCAGCGCGAAAAACGGGAACCCCGCGTCGGCGCCGAACCGCTCTCAATCTGGTTGATCGCAGTGTATGGACTGGCGGTGTTTTTTGGCGGTGCCTATCTGGGTCGTTACTCCGGAAACTTCAGCGGTGATGCGCTCGATCCGTACGGCGGCGAGCCACAGGCGATGAAAAAGGCCGCCGGACCTCAAGGCGAACAGCAGCAAGCAGAACTTTCGCCGCGCGACCGCGGTAAAAAGATTTTCGCTGCGAATTGTCAGACTTGTCATCAAGCCAACGGCCTCGGCGTCGCCGGTCAATATCCGCCGCTGGCGGGTTCGGAGTTTACAACCGGCGGCTCGCGTCGACCGGCCATGATTGTTCTCAAGGGTTTGCAAGGTCCTGTCACAGTCAAAGGCCAAAAATTCGGCACCGCGGTAATGCAACCCTGGGACAAAACATTGACCGACCAAAAGATCGCCGATGTCCTCACCTACGAGCGGAGTGAGTGGGGGAACAGTGCCAGCCCGGTTACGGCCGAACAAGTTGCCGCTTTGCGCAAGGAACTGGCCAATCACCCGGAGTCGTTCGGTGAACATGATATACTCGCGGTTCCCGACGAGGATCTTCCCGGCGGTGCACCCGCGGGCGCTGCGCCGCCAAAACCTGGCGAAGCTGCAAAACCGGGCGAATCACCGAAACCGCAAGGATAGCGCGGACGCGTCTCGCGTTCGCAACCAAGCGGAGCGTTCTTCTTGCCGGAACGATTTTAAACGCTTGGCCTTTTCGCGCGTCTGGAGCTGGATCGGGATGACTTGCATCGCTCATTCGCTCGTCGTGGAACTGTAGAAGCGGAGTGTCGCGCGCGATTTTTTCGCAGCCGACACAGCTGTCGCTACAGCAGAGCTTAGAAATACATGTACGTCGGCCGGCTTTTTTCAGGCGCAGAGCGGCCGTTGCAGTTGGTCACCGCGATAACCTAACGCAGGACAATATGTTTCCGATTCAGGATTCGGTGCCGAGCCGTTCGGTGCCGGTAGTCACACGCGCGCTGATTTTTATCAATGTGATCGTGTTCTTCTTTGAATTGATGCTTCCCCAGCAGTCGATTTATCAATTTTTACACGGCGGCTGGCTGCACATCATTTTTAACATGTGGACGCTCTGGATCTTCGGCGACAACGTTGAAGACCGGATGGGGCCGGTGCGATTTGCGATTTTCTATCTACTCTGCGGTGTACTCGCCGGGCTGACTCAGTTGCTAACAAATCCGGATTCGACGGTTCCGTCAGTTGGCGCCTCAGGCGCGATTGCGGGCGTACTCGGCGCCTACCTCCTGCTTTTTCCAACCGCCCGGCTGGTGGTCATGTTTCCTATTTTCTTTTTTCCCTTCTTCTTTGAGCTGCCAGCGGTGCTTTATCTCGGATTCTGGTTCTTCAGCCAATTGTTCAGCGGGACGCTTGCCCTGGCCGGACCGCAGCAAGTCGGCGGGATCGCATGGTGGGCACACGTCGGTGGATTTCTTAGCGGAATGCTTCTGTGCTGGTTGTTTGTCCGTCGCCGCCGGCAATTGCAACCGGATGAGTACGGCCTCGAATGGGCGTGGGAGCCGCGGTCCCGTTGAACAAGAAAGAGAGTAAAAATGGATATTTTCTGGCTGTTTTTCATGCTGTCGGCCCTGCAACCGTTGATCAAACAGAAGTTACTGGAAGCATCGCGGAAGCGGCTGATTGCGTTAATTGAGCGGCAACGCAAATCGCGAGTCGTCCTGCTGGTACATCGGCAGGAGACAATGAGCCTGTTAGGTTTTCCGTTGTTTCGCTACATCGACATTAACGACAGTGAAGAGGTCCTTCGTGCGATTCATCTGACGGACCCCAAAATTCCGCTGGATTTGGTGCTGCACACTCCGGGAGGCTTGGTCCTGGCAGCGACCCAAATCGCGCGCGCGGTATTCAAACATGAAGGCAAGGTCACTGTGTTCGTGCCGCACTATGCCATGTCGGGCGGTACACTGATCGCGCTCGCGGCCGATGAGATCGTTATGTGCGAGCATGCTGTCTTGGGACCAGTCGACCCACAACTCGGTGAGTACCCGGCGGCTTCGATTCTGAAAGCGGCGCATCAAAAACCGATAGCCGAAGTGGACGACAAAACGTTAATTCTGGCCGATCAAGCCGAGAAAGCGGTTGCGCAGATGCGCCACGAAGTCGGCGAGTTGTTGGCCGCGAAGAATCCCGGAGAGAAATCCGCGGATATGGCCAAGCTCCTGACCAGCGGCACGTGGACGCATGATTATCCCATCACTTACGAGCGGGCACGCGAACTCGGTTTGCCTGTACGAACCGACATGCCGGAAAACATGCTGCGTTTGATGCAACTCTATCCACAGCCCATCCGGCGGCAACCTTCAGTCGAGTATGTTCCCGTTCCGTATCGCTCCGGCGAGCGCGGTCGATAGCAGCAAGAGTAAACGTGCGTTTCTTCGCTCCAGTGATTTACTTTCTGCCTCGGTGCAGTCTCGATTTTCTCCCGCGCCGCGCTGTTTCATGTTTTCCGCTGCGCATCATTTGGCGTTCCCATTTGCTTTGCGACAGGAAATGGACAACCGAATGCAAACGCTCCAGCTCTTTCGTTAAATCGAGAATAATTTTGATGCCGCTCAGATCGTCACCACAGACTGCGCGAAGAGCTTCGATGCGACGCAGCGCGTGGACGCCGTCGCGATCGAAACAATAACCTCCGTCGCTGCCATTAATCACCGGCGAAAGAAGCTGGTGTTTGCAGTAAATGAGAATCGTCCGCCGCGGGACACCGACGAGATGCGCTGCTGCATCAATCGTGTAAATGGCGTCCTCGGGAGGCTCGAACAACTGGATCGCTCGCGACGGAATTTCCGCAATTGCATCTGGCGATGCCGCTCCTTTCATTGGATTTGTCATGCCACGAGCCCATCATCCCGTTCGCCACATACCGGCAGCGCCGCAGGAATCTGACGGATTCTTTCTCTCTAAATTTCGAACCGATATTGTGGGATGGGCGGGTAACTTAAGTTGCCTTTTTTCGGATCGAGTTTTCGCTTCGCGAAATCCAGATTAATCGGAATCCATTTTTAAACGATCGCTTCCGCGAGCAATTCGGCCATGTGCTTTGGGCGCGCGTTTGTCAGATCGATAATTTGATGCCGGCAACTTGTGCCTGACGCGATGATCTCTGTCCCGGCCGGTTGATTATCGATCTTGTCGATCAAGTGTGCGGCGACTTGAACCGAAAGGTCGTATTTCTCCGCGAGCGCGCCGAATGCCCCTGCCATTCCACAGCAGCCGGTGTCCAGGACAGTGGCTTTCTTGCCCGGCAAACGTTCAGCCAGTCTTTTCATGAACCCAGGATTCATGAGCGATTTGGCATGGCAATGCGCGTGGATCGCGACTGTCGTCGACCCATTTTTGAATCGAAGCGCGTCCGGCTCTTGCTCCAGTAAATCATCCACGAATCTTTCGAACAGGAAACAACGCTTCGCTACGTTCTCAGCATTCTCGATCTTTAGCTCGCGATAATCTTCCACGAACATCGAGTAGCACGACGGCTCGAGGAAAAGAATTGGCGTCACGGATGGTTGATGCTTGCTTGCCGCGCCGTAGCTGAGCGGAGGCGGGTTAGTTGAGAGTTGAGAGGACAAGGAATTTAGAAGACCGACATTATGTTTTCCCGCCCGCGCGGCGGCATCGAGATTTCCCTGGCTAAATGCCGGCCGGCCGCAGCATTGCCGATTTTTCGCGAGCGTAACTTCAAAGCCGAGCGCTTCCAGCACTTTAACTGCGGCAATTCCAATGTGCGGTTCGTGATAACGCACAAAGGTATCGTCCCAAAGGATGATCTTGCCTCTGTTGTAGCCGCGATCGTTGATCGCGGTACCGGAGTCACCGCCCCCGACTACAGCATGTTTATGAAACCAGCGATCGAATCGTTCGCTGGCGTAATGCGGCAGCGACCGTCGCGCTGAGAGCCCGAGGTTTTTTTCCATCAGCGCCCGGAGCGGCCGGAAATTCAAAGATGCGTTTGCAAGCGACGGCATCGCGCAGCCGATTCGCCCAAGCAGATCGACCTTGCTCAAGATTCGCTCGCGCAATGGCAAGCCGTCACGTTGATATCGCGCGTACATCAACTCCGCTTTCAGAAGCGCAAGATTCACGTTCGACGGGCATTCTGGTGTGCATCCTTTGCAGGAAAGACAATTACTCAAGGCTGCGTCCAGTTCCGCCGAGCGCAGCGGGTCGTGACCGTTCACGCGCATTTCGAGCGCGGCCCGGATAATGTTGGCGCGGCCACGCGTGGACATGACTTCTTCGCCAGTCGCGAGAAACGTCGGACACATCGTCGGCGCATCTTTGCGGCAGCCGCCACAACCATTGCATTGCTCCAGGTTCCCGATGAACGATCGGTCCTTAAACGCGAAGGCCAGTACCGGCTGAAATGGAAGCTCGAGATGACGCGTGAAGTTTTCACGCAAATGATTGTCGATTTTGTGCCAGCCGTCGGCGAAAATTTTCCCTGGATTGAAAATGTTTTTCGGATCGAACGCATTTTTGATTGCGCGCATCACTTCAAGCAACTCATCCCCAACTTGCTCGCGCATGTATTCGGTGCGCGCGATACCGACGCCATGCTCAGCCGAAAGCGAGCCTTTGAATTGCCTAACCAGCGCGGAGGTTTGATCGGCCACCTGCCGAAATTTTTTCAGATCAGCCGCGTTATGAAGATCGAGCACGGGTCGCACGTGTAGCAATCCGGTCGCAGCATGGCCGTAATAACTCGCCTCAAGGCCGAGCGGTTTCATGATCGATTGCAATCCGGCGACGTATTCGGGCAGTTGGGCCGGACGTACCGCAGCGTCCTCGATGAACGCCACCGGCTTGGCCGCGCCCACGCGTCCGGTTAAGAGCGAGAGACCTGCTTTGCGCACCGACCAGACCAGATTCATCTGCGCCGTATCCGTGAGAATTTTCATGCGCAACCCGAGCTTTCTCGCTTGCAAGGTCGACAATCGCTCGGCCACATCTTCGTAGAACTCGACGAGCAAAATCGATTCGCACGGTTTGGTATCCAGTTCGAGCAAATCGCGCGCTGCTCGAAAGAGCAGTTGGCTCCTGGTTTGATCAAACAACGGCCGGTCGATGTGCTCGATCGCGGCCGGTTTGAGATCGAGAAGCTCGACCGTGGCTTGCATCGCTTCAGCCACTGATGCGAAAAAGATGAGTCCTAAACCTTTCTCGCGCGGGAGTGGCGAGATTTTTAGTTCGGCGGAAAAAATTGCCGCCAGCGTGCCTTCGCTGCCGGCAAGAATCTCGTTGAGGTTATTAGGAGCTCGGAGAAATCGTTCGAGACCATAGCCCGGCCAGCGCTTCATCAGACCCGGCGGCATCCGCTCGCTCATCTCGCGGATGTGCGCGCGGATAAGATTGTCGATCTTCTCGCGCTCGGCGCGCAAGGTCTCATGCCCGGGACAGATTTTCTCGATCCGGCCATCAGCCATCACAATCTCCAGCGAAAGGACATGATCTGCGGTCGTCCCGTAAATCGGCACGTGCGCGCCGGACGAATTGTTGGCGATCATTCCGCCAAGCGTTGCGCGGGCGCTTGTGGCAACATCGGGTCCAAAACAAAATCCGCGCGGCCTGAGAAAATCGTTGAGCTGATCCAGCACGACACCGGCGCCGACATGGACGCTTCGGTTCTCGATATTGAGGTCGGGGATCTGCCGGTTATGACGCGAAAAATCGACAATCAATCCTTCGCCGATTGCACCGCCGGAGAGACTTGTGCCTGCGCCACGCGCCGAAACGCCCGCATCGGCCGCCGCGCGAATGACACCGCTTGCTTGCTGCGCGCTTCTTGGAAAGGCCGCGCCAATCGGTTCGATCTGATAAATCGACGCATCCGTCGCGTAAAGCTGTCGCGTCAGGTTATCAAACCGGACGTCGCAACCCGTCTGCTTGATTTTCCTCTCTGGGGCGGAAATCATTCCGATTTCTTAACCTTAGCTCGCCGATGCGGATTAGAAAGTGCGGAGCCGCCGCTCGCTAGGTCGTGAAAAACGGCGGCTCAAAAACCTGCTTAGGTGACGCGTCGATCTGGCCCGCGCCTTAGTGGCAATTGACTTCGCGCGCGCATTCTTCTAAACGACCAGGATTGGAATCACTGACCTACTCGGGCCAATTCAAAAGCTGTAAAGGAGTTCGCATATGAAACACATCATCTACGTCGCAATTCTCACCGTGACTCTGCTATCGTTCGGACGACAACAATCCGTAGCTCAAGGCGCGGATGCTGCTGCGGAGCAGGAGGTCAGGCAGACGATCGAGAAGTATCGAACGGCATTGCTTCAAAAGGACGCGGCGACGCTGGAGCGAATCTGGGCCGATGATTACACGTTCACGAACGGTGCGGGAGAGACACACTCGAAAGCTGACCGCCTGGCCAACCTCAAGTCCGGCGCGACCTCGCTCGACTCAATCAGCGAAGAGGAGGACATGAAGGTGCGGGTTTACGGGAATGTGGCGGTGGCGACCAGCCGCGTAACCATCAAAGGTCAGTACAGC
>WNGC01004622.1_pt1 | contig 11551 bp, 10 predicted proteins | sample 5400051 | NCBI WGS metagenome assembly WNGC01 (sample SAMN13153368, study PRJNA577476) | soil metagenome | isolation source: 20 cm soil or saprolite under grassland replicate 2 | place: USA:California | collected 2016-06-15 | reverse complement strand
CTCTCGCTTCCGCGCTCGTATGCGCGCTCACCGTCGCGGCGGCGCAGGCGCAGGCGCCCGCCGCTGCGCCGCCCTCGTGGCAGCAAGGCCGCAACGCCGAGCAGGAGAAATCGCCCCTGCACCCCTTCGCGATCGAGGTCACCGGCAAGTCCGCGAAGCAAGTCCCGGTGGACAAGCTCAAGGTCCCGGACGGCTTCAAGGTCGAAGTATGGGTTGACGGCCTCCCCGGAGCGCGCTCCATGGCGCTCGGCAGCAAAGGCACGGTGTTCGTGGGCACTCGCCAGTTGAAGGACGTCTATGCTGTCGTCGACCGCGGCGGCAAGCGCGAGGTGAAGACCCTGCTCAAGGGGCTCGATTCGCCGAACGGGGTCGTGTTCAGCAGGGGCACGCTCTACGTCGCCGAGCGCCACCGCATCACGCGTTACGACGGCATCGAGAGCCGCCTGGACAGCCCGCCGGAAGCCAAGGTCGTGGTCGACGGCCTCGATCCGCAGAATCAGCCCGGCCACTTCTGGAAATTCCTCGCGCTCGGGCCCGACGGCAAGCTGTATTACAACGTCGGCGCGCCCGGCAACATCGTCATGCCGGCCTACTTCCAGGCGGCGATTTCGCGGGTCGATCCCAAGACCGGGGTCATCGAGAATTACGCCCAGGGCGTGCGCAACTCGGTCGGCTTCGATTGGCACCCGCAGACCAAGCAGCTGTGGTTCACGAATCATGGACGCGACTGGCTGGGCGATGAGTCGCCGAACGACACGCTGCACGTGGCCACGCGCAAGGGCCAGCATTTCGGCTATCCCTATTGCCACCAGGGCGACACGCTCGACCCCGAGTTCGGCAAGAATCGCGACTGCAAGGAGTTCACGCCGCCGGCGTTGAAGCTCGGCGCCCACATCGCGCCGATCGGCATGCGCTTCTACACCGGCAAGATGTTCCCGGCCGAGTACCAGAACAACATCTTCATCGCCTTTCGAGGCTCATGGAACCGCACTATCAAGCAAGGCTACAACGTGACGCGCGTGAGCTTCGATGCCGACGGCAAGCCCAAGATGGAGCCGTTTCTGACGGGGTTCCTCGTGGACGAGAAGGCCGATCCGCCCATGTGGGGCCGTCCGAACGACGTGATGGTGATGCGCGACGGCTCGCTGCTCGTATCGGATGACCAAAACGGAATCATCTACCGCGTGAGCTACGGTACGAAGTGAACGCTAACCGCAGCGCGGCGGCGATGTTTGCCGCCGCGCTTTCTTTTTTTCCCCACTGCGCGGCTTTCGCCGCCGAAGAAGTCCCACAGAAGGCCCAGGCCTGCATCGTCTGCCACGGTCCCGGCGGAAACTCGACCGACCCAGCCATGCCCTCGCTCGCCGGTCAGCCGGCGCAATTCATCTCGATGCAGCTCTTCATGTTCCGCGAGGGCAACCGCAAGGATCCGCAGATGTCGTCGATGGCCTCCAGCCTCTCCAACGCCGACATGAACGAGTTGGCGGCCTATTTTTCCAGGCAAAAACCGGCGGCGGCCTCACACGAGACTGCTTTGGAGAACGCCGCCGCCGGACGGCGTCTTGCCGAGCAGCACCATTGCGTTCAGTGTCATGGTCCCTCGCTCCTCGGGCTGCAGCACATTCCGCGGCTCGCGGGGCAGCAATTCGCCTATCTGAGAACGCAATTGCGCGGCTTCAAGGCGAAGACCCGAGCCGATTTCGACGGGAACATGACCTCGGCGGCGGAACTGCTCTCGGAAAAGGACATCGAAATACTCGCCGACTACCTTTCCGGCCTCATCCCGTCCCGAGATTGATAAGCAGGATCCGCTGCGGTACCGTTGCAACGCGTCAGGCTGAAAACTGTCCAACACGCATGCAGACAAGCCAAGTCGTCGAATTCGAGCATCAGATTGCCGGCGTCGCGTGCACGGCGCGGGCGTGGGCAAAAGTCCCCGTAGCGCCGAGCGCGGAGCAGCGACGCGACCTGAAGGCGCGCATCGAACGCTTGCTCGAAGAGCGGAGCGCGGTGCTGCTCGCGCACTACTACGTCGAGCCCGATATACAGGACCTCGCCGAGGAGACCGGCGGCTGCGTGGCGGACTCGCTCGAGATGGCGCGTTTCGGGCGGGCGCAGGCAGCGCCGACGCTGGTGGTCGCGGGCGTACGCTTCATGGGCGAAACCGCGAAGATCCTCAATCCCGAGAAGCGCGTGCTCATGCCCGACCTCGATGCAAGCTGCTCGCTCGATCTGGGTTGTCCGGCCGAGGAATTTTCCCGTTTCTGCGACCAACACCCCGAGCGCACCGTGGTGGTCTATGCGAATACGAGCGCAGCGGTCAAGGCGCGTGCGGACTGGGTGGTCACCTCGGCTATCGCGCTCGAGGTGGTGCGCCACCTGCACGAACGAGGGGAAAAGATCCTTTGGGCGCCTGACCGTCACCTCGGGGCCTACGTCCGGAGCCGGACGGGTGCCGACATGCTGTTGTGGCACGGCGCATGCGTCGTGCACGAGGAATTCAAGGCGCTGGAGCTGGATATCCTGAAGAAAGAGCATCCGCGGGCGAAGGTGCTCGTCCATCCGGAATCACCCGCCGAGGTGATCAAGCTCGCCGACGCGGTCGGCTCGACCACGCAGATCATCAATGTCGCGCAGGCGCTGGACGCCGACGAATTCATCGTCGCGACCGATAACGGGATGCTTCATAAACTGAGGATGCTGATGCCCGAAAAGCGCTTCATCGAGGCGCCCACCGCGGGCGCGAGCGCCACCTGCAAGAGTTGCGCGCATTGCCCCTGGATGGCGATGAACGGCCTCGCGAACCTCGCCGAAGCGCTCGAGACCGGCGCGAACGAGATTCACATCGATCCGGAAATCGGTCGCCGCGCGTACCGTCCGATCGATCGCATGCTCGCCTTCGCCGAGCGCAGCAAGGTCGAGGTGCGCGCTTCCGGCGATCTCGTTCGTGACGGCGCGCTGTTCAGGAATGTCGGGCCGGCCTGAACCGCCCCACGGGTGTTTGCCGAGGTAGCGCTGCTCCACTTGGCGCGGAAGGGGCGTCCGCGTATATTCCGGGTGAACCGGACAGGCCGCAGCAGCGGTCGGAAGCGGTTGGGGAAGAAACTTCACAGGAGGGAAATCGATGAAGGTCTTTGCATCAGTCACTCTCGGGGCCGCGCTTCTGCCCAGGCGCAGCAAAAGTACAGCTTGTCGATCGCCACCGGCGGTACCGGCGGCGTGTACTACCCGCTGGGCGGCGGGATGGCGAACATCCTGTCCAAGTATGTGCCGGGCCTGCAGGCAACGGCCGAGGTGACCGGAGGCTCGGTGGACAACCTCAAGCTCATAGCGACCGGCAAGCCCTACATCGGGTTTTCCATGGCGGACGCCGGCCAGGACGCGTACCGCGGCGAGGACAAGTTCAAGGGCGCGAAGGTGCCCCTGCGCACCCTGATGGTCCTGTACCCCAATCGCATGCACGTGGTCACGATCGACGGCATAGGCATCACGAAGATGGCGGACCTCCGGGGCAAACGCGTCTCGACCGGTTCGCCGGGCAGCGCGACCGAGGTGATGGGGTTCCGCGTCATCGAAGCGGCGGGCCTTGACAAGGACCGCGACATGAAGCGCGAGCGGCTCGGCGTCGCCGAGTCGGTGAACGCGCTCAAGGATCGCAAGATCGATGCCTTCTTCTGGGTGGGCGGTCTGCCGACTGCGGCGGTGACCGACCTCGCCAACACTCCCGGTATCAGGATCAGGATGATCGACCACGCCGCCACTGTCGCCGCGATGAACAGGAAGTACGGCCAGCTCTACATCGAGGACGTCATCCCGAAGGCGACTTACAGGGGCATGGATACGGACAATAGGCAGGCCACCGTGTGGAACATCCTCGTTTCGCATGAAAACCTGAGCAACCAGACCGCCTACAACATCGTCAAGACCATCTTCGAGAAGCGCGACGACATGATCGCCGTGCACAAGGAGGCGGAGAATTTCAGGCTGGAAAACCAGAAGGCCGCCGCTTCGCCGATTCCCTTCCATCCCGGCGCAGTCAAGTATTTTGCAGAGCGGGGCGTGAGAATCCGTTAAAGCTGGACGCGGCCCGCGCTTTCCAAGGCGCGGGGCCGCTTGCGGTATCCCGGGCTCGAAGCGCAGAATGTTCGCGAGGGGCGAACTTATTCGTGTTTCTCAAAGCGCTATCGATCACAGGGTGTTTCATCGTCTTAGCGGGATGTGCCGCAGCGCCCCGCGCGCCTTTGCCAGCGCACCTTCTATGGCAGGACCGCGCCTTTGACTATGACGCGGCTCTGGTCTCGATCAGCAAACGAGATCTTTTTCAGCTTGACGCCGGGATTCTATCGAAACTGCACGATCCAAGAATTCAAAATTCCAGCGCGCAGTATCGTCTGCATCACTTGGTCTCACTGCTCTTTGGCCCGGAGACCAAAGATTTTCCCTACTCGGGAGGCCATTCGACGATCGCCGCAGAAACGTGGCGCCGAAAAAGCGGCGATTGTCTTTCGCTGACCGTCTTGGCCTATTCCCTGGCCAACGCACTGGACATGTCGGTCCAAATGCAGGAGGTGCGAGTGCCCGTTGTCTTCGATCGACGCGGCAATGTCGAGTTTCTCAATCGGCACGTCAATGTACTTATTAGGAGCGTTGGAGACCTGTACGTCATAGCTGGATCAATGCGAGCAGGTGATGTGATCATCGATTTCGAACCTCAAATTGCTTCGCGACGAGGGGGATTGGCCTTGTCGGACGACGGCATTCTCGCGCGCTTCTATAACAATCTTGCGGCGGAATACCTGGCGCAAGGTAAACTAAATTTGGCTTACGCTCACTTCAAAGCGGCGGTACTTGCGGACCCGGGCTATTCACCGAGTTACAGTAATTTGGCGCAGCTCTATATGCGCAAAGGTTTGCTTCAGAGCGCAGAACATTTGTTGTTGCACGCCATTGCGCTCAACGACGACGCGGATATCGCATTGCGTTCGCTGCATCAGCTATTGGTATCCCAAGGTCGCGAATTAGAGGCTTTGAAGTACGCGCAGATTCTGCAGGCGACACGAGAGAACGATCCCTACTACTGGCTCGGCGTCGGACTCGATCACCTCCAGAGAGGGAATTACAGGAAAGCCGTGAGCGCTCTCGAGCGTGCGCAAGCCCTGACCAGCGGATTCCAGGAAGTGCACCGCTATCTGGCCATTGCCTATTGGCGGGCCGGCAAGCAGCCGCAGGCGAAGAATCAACTCTCGGTGTTGGCGTCATTGATGCTCGACGAGTCGGGGCTTGCCGCGCTGAGAAAAAAAATCGATAGAACCCCTGATGACTGGCGGATTGTTGCGCCGGCCAAATGAGCGGGGCAAGCGGCGTGTCACGCCGGCGGGCTGTGCTAGCATGCGCGCCGAGGAGGGCGGATGAGCGAGATCGCGAGGCCGGCAGCCGATGAGCCGGCAATCGACGCCGAGGCGCTGAAAAAAGCCGAGCAGTTCATCGAGGCGGAGGAGGGCGCTAGCAACAAGTTGCGCGGCGCGCTCGGTGTCTTCGTCTCAGCGACGGCGGTGGTGATGTCGCTGTTTCACCTCTACAGCGCGTACGCGATCGTGCCGACGCAGGTGCTGCGCCCGGTGCACGTCGGCTTCGTGCTGTTTCTCAGCTACCTGCTGTTTCCCGCCTCGAAGCGCTACCGCCACCGCATCATGTGGTGGGACTGGGTGGCCGCGTTCGGAGCCGTCGCGGTGATCGCGTACATCCTCCAGGGCGGCGATGATATCTGGGACCGCAACACTTCGCCGGACAACTGGGACATCGTCTTCGGCGTCGCGCTGATCCTCCTGATCCTCGAAGGCATGCGCCGCGCCTCGGGCTGGGTCATGCCGATCGTGGTGGCCTCCTTCGTCATTTACGCACTTTTCGGCGAGCAGCTTCCCGGATCCTGGGCGCATCGCAGCTACGAAGTCGGTCGGCTCGTGGGGCATCTGTATATGACGCTCGAAGGCATCTTCGGCGTCGCCGTGGACGTCTCTTCCTCGCTCATCATTCTGTTCACGATCTATGGGGCGTTCCTGCAGTTTTCCGGTGCCGGCAAGTTCTTCATCGATTTCTCGTTCTCTGCCATGGGCGGAAAGTCCACCAGCGCAGGCCGTACGGTGGTGCTCGCTTCGTTCCTCCTCGGCGGTCCGTCGGGGAGCGGCGTGGCGACCACGGTGACGCTGGGCTCAGTCGCCTACCCGATGCTCGTCAAGGCCGGATACGGCAAGGACGCGGCGGGCGGGCTGCTCGCGGCGGGGGGCCTGGGCGCGATCATCTCGCCGCCTGTGCTCGGCGCGGCGGCTTTCCTCATCGCCGAGTTCCTGAAAATCTCCTATCTCGATGTGCTCTTGATGGCGACGATCCCGACTTGCCTTTACTACTTCGCGTTGTATCTCATGGTCGAGATCGACGCGCGCAAATTCGGCATGAGCACTGTGAAGTATGTGCAGGTCGAATCGCTGTGGAGCTTGACGAAAAATTACTGGTTCCACTTCCTGTCGCTGGTGTCGATCGTCGTATTCATGCTCATGGGATATTCCCCGGTGCTGTCGGTGTTCTGGGCGACGGTGTTCTCTTTTGCAACGAGCTTTTTGCATCGCGATTGCGCCTTGTTCTCCTACGACCTGTTCCGCGGGCGCGAGCCGCTGGTACGGGGAATCTTCGCGTCGAAATTCTTCAAGGCGCTCGAGGCGGGCTCGACCGGGGTGCTCAACGTCGCGACCACCTGCGCCGGCGCCGGCATCATCGTCGGCGTAGTGACGCTCACGGGTCTGGGCCTCAAATTCAGCTCGATCATCATCGAATATGCCGGAGGGTCGCTGCTGCTGACGGCGATCTACACTTCGCTCATCGTCTGGATCGTGGGCCTTGCCGTTCCGGTGACCGCCTCCTACATCATCTGCGCGGTGATCGCGGCCCCGGCGCTGATCAAGCTGGGGGTGCCGGACTTCGCCGCGCACATGTTCATCTTCTATTACGCGGTCCTCTCGGAAGTCTCGCCGCCGACCGCGCTCTCGCCCTTCGCCGCCGCCGCGATCACCGGCGGCGATCCGTACCGCACCACGCTGCAATCGTGGAAATACACCATGCCCGCGTTTCTCGTGCCCTTCATGTTCGTGCTCGATCCCTCCGGCGTGGGACTGCTACTCACGGGCTCGATCAAAACGCTCGGCAACGCCGATTGGGGCTCCATCGCTCTCGTCACGATCACCGCCGCGCTGGGCATCGCCGCGCTCGCGGGCGGCGTACAAGGTTGGCTGTTCAAGCGCACGACTTGGATCGAACGGGTGATGCTGATCGTCGCAGGACTGGCGCTCGTGTACCCGACCACGACGGCTGATATCGTCGGCCTGGGCCTGTTCGCCGTGGTCGTCGCGATCCAGCTCCTTCGCATTCGCACCGCGCGCCAGCCCGCATGAACCCAGTGACGCGCACCGCAGGCGCAGCCTATCAGGCGAAACTGCCGACGCCATTCGCGCTCCTCGGTATCCGCACCGAAGGCGATGCGCTCGCGGACATCACGCTCCTGCCGAAATCGGCCGGAGCGCTTGCGCCGCGGGACCGGCTTGCGGCGCGGGCGTGCGCGCAAATCGAGCGCTACCTCGAGGATTGCGAATTCCGCTTCGATCTGCCGATCGCGTCTCGAGGCACGCCGTTCCAGCGCCGCGTCTGGAGGCAAATCTCCGCCATCGACGCGGGGCGCACGCGCAGCTACGGAGAGATCGCGCGCGAGCTGGGGTCCTCGCCGCGCGCCGTGGGCCAGGCCTGCGGCGCCAATCCGGTTCCGCTCGTGGTGCCCTGTCATCGCGTGCTCGCCGCGGGCGGCCTCGGGGGATTCGCTCACCACGAAGGCGGATTCCACCTCTCGGTGAAGCGCTGGTTGCTCGCGCACGAGGGCTCCGCGCGCGTATAACAATGAACGCGGACAACGCCGCCCTCCTAGACGAATTCTGCGATGCCGTCTGGCTCGAGGACGGCCTAGCGAAAAACACGCTCGAATCCTACCGCCGCGATCTGAGGCTGTTCGCCGATTGGCATGAGCGGCGCGGGCGGACGTCGCTCGTGCGTGCGACCGAAGCCGATCTCGCGGAGTATTTCGCCTGGCGTTATTCGCGGCGCTCCTCCGGGAAGAAGCACGGTATCCGCTCGAGCACCCAGGCGCGGCTGCACTCGAGTCTCAAGCGCTTCTACCGGTTCCTCGCGCGCGGGCGGCGCATCGAGATCGATCCCACGCTCAAACTCGATCCCCCGAATAAGCCGCCACGCTTTCCGAAGACGCTCTCGGAGGTCGATGTCGAAGCGCTGCTCGCGCAGCCTGATCCGGGAATGCCGCTCGGGCTCCGCGACCGTGCAATGCTGGAAGTGCTCTACGCGAGCGGGCTGCGCGTTTCGGAGCTGGTTCACTTGAAGCTCGCCGAATTGAGCTTCGACATGGGCGTGGTGCGCGTTTTCGGCAAGGGCTCGAAGGAGCGCCTCGTGCCTCTCGGGGAGGAAGCGCTCGCCTGGCTCGCGCGCTATTTGGGGGAAGGCCGACCCCTGCTCTTGAGCAAGCGGGCCAGCGATTACGTGTTCGTCACGGGGCGCGGCGCCCCGATGACGCGGCAAGCGTTCTGGCACCTGATCAAGAAGCGCGCCGCGGCAGCGCTTCCGGGCAGATCGCTCTCGCCGCATACGCTGCGTCACGCCTTTGCCACGCATCTGCTCAACCACGGTGCCGATCTGCGCGTCGTGCAGATGTTGCTCGGCCACGCCGATATTTCGACCACGCAGATTTACACCCACGTGGCGCGCGAGCGGCTGAAAAAGCTGCACAAGGACCATCACCCACGCGGGTGACCGGGACTACGCTCTCGATTTCGGTCTTTCTATCGTGGCGCCCACGCGCTGGGCCTCGCGCAGCGCCCCGAGCTTGGCTACGCTGACCTTGACGCGCGGCGATTTGAAGTCCTCCAGGAGCAGGCCGGCGATTCGCTCGGCGAGGTTTTCGACGAGGCCGAAGCGCTCTTTCGCGAGGAGCGCGCGGATGTGCTCCACGACCACGCCATAGTCGATCGTATCGCTCACCTTCCCGGTCCCGAAAACGGCGTCCCCCGGAAGGTCGACCTCGAGGTCGATTTCGATCGTCTGCGGAGCGATCTTTTCGTGGCGGTAAAGTCCGATCCATGCCGGCAGGCGCAGCTGGCGGATGAACACGGTATCCAAGGCGGGGCGTCGCGAGCGGATTTGGAGTTAAACTCTTGCCGCGCATTCTAGTGGAACACCATGGCGACCGCAGTATTTATTTTGACCGCCTACCTGATTGGCTCACTGTCCTTCGCCGTCATCGTGAGCCGCGCCTTCGCGCTTCCCGACCCGCGCTCATACGGCTCGGGAAATCCCGGCGCGACCAACGTGCTGCGCACGGGCAAGAAGCTCGCGGCGCTTCTAACGCTGATCGGTGACGGCGGAAAGGGCTGGCTCGCCGTGTTCCTCGCATTGCGTTACGCCGCCGAATACGGAGTGGACGCGACCGGCGTCGCGGCCTGCGCGGTCGCGGTGTTCCTGGGTCATATCTTCCCCGTGTTCTTCCGCTTCAAGGGCGGCAAGGGCGTATCCACCGCGGGCGGGATCCTGCTTGCCGTCAATCCTTGGCTGGGTGTCGCGGCGATTGCGACCTGGTTCGTCATCGCGCTCTTCTTTCGGTACTCGTCGCTTGCGTCCATTGTCTCCGCTGTATTTGCACCGCTCTACTATTTTTTCCTGCTCGGCGCGAGAGAAGTCCTGCCCGCGCTGATCATCATGGCGGCGCTGGTCGTCTGGCGCCACAAGGCGAACATTCTCAAGCTCGTCGCGGGCGAGGAACGCCGCATCGGCGAAAAGGGAGATTCGGCGAGCGCGTGAGGGCTGATACGAACAGGGGAACCAGGGGTTCCCCCGGTTACCCCCTCCAGCGATTCAGGCCGCTACGTCTGCCAGGTCCCAGCGCGGCCTCACAGTGAACCCGAGCGGAAGCGCCCGAGTGGCCTTGGCGGTTTTCAGTCGTAGGCATCCTGCCAGCGCGATCATCGCGCCGTTGTCGGTGCAGAATTCCATCGCCGGGTAGAAAACGCTGAATTTGCCGCGCGACGCGGCGGCATCGAGCAGGGAGCGCAGGCGAATGTTTGCGCCGACGCCTCCCGCCACGACGAGACGATCCAGTGCCGTTACGCGCATAGCGGCGAGTGATTTCGCCACAAGGACATCGGCCACCGCCTCCTGGAACGCGGCCGCCACATCGGCGCGCGTCTGCTCGTCGAGCGCGCGCGTGCGCGTGAGCGCTACAACCGCCGTCTTGAGCCCGCTGAAGCTGAAATTGAGATTGCCGTTTTTCTCCAGCTGCTCGAGCATGGGGCGCGGAAACGCAAAGCGATCGGGCCTGCCCCCTTGCGCGAGCTTGGCGAGTGCGGGCCCTCCCGGGTAGCCGAGCCCGAGCAGTTTCGCGGTCTTGTCGAAGGCTTCCCCGGCGGCGTCGTCCAGGGTTTCGCCCAGCAATTCGTAGTGGCCGACGCCCGCCACCCGCATGAGTTGCGTGTGGCCCCCCGAAACCAGCAGCGCGACAAACGGGAAAGACGGTGCCTTTTTTTCGAGCAGTGGCGAAAGCAGATGCCCCTCGAGATGATGCACGCCGATCGCCCGGACCCCGAGGCCGAACGCGAGGCTGTTCGCGACGGCCGCGCCCACGAGCAGCGCTCCTGCGAGGCCGGGGCCTTGGGTGTAAGCGACCGCGTCCAGGTCCGGCTCCTTGGCAGCGGCTCTGCGCAGGACCTCGCGGATCAGAGGGAGCAGCCGCCGAATGTGGTCCCGAGACGCGAGCTCCGGTACGACGCCCCCGTATGGGTCGTGCAGCGCCACCTGCGAATGCAGGGCGTGGGCGAGCAGGCCGCGGTCGCTGTCGTAGACGGCCACCCCGGTTTCGTCGCAGGAGGTCTCGATGCCCAGGACAAGCATGATTTTTCAGCGCTCTTCGGACCGTCGTGTCAGCCGGCAGTCAGCATGTTCCTCTAAAATCGCGCCCTCACATGTTTGCACGAATGCGCGTCCTCGTGCGTGCTTTGAGCGGGAAACCGAGGTCTTTCGGGAATGAATCGAACAGATTTTTTTGTCGCGTTGATCGGGCTTTCGGTGCTCACCGCTGGATGCGAGAAGGGATCCACAGCCGTCATTGCACCGGCGTCCGTGCCTTCTGATGCCGGCGCTCGCCCGGCGGTGATAGCAGAAGCCCAGAAACAGTATCTCTCCATCGAGCCCGTCGCCGTTTCCCAGGTCGTCGATCTGCTCGCGTTGCCGGGCCGCGTGACGTTCCGTCCGCAGGCACAATCCGCTATCGGAGCCACAACGGCGGGGCGCGTCGTTGCCGTTCTGGTTCAGGCGGGACAAGTAGTCAAGACCGGGACGGAGCTCTTGACCATCGAAAGCGCGGACGCGGGGACCGCGCGCGCTACGCTCGATCAGGCAGCCACGAGGCTGGGCAGCGCCGAGAGCGTCTTCAGGCGCCAGGTCGAGATGGTGG
>WNGC01002358.1_pt1 | contig 11551 bp, 13 predicted proteins | sample 5400051 | NCBI WGS metagenome assembly WNGC01 (sample SAMN13153368, study PRJNA577476) | soil metagenome | isolation source: 20 cm soil or saprolite under grassland replicate 2 | place: USA:California | collected 2016-06-15 | reverse complement strand
CCAGGCCGCAGGCGGCCGAGGCGACGACGAAGACGCCGAGGCCGGCGGCGAAGGCTCGGCGCGCCCCGATGCGATCCGTCAGCGCCCCTGGGGAGAGAAGGAGCGCGGCGAACATCAGCGTGTAGCCGTCGACGACCCACTGCAGCCCGGAGATGCCGCCGCGGCGATCGCTGCGGATCGAGGGCAGGGCGACGTTGACGACAACCGCGTCGAGGGTGATGACGAAGAACCCGAGCAGGGCGGCCGCGAGCGTCGAGGCCGACCGTGGCGTGGGAGCGCCCGTCCGGCCGCCGACCCGGGTCGGCTGAGCGTCCTTGAGGAGGGGAGAGGTCATGGATGCCATGTTGAGGGGAGCCCCAGCGGCGAGGAAGATGCCGTTGATAGGGGTATTGGCAGCCCCTCCCTACGAGTGGGGAAGGCTCCTACCGTGGACACCGTGCGCACCGGCAACGAGATCCGCGAGTTCCTGACCTCGAGACGGGCGAGGATCACGCCCGAGCAGTCCGGCCTTTCCGCCCTACGGCGGCCGGCGCCGCGTGTCCGGGCTTCGCCGTGAAGAGGTCGCCCTCCTCGCTGGCATCAGCGTCGAGTACTACGTCCAGCTGGAGCGCGGCAGCGTGCGCGGCGTCTCGGAAGACGTGCTGGATCTCGGCGCGTGTATCGCTTCACGGCCCGGCCGACGAACTCCTCCGAGCTGCCGAACTCATAGACGGTGGCGGTGTCCCAGAAGTCCATACCGAGCTCCACGGCCTGCCGGAAGAAAGGCTGGGAGGCCTCCTCGTCCAGGGACCACGTGTTGAACCCCCTGGAGGGGTCGCCGTAGCTCATGCAGCCGAGCGCGATCCTGCTGACCTTCAAGCCCGATCTTCCCAGGCGGACGTACTGCATCAGGCATCCTCCTGGTGGACCTGATGTCGCGCCGTCTCGCTCGGCAACGCCGACCAGCTGGCCAGCTCGTTCAGTGCCTGCTGCGATGGCGAGTCGGGTTGCGCGGTGTAGACAAGAAGGGTCTGGCCGATGTCTAAACGAGCAGCTCGGAATGGTCGGAGCTGAGACCCTCGCGCGCCCGCTCGTGGAGCTTGCCCTGCTCCGGCCGGTGCGAGCCCGAGGCTCCCCCTTTGGCATGCGGCTCACACTCCGACTGTACGACTACCAACTCCAGTTGATTGGACGCAGGGAATGGAGGAGGGGCTTCGTCGTCGGCGCTTTCCGCCCCTCGATCAGCCCTTTTTCTTCCCCTTGGCCTTGGACTGCTTGTTCGCCTGGGCGTTGGAGATCTTGGCTGCCCTTTCCTTGGACATCCCCTTGTCGCGCAGAGCCTCGTATGTATCGGGCTTCTTGATGCTGGGTCCCTCTTTGCCTTTCGGCATCTGCGATCACCTCCCGGGAAACCACGCTTCCCGCCGTTGCCGGTAACAAAACAGCAACGCTCTGCAGGGGGTCCGCCAGGAGGCGAAGCGCCGTCACCCTCGACCGCGCCCCGACGGAGCGCGGGCCGTGACTGCCTCCAGGTTTGCTGTCATTCCTCCCACGTACCCCTTGTCCCCGCAACCCGGGGCTCGAGCCGATCCCTCCGCTCGCCTGCACAGCCACGTGCGAGGCGTGCCTGACCCTATCGCCGCGTCGCGGTATCCGTCGAACAAGACATTTCCCCTACCCAGTGATGCGAGGCTGACCGTCTTTGGTGCCCGATCGCACAGCGGAACCGCCGAAGCGGTTTGGAAGCTGAGCGGAAGTGGGAAAACGTGCTGGGCGAACAGGGGGGATGCATGTCCGTAGTAGCTCCACGCGAACCATCGCGGTCGGTTCGACCGCGCGTCGACACGACGAGGGCCGGCAGCGGCCCGGTGTGGCGGCAGTACCTGAGGGCCCTCGGCCCTGGCCTCGTCACCGGCGCATCCGACGACGATCCCTCCGGGATCGCCACCTACGCCCAGGTCGGGGCGAGATTCGGGTTCGGGCTCCTGTGGGCGGCGCTCATCACGCTGCCTCTCATGGCGGCAGTGCAGGAGATCTGCGACCGCACGGCGCTGGCCACGGCGAAGAGTCTCGGGGAGCTGGCCGCCGAGCGCTTCGCCAGGCGAGGCCGCATCGTGATCGCCGTGCTGCTAGTGGCCCTCATCGGCGCCAATGCCCTCAACATCGCCGCCGACCTCGCCGCCATCGGAGACGGGATGCACCTGCTGCGCGCGGGCCCACCCTGGCTCTGGGCGCTCCTGGCGGGAAGCGCCATCACGGCCATGGTGATGAGCGGGTCCTTCGAGACGATGGCCCGGGTCTTCAAGGTGATCTGCGTGGCGCTCCTCGCCTATCTCGGAGTGCTCTTCGTCGTGAAGGTCAAATGGGGCTCCGTGGCGGCGCATACGTTCGTGCCCCACATCACCTTCTCGGCCGACTACCTGATGCTGCTGGTCGCGGTGCTCGGGACCACCATCAGCCCCTACCTGTTCTTCTGGCAGTCGGCGCACCGCATCGAGGAGCTCCGGGACGAGCCCGAGGGCGGCGAGGATGCTATCGCCCTTGACATGCGGTCGACGCCGGGGGAGAAGAACAAGGTGCGCACGAGCCGGGCCGACGTCTTCGCCGGCATGACCTTCTCCAACGTGGTCATGTTTGCGATCATCGTCGCGACCGCGGCCACGCTGGGCCGCCACGGCAACCGCGACGTCGCCTCGGCAGCGGAGGCTGCCCGTGCCCTGCGCCCCGTGGCGGGCGGGTTGTCGACCCTGCTCTTCGCCGCCGGGTTCATCGCAGCCGGGTTCCTTGCCGTGCCCGTCCTGGCGGGCTCCGGGTCGGCAGGCCTGTCGGGCCTTCTCGGGAAGCGCTGGGGTTTCTCCCGCTCGCCTAGGGACGCTCCGGTTTTCTATGGACTGGTGGTCGCCGGCACCGCTGGAGGCACGGTCCTCACGCTGGCCGGCATCAGCGCCATGAAGCTGATCGTCGTGGCGGCCCTCATCAACGGCCTGGCCGCTGCGCCGTTTCTGGTCGTGGTCATGCTGATCTCGAAGGACCGCGAGCTCATGGGCGAGCACCGCAATGGCCGTCTCGCACGAACGCTCGGATGGCTCACCGTGGGGCTGATGGCGCTGGCGGCGATCGCGCTCCTCGCCGGCGGGGCCGGCCTGTGAGCAGGTCAGGGTCAGCTGCTCGCAAGAAGGGTGCTCGCGACCATGAAAGGCCGGAAGGCCACGAGCAACCAGCCGGCAGCGCCTCCACGTGCTTTGAGACGCCAAGCGTGCTCGTGGTCCAGGAGCGCAAGCTGACGCGGGTTCCCCTCATCCAGTCTGGGGAGGGCTCGCCTGCCCTGGCGCTCGACGATGACGTCATCTCTTTCCTGACGACCGGATGGTACGAGGTGCTGCTCGAGGTGCACTGGGACGAGGAGGAGACGAAAGGTACCCGCTTCGCCCACACGAAGATTCCCGGCCAACAACCTCTCCACAGCGAGGCCATCGCCGCCGCTGTACTTGCTCAGATCAGCCGGGGCCGGCAACTTCTACGGGGCAATGGGGTCTTCGGACCCTCCGGCCCGTCGAGCATCGCCCTGGAGGTGTGGCACGACACCGACTACCCCATCGCCGTGGGCCATGCCAGCCTCACGGTGCGGGAACTTCGAGTCCCCTGGCCCCGGATCGCCAGATGACGATGCGCCATGCATGTAACCGAGTGTGATGCCAGGCGGGCGATCGAGGTGACCCGGCTCAGGGCAGGGCTGGCCGGGATGCTGCGACGGGCTGCGGACCGGCTGTCGGCCGGCGACCCCGTCCGCCAGAGAGACGGCGCAGTCATCACGCCGTATCCCAGCGGACCGTACCTTGTGCGGGGTGCGTACCGCATCACCGACATCGACGGCAACGAGATCGACCTACCGCGCCGGACCGTCGCCTTGTGCCGGTGCGGGCTCACGGGCAGTGGGTTGTGGTGCGACGGCAGCCACAAGGCCGGCAGGAGGACCGCAGGTCACGTTGCCATGCCCGGCCCCGACGGTAGTCCGGCGCTGGAGGAAGCGACGGCTGTGGGCAGCCGTGGTGATGATGGCGCCCCGGTACCCGCAGCCGCCGGCGAGCAATCGGCTGCCCAGAGCGATCCACGAGCAGGTCGCCCGCTCCAGTAGCCACAGCGGTGCCATCAGCGATGCTCGAGCAGGGAACGCACGGGCCACCCCGTCGCGGCGACGTCCCACTTCCGCCAGCGCGATCAATGCTCCGGAAGCTGCGGCCGGTGCCTTCCATCCCCAGCGTCGAACGGCTCCGCAGAGTACCGGGACCAGGCTGAGGAACAACACCAGCCGGCCTGGCTGTGCGAAGTCGTCGTAGGCTTGGCGTACCCGCTGTGACCAAAACCGTCGCACAGATGGTGGCCGTCGGGCCACGAGAAGGTCGCGTAGGTTGTCGACCCGCCCGCCCGTAGCCTCGACCGTGCGGATCAGCTCAAGGTTTTCGAAGAGCACGTTGCCGTCGTAGCCGCCCATCGCCATGAAGCGCGACCGCCGCAGCCCGAGTGTCCCCGGGTAGTCGTCGGCGACCGCCCGGTTGAGCAACGTCCTCGCCGTGTCCCACACCGCGTGCCATGGCAGCGGCTCGAAGTAGTTTTGCGGCCGCACCAGATCGGCGTGCTCGAGCAGGCGGCAAAGCCGTTGCAGGGCCGCCAGGTCGTAGCGCACGTCGTCGTCGGCAATGACCACGAACTCGTGGCTCGCCGCGTGCACCCCCGTCGTGACGCCCGCCACCTTGCCGTTCAGGAACGCCAGCGTTGGGTCGACGCGCAGGTGAAGCACACCCGTGCCGAACGCGGCATCGACACGGTGCCACAGCCAGGACTCCGAGCCGTCGACGACGATCATCTCGACGTGGTCTGCCAGGCTCCGCACGTAGGCGGCGAGCTCGCCGAGGCCTGCGTCGTCGTCGCTGCGCAGCGGCAGGACGTAGCTCAGAGGCAGACGCACTGACCCCGGCCGTCAAGGGGCATCCGCAGCGACGACGCACCGCGCGCCCACGATCCGAGGAGGTCGCTCGCCATGGCCGCGTCGAGCGCGAGACAGGCGGCGGCGCCGAAGACGATGTCGGGCGCGAGGCCCGGTTCGTCGCATGCCAACCCGCCCGCCAGGTCGTGTGACGCGATGAGCTCGTGGACGGAGTCCGCCTGCACGTGCTCGTCGTAGAACGCCCTGGCAGCCGCACCGAATCCCAGCCGGCCCAGCCCGGCGCTGTAGCGGCCGTTCGGCACCGACGACGTCATCTCGAACGCGGCCAGGTGGCCGACGGCAGCGCCTCGCCACCGACGGTGGAGCCCGAACAGCGACATTAGGTTGACGGTGGCAAGCGTCGTGCCCCCGATCGCGCCGAGGTATGCGCCGTACGAGGCATCGAGGCCCAGCGCCTGCATCGTCCGGGCGAACAGTGCCGAATGCATGCGGTCTGCCCGGCCGCCCCCGTACTCGTCCGCCTGTATCTCCACCAGGGCGGCCTTTGCCCTGCCCGTCAGTCTCGGAGTAGCCCACGTATGCGGGTCCGCCTCTTTGAGATGGTAGGCGGAGCGGTGGACGACGAACTCACGGAACTGTTCGAGCGTCGCCCGCCGCGCCAGGTACCGGGAGAGCGACGGGCCCTGGTCGGGCGCGACGAGCTGCGCCAATGCCTCCGGAATCTGGTGCGGGGCAACGGGAGGCGGGACGGCCACAGCGCCGATCAGCCCCGCCTCGAAGCGCTCCTCCAGCGTGCGCCGGAAGCCGAGCAGCGAGGGCTCCCACTCCCACCCGGGCTCCACGCCTCGAAATCCCCGGTAGTGCAACTCGTAGCAGGCGTAAAGCGCAAGGTGGAAGTCGTCGTCCCACAGGGCATCGCCGGCGGAGTCGGGCATCGCCGACAGCGGGGCGAGGGGACCAACAAGCTGCCGGAACAGCTCCTCGGTGAGCGGCCCCCTGGCGGCCGGCAGCGCCGCACCCGGGTCGCAAAGGGTTCCCGAGCCGTGCTGGAGCCTGCATCCTGCCCCTGCCGCATCCGCCACGTTCGCCCGCCCTCCCGGGTGCCTGTTATGCCCACCAGCGGCGCCGGAAAAACGCAGCCCTTGGCGCAGAGCGAGGGGCCTCTCGCCAAGCGTCCCCCCATCATTCCCGGGCATGCAGGTCCAACCCGCGGATTCCTGGACGCCTTCGAGATCCCGCCGGAGCGGATCCCGGTCAACCTGGATGCCCAGGCAGCGTTGTATCGCAGCCTGCTGGCCGACCGAAAGGTGCTGGTGGTGCTGGACAACGCCCGCGACAGCGAACCAGGTCCGTCCCCTGCTGCCGGGCAGCTCCACCTGTCGGGTCGTCATCACCAGCCGCAACCAGTTGGCCAGCCTGGTCACGCAGGAGGGCGCCCGCCCGATCACCCTGGATGTGCTGAGCGTTGAGGAGGCCGCTGCGCTGTTGGCTGGCGCCTCGGGCAGGACCGGGTCGCCGCCGAGCCGGACTCCTGACCCAGTGGCGTGCCCCCGGTGCGGAGAGCGCCGAGATACAGGAGCGTCAACCGTCGCTGACAAGGTGCAAGGTGTCCGTCCGGCCACACTGCCATGTTCCCGGTCTCGAAGTGACATACGAGTTGTTCTCCGATCCGGGATCCGGTTCCGCCGGAGGATCCACGTATCACGGGGTTGCTTCGGGCAGGGTCGCGCTAGAAGTCAACAAGGACCGCCGGCGGCTGTATCTGTTTGCCCACCTCAACGGAGGAGAAGCGCCAGTCGGACACCTTTCGGTGTGGCTTCACACGAACAACACCGCCTTCATCAAGAAGATGGACGTCGATGCTGAGTTTCAACGGCGGGGCATAGCGAGCGCCTTGTATGAGACCTTCCGGGCCGAGTACCCGGGGATCCCCGTGGAGCATGGCCAGCGGACCCCGGAGGGTGAGAAATGGTGGGCTGGCTACTGCGCTGCCCGCGGCCTCGACCCGTCGGATCCTCAGAGCTGACTCCATCATCCGCGTCCGAAGGCTTGCTCAGCCGTCGGGGTCTGGAGCAGGGGTTTTACCTTCCAGCACGCCCGCTCGGGCCTCTGAGGCGATTCTGGGCCCTCGAAACTCAGCGCATAATTCCGGGCACAGCGCTTATTGACGACCTGCGGAAACGCATAAATGCACAGCACTTAGGCTTATCTACTTGCAAAGCAGGCGCTCTACCTACTGAGCTACGGCCCCGTGCTTTGATGAGTATAGTCCTGTACCGCAAAACCCGCAAGAATGCAGCCGTCACACGCATTCTGAGCCTCGGAATCGCACAGCGCTAACTCAGCGCCTGCTTGCCAGGGGCCAACCCCCGACCAACCACGTGGCGGCCTTGGGGACAAGCGGTCTGCGAGCAATGCGGTATACCCCTCGTCAGCTATTCGGCGGGAGGCTCGTCGACGTGATCGAGAAGGGCAGCGAGCTCGGATCTTTCGCTCCTCGAGTCAGGCCTCGGCCTGGCCGCCAAGAACTTCGGATTTCAAGCAGGCCTTACCAAAGAGGATACGCTGATGTCATGGAGACTCGAGAGTTCCCGCCCGCCCGCATCGAAGACATCGCCCATCGCCACGGCGCAGTGGAGGTCCGGGTCTTCGGTTCGTGGCTACGGAGAGCCACGGGACCACCCAGAGATCTTGATCTTCTCGTGCGCTTTGAGCCGGGGCGCGATCTCCTCGACCTCGTCGCTCTCAAGCAGGAGGTCGAGGAAGCGGTTGGGATCCCCGTGGACGTGGTGACGGAGGAGGGACTCTCTCCTTACCTGCGGGACACGATCCTTGCGGAGGCCCGCCCCCTTGGGGCGTAGCAGCAACTGTGGCGGACGACCGTCCCTACCTGCTGCATATTCGCGACGCGATTGACCGGATTCGCAGCTACACCCACCAGAGCAAGGAGGCCTTCTTCACCTCGTCGCTGCTGCAGGATGCGGTGATCCGCAACCTCGAGGTCATCGGTGAGGCGGCCAAGCGGATCTCTCCTTCGAGCAAGGCGCAGGCGGCGGAGATCCCGTGGCCCCTGGTGGCGGGCATGCGCGACGTTCTCATCCACGGCTACTTCGGCGTTGACTTGGAGATCGTGTGGTCGGTGGTGGACCAGCGCCTTCCCGAGCTCGCCGACGTCGTGGATCGCCTGCTGGCTACGTAGCCCTCCCTGGGCGTGCGGTTCAAGCCATGGCATAGCCACTGTCATTTCTTAAGAAAATCTCTCACCCTCACGGTGAGGCTCTTGCCCCCCAAGGGGCTGACGGAACTGAAAAGGCCCGTTGGCGCAAAGAGTGCCCGACACACTGAGGAGCGGGGAATCGTCTCCCTGAGCTCCCGGAAACTATGGAGCGCCATGCCTCCGACATTCGGGAGTTGGGGTCATGCATGCAGAGATGGTCTCGTCTTTGACCCGGGTTTCAGGTTGGGGGTTCAAGGTCTTGGGCCTCCTGGACGCCCCCGGAGGGCAGAGCACCGCATGCAAGATCCCAACCCCACGGACGCTCGGCGGCTGGGACGGACCTGTGAGGACGGGTCAATCAGTGGGCTATTGGGGCTCGTCGTGGTACTCGGCGTCCGCGACGTGCTTGCCCCACTCAGTGTCTCCTTCGGTCAACGAGAGATGGGTCATGAAATGGTCGGGTGCGGCGCCGTGCCAGTGCCACTCGTCGCCCGGCGTGGAGGCCACATCGCCGGGGCGGATCGTGAGGACGGGCCCGCCGCGGGACTGCACGCGCCCTTCACCTTCGGTCACGTAGAGCGTCTGGCCGACCGTATGCGAATGCCAGGCGGTGCGGGCCCCCGGCGTGAAGTGCACGGATCCGATGGTCACCGGTGAGTGCCCCCGGCCCTGGCCGATGCCGTCGATCCACACGTCGCCGGTGAACCACTCGGTCGGACCCTTGGCGGTCGGATTCTTTGGGTGGACTTCCATCGCATCTCCTTCCTGTTGGGTTACGTCGCTCAGGGGCATAACAGCGCCTTGATGGCGCGGCGCTCGTCCATCGCCCGGTACCCCTCCGCGACCCGGTCGAGCGGCAGCGTCAGGTCGAACACCTTCCCCGGGTCGATGTCGCCGTTGCATACCTGGTCGATGAGCCCCGGCAGGAACCGGCGCACCGGCGCCGGGCCACCACGAAGGCCGACGTGCGAGTAGAACAGCTCCTCACCTGCGATGTTCACGCCGTGCGGGACGCCGACGTAGCCGACGAAACCGCCCGGCCGGGTCGACCGCAGCGCCTGGGTCATCGCCTCGCTGGTGCCGACGCATTCGAGCGTGGCGTCGGCCCCGACGCCGTGGGTCATGTCTTTCGTGCGGGCCACGGCTTCCTCGCCTCGCTCGGTGACGATGTCGGTGGCGCCGAACGTGCGGGCGAGCTGTTGGCGCGGCTCGTGGCGGCTCATGGCGATGATCCGCTCGGCGCCCATCTTGGCGGCGGAGAGCACACCGAGCAGGCCGACCGCGCCGTCGCCGACGACGGCAACGGTCATGCCCGGCTGTACGTTCGCGCAGACGGCGGCGAACCACCCGGTGCCCATCACATCCGACAGGGAGAGCAGGCTCGGGAGCAACTCGGCCGACGGTCGGTCCAGGGTGGTCACCAGCGTGCCGTCGGCGAGCGGGACGCGCAGCAGCTCTGCCTGTGCCCCGCGGACGGACTCGCGGTGCTGGCACGATGACTGGAACCCGGCGCGGCAGTGCGGGCAGGTGTTGTCGGAGGCGAAGAAGGAACCTATGACGAACTGTCCCGGCTTGATGTTCCTGACCTCGCCCCCAACCTCCTCGACGATGCCGCAGTACTCGTGCCCCATCGGGGTCGGCTCGGCCACCGGGTTGATGCCGCGGTAGTCCCACAGATCGGATCCGCACACGCAGGTGGCGGACGGCCGGATGATGGCGTCGGTCGGCTCGACGATCTTCGGGTCGTCGCGCTCTTCGGAGCGCACGTCCCTGGGGGCGTAGAGAACTGTTCCTCGCATGGTGTCGTCCCTTCAATCCTGGTTGCCGTGGAAGGCCTGCTTGGCGACGGCCATGGCGGACATGGCCTTGGGCCACCCGGCGTAGAAGGCCAGGTGGGTGATGGCTTCGATCAGCTCCTCCTCGGTCGCGCCGTTGCGTTTCGCGAGGCCGAGGTGGTAGACGAGCTGTTCGGTGTTCCCGCTCGTGGTCAGGCTCGCGACGGTGACGAGGCTGCGTTCCTTCGGCGACAGCTCCGCTCGCTTCCAGACCTGACCGAACAGGACGTCATCCGTGAAGCGCACGAGCGCAGGTGCAAAGTCCCCGAACATCCGCTCGGCACCAGAAGGTTCGTTGTTGTCTGCCACTGCTGTTCTCCTCTCGTGTGTCATCGGGGGACGAGCCGCAACGTCGCGGCCCTCGCGTTCGGGCTCACCATCGCGTCGACATACCCGCCCCCGGACCGGCCGTACTTGGTCCGGTAGGCCTCGTCGATGGCTCGATCATCGGCGTCGTCCGGCTCCTCGAAGATGACGTCGCGTTGGAGCGCGCCGATGCGGATCCGTCCCTCGTGACGCTGAAGCGCGTGGTGGAACCAGCTGCCGCGGCGCCCGCGGTAGGAGCGCACGTACAGGTCGTCACCGACTCGGACGATCCAGATCGGCGTGGAAGGGCGCAACGATCCGTCCGGTCGCAACGGTGCGACGTCGACTTCGGCGGTCGCGCCGATCGTGTCGAGGTCGTCGGCGGTCCAGTTCCTCATCGCGCTGACTCCGCGTCAACCACCGCCGGTTCAGTGACCGCTGCAAGTTGACGTCTGGGCGAGCGGAATAGCAGGCTCGTGGCGGCCGTCGCAAGCGCGACGCCGGCGGCGATCAGCAGGCTGGTCCGCAGTCCTCCCATGAAGTTTCCTTGCTGGGCGAGCAGTGCGCCGAAAACGGCGACGGCCAGGGCGCCGCCGATCTGCCGGCTCGTATTGAATACCCCGCTTGCTGTGCCTGCTTGGCGATTGGGGACGCTGTTGAGCAGGATCGCCGTGACCGGTGGCATGACGAGGGGACCCGCCACCCCGACGAGGACCATCACCCCCGCCAGTGCCCAGATGGGTGTCGAGGACGGAACCAGGGCGAGGATGACGAGACCAGCCGTCATCAGGACGAGGCCGCCGGTGACGAGCGCCCGAGCGCCCACCTTCTCGGCGATGCGGGCGCTGAACGGGGTGAGGATGGCACCGATCAGCATCATCGGCAGGAACGCCATTCCGGTGCCGAGGGGCGTGAGCCCCCGCACCTGCTGGAGGCACAGGCTCATGATGAACGGCAGCCCGTAATAGCCGACGACAAACGCGTAGCCGACCGCGATCGACACGGCCACGTTCCGGGAGCGGAAGAGCTCGAGCGGCATCATCGGGTGGGCGCCGCGCGCCTGGGAGGCCAGGAAGGCGCCCAGCGCCACGGCCGCCACCGCCAAGGCGGTGATCACCCTCGGTGCGGCGAAGCCGTGGGCGCCCGACTCGATCGCGCCGTAGGTGAGCGCTCCCATTGCCAGCACCGCGGTTACTTGCCCGAACCGGTCGAATGGCACGCTGCGGTGGGGCGACTGTTGGATGCGAGCGACCAGGATCATCGCCGCCG
>WNGC01002356.1_pt1 | contig 11553 bp, 12 predicted proteins | sample 5400051 | NCBI WGS metagenome assembly WNGC01 (sample SAMN13153368, study PRJNA577476) | soil metagenome | isolation source: 20 cm soil or saprolite under grassland replicate 2 | place: USA:California | collected 2016-06-15 | reverse complement strand
ACCAACGGCACCTCGACCTCGAACAAGGTCATTTTCCAGACGCTGCTCGCCCCCGGGGAAAAGCTGCTCCTCGACCGCAACTGCCACAAGTCGGTGCACCACGGCGTGGTGCTCTCGGGCGGCCATCCGATCTATCTCGATTCCTCGATCAACGCCAAGTACAGCTTGTACGGTCCGGTGCCGAAGAAGACCATCCTTTCGGCGATCCGCAGGCACCCGGACGCCCAGGCGATCATCCTCACCTCCTGCACCTACGACGGGCTGCGCTACGACCTCGCGCCTATCGTCGAAGCGGCGCACGCGAAAGGCATCAAGGTGATCGTGGACGAAGCCTGGTACGGGTTCGCGCGCTTCCATCCGGCGTTCCGGCCCACTGCGCTCGAGGCTGGGGCGGATTACGCCACGCAGAGCACGCACAAGGTGCTCTCGGCGTTCTCCCAGGCCTCGATGATCCACGTGAACGATCCCGGATTCAACGAGCACCTGTTCCGGGAGAATTTCAACATGCACACGTCCACCAGTCCCCAGTACAGCATGATCGCGAGCCTGGACGTGGCGCGGAAGCAGGCGGTGATGGAAGGCTACAAGCTCCTCTCGCGCACGCTTGCGCTCTCGCAGGAATTGCGCGCCCAGATCAACTCGACCGGCGTGTTTCGGGTGCTCGAGCTCGACCAACTCCTTCCCGAGGAGGTCAGACGCGACAACATCCTCCTCGACCCGACCAAGGTGACCGTCGACATCTCGAGCTGCGGCTACACGGTGGAAGATCTGCAGCGGGAGCTGTTCGACCGCTACAACATCCAGGTCGAGAAATCCACGTTCAATACGCTGACACTGCTGCTCACGATCGGCACCACGCGCAGCAAGGTCTCGCGCCTCTACGATGCGCTCATGCGCATCGCGCGCGAGGGCCGGGCTCCGCGCCGCCTGTACCGCTTCCCCGAGATCCCGGGATTCACGCGCCTTCGCTACCTGCCGCGCGACGCCTTCTACTGCGGCGGAGAGCTGGTGCCCCTGGTCGACGAGAAAGACAACATCAGGCGGGACCTGCTCGACCGGGCCTGCGCCGACCAGATCGTCCCCTATCCGCCGGGGATCCCCGTGCTCGTCCCCGGGCAGGTCATCACGCGGGAAATCGTCCACTACCTGGTCGGCTTGCTGCGCTCCCAGAAGCGCGTCGAGCTTCACGGGATCGTCTACGACGGGTATCTGCCCTGCTTGCGGGTCCTGAAGCCGGCGGAGGAACGCGGCCTGCGCCGCATCGGCTAGAGCCACACAGCGGCCGTTATCAGCCTTGCCACACGAAAAATGCTGTGTTATACAGGCGTGTCCGAGAAAATTATGCTGCCGTCATTAAACACCACGAAATTCGGGTTTCGCATCCGTACCCCGCAGGGCCTGGTGGTCGAGCACGTCATGATTCACGGCCGCGACGAAGCCGATGCCGAGAGAAAGCTCCGGCAGATGTACCTGAACTGCGAGGTCCTGGAACGCAGCGTCATGCGACCCGCGGCGATGCAACCGCGCATGGCGCCGGCCGCCCCGGACGGAACGAGCTTCGAAGAGATCGTTTCCCTGATCAGCAAGTAGCAGTAGCACCGGGCGCCGACGAGGCGTCGAGAAATCCCGAAGACAGCAACTCCTCCAGCAGGCCCGAGTAGTCCTGCGCCCCGCGGCTGTCGGGCGCATGGCTGAAAATGTCCTTCCCGAGCACGGGACTCTCCGCGAGGCTCACCGCCTCTGTGATGCGCGTCTGGCACAATTCCGCCCCGAATCGGGAGGCGAGCTGCCGCGCGATGTCGTGCGACATGCGCCGGCGCGAGTCGAACCGCGTCAAAAGGTAGCGGCGCTCGACGCGGCGCTTCAGCACGTGCTCGAGCGCCCTCAGAGTATTTTCGAGCGCGAGCGCCGCCCTCAGGGCCAAGTAGTCGGTCGAGATTGGGATCAAGACCCGCTCGGAGGCGAAAATCCCCGAGAGAGACAGCACCCCCAGCACCGGGCAGCAATCGATCAGCACCGGGCACTTCCCCTCCCAGCCCGCATCCAGCCCCTGCTTGAGCTTGTTCAGAATGTCCGGCCCTTTGCCGAACATCGAATCCACCTTGACCAGCTCCAGATGCGCGGGAATGAGCTCGCCGCCGAAGCGAACCGGCCGCGCGACTTCCTTGAGCGGCCTGCCTACGTTGTAGTACGCGAACAGGCTTTCGCCGCTTGCGGCTCCCGGGTTGAGGATCGAGCTCAAGTGCGACTGCGCGTCGAGGTCGACGAGCAGCGGGGTCCCTCCCCGCCGCGCGAGCGCCGCGCCCAAGTTGAGCACGGTCGTCGTCTTGCCGACCCCGCCCTTCTGGTTGAATACTGTCAGGCGCGTTCCCATGCCGGATTCGTTGTGCTAAGCTACTCGCCCTTCAGAGCAATTCGATTATCGCACAGGGCGACGAGATGACCTCACTCCGGCTAGCGCGTCACGCAGGCGCCGCGGATTCGCCCATTCGGCCCGACACCCGACGACGCCGAGCGCGGCGATAAGCGCAATCGACGCGCCCTTGCGGCGCGTTCCAAAAGAGATTTTGGCGCAAGCGTTTGGCTGCGCCGTAAACATTGACGGGTGATTCCATGTCTCATTCGATGAACACATACAGCCGGATTCCGGTCGCCTTTACACGCGGCGAGCGCGTGTGGGTCTGGGACGAATCCGGAAAGAAGTACCTCGATGCGCTCGCGGGGATCGCGGTCAACACGCTCGGCCACGGCCATCCGAAACTGACGCGGGCGATCGCAGAACAAAGCTCGCGTCTGATCCACACCTCCAACCTCTACCGTATCGCCGAACAGGAAAGCCTCGCGGACAAGCTCGCGGCGATCAGCGGCACCGACGGCGTGTTTTTCTGCAATTCGGGTTGCGAAGCCAACGAAGCGGCGATCAAGCTCGCGCGCCTGTACGGCCACGGCAAGGGAGTGGAGAGTCCCGCCATCGTCGTCATGGACAAGGCCTTCCACGGAAGAACGCTCGCGACGCTCTCGGCCACCGGCAACCGCAAAGTGCAGCAAGGATTCGAGCCCCTGGTGCCGGGCTTCGTGCGCGTCCCGTTCAACGATATCGAATCGGTGCGCCAGGCGGCCTCGCACGACAAGAGCATCGTTGCGGTGCTGGTCGAGCCGATCCAGGGGGAGGGCGGAATCAACATTTCCACGATGCAGTACCTGCGCGATCTGCGTGAGCTGTGCGACCGCCAGGGCTGGTTGCTGATGGCGGACGAAGTCCAGTGCGGCCTGGGCCGCACTGGGAAGTGGTTCGTCTATCAGCACGCCGGGATTCAGCCCGACGTCGCGCTGCTCGCCAAGGGCCTTGCCTCGGGCGTGCCGATCGGGGCCTGCCTCGCACGCGGAGCCGCGGCCAAGGTGTTCAAACCGGGAACTCACGGTTCCACGTTCGGCGGCAATCCGCTCGCCTGTGCGGCGGCCCTCGCGACGCTTGCCGCGATCGAGGAGGAAGGTCTCATGAAGAACGCCGAGCGCATCGGCGGGATCCTGCTCGCCGGGCTGCGCGAGGCGCTCGCGGGACGTGCGGGCGTAGCCGAGGTACGCGGTCACGGCCTGATGATCGGCGTCGAGCTCGACCGGCCCTGCGGAGATCTGGTCGGGCAGGCCCTGGAGGCGGGCCTGCTCATCAACGTCACCATGGACAAGGTGATCCGCCTGCTGCCGCCGCTCGTGATGAACGAAGGCGAAGCCCGCCAGGTGCTTTCCATCCTCGTTCCGCTGGTGCGCTCGTTCCTCTCGCAGCCCGCCCCGGCGATGCCCGCACGCGCATGAAAAAAGCGCAGGCCCGGCTGCGGCACTACCTCCAGTTCAAGGACTTCTCGCGCGGGGAGTACGAGCACCTGTTCGCGCGCACCCGCTGGATCAAGGACAAGTTCAAGCGCTACGAGCGCTACTGGCCGCTCGAAGACCGCACCCTCGCCATGATCTTCGAGAAGCCCTCGACCCGCACGCGGCTTTCGTTCGAGGCGGGCATGCACCAGCTCGGCGGCGCGGCGATCTATCTGTACACGCGGGACTCGCAACTGGGGCGGGGAGAGCCGGTCGAGGACGCCGGGCAGGTGATCTCGCGAATGTGCGATCTGGTGATGATCCGCACCTTCCAGCAGGAGATACTGTCGCGCTTTGCGGCGAGCTCGCGCGTCCCGGTGATCAACGGCCTCACCAACGAGTACCACCCCTGCCAGGTGCTCGCCGACATCTACACCTACGTCGAGCGCCGCGGGTCGATCCGGGGCAAGACGGTGGCGTGGATCGGAGATTCGAACAACGTGTGCAACACCTGGCTTCAGGCGGCGACGATCTTCGATTTCAACGTGCATGTCTCGACGCCGCCCGGCTACGAGGTGGAAGCCGAGCGGGCCGGGATCTACGACGATGCGCACTACGAGAGCTTCGCCGACCCGATGGACGCCGCGCGCGGCGCCGACCTCGTCACGACCGACGTGTGGACCAGCATGGGCTTCGAGTCGGAGAAGGAAGAGCGCGGGCGCGACTTCGAGAACTGGCAGGTGGACGCGGACATGATGCGCGTGGCGAAGAAGGACGCTCTGTTCATGCACTGCCTGCCTGCGCACCGCGGCGAGGAAGTCGCCGGCGAAGTGATCGACGGTCCGCAGAGCGTGGTCTGGGAGGAGGCAGAGAACAGATTGCACACGCAGAAGGCGCTGATGGAATTTCTGTTGCTCGGCAAGGTCAAGAAAGGCGAAAACAAAAAGGTGAAAAGGTGAAGGGCAAGTTCAAGAAGGTCGTCCTAGCCTACTCGGGCGGGCTCGACACCTCGGTCGCCCTCAAATGGCTGCAGGACACCTACGGCTGCGAGGTCGTCAGCTTCACTGCAGACATCGGCCAGGGCGAGGAGCTCGAGCCTGCGCGGAAAAAGGCGAAGAAGCTCGGCGTGAAGGAGATCTTCGTGGACGACCTGCGCGAGGAGTTCGCGCGCGACTTCGTGTTCCCCATGTTCCGGGCGAACGCGATCTACGAGGGTGAATACCTTCTGGGAACCTCGATCGCCCGCCCGCTGATCGCCAAGCGCCAGATCGAGATCGCCCGCAAGACCGGAGCGGACGCCGTTGCGCACGGCGCGACCGGCAAGGGCAACGACCAGGTGCGCTTTGAGCTCGGCTACTACGCGCTAGCGCCGAATATCCGCGTGATCGCTCCGTGGCGCGAGTGGAGCCTGACCTCGCGCGAAAAGCTGCTCGAATACGCCGAGAAGCACGGCATCCCGATCGAAGGCAGGAAAAAAAGCGGGTCCCCCTACTCGATGGATGCGAATCTGCTGCATATTTCGTACGAGGGCCGTATCCTCGAGGACCCCTCGCGCGAGCCCGAGGAGGACATGTGGCGCTGGACCGTGTCGCCCGAAAGGGCTCCCCAGCGCGGCGAGGTCGCCGAGCTGCAATACGAGAGGGGCGACATCGTCGCGGTGAACGGCCGGAAGCTCAGCCCCGCAAGAGTGCTAGCGGAACTCAATCGCCTGGGCGGAAAGCACGGCGTCGGACGGCTGGACCTGGTGGAGAACCGCTACGTCGGCATGAAGTCACGCGGCTGCTACGAGACGCCGGGCGGCACGATCATGCTGAAGGCGCACCGCGCGATCGAGTCGATCTGCCTGGACCGCGAGGTTGCCCACCTCAAGGACGACCTCATGCCCCGCTACGCCTCGCTCATTTACAACGGCTACTGGTGGAGCCCGGAGCGGGCGCTCCTTCAGACCCTGATCGACGCCTCGCAGCGCGGCGTGAGCGGTCGCGTGCGACTGAAGCTCTACAAGGGAAGCGTCGCCGTCGTCGGCCGGGACTCGAAGGCCGACTCGCTCTTCGACCCGGGGATCGCGACCTTCGAGGACGACCGCGGCGCCTACGACCAGGCCGACGCCTCCGGATTCATCCGCCTGAACGCGCTGCGGATGCGCATCGCCGCGAGCCGGCGGCAAAGGCGGAAAAGAGGCTGAGCTCTATTCGAATTTGTTGGTGAGCGTGCCGATGCCCTCGATCACGATGCTCACCGTGCTGCCGGGCGTCATCGCCCCTACGCCCACCGAGCTGCCGCAGGCGATCACGTCGCCCGCCTCGAGCGTCATGTCCTGGGAGATCAGGCTCACCAGCTTCTCCGGGGGAAAGACGATGTCCGAAAGCGGATAGTTCTGCCGCTCGTGGCCGTTGAGGACGGTCTTCACCGTGAGCTTGCCCGGCTCGATCTCGGTTTCGATGCAGGGGCCGAAGACGCCGAAGGTGTCGAAGCTCTTCGCGCGCGTCCATTGCGCGAAGACGGGGTCTTTCGCGATGATCTCGATCGCGGTAACGTCGTTGACACAGGTGTAGCCGAAAATATGCTTGACCGCCTCGCTCTCCGGCACGCCGCTCGTGCGCTTGCCGATGACGATGCCGAGCTCGCCCTCGTACACCACCTTTCCGCTGTAGGATTTCGGCCCGCGGATCGCCTCGCCGTGCGCGAGGAGCGAATTGTTGCCTTTGAGAAAATACAGGGGCTCGGGCGGCACCGCGTGGTCGAGCTTCGCGAGGAGCTCGTGATAGTTGTCGATGAGCGCGACGATCTTGCCCGGCACGCTCGGCGTGAGGAGCTTCGCGCCGGCGAGGGGGATCGCCTGGGAGGTCGCCTCCGGACCCGCGAACATGCTGCCCGAGTGCACGCGGACGTTGTCGCCTTCGAGCTTTCCGAAGTATTCCCGTCCCTGATAGGCGACGCGCACCCACTTTGCCATAAGACCTCCTTCCAACGGGGCGTGTGCCCGCCCTACAAGGCGCTCCGCGCCCCGCCCGAAAACGCGCGATCATACCCGCTCATCCCTCGCCCCGCACGGAGAACGATTGCGAATCCGAATTTATTCCGACCTCCACCTGGAGTTCGCGCCTTTCGAGCCCCCGGCAAACGACGCAGACACGATCGTGCTGGCGGGGGATATAGCCAACGGCGCGGCCGGAATCGCCTGGGCGAGAGAAACCTTCGGCGGGCCGGTGCTCTATCTCGCCGGCAACCACGAGTATTACGAGGGCGAGTTCGAAACGGTGCAGAAAGCCATGGCAGCGGCGGCGCGCAAGCACTCGGTCGAGCTCCTCGACTGCAGCACAGCCGTCGTCGACGGCGTTCGTTTCCTCGGCTGCACCTTGTGGACTGATTACTCGCTCGCGCCTCAAGGCGAGCGTCCCGCTGTGATCGAGGCGGCGCGCAAGCTGAATCCGGACTACCAGTTGATCCAGCGCGGCTCGCGTGCGTTTTCGCCCGAGGATGCGATCGCTCTGTGCTCCCGGCACCGCGCCTGGCTCGCCGCTGCGCTCGCCGCGCCTTTCCCGGGGAAAACGGTGGTCGTCACCCACTTTGCACCGCACCCGCGCTCGATCGCCCCCGCCTTCGTGGGCCATCGCGCCAACCCCGGCTTCGTTCTGGATCTGGAGGACTCCATGGGAAGTGCGGCGCTGTGGATCCACGGACACACCCACACCTTCTTCGACTACCGCGTGCGCGGCACTCGGGTGATCTGCAACCCGCGCGGCTATCCGGGCGAACAAACCGGGTTCAGGCCTGATCTGACCGTGGAGACCTGAGCTCCCGGGGGCTTCAGCCGCGCAGCCGCGGGGAAACAACGGCGACGCCGTTGGGCGCTCCGATAGGCTATTGGTCGCGAGGATGCAGAGCAAGCGCGCTAAACTCGCGGCAGACTTGTTCACTGACGAGCTTCTTGAAAGCACGTTTGCGCAGCGCCCGCGAGCGGTGATTGCGCTTGATGGTCTTGATCGGCTTCTCCGGCAACGGGACAGCCAGATGGTACATGTTGCGACCCAGCCTCAATCCTCCCGACGCCACCCAGAACTCGTCGTACCCGTGAACCAGTCCTTCGGGTCTCGAATCGGCGCTCGCCGAAATCTGGACGTCTGCGCCGATTCCGACGATGTCACCGAGCTCCAGCGCCGTGGCGACTCCTTCCGTGGCAGCGAGCAGCAACGCTGCAGGCGAAATGTCCCGGCAGTCCTTCATCGTCTCCTTGATCAGCTGCAGCTCTCCCGCCGTGCCTTGCAAGCGGCCTATGTACATCGCATGGTCTGCATCCAGACCTGCAACGCCTCCCGGACCAATCGTAAAGGAGAGGGTATAGATATCAGTATGATCGCTCTGAAAGACCAGCGACAGATCGCCCTCGTTATGATTCGCAACCGGAAAGGCCATGCAGATGCGGACATGGCGGTTGCTGACCAGGTGTTTCCACAACTCGGGCCTTCCTTCAACGATCTTCCGAAAGAAACCTTGTTCGACGCGATCCTTGAGGAACGTATAGTGATTGATCAAGATCGACGCGCGCTCGCTTTCAGACAGCTCCGTTCCCAAGTACTTACTTAAGTATTTCAACGCTACCAGTGGGGAAGCCCGTGCGACGGGCTGCGTCTCGGAGGCTGTGAGTACCTTGATGACCTTGAAGCAAGTGAGCGGGTGGATGATTGCCCGTGCACCCTTGGATATTCTCGCGAGCGTCATGCGCAAACCGTCTCGTCCGAGCGTGCGAACGAGTGCCACATTGTTCAGGACGACGATCAATGCAGCGAGCAGCTGCGAATTCTTGACCAGCATTACCCGGGCTCAATCACGATGATGGAATAGGCCGTCGGAGCCAGCTAGCGCTGCGGGGTCAAAGCGACGCGCCTGTCGGCCGACGGGTTTACATCCGCCAAGCCTAGCACCGTGAAGAAGTGGACCGCAGCATTGAAAATTCGTGCGATCGTATACTTTCTCATCCTGCCTCCTCGTCTTTCCCAAGGGGCGTTGTTCCCCACGCCGCCGAGCGCAATGACAACGGCATAACGGTAACGCAGATTCGTATTTCTTCTGATTTCCACGAACCCGTACTTTCGGACTACCTCGAACTTGTACGAAGTACCGGATGAAGTTTGATCGCTAAGTGTTTTTTGCTAACGCTGAAACTTGGCGGGCTGATTGGCGGCTCGAGTCCGCCTGGCAGGCCGAACCCGAACCGAAAGGCCCTTCCCTGCCGTTGCTGCCCATTCCGATCTTCGCGCAGCCCGAGCAGTACCAGTCGAAAGAGTACGTCACCGCGGCGCGCCCGCCGGCAGGTAGTAGCAAAACGCACACGAGCACGACCAAAACAGAGCTCGGCGCAAAGCGGAAATTATTTGAAAAGCAATTCACCTGTTGCGATGGGAACCGTCAAAGGAAGAATTGCGATATCAAACCCGATGCTCAACGGAAGATCGACCAGCGGATACCTCGGCGGAACAGCTTTGAATTTCCGCAACGCGACCTCATCGCCCCGTATCGCGCTCACGTCGAGGCGCGTGCCGCTGAATACCTTCGAGCTCCCTTGCTCGGCTGTTGAGATCGTTCTGTACGTCGCGCAACCGGATGAAAGCGACAGCGACAGGACCGCTACAGGAACGATCCATACAGATCTTGGAATTTTCATTCCCTTCCCTCCTTGTCGCCACCCCGCCGTTCCTTCTCGTATTGATCATAACTCGGGAGCTCGTCTTTCGATCTTTCCATGGGCGTCGACTTGATGGTGTTGTTGTAGGCCCGGCTGCCCTCGTAAATGCCCTCCGCCGTGCAGGCCGAGACCGCTGTCGATACGAAGGCGAAGAATAAGGGCAGGAAGAATCCTTTCACCGACTGCTCCTCGAATGGCTCCTCAAAGCGCTTGACCTTCGTGGACGTTATTGGAGTATGTACTGAACCTTGCCGATCATGTTTCTCGCCGGGACAAATCCCCAGGCCCGGCTGTCGCTGCTGTTGTCGCGGTTATCACCCAGGACGAAGTAGTGGCCGTCGGGCACGCGGCAAGACAAACCTTCCGCGGCGTAAGCACAGCGCTCGCTGAGAGGGAACGCCCGCACCGGAGGTACGACGGCAGGCGCATCCGGCTCGATGAGGATCGCGTACTCGCGGTCGCCGAGGCGTTCCAGATATTTGAGGGAGGGGATGGCGCGGTCCTTGTAAGTGTAATCGCCGATTCGCCGGATCTGCACCTCATCGTCGTTGATCTTGAGTCGCTTGTTGTAGTACGAAATTCTGTCACCTGGGAGACCGATCACCCGCCTGACATAGCTCAAGCTTCTGTCTTCCGGATACTCGAAGACGACAATGTCTCCTCTCTGCAGCCGGGAGGACATGCCGGTCCTCATGAGGTGAATTCCGTACGTTCCGTAGTTGCCGTACCCCCACTTCTTCACGATCAGGTGAGCGCGAGCCTCGATGGATGGAACCATCGATTCCGACGGAAAGCGGAACGGCTCGACAAGGAAAGCACGAACCCCGAACGCCAGCGCAGCAAACGCAGCGCCAATACCAACCAGGCCGTGCCAGCGGCTGTACCAGGGACGCTTGACCGCCCGGTAGTCCCGGGCGAGGCGATAGGCATGGATCGCGCAGATTATCGCGACGAGCAGCAGAGTAGCGTTGCCGGCCAATCCGCCGCGAAGCATGAACAGATTGCCCAGTGCGATGATCGCCCCCAGTGCAAAATATACGGCGGCCCAGCCGGGCCGAGCGACATACAGCATTCCCACGGGCTGGATGAGCAGCCCGAGCACGGCCGCGGTCCACTTCTTCGGTTTGCGGTAGATCGCGGTGGATTCCATCGATGCCTAACGTTCACGCCCACCGGCGCGCGGCTGCGATGGTTGACCACCGTGCGGTGCTTCCCGCGCGTCCGGGTGGGGCGTGCTGTTGGGCTGCATTCCTGCCGAACGATGGCGGTGGTGCACACTGTGTGGCTTGCGAAGAAACTGATGTGACGCCGAACCTGGACACTAGGATCGCCTCAAGGCGTGCGATGCGAGTTTCGAACTTGGACTTTTCAAATGGAGCCCCGGTCGCGTAATAACAAACCGATGCGCCCCGCTCTGTGAGAACTGCCCAGACACGGACCGGCTGCTTATAGCACTCGATGGGAAGTCGGTCAGTTTCCTGGCAAGGTAGCCCGAGCTCAGCAGCGTACTCACGTACCGTTGAAAGCAAAACGGAGGCCGACGGTGAGTTCACGGAGAACGATGCACCGTTTCCCGCTGCAACATCAATGCGCCGAAAAAACCAAGCGTCGCAGCCGCTCAGCGCAACAGCGGCGAACATAATGAATAGACACCGAGAGTTCATGCAGCCCAACGTTCAATCACCTTCCGAAAAACCATCTAATCTGGCGTGCCAGTGTACGCTTGCCGGAAATGCCCCGCAAAATCATGATTGTTTATCGCGCTGTCCAGGATTGTGCCCTTGTTAGATTGCACGCGGAAGATCAAGTGTTTGTTTTCTCAAGAGGCGAAACCCGCAGGGCGCTGCTGTGCCCGACATCGGGGGTGCTGGCTTCCTTTCAAACAAACGACGGTCTGTATAATTCCGCATCCGCCTGCGGGAATCTGCAATGCCTTCCTTCGATATCGTCTCCGAAGTCAACAAGGTCGAGCTGAAGAACGCGGTCGATCAGGCGAACAAGGAGATCGCGAACCGCTTCGACTTCAAGGGCTCGGACGCGCGCATCGAGCAGGCCGA
>WNGC01013946.1_pt1 | contig 11554 bp, 11 predicted proteins | sample 5400051 | NCBI WGS metagenome assembly WNGC01 (sample SAMN13153368, study PRJNA577476) | soil metagenome | isolation source: 20 cm soil or saprolite under grassland replicate 2 | place: USA:California | collected 2016-06-15 | reverse complement strand
CGCCTGGGTGCGCGACGGCGACCTGATCCTCAACGTGGCCGGGCAGTACAGCCAGCGCCAGTTCGGCAGCATGCAGATCTTCGAGCTGTCGCCGCAGCATCGGCTGATCGCCCTGGGGCACGCCACGCGCGCCACCGCCGGCTCGCGGGGCAAGTGGCTGCTGAGTGACTACACCGAGTCGCGCTTCGCGGACGATGCCGTGACGACCCGTCCCCCCGGGCAGCGCCTGCTCGCATCGAAACTCACCGCGGGGTTCCTCGGCCTCGCCGTCGAGGATCCGAAGCAGCTCACCAGCCGCGCCCTGTGGCGGCTGATCAGCTACTACCGCAGCAATGCGCTCGATACCCGCGAGTACCTGTTCGCGTTCTGGTCGCGCATCGCGCGCACACTCGCCATCGCCTTCTCGGTGCTGCTGGCGATTCCGTTCGTGCTCGGCTCGCTGCGCTCCGCGGGCGCGGGCACGCGCATGATGCTGGGGCTCATTCTCGGCATCGGCTTCTTCCTGCTGCAGCGGCTGATCGAGAGCGGCACGATCGTGTTCGATCTCAATCCGGTGGTGCTCGCCTGGCTGCCCACCGCGCTGCTCGCGACGGTGACCGTGGGGCTGTTGGCCCGCGCGCGCTGAAGGGTTCTAAAGGCCGGCCGTGAACTGCGGGCGGCCGTCGTTGATCGACACCCACGGCAGCTTGTCACCGACCCACAGGTGCACCTGCGGCTCGAGCGCGGTCGGGTCATCCAGCGTGGCGAGCGCCACGTCGATCTCGGCGGCGCGGGCCTGGTTATGATAGGTCAGCGAGGTGCCGCACACGGCACAGAATCCGCGCGTGACACCCGGCGATGAGCGGTATTCGGCGAGGGCGCCGCGGGTGAGGCGGAAACTCGTACGCGCAAACGTCCCCCAGGGAACCATGGGCGCACCGGCGGCCTTGCGGCAACTGGCACAGTGGCAGAAGCACGGGTTGCTCACCGCCCCCGACACCTGGTAGCGCACGCCGCCGCACAGGCAGCCGCCGAGGTAGCAGCTCTCGACCATGGAGCGACGGTACCACTCGTTGCCCGGCGGAGCCATTCAGTCGACAATCGCGCACCCTTGGTATCCGCCGCGAGGTCCGAATGATGAGAGCCGCAGGGTTCAACGGCGCACTGGTCGCGGCCCTCATGCTCGCGAGCGCAGTGGGGCAGGCCGCGGATCTCAGGGTGCGCGTCGATGCGCGCGAGGTCGCGCGCAAGCGCGTGCATACCGATCTGACACTGGCCGTGCAGCAGGGCCCGCTCACGCTGGTGTTTCCGAAATGGATTCCGGGCGAGCACGGACCGAGCGGGCCGCTCGAGTCCATCATCGCGCTCACGATCCGCGCGAACGATGCGCCGCTGCCTTGGCGACGCGACCCGCGCGACATGTACGCGCTCAGCGTGACCGTGCCGCGCGGGGCCACGCACCTGGAGATCGCGCTCGATACCGGCCTGCCGACCGAGGGCGGACATTTCAGCACCGGGCCGACCAGCAGTGAGCAGCTCGCCGTCCTGCCCTGGAACGAATTCGTCCTGTTGCCCAAGGGGCGCGACGCCGGCACCCTGAGCACCGAGGCCACGGTATTCGCGCCGCCCGGGTGGCAGCTCAGCTGCGCGCTCGAGCTGCGCCCGCAGGCGGACGGGGGCGTTGAGCTCGAGCCGGCCTCACTGGCGCGCCTGATCGACTCGCCACTGCAGATGGGCCGCTACGCGAAGCGCATCGAGCTGCCGGGAGCGGCCCCGTTTCCCGAGCTCAAGCACCGCCTCTCGCTGGTCGCCGACAGCGCCGCGGCGCTCACGGTGCCCGGGGACTTTGCCGCCGGGTACGGCCGCCTGGTGCAGCAGGCAGGGAGTCTGTTCGGGACTCGCGTGTACCGCCACTACACCTGGCTCCTGACGCTCTCGGACCACGTGGCGCATTTCGGGCTCGAGCACCACGAGTCCAGTGACGATCGCGTGGATGAGAACTCGCTCGCGGAGGCGCCGCTGCGTGAAAGCGTCGCGGACCTTCTCGCCCACGAGTATGTGCACAGCTGGAACGGCAAGTACCGCCGTCCGGCAGGCCTGCTGAGCCCCGATTACCAGCAGCCGATGGACGGGTCGCTCCTGTGGGTGTACGAAGGCCTCACCCAGTTCTGGGGCACGGCGCTGCCGGTGCGCGCCGGCCTGGTCACACCCGAGAGCTACCGCGAAATGCTCGCCAGCCTGGCGGGGAGCTTCGACACAGAGCCTGGGAACCGCTGGCGGCCCATGGCGGACACCGCGGCGGCGGCGCAGATTCTCTTCAGCGCGCCGGATGCCTGGACGCTCAGCCGCCGCAGCGTCGATTTCTACGAGGCGTCCGTGTTCCTGTGGCTCAACGTCGACGCCGAGCTGCGCGCTCGCAGCGCCGGGCGCGCCTCGCTGGATGATTTCGTCAAGCGCTTCTACGCCGGAGCGGGCGGGGCACCGGCGCTCAAGCCGTACGTGGAAGCGGACGTCTATGCCACGCTGGCGGCCATCGCACCCGGGGACTGGCGCGCCCTCATTCGCCGTCATCTCGACACGACCGGTACGCAGGCGCTGCTCGCGGGCCTGCAGAGCGCCGGCTGGCAGCTGAGCTATTCGCCCGAAAGGAATTCCTACATCGAGACCCGGCAGAAGCGCAGGAAAACCGTCGAGCGCCAGTGGTCCATCGGCCTCAGGATCAATGACAAGGGCGATGACAAGGGCACGATCATCGACACCGTCGAGGACCGCGCAGCCGCGCAAGCCGGCGCCGGCCCCGGCATGAAGATCATCGCCGTGAACGGCCGCAAGTACTCGGTCGAGGTGCTCGATGCAGCCATTGCCGCGGCGCACGAGACCCGCAAGCCCATCGAGCTGCTGGTGGAAAGCGCTGATTACTACCGCACGCTCAGCGTGGCCTACTTCGACGGCGCGCGCTACCCGCACCTGGCCCGCATCGATGCCCGGCCCGACACGCTCTCGCAGGTGCTGACGGCGCGCCCGAACTGAGCCCTGGGGCTCGGCTGTTGCTGAGGGCGGCTCGGGGTCTGCTCTACGCGGGCCGCGGCGGAGAGCCGCTCAGTGGTAGCGGTGCCCGGGAAACAGCCGGCAGTAGATGCAGTCCGAGCCGCTCGGGTTGTCGAGCATGAAGTGGCGGACCCAGTAGCCGTCTTCCCGCGAAGCGGCGAACTCGAAGGTCTGACTCTCGAGGTCGTGTCCGACCACTTCCACTGCCCCTTCCGTTTCGAGGATCTCGGCTGCGCGCGCGGTCTCGATCGCGCCGCGTGGGTGGACCGCGATGGTGGCCGCGCCGCACTCGACACGCTCGACCAGCAGCTCGCTCGCAGGATGCCGTCAGCTCGACCCGGTCGGTCGGAAACCCGTCGCCCACCAGCCTGGTGCGCACACGGTCCGCGACCCCGTACTCGTTGAACACGGCGAGTAACACAGCGCTCATGCCCGTCTCCTGGCCCTTGCTGACAAATAAGTGACTGGGCCCACGGAAAAAATTCTACGCCTGGCCCCTGAGCGCGTGGATCCGCTGTTCCCCCCCTTTCCGTGGGGTGTGCGCCTGACTTAATGCACCGCATATCCCTCCAGGGGAGGGTAATTCGACCCCTCACAGCCTAGGATCCCAAGCCTGCGCCTGCGGGAGAGACCTACATGACTACGCTGACCCTCGGGCCACTGGCCCAGATCGACCGCCATGCGGACGGAACCGAGGAGTGGATGGCGCACTTCAATGACCCGGAGGGACGACCCCTGGCGATCATGTCGCAGGTGAAGCCCTGAAGCCGGTGCGGACCTGGATCGGACTGTTCCGCGGCATCAACGTGGGCGGCCACCACAAAGTGCCCATGAAGGATCTGGTGACCGTGCTGCGCGGGCTGGGATTTGAGGAAGTAAGAAGCTACATTCAAAGCGGCAATGTCGTGTTCAGGGCCTCGGGTACCGCGGCCGCGCTCATCGAGGATATTGGCACTGCGGTCTCCCGGCGTTTTGGCTTTCGCCCGTTCCTGGTGCTCCTGGATGCGAAGCAACTCGCCCAGGCGGCGGCGGCCAATCCCTTCCCCGCGGCGCAGGCGCGACCGCAGTCGCTGCACCTGTGGTTTCTGCAGAAAGCCCCGGGGTCCGCGAGTCTCGAGCGACTGCAGGCCCTGCGGGCGGCGAGCGAGAAGGTCGCGTTGCGCGGCAAGGTCCTGTACCTCTACGCCCCGCAAGGCATCGGGCGTTCGAAATTCGCGGCCCGCGCCGCAACGCTGCTCGGCGTCGCGGCGACGGCCCGAAACTGGCGCACCGTGACGGAGCTGCTGGCGATGGCGCGCAGCGCGGCGTAGATCCCGGGAGCTATTTCGGAGTATCAGGCGGGGCGGGATTGTCCGGCGATGCATCCTTGCCGGGCGTCGCCGCCTTGCCGGCTGGGGGCTTGCCGGCTGCCGGGGTCTCGCCGGCTGAGGGCTTGCCGGCTGCCGGGGTCTTGCCGGCTGAGGGCTTGCCGGCTGAGGGCGCCTTGCCTGGCGCGGACTCCGTGGCGGTCTTCTTCACCGGCTCGGGCTTCTTGAGCAGATCCTCAAGCGGACGAAAGATGGCCGCGTACTTGTAATCGGGGATCTCGAACTCCCAGCCACCGAGGCGCGCATTGCGCGTCTGCGCCTCCGCTTCGGTTTGCTTCGCGGTGGCGTGTGTGCTCAAGGTCACGAGCGAGCGAGTGCCGTCCTTGCGGCCTGCGACGTCGACCTCGAGCCCGTCGAAGGTGCGGAACAGGGCGTGCGCCGCACCCGCGTCCGCGGTGGCACTCGCCTTGCGCACATCATCGAAGGTGAGCGAGCTCAGGGAGCCCGCGATCCCGTCCGCAGCGCCCGGACTGGTCAGCTCGCGGCCCTTGGGGAGAGGTGTGACGGTGAAGTCGGTCTGCTCCTTCTTCTCGCGCGTGACGCTGAACCCCGCACCCTGGCGGGGTTTTTCTTCGACCTGACGTACACGCTCGGGCGCCACGTCGATCAACGCGCGGTCGAGCCATCCCTTGGGGTCGGCATCCACGGTGAGTAACGGCGCCGCGAGCACAGTCTGGGGGGCGTTGGCGAGGCGCACGTACCCGGACTTGGCGCTCGAGGACTTGCCGACGATGAGCGCCCAGGTTCGAGCGGGGGTGAGCACCTCGACCCGCGTCCCTGTGGCCTTGGGCGAGTCGACGTCCTGCACGCCGAGCTGCGGGTAGTTTGCCGGCAAGCGGGTCTTCTCCTCGACGATGTTGAGCGCGCCGAGATCGAGCAGCAGCTTGCGCACCTTGTCCGGGTCGGCCGGCCAGCCACGCTCGCCGACGCTCCAGCCGGCGCCGTTCCTCTTCAGCGTGGCGTGGGTGCCGTCGGCCTTGCGCAGCGCGACCTCGGTCACGGCATTGACGTGATGCTCGAGGTCCGGCAACACCAGGTCCCCGGCCAGCGTGGCGCGCTCCAGGTGCCGTTGGGACGCGACCCACATGGCGAAGCCAACCAGCGCCAGCCCGGCGACCAGAAGCGCGACGACACGGCCTGCACTCATGGCTCACCCTGAGGGCTGCGCTGGCCGGTGTCGCCGGCGACGCCACGCGGCCATGAGCAGCGCCCCCACGGCGAACAGCGCCGGCACCACCATGATGTTGATGATCTTGAGGGTCGTGCCCAGGCCCTTGATGTCCGCGTCCAGCCCGGCACGCACGGCGCGCAGCTCCTTGCGGATGCGCAGCTTCTCGGTCTGGAAGTGCTCGATTTCCTTCTCCTGCTCGGGTGTGATGATGAGCGCGGCCTGCTTGCTGCCCTTGGACCGCAGCGCGGTGAGCTTGTCTTCCGTTTCGCGCAACTGCTGCTCGAGCTCCTGCTCCTTCGCCCGGAAGCGGTCATCTGCCGCACGCCGCAGTTTTTCCACGCGCTCGAACGGTCGCGTGAACGAGGCGCGGCCGCGCACGCTGATGAGGTCGGTGCTGCCGGCGAGATTGTCGAGCGCGTTCTGCACCAGGTCGCCGTTGCTCGCCCACGCCTGCGCGATGCGCTGGCCGAAGAAGCTCTGCTCACGCACCCACAGATAATCGGACAGCAGGTCGGTGTCAGCGAACACGACCAGACTGAGAGGTCGCGCGGATTCCTTCAGGGCGCTCTGGCCGGCGGGCAGCGTCACGCCCGCCGGCGGGCCCGCCGGGAAGGCGCTGTGCACGTTGCCGCTGACGCGCGCGGCGATGGTGTAACGTCGGCCGGTGGGCTTGAATCCGTCGCGCAGCGTCGCCGGATCGAACAGCATGCGGAAGCGTGCGGCCGGCAGTGCTTGCGCGTCGCTGCTCGACTGCAACAGCGGCTCGAAATGCACCTTCGCGTCCTTGACGGGCTCCAGGTAGCCGGCGGTGGCCAGGTTGACGTTCGACAGTCCGGCGGTGATCACGTCGGAGGCCGTGAAGCTGCCCTTGTCGAGCCCGAGCACACCCAGGTGCTCGACCGGCGGCTCTCCCTGGCGCATGGTCACCGACAAGGCGTGGGCACGGTCGGCGACCACCTCGGTGGGGTTGAACTGCACGCCCCAGGCGCCAAGCAGTGCGGTGAGGTGCGATGACTTGTCCGCGCCCATGGCCGCCATCGGATTGCCCGCCTCGGCGCCGGACCGATCGGACTGGGCGAGCGGGTCGACGAACGCCAGGATGTGTCCGCCGCGCAGCGCGTACTGGTCGATGGCGAATTGCGTCGCCGGGGACAGGTCCTTCGGGTGCACCAGCACCAGCACGTTCACGTCCGGCTCGATGCGGGTCGCGGTCGGCTCGAGGGGCCGCAGGTCAAAGAGCTGCTGCGCCTCGCTGTACACGACCCACGGCTCGCGCATCTGACCGGTCTGCGGATCGAAGCCCGGACCCATCGGCAGCGACGACAGCCAGGCCACCACCGGCTTCTTGGGGTTGGCGAGCTGATAGACCAGCTTGACGACGTCGTACTCGAGGAACTGCTCCTTGTTGGGATCGAAGAACTCGATGGCGCCGTGGCCGTCGGTGGAATTGGTTCCGGCCAGGCCGAAATAGAACTGCGTACCGCTGGCTCCCACGGCAGTGCCGCGCACGCCGAGCTCGGAGGCGCGGTCCTCCTCCTCCGAGAACGGCTGCGGGTCGATCACGTGCAGGCGCAGCCGGCCGCCGGAGCGCGCGGCGAGCTCCTCGAGGAACTCGCGCACCCGCACGCCGTAGGTCTTCAGCTGCGGCAGCTGCGCCGCGGTCTTTGCCGAGAAGAAGAAATACAGGTTGATCGGCTCCTTGATGCTGGCGAGGATCCGGTCGGTTCCCACCGCGGTGGTGTAGAGACGATTCTGCGTGAGATCCAGCCGCCAGCCGCGCAGCGCGTGGTTGAACAGTATCGTGAGGCCGATGAACAGCAGCGCGAGCCCCAGGAGCGTGCCGCCGCCGAGTGTCGAGCGTGTGTTCATAGGTCTTTACGCAGGTTGAGCGCGATCGCGGTCGCCAGCAGGAAGAAACCGATCAGCATCGCGAAGTACAGCAGGTCGCGCACGTCGATGACGCCCTTGGCGATGGACTCGAAATGGGTGAGGAACGAGAGCGAAGCGATCGCATCCACCAGCACCTGCGGCGCCCAGCTGCGAAACACATCGAGCACCAGGGGGAAGCCGGCCAGCAGGAACACGAAGCAGCCCGCCACGCCCAGGATGAACGCCACCACCTGGTTGCGCGTCAGCGCCGACATGCACGAGCCGATGGCGAGAAAGCCGCCGGCGAGCAGCAGGCTGCCGAGGTAGGCGGCCAGGATCGCGCCGTTGTCGGGACTGCCCAGGTAGTTGACCGCGATCCACAGCGGGAAGGTGAGCGCCAGCGCGTCCACCGGCTGGGTCATCAGCAGCTCGATGCTGCCGGACTTGCGCTCCTCGGCCCACAGCTTCATCGAGATCGCCGGAATCAGGAACAGGTACAGCCAGGGGTGGAAGGTGAAGAACGGGTCGAGATCCGCCTGGCCGCGCTCGTAGAAGCCCCCCAGATAGAAGGTGAAGGCGTTGGCCAGCACCAGGAAGATGAGTATGAAAACGTACGCCAGCGGGGTCGCGAAGTAACTCGCGAGCTCGCGGCGCATGATGATGCCGACGTTGCGCACCCGACGATCCTCAGGCGGTGATGCTGCGGAACACCTCGTCGAGGCGCCCGGACTCCAGGTGCAGCTCCTTCAGCTTCAGTCCCTGGCGTGCGGCGAGCTCGGAAAGGGCCGGCAGAATGGTCGCGCCGGAGCGCGGCAGGGCGGTGAGCCGCGCATCGCGCTCGCTCACCTCGACCTGCGCGACCGCGGGCAGCCCCGCCACGGCGTCGCGGGCGCGGGCGAGCTGGCCGGGCTCCTCGAGCTGCATGGACACCGCGTTGTGATAGCGCGAGCGGGCGGCGAGCCCGGCGGGGCTGTCGTCGGCTGGGCTCGTCGAGAATCAGCACCGGCGGGTCGTGCACGATCGCCTGGGCGAGGCCCACGCGGCGGCGAAAGCCCTTGGAGAGCGTCTCGATGGTCTGGTCGAGTACGCCGCCGAGCTGCAGGTGCTCGATCACGTGCGCCAGTCGCTGCTCACGGCGCGCGCCCTCGAGCGCGCGCAGGTCCGCGATGAACGCCAGGAAGCGCCGCACCGTCATCTCGCCGTAGCTCGGCGCTCCTTCGGGCAGATACCCGAGGGCCGCCTTGGCCGCGAGCGGCTCGCGCGCGACGTCGTGACCGCAGATGTTGGCGCTGCCGGAAGTCGGCGTGACGAACCCGGCGAGCATGCGCATGGTGGTGGTCTTGCCGGCGCCGTTGGGTCCGAGGAAGCCGAGCACCTCACCCGGGCCAACCTGAAAGCTCACGTCTTCCACCGCCGTGAGCGAGTCATAGTGTTTGGTCAGGCGTTCGGTCTTGATCATGAAAGTCCCGTCGCTTTCAAAGCGCGCGATTTTGACCGGGGCGTGGCGCGGAATTCAACTGTGGATAAATTATCAAGTAATATCTTGGTGTTATACCGCATACTTCATGTGATACCGAGGGAGGTGCGGGCGAGCGTGCGCACTAGGAACTGAAGCGCCGCCGCGTGCGCCAGAACCCGCCGAGCATGCCGCCCAGATGGGCGAAGTGCGCCACGCCCTGCTGTCGGCCGGTCACGCCGAAGAACAGCTCGAGCAGGCCGTACACCGTCACGAACAGCCACGCGGGCATCGGAATGGGCGGAAACAGCAGGATGATGCGCTGCCTGGGGAAATACCAGGCAAAGGCGAGCAGCACGCCGAACACGCCTCCCGAGGCGCCGATCACTTCCTCCTGCGCGCCGGAGCCACTCTGCACCAGCAGCTGCGTCAGCGCCGCGGTGAGCACGCACACCAGGTAGAACGTCACCAGGCGCCGGCCCCCCCAGTACGCCTCCAGCGCGCGGCCGAACATGAACAACGCGAACATGTTGAAGAAAATGTGCACCAGGTTGCCGTGCAGGAAGGCATAGCTGAGCAGCTGCCAGGGTCTGAACAGCGGGCTGCCGAGCGGCCACAGCGCAAACAATCCGGCCATGAGATCCGGGGCCAGCTGTTGCAGCAGGAACACCGCGACGTTGATGAGGATCAGGGCCCGCGTGGCGGGCGGCAGCAGACTGAACATCCACCCATCTTAACCGGTGTTGAATCCTGGCCGGTCCTTAAATCCGCCGCTGCAGAAAAACCAGATCCAGCCAGCGCTCGAACTTGTAGCCCACCTCGCGCAGCCGCCCCGCCCGCTCGAACCCGAGGCGCTCGTGAAAACGTATCGAGGGGGCATTGTCCGCATCCACACCGCCGATCATGACGTGTTTGTTGAGAGCGGCCGCGCGCGGAAACAGCGCCGTCAGCAAGGCCGTGCCGACCCCGCGACCGCGGGCATCGGCGCGCACGTGCACCGAGTGCTCGACCGTGAAACGGTACCCCGGCCAGGCGCGAAAGTCGCCGAAGCTCGCAAAGCCGAGCACGCCGGAAGCGTCCCGCGCCACCAGCACCGGATACTGCTGCGCGACGCGCCTGCGCCACCACTGCCGCCGCTCATCGAGCGTCACCGGCAGGTGCGAGTAGATCGCGGTCGAGGTCGCGACCACGTCGTTGTAGATGGCGAGGAGACCTTCGAGGTCGGACTCGGCCGCGTCGCGGATCTGTGCCTGGAGCGGCGTCGCCTCTGCCAAATCGCGCCTCCCGCCCGTCAGGCCGCGCGCAGCGACTCGCGCAGGAACTGCACCAGCGGCGGGCTGTTGCTGTGGGCGACGTTGAAGCGCAGCCACTGGCGGCAGCCCTGCGCGGCGGAGAACAGCGAGCCGCGCGCCAGCAGGATCGAGTGAGCGCGCGCGCGCCGCACCAGCTCATCGACCGGGGCCGATTCGGGCACCCGGCCCCACAGGAAGATGCCTTGCCCCGGCGCCGGCTCGAACTCGATGCCCGCGGACGCGAGCGCGGCACGCGTGTCGCGCCGCAGGCGCGCCAGCCGTGCGCGCGTGTGCTCCACGTGACGCCTGTAGCGCCCGGTATCGAGGACTTCGGACACGTAGGACTCGAGCAGCGTCGAGCCCGAGAGCACCGACAGGACCTTGCGCTGCACGAGTTGCGCGATGAGCGCGGCGTCGGCGGCGATGAAACCCACGCGCAGTGCCGGCCCGATGAGCTTGGTGTAGCTGCCGACGTAGATGACGTGGCGCAGCGCGTCGATCTGCGCCAGGCGCACCGCGCTACCGGCGTACAGATCCCCGTACACATCGTCTTCCACCAGCGCAAACCCGAACTGCTCCGCGAGCGAGAGAATGCGGTGGCAGTGCGCCGGGTCGGCGCTCGAGCCGGTCGGGTTGTGCACCAGGGTCTGCATGAAAAAGGCGCGCGGCCGGTGCGCGCGGGCCGCCGCTTCCAGCGCCGCGAGATCCGGGCCGTCGGCATGACGCGGCACGGGAATCAGCCGCACGTGATGCGCGCGCAGCTGCTCGAACAATACGAAGTAGCCGGGATCCTCCACCAGCACCGCGTCCCCGGGCGAGAGCAGGATGCGCGCCAGCAGGTCGAAGGCGTGCGATGCGCCGTAGGTGGTGACGATGTTGGCGGCTGGCGCGGCGATGCCGTGCTGCAGCAGGCGCGCGGCGATCTGCTCGCGCAGCTCACCCAGTCCCTCCGCCGGGCACGGCAGCCACGGGCGCGTACGCCGGCCGCGCACCAGGCGCGTCAGCACGCCGGCGGAGCCCGCCTCCAGCAGCCAGCTCTCGGGCAGGAAGCCCGAGCCGGCGGCGATGACATCCCCGCGTTGCTGCAGGCACTGGCGCGCGAGCTCCAGGGCATCCGAGCCGAGCTCCGGCAGGGCTTCGATGGCGGCGAGCGGCGCCGACAGCAGGCGCTGGGTGACGAAGAAGCCGCGCCCGGCGTGCGGCTCGATCAGCCCGCGGGCGACCAGCCGGTCATAGGCGTCCACCACCGTGAAGGGGCTGGCGCCGACCTGGCGGGCGAGCTTGCGGATCGACGGCAGACGCGCGCCCGCCGGCAGCTGCCCGTCCCGCACCAGCTGTGTGACGCGCTCGCAGATCTGATCGACCAGCGGCT
>WNGC01002462.1_pt1 | contig 11559 bp, 10 predicted proteins | sample 5400051 | NCBI WGS metagenome assembly WNGC01 (sample SAMN13153368, study PRJNA577476) | soil metagenome | isolation source: 20 cm soil or saprolite under grassland replicate 2 | place: USA:California | collected 2016-06-15 | reverse complement strand
TCAGGACGCACTGTACCGTTGAGTGTAAGGTTGTTCGTGATTCCCCAGCGTACGTTGCCACCCAATTGCGGGCGTGCGTGGCCATAACTCCAGCCATCGCTCTGGGGTGCGCCGTCCATCTTGAGCGTGACGACGGGATTCAAATCGAGCACCAGACCGCGATCGAACCCGGTTAGGCCGTCGAGCGTCCCCGCCTGCCCGAGAAACGATGCGCTCGACCGCTTCGCGGGCGAGGAATCCTCGAATCCAGAATGCTGCACCTGACGCACGACATTGACGTCCCAGCTTTGTGAATCGGCCGCCTGATACTTTAGACTCTTGAAGGGGATCTGCAGCTCGACTTCGTAGCCGTAGTCCGTCAGTCTGCCCTTGGACGTGAAGACGAAATCCTGACTCAGATCGGGCGCAACACGACCTGAGAGCGTCGGCGTCCAGCCACCGGTGAGACTCTGCCCCTGCTCACTGATGGTTCCATCCATCTGCACGCCGTACGGGTTGACGGCGAAGACATACGCCTGGCGCTGATCGTGGAATGTGCCAAGCAACAACTGAACGTTGTCATCGGCCGAGATCTTATCGCGATCGGCGAGCGTCGCGTGCACGGCTCCGTGCACTTCGAACGCGCGGATTCCCACATAGAGCGCTGTTTTCGAGTACCAGACCAAAACTTGCGTCGAATCCGCGGCGGGGATTCCATCCTGGGGCGAGAACTGCGAAAACCCCGTGAGGAGCGCGGCTTGCTGCCACACCGAGTCATTCAACGCGCCGTCGATCGTCGCGATACCCTCGATGCGCGGAACGCTGACATGGAGTTGATGTTCGCGACCGACGTAAGTCACTACGGGATCGGGCGCAAGCACCAGCGTCATGAGGGCAAGCGTCAAAAACATGCCGTATCCCGGATTCAGGGGAGCTTCAAGAGGCGCCGGTCAGAATCGAACTGACGAATAGCAGATTTGCAGTCTGCCGCCTTACCACTTGGCCACGGCGCCGTGCCGGAAAGTTATCTGCTCGTGAGGTTCCAGAGCAATCGCGCCGTAAAGATCCCAAGCGCCAATCCCGCGCCGAGAATCAGGATGAGCGCGATCACGGCCAGAGCGATCGCGCCGGTTGCGCTTCGTCGAGTACCACTGACAGCACTCGACGTCCCAAGATGACGCTCCAGTAACGCCACATTTTTCATGTTCGATTTCCAGGCGGCATCGAACAGGTCGCCAACTGCTGGAACAGCGCCAAGCAGCGTGTCGATCCCAACGTTCACCAGCATCCTCGCCAGTGTAAACGCCGGCACGTCAGAGCGCGCTGCCTCGAGAATGATGTAGCCCGAAAGCACCGCGCCAATCAAGTCGCCGATTCCCGGAATCAGTCCCACGAGCGGATCGAACCCGATCTTCCAGCCCGTACCGGGAATCGCGATTGAATTATCCAGTAACTTGGCGAGGGTTTTCACCCGCTTCGTTCGGCTTGCGATATCGTCGCCGAGTATGCTCTCTCGCGCCGGAACGACGACCCTCGGGTTTGTCCTGCTCACCGCGCGACCTTCGCGTCGAGCGCCGACATTCGCGTCGGTCCGGGATACGGTTTACCGCCCTTGATCGCGCCCCACAAAATCCGGTTGAAGAGATTTTCGTCGGCCCGATCCTCCCTTTCCAAGGCCAGTTTTTTCGATGCTTCTGCAAGCGCCCCACGCGAAGGGTTGAGCTCGTCGAGCGGCACGCTCGATTTCAGCGTGTTGTACGGTGTCAGATCGGGAGTAGCGCGCCAGATTTCGCGCAACGGCCGCCCGTAGTGATCGAACTGCGACATTCTCGCGAGACCCAGGATGTCCTCGATCGTGGCGACGACATCGGTCGTGTTCGCGAAACGATGGAACACCCCGCCTCGATTGTAGGCGGAGATCACCAGCATCGGTGAACGATGGGAATCGACGTGGTCGGGGCCGTCCTGCGCATCGTCCTCGAGCACGAACACCACCGTGTTCTTCCAGTATGGGCTCTTCGTCAACGCTTCGACGATCCTGCCGAGCGCCAGATCATTGTCCGCCATGTATGCCCGGGGCGTCGGCCGGCCGGCGAGCGCGCCCGACGTGTGGTCATTGGGCAGCGTCATTATCTCCAGCTGCGGCAGATTGCCGGCACGAACGAATTCCTCGAAGTCACGGAGCCAGACGTCAACACGCGCCTGGTCACGGATGTCCAGATTCCATCCCGAGTACGCCGTGTTGGTGTGATCGATCAGCGCGCGCTTCGTCGGAACGGTGTGCACCGACACGCTCGACGCCGGCCGATCATCATCCTCTTTCACAAACTCGCCGTAGTCGCGATAGGTGATTCCGGCGCGCTCGGCGAGATTCCACAAATAGCCGCTCGAAGGTTCCGAGACGTCGTCGTCTGGAATGGCGCCGCGGTTGGTTCCCTGATAGTCGTAGCTGCGACCGTGTCCCGAGTAATTCGACGCAATCGTCTTCTCGGCATAATCGGTGACATATGCGCCAGTGGACCAGTTGTGTCCGTCCGGACTCACCTCGGCGTTCACGAAGAATCGATCGAAGATTCCAAATCGCTCGGCGAGCGCGTGATGATTGGGTGAGAAACGGCGCGGGAAAAACACCAGCGACGAATCTCCATCCGCCTGTGGCAGATCGCCGAACACCTGATCGTAGGTTCGATTCTCCTTGATGATGTAGATGACGTGCTCGAATGGCGGGTACGTCTTCGCTGCCTGCGCCACGTTCCAGTCATTCGCCGCCACGACGCGGCTCGAAAATCCATCGAGCTCCGCTGCTGTTGCCTTTACAGCTGGGACGATGCTCAGCGTGCCGTTGATCTGACCCAGCGTGTAGTCGGTGGTGTGAGCCGGCATCGCTTGACCGGGTTGCCAATGGCCGACGTTCGGCGCCGTGCCGTGACCCTTGCCGTTGACGACAATGAGGTCGCCGGCGTCAGCGACCAATGCCGATGGATACCATCCCACCGGAATGCGTCCGACCAGCGCGTCGCTGCCACTTGCCACCGCTACTCCCGAGGTCGTAGCGGAGAGATCGAATACCGCGACGGCATTGTTGTCGGCTTCAGCGACGAACAGCCGCGTTCCATCGGGAGAAAGCGCGAGCGCGTTCGGCGTGCTGCCTTCACCACTTCCTGCCGGGGACGGATCGCTCAGCGTCGTCAGCACCTGTCTCCTGCGTGTATCGACCACACTTATGCGGTCGGTGCTGCCGGACGCCGCAAAGAGTCTCGAGCCGTCGCCGCTGAGGAGCAGCGCCGAAGGATGTCGGGCAACCCTGATCTTCGTATCCGCCGCCAGGGTTCCACCAGACGAAAGTGGAAAGGCCGACACCGTCATCCCGTCCCACGCCGACACGAACACCGTTCCGTCCGGAGTGACAGCCACTCCGTAGGGATAACGCTCAGTCGCGAGCCGCTGCACCACCCGGCGCGTGCTGAGATCAATGACCGCCAGTGAGTCCCCGAGGTTCTCGGCGGCGTAAAGCATTCGACCATCGCGGGAGATCGCGATTCCGGCTGGATACCGGGTCCCATTGCTGCGCGGCAACTTCGCTGCGAGCACGATTGAGTCGGCCAGCGTGGCTCGCCCGCCACTCCAGTCGAAGCGGTAAATCACGTCCTGATTCCCGCCCGATACGTACAGGGATCTACCGTCGGGACTGAAGGCGACCCCGAGAAAGACGGCGGGAAGTGGGACCGTCTGCAACACCCGTCCGGAGCTTCTGTCGACGACCTGGATTCCCTGCTCCCTCCAGCCGTTGAGCAGTACGATGATGCGATTCTTCTCCGGCGATAGCGCCATCGCCAGCGGCATCGAGCCGAGGTCGTACGAGACACCGGCGGGATCGAGCTGGGCTCCGGTTGGAAGCCGTCGCGGTCCGGACGGACTTTGCGCAACGATCGCGGCTGGAACTTGCGAAGAAGGTGCGCTACAGGCGGCTGCTAAGAAGGCGGCAAGGATCAAAAGTGCGTGCGACGGCTTCGCCCCACGAAGGGTGGGTAAAGCCAAAAGGGGGTGCGATAGCGTCATGCCGCAAAAGATGGCATTGACACCCGATTCTGCCAGTCTGATTTTCCGCGAATGAGTAGCAGTTTGGTCAACACGCGAATCGTCCCGGCAACGAGGGACGACGTCCCACTGATTCGTAACTTCATCCTCGAGCTGGCCGAGTACGAGCGCGCGCAGCCGGGCGAAGCACCGGTCACCGAGCAGGATCTGGTTGAGACTCTCTTCGGCGATCGCCCGGCCGCCGAAGTTCTGATCGCCTATCTCGATGACGAGCCCGCGGGGTTTGCGCTTTTCTTCCACAACTACTCCACCTGGCTCGGCAAGCGCGGAATTTATCTGGAGGATCTGTTCGTTCGCCCGCGCGCGCGGAAACACGGGATCGGCTTCGGCCTTCTACGCGAGCTCGCGCGCATCGCCGTCTCGCGCAATTGCGGCCGAGTCGATTGGGCCGTGCTCAACTGGAATGAGCTGGCAATTGCATTCTACAAACAGATTGGCGCCAGGCCGCTCGACGACTGGAGGACGTTCCGCCTTGCGGGTGACTCGCTCGCCAGCGTGGCAGGAGGGGAACAGAAGTGATTCAAACGCCATTTCGCGAATGGCGGTATCTATCGATGTTCGGTGACCCCAACCTGTCGACAATATTCGAGCACGGGGCAAGTCGAGCACTTGGGGAATCGACCGGTGCAAACGTGCTTCCCGAAGGGAACGAGTAGCCGGTTTATCTCCACCCAATACTTTCGGGGCAAACTCTTTTCCAACGCGAGACGTGTCCCTTCCGGTGCGGCCGCTTGCACGAATCCCCACCTGTTCGTAACACGATGAACGTGGATGTCGACGCTGATCTCGGTGGCGCCACACGCGATTCCCAGTGTCAGGTTGGCGCACTTCGGGCCGACTCCACGAAAAGATGTCATCACCTCGAAATCGCACGGCAGGTTCCCACCATACTCCTCGGCGACTCGCCGCGCGAGATCCATGATGTTGTATGCCTTGGTTTCGTAGTAGCTCGCCGGACGAATGAGCTCGGCGATTTCCTTCACGCTCAGGTCGCTGACCGCTTCGGCGGTCGATGCTCTCTTGAACAATCGAAGCGCGGCGGGAAGAGAAACTTCGTCTCTCGTACGTATCGATATGATGCAGGCCGCGAGCTGGTGAAAAGGCGTCGCGTATCCCTGCTCGGCGAGGTCGAACATCGCGGCGTCCGCAAACTGCTTAACTTCCATGCGGATGCGACGCAACACCGTATGGATGTCGAAAGGCCTTTTTGTCGGTCGAAGGGTCACAGCCATTTGCACCTCCTCGGTGCAAGGAATCGTCCAGACATGAATCGAGATTCACACGAGCCGGGTCCCGCATGAGTCCCGTTATGTACGGTCGTAGACCGCGACAGCTGCTCGTTGTCTGGGGCGTGTCGCTGTTGGCCGCAGCGCTAATTTATTGGCTCGAAATAAGCGCACCCGTTCTTCACGAGCTGCTGTTCCCCTTCTATTGGATCATATCGGCCGTTGCGCTCTATCTGACCTGGCGATGGTTTCGCTCACGATCACCCAAAGATCGGCGCATAAGAGATCGCCGACGCTCGGATCGGCGCGATGAGAAGGACCCTACTTCGTCCTGAAGACCGGTGATGTCGCGGTCCGTTCCCTGCGGCTGCTCGGTTCGATGATTCAAGACCGCAGGGCGGAACACCGCGGTAAACTCTCCGCTTACTCCGATCCGCTATACAAAGCACTCAGGGCATCGGTCGAGAAGGCGGACACCCTGATTGGTGCGCTCGGAATATTCCTTGTGGGGGGCCTCATCGTGGCCGCCGCTGGAACGGCGGTCTTCGTGGCTCTCGCTGGGCACGTTCGATCGGGCAGTACCCAGGCATTCGACGACGCCGTCATACGTTGGATGGGCGCGCATCACTCGAAGAGCCTCGATGCGATTATGGTGGAGCTCACCGCGCTCGGCACGGCAATGGTAGTTCTCACGATCGTCGCCGTCGCCTCGCTCTTTCTCGTTCTCACCCAGCATAAGTATTCCGCCATTCTTCTGCTCGCCTCGACGTTCGGCGGGATCGTTCTCGACGGAGTCCTCAAGCTTGGATTCAACCGTCCTCGGCCTGCGATCTTCATCTCGGATGTACGTACGTTCAGCTCGTCGTTTCCTTCCGGTCACGCGATGAGCGCTGCGATCGTTTACAGCACCGTCGCATATCTTGCGGCTCGTCTGCACCGAAGGAGATGGGCGAGATGGCTCGTGATGATCGCGGCATTCATCCTCATCGCGCTCATCTCGATCAGCCGGCTATACCTCGGGGTTCACTATCCGTCGGACGTGATTGCCGGCCTTGCCATCGGGCTTGCATGGGCAGGCTTCTGTATGGCGACGCTGGAAGCTATTCAGAAGTTCGGGATTCGCCGCGATCCGCAAATTTTGGAGAGCGAAGCTCCCGCCCCGAGTCAGACCGGGGCTGGGTCTTGGTTGCGTCGCTGACGTCGGCGAGTTCCGCGACCTTCTCGACGAAAACCTGCGTCAGCTCGTCGACTCTGTCCTGGACGAGCCTGTCGCTTGCACGAGAGATAGTCGCGGCACGATGTGTCACGTCGTCAATCGCCGCACGTACCACGGAGGCGCCATCTGCCGCGAGCATCCGTGAAATCGCCGCCGAGGGGGCGAGCTCTCCTGCCAGACATTGCACGAGAATTGCCCGAATCGCCGCCGGCTGGACGCCGTCCGTGAGACGAGTGATTGCTTCGGCTTCCAGACCTGTGCGACTGCTCATGTCAGAGTTGGATGAAGGACTCGTGCGATACTCCATTCTCTGGCACAACATGCGCCAATCGGCTCAGAAGGAGTCACGACTTACCGTTAAGGGAGGATTCGAATGGCTGCAAGAAAATCTTCAGGCCGCAAGAGATACGGGTCGGCCGCGTCGAAACGCGTCGAAAGTGCGATGCGTCGACGGAAAAAGGGCACGCTGAAATCCGGTCGCGGCGGAAAGGGCGGCAAGGTCACGAGCCGCAAGCAGGCGATCGCGATCGGCCTCTCCGAAGCGCGGAAGAAGGGCGCCAAGGTTCCTCGCAAACGGACTGGTCGAAAAGGAGGAAGAAAACGGTCGAGTCGCTGAGCTCGACTCGACCGTCGCTGGCACCGGCGGATTAGGCCGCTGCTTCGCGCGTGGCGCGCAAGCGCTCGACGACATCGCCGAGGGCTTGCACCACGCGCTCATTACCTTCCCGGAGAAGCGCGGCGAGGATGTGCTTGCAGATCCGATCGCGCCATAGATGATCGCCGCAGTCGCAGCGCGGGTGATGAGTGGAGTACAGGTCCACCCAGTGCTCCTGTGATCCACCAGTAAAATGGTATCGGCCTTCGCCGACCCGGCTTCCCTTGAGAGCTAGACTGCGCTCGAGGCGGGAGACGTCGACTCCACCTGCCTGCTCGAAATCAATTGCTGGTTCCATTTTGTTGTTGCTCCCATCCCTTCTTACAAGTTCGCAGATTGAAAAGAGTTACACCCTACATTCTACCCTCGTCCGGCCGTCGGGTTCATGGTTTTTGCGCGCAATTCTCCGATCAGTACTTATCGAGATAGTTGTCGAGCTCCCACTGCGACACCTGCGTGATGTACTCCTGCCACTCGAGCCGTTTCGCGGCAAGAAATTGGGTCGTGATATGTTCGCCGAGGGCCTCGGTAATCACGTCGTCCTTCTCCAGCTCGTTGCACGCTTCTTCGAGGTTGTGAGGCAGGTCGTCGATTCTCAAGCGACGGCGCTCACGATGCGACATCTCCCAAATGTTGGTGTTGACCGGCTCTCGAGCATCCGCCTTCGTCGCAATGCCGTCGAGCCCCGCCGCCAGCTGCACCGCGAGCGCTAGATAGGGATTCGCGGAAGGATCCGGAATGCGCAGCTCGACTCTGGTGCCAGGGCCACGACGATCCGGAATGCGAATCATCGGCGACCGGTTGCGCATCGACCACGCGACGTTCACCGGCGCTTCGTAACCCGGTACCAGCCGCTTGTATGAATTGACTAGTGGATTCGTGATCGCGGTGATTCCCCGCGCGTGTCGCAGCAGACCGCCTATGTAGTGCAGCGCGGTCTTCGAAAGCTCAAACTCGGCGCTCTCATCCCAGAACGCGTTCTCTCTTCCACGAAAGAGCGACTGATGTGTGTGCATGCCACTGCCATTCTGCCCGAAGATCGGCTTCGGCATGAACGACGCGGTGAGCCCGAAGGTGCTGGCGACATACTTCACCACGAACCGGAACGTCGTGATGTTGTCGGCCGTCTTCAGCGCCTCGGCGTATCTGAAGTCGATCTCGTGCTGACCGTGCGCTACTTCGTGGTGAGCCGCCTCGACTTCGAACCCCATGCGCTCGAGCACGTCGACGATTGCCCGCCGCGCATCTTCTCCGAGATCAGCCGGAGCGAGATCGAAGTACGACCCTACATCATGCGTAATCGTCGAGGGCGCTTCGTCGGGACGTGGCTTGAACATGAAAAACTCGGCCTCCATCCCCGCGTTCATCGTGTAGCCGGCTTTGGCCGCGCGCGCGATCACCTTCTTGAGGACGCCGCGAGGGTCTCCGGCGAAGGGCTTGCCATCCGGAGTGTTGATGTCGCAGATAAGTCTGGCGACGCGACTCTTCTCGTCGCCCCACGGGAATATCTGAAACGTGCCGAAATCGGGCACGAGGAGCATGTCGGACTCTTCGATGCGGACAAAACCCTCGATCGACGAGCCGTCGAACATCATGTCGCCCGCTAATGCCTTCTCGAATTGCGAAGCCGGGATTTCGACGTTCTTGTTGATGCCGAGGATATCCGTGAACTGCAGCCGGAGGAATCGGACGTTGTTGGCGCCTGCGATGTCGAGGATGTCCTTGGCCGATGCACCTGCAGTCTCAGGAATCTGCGAACGATGTCGGGCCATGACAGCAACCTACGTCCATAGCCGATTTTTTGCAAATCTTGCACGAAAACATGATCATTCCTTGCGTAATGGCGCGCAAAGAGCGATTTTGACCAATCAGGAGTGCATATTCTGCGCTTTCGTGTTACACCACAACTAGAGCAGACATCCCAATGACCGCCGCCGCAACCATGACCCCGCGTAAAGCTCTGATGGCCGAGATCTCCTGTCGTGAGCCCCGCGTCGCCCCCGGCTTCAACGAAGACGGAATCCCCGGACCCACATCCCAGTACTTCGGAGTCAACACACTCGGAGTCCGACAACTGCGCGACAGGCTGCCCAGGGAAGTTTTCGCGAGCCTCGCCGCTTCCATTCGTCACGGCAAGAAGCTCGATCTCGCCATCGCTCCCGTCGTAGCGCAAGTCGTTAAGGAATGGGCGGTCGCACGCGGCGTCACCCATTTCACCCACTGGTTTCAGCCGCAGACAGGACTCACAGCCGAGAAGCACGACGCTTTTTTTGCGTTCGACGACAACCGCCAGCCGATGGAGTCATTCAGCGGTGACCAGCTCATTCAAAGCGAGCCCGACGCCTCGAGCTTTCCGTCTGGCGGGCTCCGCTCGACCTGGGAAGCGCGCGGCTACACGGCCTGGAATCCGGCGAGCCCGGTATTCATCATGGAGTCCACTGGCGCTCGTACGCTATGCATCCCGTCGGTATTCATCGGCTACAACGGTGAAGCGCTCGACGAAATGACTCCCCTCCTGCGCAGCTCCGATGTCCTCTCCCAGAAGTCAATCGCGCTGCTCGAGCTTATCGGCGACAAGGGAGTGCAGCGCGTCTTCACCACCCTCGGCCCCGAGCAGGAGTATTTCCTCATCGATCGCGCCCACTTTGGAATGCGTCCGGATCTCGTCATGGGCGGACGCACTCTCATCGGTGCGCCGCCCCCGCGCGGACAGCAGCTCGAGGATCATTACTTCGGCGGAATTCCGGAGCGCATCCAGGGTTGCATCTCCGAAGCGGAGTTCGAGCTGTACAAGCTCGGCGTGCCGATCACCACTCGTCACAACGAAGTCGCGCCGTGTCAGTTCGAGATGGCGCCTTACTTCGAGGAAACAGATCTCGCCGTCGACCACAACCAGCTCGTGATGGCAACGCTTCGTCGTGTCGCGCTCAGACACGGTTTACAGGCCGTCCTCCACGAAAAACCATTCGCCGGAATCAACGGATCCGGAAAACACTGCAACTGGTCGATGTCGGTCATCGCTGATTCGCCCGAGCTCGATGGGTTGAACCTGCTCAAGCCCGGCAAGACACCGCATCAGAATATTCGCTTTCTCGTTTTCCTTGCCGCCGTGCTCAAGGGAGTCCATAAGCACTCAGCCCTTCTCCGCGCTGGCATTGCCACTACTGGTAACGAGCACCGGCTCGGCGCCAACGAAGCTCCGCCCGCCATTATCTCCATTTTCATGGGTGATATGCTCACTCGCGTGATCGAGGAGATCGCCGCTGGTAAAGGCTCGGAGACCGCGGAACAGCAGATGATCAAGCTCGGAGTCGCAAAACTACCCGAGGTTCAGCGCGATAACACCGATCGCAATCGTACCTCTCCATTCGCGTTCACGGGCCAGAAGTTCGAGTTCCGCGCCGTTGGCTCCTCAGCGTCGATCGCGTTTCCTGTCGCGTTGCTCAACACAGCTGTCGCCGACGCGATCGGGGAGATCACGGATTCGTTGCGCGAGACTCTCAAAAAAACGAAGTCCGTCGACGATGCTGTGCTCAAGGTCGTGCGCGAAGTCTTCAAGGACACCGCGGCGATCCGTTTCGAGGGCAACAACTACTCGGAAGAGTGGGTCACCGAAGCAAAGAAGCGCGGACTGCCTAACCTTCGCCGCACACCGGAAGCACTGAAGGAGCTGATCTCGAAGCAGTCGCGAACGTTGCTCAACAAGCTGGGCGTCCTCACGAAAGAGGAGCTCGATTCTCGCTACCATGTGCGAGTCGAGCGGTACGTAAAGGACATGTTGATCGAGTTGCACACGATGCGCGAAATGGTCGACACGCTGGTCATTCCCGCCGCGTACACCTACCTCGGCCAGCTGTCCGACGCGGCTTCCCAGGCAAAGGCTGCCGGCATCACGGTAATTCCGCAGGTGACTACCGCTACTCAACTGGGTGAGCTCGTCCAGGAGCTCCAGGAATATCGCGAAGATCTGAGCGACGTCATCGCTCGTGTCGAAGCCAAGCACGACGATCCGGCGGGGCAGGCGGATATGTTGACTTCCGAGGGAGCGGACACGATGGCGGAAGTCCGAAAAATCTCTGACGCTCTGGAGCTTTCAGTGGCGGACGATTGCTGGCCGCTTCCAAAGTATCGGGAGATGCTCTTTCCGGTCTGACTTTTCGGTAGGGCAGGGCTTCGTTGACTGCCACTGAAGACTACCTGCTGGGAGCTGTGCGCGGAGCGGCTGGCGGCCACGAGCCGGCTCGGAGCTCCGTGCCGGCTCGTGGCCGCCAGCCGCTCAGCAGACAGCCCCCAGCAAGTAGTCTTCAGTGGCAGTCAACGAAGCTCTGCCCTACCGAAAAGTCAGACCGGGAAGAGCATCTCCCGATACTTTGGAAGCGGCCAGC
>WNGC01004853.1_pt1 | contig 11564 bp, 8 predicted proteins | sample 5400051 | NCBI WGS metagenome assembly WNGC01 (sample SAMN13153368, study PRJNA577476) | soil metagenome | isolation source: 20 cm soil or saprolite under grassland replicate 2 | place: USA:California | collected 2016-06-15 | reverse complement strand
CATAGAACCAATAGGCGCATGCCTGACACACAGACCATCACACCGCTCCTTGCAGGCGAACTTGAGCCGTGAGTAGGCGCGGTACGCGATGTGGGTTTCTGTTCCCACCGCTATTTTTCTGCGCCGTGCACAAAACCACAGCCGTGCCGTTCGACACCTACGGGCCAGACATGCACACAAGTGCACCGGCACACAGGCACACAGGAACTTTCTACATGCGACACATTCTGCGTTTCCAACACATCACTCCGGCATTCGCGCTGTCGGTGGTTTCGGCACTGACTCTGATGGTCAGTGCCTGCGGCGGCTATGGCGGCGGCAGCAGCGCGGGCGGCCAGAGCTGCGGCGGTCCCTACGGCGGCGCCTGCGCCGCGCCGACCATCACGGTGGCGTCACCGGGAGCGACGGTCGATCGCACCGTGCAACTCAAGGCTGGCGCTAGTGCGGCCAGCGGCGCCAGCGTCACTCGCGTCGACTTCCTCATCGACGGCACCATCGTCGGCACCGCGACCGCGGCGCCTTTTAGTGCCAACTGGGACAGCACCACGGTCGTCGATGGCACCCACACGCTGGTCGGCAAGGTGACCGACAACATGAGCCAGACGACAAGCTCGGCGCTCGTCACGTTCAAGGTGAACAACAATCCGACATTCACCGTGGAAATGGCAGCGACGCAACTGTTCCCGGCGCCGCTGTCGGCCGCCACCGGCACGGCGAGCGTAACGGTGAAGCTGGCCACCGGCGCGGTGAGTGGCAAGGTGAACCTGACCGGGATTGTCTCGACCGCAGTGACCATCAATGAGGGCTTCGCCGGTGCCGCCGGCCCCGGTCTCATCGCGCTCGCGCCGAACGGCGCCACCGCGGGCGAATGGGACGTGCCCGCCGGCTCATTGCTGACCACCGACCAGGTGAACGCGCTGCTGCAGGGCAAGCTCTATGTGAAGGCCGCGTCGGCCGCCAATCCCAACGGCGAGATCCGCGGACAGATCGCACCGGCGAACATCAGCGTGATCTTCGCCGACCTGTCGGGCGCGCAGGAAGTACCGGCAGTCGGTGGCGCGGCTGCGGGAGTCGCTGCCACCACGGTGGATGCGCAGGCCAACACCGTGAGCGTGCACGTGCATGCCACGGGGGTGGATGACGCGACCGCGGCCGAAGTCGACAACGGTGCAGCCGGCAGCACCGGCACCAAGCTGGTCGCGCTCACCCAGGATGCGGTGCAGGCGGGCCACTGGTCGACGGAACTCGCCGCGATCACCGCCACGGACGTCGACAACTTCAAGGCCAACAAGTGGTACGTGAACGTCGCAACGCCCGCGCAGGTGCACGGTGCGATCCGTGGCCAGGTCGACTTTGCCACGACCGCTCCGCCACCGGCGCCGACGCTCACACAGCTGAAGACCAGTGCGTTCAGCGTCTGTAGCGGCTGCCATACCGGTGGGGGCGCCTCGCTCCCCTCGTCCATGGACCTGCATCCGGCGCAGATCTTCGCCTCCATCGTCGGCGTGGCGAGCGTCGAGCAGCCCGCGCTCAAGCGCGTCGCAGCGCGCGATGCGGCCAACAGCTACGTCGTGCAGAAGCTCGAGGGCGCGGCCACGATCACCGGCAGCCGCATGCCGCTCGGCGGCCCCTTCCTCGACCAGGCGACCATCGACCAGGTGAAGGCCTGGATCAACGCCGGGGCGCAGAACAACTGAAGCAGGACTCCTGACTCCCCCTGGCCGGCCCGTCGCACGAATTGCGCGGGCCGGTTTTTTTTCAGCTCTCTTGCCGAGCGCGGCTCTGATACACCGATCGTCGCAGCTTCCAGCGCTTGTGCGACCAGGGCCAGTCGGAGGGGGCGTCGTGGATCTGCTGCTCGACGAGCCGCGCGTAACGCTCCGTGAGGGCGCCGGTGGACAGGACCTCTCCCGCTTCGGCGAGCGGCTCGATCCGCATCTCGTAGTAGCCGCGTCCGGTGCGGCGCATGGAGATGAAGAACACCGGGAAGCGCGTGACGCGCGCGATCTCCTCCGGACCCAGGTAGAAAGCCGTGTCGCGATTCAGAAACCGGGTCCAGTACTTGTGCTCGCTGGTGGTCGGCTCCTGATCGGCGACCATGGCTACGGCGCGCACGACGTCCCGGCGCTTGATGATGTCGGGGAGCAGCTCTTTCGCCGGCACGAGTCGCGAGCCGAAGCGCGTGCGCAGCTTCTTCATCTCGCGCTCTGCCCAGTTATCGATCAGTGGCTTGTAGGCGGCGTCGAGCGGGTAGCCGAGCTCGAGCGACAGCGCGAGCAGCATCGCACGCGGCGGCGGATCTCCTCCCCGGGCAGGCTCGCGCCCTTGATGATCTCGACCAGCATCTGGGCGAAGCCGAGATAGTAGCCGCGCATCACCGCGCGCAGCTCTGGCTCGTCGAAGTGCGGGAAGGCACGCGTCAGGTTCTCGCGCACCAGGCGCTCGCGGTACGGGAAGACGCGAAACGCCAGCCAGCCCAGCACCGTGGCGAAGCCATAACCCACCGCCCATGGCACGCGCGCGAGGAGGCGTACCCACCACGCGGAGCGTGCGGGAGCGGCGTCCGCGGGCGCGGTCGGGGAAGCAGGGGCGGGCGCTGCGGTGCGCGCGGATACCTCGGTCAGCATCGCACCCTAGTTTACCGGGCGCGGCTGCGCCGGGGCGCCCGCCGGCGGCGGCTGTGCGGTGAGCACGCGGCCGAACCGCGGCGCAAGCCAGCGCTCGATGTCGTCGATCAGCGTGAACGCCGCCGGGACGATGACCAGCGTGAGCGCGGTGGAGGTGATGAGCCCGCCGATCACCGCGATCGCCATCGGCTCGCGGAACGCCTTGTCGCCGCCCAGGCCCAGCGCCACCGGCAGCATGCCCGCGATCATGGCCACCGTCGTCATGACGATCGGGCGCGCGCGCTTGTGACCCGCCTCGAGGATGGCGGTGAGCCGATCCTTGCCGGCGCGCATCTCCTCGATCGCGAAGTCCACGAGCAGAATCGAGTTCTTGGCGACGATGCCCATGAGCATCAGCAACCCGATGAAGACGCCCAGCGACATGGAATTTCTCGTGAAAACCAGGGCGAGCGCCACGCCGCCGAAGGACAGCGGCAGCGAGAAGAGGATGGTGATCGGCTGCAGCACGCGCGCGAACAGCAGCACCAGCACCGCGAACACCATCAGGATCCCGGTGGCCATGGCGATCAGCATATTGCCGATCAGCTCGTTCATGTACTTGGCATCGCCGACCTCGACCAGGTGCACGCCCTGCGGCAGATGCTTGAGGGTCGGCAGGTTGTAGATCGCCTTCATCGCCGGCCCGAGCTCGGCGCCCTTCAAGTCCGCGTCGAGGAACAGGCGGCGGCTCTGGTTGTAGCGTCGCACGCGCGTCGGTCCCTCGCCGAAAGTGATGTCGGCGACGGCCTTCAGCGGAACCGTACTGCCGGAGGAGGTCGGCACCGGCAGGTTCTCGAGCGTCGAGAGGCTCTTGCGGCTGTCCTCGATGAGGCTCACGCGGATCGGGACCTGCCGGTCGGAGAGCGAGAACTTGGCGCTGTTCTGATCGAGGTCCCCGAGGGTCGCGATCCGGATGGTCTCGCTGATGCGCTCGACCGTCACCCCGAGCTGCGAGGCGAGATCGAGGTGGGGATGAATCAGGATCTCCGGGCGCGGCAGGTCGTTGTTGATGCGCGCGTCCCGCACGAAGGGGAGTGCGCCCATCTCGTCGACCACCTTGCGGGCGGTGTCGTAGGTGAGCTGCGGGTCGTCGCCGGTGATGTAGATGTTGACGTCGCGGCCGTTGCCGTTGCGATTGAAGTGCAGCTGCGCGTCGGGGATGACCTTCAGCTCCTGCAGCATGCGGTCCTCCCACTGGCGCTGGGTCACGCGGCGCTCGCTGGCGGGCACCAGCGCAATGAAGATCTCCGCCTCGCGCACGCCCTCGTCGCTCGTGCCCACCAGCTCGACCACGTCCCGGACTTCCGGCTGACGCGCGATGATTCGGAAGGCGGCGGCGGTGACTGACGCGGTGTCCTCGAGGCGGACCCCGGGCGGCAACTCGGCGCTGAGCATGGCCGTGCCGACGTCCGCTTCCGGGATGAAGGAGACGGGGACGAAGTACACGAGGCCGACGATCGAGAGGATGAAGAAGGCGAGACCGGACAGCACGGTTTTCCAGCGATGCAGCGTGCACCAGCGGAGCGTCCGCTGGTACCAGGCCATGACCGGGCCGTCGGTGTACGCGGCGATCCGGTCGGACTTGAGCGTATAGGCGGCGAGGACCGGCGTGATGAGGCGCGCCACCAGGAGCGAGAAGAACACGGCCGCGGCGACCGTGAGGCCAAACTGCTTGAAGTACTGACCGGTGAGCCCGCCCATGAAGCTGACCGGCACGAACACCGCGACGATGGTCGCGGAGGTCGCCACGACCGCAAGTCCGATCTGATCGGCGGCATCGAGAGCGGCCTGGTAGCCGCTTTTACCTAAGCGCATGTGGCGCACGATGTTCTCGATCTCGACGATGGCGTCATCCACCAGCACGCCCGCGACGAGCGAGAGGGCGAGCAGACTGATCGAGTTGAGCGTGAAGTCCATCCACTGCATGACGGCGAACGCCGGGATCGCCGACATCGGGATGGCGAGCGCCGAGATCAGCGTGGCGCGCACGTTGCGCAGGAACAGGAACACGACCAGCACCGCGAGCACCGAGCCCTCCACGAGCGCGCTCAGCGCCGAGTGATAGGTTTCCTTGGTGTAGTCGACGCTGGTGTACACCTGCGTCAGCGTCACGTGCGGGTTCTCCTTGCGGATCTTGGCGAGCTCCGCCTGGATGCCGTTGTCGGTGCTGACGTCGGAGTAGCCCTTGGCCTTGATCGCGCTGAAGGTGGTCGCCGGGCGCCCGTTGAGACGCGCGATGCTGCGGATCTCACCGACGCTGTCGCGCACCTCCGCGAGGTCGGAGAGCCGCGCGAAGCGCCCCCGTGAGAGCGCGATCTGCGCCTCACCCAGTGCGGCCGCGGTGCGTGCGCCCCCGAGCACGCGGATCGACTGCTCGCCGCCGCCGACCTGGGCGCGGCCGCCCGGGGAGTCGAGGTTGAGCGTGCGCAACTGCTCGTTCACCTCGGCGGCGGTGATGCCGAGCGCCTGCATGCGCGCAGGATCCAGCTCGACGCGGATCTCGCGGTTGACGCCGCCGCCGCGCTGCACCTGCGCGACGCCCGTGACCGAAAGCAGCCGCTTGGTGATGGTGTTGTCGACGAACCAGGAGATCTCCTCCTCGGTGAGGGCGCTCGAGCTGACCGCGTAGAAGACCATCGGGCCGCCGTCGGCGTTGACCCGCTGGACGGCAGGCTCCTGGATGCCCTGGGGCAGTTGTACGCGCACCTTGGCCATGGCGTCGCGCACGTCCGCGACCGCCCGGTCGATGGGGGTGCCGATCTCGAACTGCACCATCATGTTCGCCTGGCCCTCGACCGCCCAGGAGGTGATGCTGTCGATGTTGCCGATGCCGGCGACCGCACCCTCGATCTTCTGCATCACCTGCGCCTCGAGCTCCTGCGGCGCCGCCCCGGGCTGACCGACGCCCACGTACACGGCAGGGAACGAGACATCGGGATCGGCCGTCACCGGGAGGCGCACGAAGGCGACCACGCCCATGAACAGCAGCACCACGAACAGCACGACCGGGGGCAGCGGGTGGCGGATGGCCCACGCTGAGATGTTCTTCATGAACCCGCGCCTTCTTCAGGACGCCGGGTGCGCCGCAGCCGGCGCCGCAGCCGGCGCCGCGGACGGCTCTGCGGGTGGCGCTGCTACCTTCACTTCTTCTCCGTCACGCAGAAACCCGGCCGCGGTGGTCACCACGCGCTCGGGTCCGCTGAGGCCGGACGCGATGGCCACACCCTGATCCGAGGTATCCGCGACGCGCACCGCGCGCCGCGCAGCGTGATTGCTCGCATCGACGACGTACACGTAGCTGCCCCGGCTGTCGGTGAGGACAGCCGTCTGCGGCACCACCGGCCGCATCGCTTGGGCGACCGTGACGGTGCCACGGGCGAACGCGCCGGGGCGCAGCGCCGGGTCGGGCTTGAGCGTGATGCGGATTTCACCGAGGCGGGTCTGCGGATCGATGATGGCGCCGAGGAGCCGCACGCGCCCCTCGAACGCCTGCGCGAGTCCCGTCAGGCGCACCGTGGCGGCATCTGCGACCTTCACCTGCGCGAGATCCTGCTCCGCCAGCTGGCCGCGCATCTCGACTTCGCCGCCGCTCGCGACCCGGAACAAGGGCGGCCCGCCCGGGTTGGCGATCTGGCCGACCTCGGCGCCGCGCGTGAGCACTGTCCCGGCGATCGGCGCGACGATGCGCGTGCGGTTGAGACGCGCCTCGGCCTCCGCGAGCTGCGCGGCCACGACCTTGACGTTCGCGGCATCAGTCACCGAGGTGGCGCGGCGTTTCTCGATGTCCTCGGCCGAGAGCGCGCCGGCCGCCTCGACGCCCTGTGCACGGCGATACTCGGCTGCCGACAGGGCAGCCTGCGCCTTGGCCTGCTCGAGCGCGGCCGCGAGCCGGTTGACCTGAGGGATGAGCACGGCGTCGTCGAGCTTCGCGAGCAGCTGGCCCTTGCGCACGTGATCGCCGGCCTCGACGTAAACGGCGACGATGCGCCCGGTGTCCCCGTCGTTGCCGATCGGCATGTCGTAGCGGGCGGCAATCGCCCCGGTGAAGGTTACCGTCGAGGTCACGGCCCGAAGTCCCGGCGTCACGACGGAGATGAGCGGGACGCTACGCTGCTGGGCGAGAGGCACGATCGCCGCCTTGTGGCGCAACGCGCCGAAGAGCAGCGCGCCGATCACGAGCGCCGCGCCGACTGCTGCGGCGCCGAGCACGTTCTTGCGGAGCCACCAGGGCTCGATGGCTCCCGGCTGGGGCGCGAGCTCCGGCGCGGGGCGCGTCGGGCTCTCGGGAATGATGCGGTCGAATGCGGGCCGATCGCGGGCGATCCAGGTGACGTGCTCGTCCTGGGTTTCGGGGGTGCTCATGACGATCGGTTCCGCGTTAGTGGCCACGCCGATTTCCTTGGGTCCGGCCGCTCCAGGGCCCGCCGCCGGTCGAGCCGGCCGGACCCCTCAAACCGGCCATTCAAGCAGTTTAAGCGCCTCTGCCGCCACTTCCCGCCCCCGACGCGCCAGGGAGAGATCCGCGGGCGACGGGCCGAAACACGAGGCGGCAGCGGAAGTGGTGCCGGGAATAGGATTCGAACCTACGACCCGCGCATTACGAATGCGCTGCTCTACCAGCTGAGCTATCCCGGCGCATGCCACCGGAAAAACCGGGCATTCTACATTTTTCGACGCAACCTGATCACCAGGTCGATACCGGCCACCTCGGTCCCGGGCGGCGGAGGGGGCAGGCGGCTGAAGGCCACGGCGGGAACGGGCACGTCGATCAGAGCGCCCGTGTCGAGGTCATGAAAGTGGTAATGCGGGTCGACGTTGGAGTCGAACCAGGCGCGGGAGCCATCCACCGACAGCTGTCGGATGAGCCCATGCGCGGCGAAGAGATTCAGCGTGTTATAGACCGTTGCCTTGGACACGCGCGCCCCGGAGGCGCGCAGCTGCGCCAGGATCTGCTCCGCGGAAAGGTGCTGGGGGGCCGACAGCAGCAGTGCCGCGATCCGCACCCGCTGGGCCGTCGGCCGGATGCCGCACTCCGAGAGACGCCCTTCGCAGTGCTGGCTCGCGCTCGCGACGCCTGATGGCGCATTAAGCTCCATGATCCCAGCATTATAGGCACAAGACGCCGCGGATTGCCGCTTTTTGCAGACGAACCCCGGGCGCGAGGGCCGACCGGATGTGGCTCAGGCGAGCTTGCCCTGCAGGTGCCGGGCGAGCTCGGCGATGGTCGGGAAATCGAAGAGCTCGGTCAGGTCCACCTGCCCCGGGTACTCGCGGTCGATCTGCTCGTGAATCTCGATGAGCTTGAGCGAGCTCGCGCCGATCTCGAACAGATTGTCGTGGATGCCGATGCGCTTGCCCGCGAGCGCCACGTCGCAGATGCCCTTCAGCTTCTCCTCGATCCGGCTGAGCGTGCCGGGCTCGGGGCCGCGCGCCGCCTCGCCCAGCGCCGCGAGCTCCGCGAGCTCAGCATCGAACTCCCCGTCCGCGTAGGCCTCCTCGAGCCGATGGCGCTGGATCTTGCCGCTGGTCGTCTTCGGGATGCGCTTGACCGGGACGACCTCCGCCACCTCGAGTCCGGTCTGCTCGTTGATGAGCCGTGCGACCTCCTTCGCGGTGGGGAGGAAATCCGCAACCGTGCCCCGGTGCAGCACGAAGACCACCAGCTGCTCGATCTCCGCCTCGCGGGCGCGAACCCCGGCGGCGACCACCTTGCCGAGCTCGAGCCCGGGAACGCGCTGCACGATCCCCTCGAGATCGTGCGGGTAGTAGTTCTGACCATTGACGAAGATGATCTCCTTCGCTCGACCGGAGATATAGAGATCCCCGCCGTGCACGAGCCCCAGGTCGCCGGTCCGCAGCCACCCGTCGGCGGTAAATGCCGCGGCGTTCGCCTCGGGGTCCTCGTAGTAGCCGCGGGTGACGTTGTCGCCCCGCATGTGCACGTGGCCGATCCGATCCTCGGGCAGCTCCCGGTCCTCATCGTCGGCGATGCGCACCCGGCAGTACGGGATGGGCTTGCCCTCGCTCACGAGTTCGACGGCGTGCCGGTCGGAAGCGGGCACGAGCTCGACCGGACTCCCGGCGCTCATGCGGTGGCGGTTGAGCGTAATGGTGCGCAGTGGCGCTCCCACTGCGGGGAAGCTCACCGCGAGAGAGGCCTCCGCCAGGCCATACACCGGGTACATGGCGTTGCGGTTGAGCTTCGCGGGCGCGAGGCGCCCGAGGAACTCCTCGCACAGCTCGACCGAGATGGGCTCCGCGCCGTTGAAGATGAGCCGCACGGCCGAGAGATCCAGTCCCTCGGGGGCGCGCTCGCCGAGCACCTTGAGGTAATGCCGGTAGCCGAAATTCGGCGAGCACAGGATCGTGGCACGCACCCTCGAGGCGAGGCCGAGCCACAGCAGCGGCCGGCGGATGAAGAGCTCCGTCGGCATGAGGTGCGCGTGCACCCGGTTCGCGAACATGACGAGGTGAAAGCCGATGAGGCCCATGTCGTGGGTGAGCGGCATCCAGGAGAGGCTCACGTCGTGCTCGCCGAATCCGGCGACCTCGGTCGAGCCGCGGCAGTTGGCGAGGATGTTGCCGTGCGTCAGCACCACGCCCTTCGGCTCGCTGGTCGAGCCGGATGAGAACTGGATGAAGGCGGTGTCGCCGGCCTGGGAGCGCTGCACGCTGCCGGCGCGCGAGATGTCGTCGAGATCGTCCACGAGGAACGTGCGCTCGCGCAGCGCCGCGTACACCTCCTCCTCGCCCACCTGCGCGGCGAAGGCGCCGATGCGCTCGAGCGAGCGACGCTCGGTGTACAGGAAGGGCTTGCCGAGCCGGCGCGCGATGCGCAGCAGCTTCATGCGGTGCTCGTCGCTGATCCCGAGCGCCACGGGCACCGGCACGATGCCGCCGAGGACCGCGGCCCAGAACGCGTCGATGAACTGCTCGTTGTCCGTGAGGAACAGGATCAGCTTGTCGCCTCGCCGGGCGCCGAGGCGCTGCAGGTGATAGAGGATGCCGAGCGAGCGCTCGTAGAGCTCGGCGAAGGACACCTCGCGCGTCTGGTTCTCGCCCTCGAGGTAGGTGATGCGGTGCGGACGGGTGCGGTTTGCCTCGATCAGCTCGGTGAGCGTGGTGGCGTCGTTCATCAGCGGCGGCGTTCCAGCCTCATGTGCAGCGGAAAACGGGTGCGCAGATTGATCTGCGCCTCGAGCTCGAGCGGCTTGTCGGGCACCCACTTCAGGCGATAGTGCCGCGCGACCTTGTACAGGTGCACGAGCATCTCGTAGAGCGCGAGTGTCTCGCCGATGCAATGGCGGGGGCCGGCAGCGAACGGCATGTAGGCAAAGCGCGGGCGCTCGCCCTCGTGCTCCGGCGCGAAGCGCTCCGGGGAGAAGGCTTCCGGGTCCTTCCAGAAGCCGGGGTGCCGGTGCAGGAGGTACAGCGGCAGCAGCACGTTGGCGCCGGCCGGCACCGGGTAGCCGCCGAGCACGTCGGCCTCGATAGTCCGCCGCGACAGGAGCCAGCCGGGCGGATAGAGCCGCAGCGCCTCGTTGATGACCTGCTGCGTGTAGGGGAGGGCCTCCATCTCCGCGAGCCCCGGGGCCGCGAGCTCCGGCGCCGCGTCGATCTCGGCGTGCAGCCGCGCCTCGGCTTGCGGGTGCTGCGACAGCAGGTACCAGGTCCAGTTGAGGCCGCTTGCGGTGGTCTCGTGCCCGGCGACGATGAGCGGCCGCGCGATGAGCTGCGCGACGAGCTTGCTGAGCGAGCGGAACTTGTAGGCGAACTGCAGATCGCGCGCCGGCTCGCGGGTCACGACCTCGAAGGGGTTGGCGCCGAGCTGCTCGGTGAGCCGATCGAGGTCGAGCCCGAAGATCGCGCGCAGCACGATCTCGAGCGTGAGCTCGCTCATCTCGTCGGTGAGATTGAGGATTTCGCCGGCTCGCGCGCGCTGCTCCCAGCGCTCGAGGCGGCGCTCGTTCACCGCCGCGATCCGCTGCGCGAACTCGGTGACCGTGCGGCGGTGAAAGAAGGGCTGCATCATGTAGCGCTGGCGCTTCCACAGCTCGCCCTCGCTCGTCATGATGCCCTTGCCGAGGAGGATCCTCACCCGGTCGAGGCCGACACCCTTGGTGTAGTTGCGATGATTGGAGACCAGCACCCGCTTGACGTCGTCCGGGTGATGAATGACATAGGTATAAGATCCGCGTGCCGGTACGAACACGCGATAGGTGTCGCCGAGGCGGGCGAACAGCTCGATCATCCGCTCCAGGGAATCGTCCGTGGAGCCGATGTCGAACTGCAGCTCGGGCTCGGGGGGCTGGGTCTGCGCGGACGCGGCGGCGATCATGCAAGCTGTTGAAAGCCAAACCTTAATCTTATATCACACCGACCTGCGCGGTCAGTGGCCGGCAGCGGCCGCACGCGCGCTCGCCGCGCGGCTGCCCTACGGCAAGCGCCTCGCGCTCGGCGCGGACGAGCCGCAGCAGCATGCCAGTCCCGCCGGCATCGCGCTCGCGCTGCGCGCGCTGTCTCTCGAGGAGCTGCTCGGTCGATGAGCGCGGACGACGAGGAGGGGCTGCGCAACACGCTCTACCGCACTACGACTCGCTCGGGACGTCGGATGACCCCGATGCGCCGCTGGCTGTACCGCCTCATCGTGCCGCTGGCGCTCGGCATCATCCGCGGCTGGTGGCTGACCTGCCGTGTGATACGGGTCGAAGGGGTGGAGCACCTGGACGCGGCGCTCTCGCGCGCACCCTCGCTCGTGCCGTGCTACTGGCATCAGCATCAGCTCTATTGCGGCAAGTTCCTGGTCGAGCAACGTGCGCGCGGACTCACCGTGGGCTGGCTCATCAGCCCCTCGGTGGACGGGGAGCTCGGCGCGATGATGGTGCGGCGCTTCGGCGG
>WNGC01004528.1_pt1 | contig 11569 bp, 12 predicted proteins | sample 5400051 | NCBI WGS metagenome assembly WNGC01 (sample SAMN13153368, study PRJNA577476) | soil metagenome | isolation source: 20 cm soil or saprolite under grassland replicate 2 | place: USA:California | collected 2016-06-15 | reverse complement strand
TTGATCAGGACGTCATACGCCATCGGATTTCCTCCTCGCCCATGTCGCGGGAATTGCCGCTATTTGCCGCAACTATAGCACGGTGATCGCCTGCTACCGGCCCCAATCTCCGCGTCCCCGCCATGCAGAAGACAGGGATACGGCCTCTCAGCCCCAGGGCGGAGAGGGAAGGCGCCATCGCGGTGGGTCTGGGAGGGTGAGGTGGGCCTCGGACGCCTATTGGACCGTTATCGCGTCGCCGGCCGCGATCTCGCCGCCTGCGACGACCTCGGCATAGACACCCATCAGATTGTGCCCAAAGCCGCGTTGCAGCGCCCCGACGATATCGAGGTCGCGTTTGGCTGTCGCCGGGTTGACCTGGGTCGCGGCGCAGCGGGTAATCGCTGAGACGACGCGCAGCCGCGCTCCGCCGATCGCGATCCCGTGCTCCAGCCATTCGAGCTCGCTCCAGGCCGGTGCGCCCTCGAAATACACATTGGCGCGAAACCGGAGCGGCGCGACCGGCGCCCCGATCGATTGTTCGAGCGCCCCGATGCTTGCGAGATTGATCAGCGACACGTATTGGCCGGTCGTCGCGTTCGGCTTGCGGCGTGCATCGGCAAAACTATGCCCCTCCGCCTCGACGATGCGCAGCGGCCCTTCCGCTCCGCCGGGGAAAAAATCGTCGAAGAACGCCTCGACGCGCCGCCGCCCGTCCGCATCGCGCAGGCTCTCGCGCAACACCGTCCGGCCGTGCCGTTCGATCGTCAGCAAATCGGCTTCGGCATCAAACCGGGTCGTCAGCTCCGCCAATTGCTCGTCGCGCATCAGCATGACGAAATGCGTCTTCGACAGCCACTCCGGACGCTCGGGATCGAAGCGCGTCGAGGGCAAGGCGATCGCAAAGCGCCGGTCCTGCGGCAGGCACTTGCCAGGCGTCAGCGCGACGCTTCCGAGCGGCTCCGGGCTCAGCCCTTTCACTGGGTAGCGGTAAATCGCGGCGATCGTTTGCGGCATCGGATCATTCTCCGGATGGCATGCTGTCGGCGGGCGGAGCAGCCTGTTTCGCCCGAAACAGGATATCGCGTCGCGCATGCATCAGCACGACCGCGAGATCCTGCGGAATGACATTGGGCATCGCCTGCAATTCCGCGGCATGGAACAGCCGCATCTCGGCGCCTTCCATCAGCGTCAGCCCGGCGATCGCCGCTTCGGCGATCGGCACCGCATAAAACGTGATGTCTTCCAGCACCGCCTCGGGAAAGGGGAGGAGCAGCCGGGTTTGCATAAAGAATTCGATCGTTTCGGGATGCCAGCCCAGCTCCTCGCGCAATTCGCGGCATAGCGCCTGTGCAGGGGTCTCGCCTGCCTCGATGCCGCCGCCGAAAAACGACCACTGATCGGGGAAGGCGATCCACGGCACGTCGTCGCGCCGCTTCATTAGATAGCGCTGCGTCTCGGTCACGAGGACCGCGACCGCAATATAGCGGTCCGGCGTGTCGGTGATGGAGGGGCGAGGCCTGTGCATCAATGCTCGAGGTGAACGCCGTCTTCAGCCCTGCGTGACGACGCCCTTCCGCCGCAATGCCGCGACGTCCTCGGCCGTGTAGCCGGCGAGCGAACGCAATACCTCTTCTGTGTGCTCGCCGAACAGGGGCGCGCGCCGGGGCGTCACCGGCGAGTCCGATAGCCTCAGCGGGCTGATGATTGTCGAGAAGCGGCCGCGCGTCGGATGATCGAGATCGACGATCGTGCCGCGCTCGCGCAGATGCGGGTCCTGGAGCACTTCGGCCGTGTCGAGCACCGCGCCGCACACCATGCCGCGCCCAGCAAACGCCTTCATGACATCGTGCTTGTTGCGCGATAGGGTCCAGCTTTCGAGCACCTCCGTCAGCGCCGCAGCATTCTTGGCGCGCGCGGCGGGTGTCTTGAAGCGCTCGTCTTCCTTCAGTTCGGGCCGGCCGATCACGTCCATCGCGGCGTGGAACATCTCGGGGTTGTCCGGCGGCACGATGATGTAGATGTAGTCGTCGACGCCGCCCCCCTCTGGTTTACTGGGCGCGCAGCGGATCAGGTCGGAGTAGCCGCCGGTCGGCGAACGATTCCCGCTCCGCCGGAGTGGTTCGCCGGTCGCCAGCGTGCCGGTGAACTTGACGCGGGTCAGGTTCAGCACCGCCTCCTGCATCGCCACCTCGACGAGCTGCCCCTTACCGGTGCGGCCGCGCTGCACGAGCGCGGCGAGGATCGCCATCGCCAGGTGCATGCCGGTGCCGCTGTCGCCGATATTGGCGCCGTTGACGAGGGGCGTGCCGCCTGCCTCGCCAGTGACGCTCATCGCGCCCGATGTTGCTTGCGCCACCGGCTCAAAGCATTTGAAGCCGCTATAGGGGCCATAGGAGCCAAAGCCCTTGACCGAGGCGAAGACCGCGCGCGGGTTCAATTCCTTGACCGCGTCCCAGCCGAGCCCCAGCCGGTCCATCACGCCGGGCCCGAGGTTCTCGGCGACGACATCGGCCTCCTTGATCAGGCGGCGGGCGATCTCCTTGCCATCCGCGCTCTTCAGATCGATGACGGTGCTGCGCTTGTTGCTGTTGAGCAGCAGGAAAAAGAAGCTGTCGAGATCGGGGTTGTCGCTATTCCACAGCCGTCGCGCCCGGTCGCCGCCCTTCGGGTTCTCGATCTTGATCACGTCGGCGCCGAGCCAGGCCAGCATCTGCGTGCAGGACGGGCCGGCCTGGTCATGCGTGAAATCGATGACGCGAATGCCTTCGAGCGCCTGGGTCATCGGGTCGTCTCCTCAAGGGCTGTCATTGCGAGCGATGCGAAGCAATCTGGCGCCGCCTTGTGCTCTCCTGGAGGAGATTGCTTCGTCGCTAAGCTCCTCGCAATGGCAATGATGTGCGTAAGGCCGAGACGCGTCATGAACTCCGCCGTTGATGCAAATCAACGATCGCCATGGGCAGAAAGGCCTCTATTCCGGAACAGTTCTCAAGGAAGGCCGGATCTCATGAAACCAGCAGTCGCCTGGACGATTGCCGCCATTGGCATGGCGGCGGCGTGTTCGCACGCTCTCGCGCAGAATGCCTTGAAGGAGGGCGAGAAGGTCCTCCTCGAGGGGGCGAAATCCCAGATAACCCCCTCCGTCCCGGGCGCCGCCACCACGGGTGCGATCCCCGGGGCCGCCGGAGCGGCCACGTCTGTTCCGGGGGCACAGGGCGTCACGACCTCGCTTCCCGGGACACCGGGCGCCACGACGATGGTCCCAGGCGTGAAGGACATCACTGGCAAGGTCTCCGGAGTGCCGGGAACGGCCGCAGCGGTACCGGGCACCGCGACAACTGTGCCGGGGGCTGCCAAAGCCGTGGGCACGAGCGTGGCGATCCCGGGAGTTCCCGGCGCCTCTGTCACAACGCCGGCCCTCCCGGGTGCCCCCTCCAACGCCGTTCCGGTGCTCACGACTACCCCCTCGACAACCGCCCCATCCCGATAATCGGGCGCTGACGCGTGGCGAGGCGGTGCAAAAGATGCGGCCAGCGGTTTCGCCGGCATCCCGATCGGGCTCGGGCTGACGCTGATCCATCTGGTGTCGATCCCCGTCACGAACACCTCGGTCAACCCGGCGCGCAGCACCGGCACGACCTTGGTCGCGGGCGGAGCCTACGTTATAGAGCTCTGGCTGTTTTGGGCGGCGCCGATCATCGGCGCGATCATTGCCGGGCTGCTGGCGCGCCGGATCTATGAGCGCGAGGCGCTGATCCAGACCATGTTGTGGAGGAAAGCCGGGTCGCTTAGCGCGATCCTGCAAGCCGGGAGGCTTAGGCCTCCCGGCTTCACGGTTGACCGCTAGGCGGCGTGCAGCAGTTCGAGATACTGCTCGTAGATGGTCATGTTCTTGCCAAAGGAGATCGCCGCCGCTTGCGCGCCGCAGACGAGGTGCATCCACTGCCATGGCTCGCGCGTCGCATGGAATTCCTCGACGATCGCCTGATGATGCTTGAAGGCGTGCATCTCGGTGAAATTGTCGTGGCAGACAATCTCGGCGAGGCGCGTGATAAAGGCCTGCGGGTCATAGCGCAGATCGACGTATTGCTGCGCCAGGTTGACCGTCTCCTTGACCTCCGGCACCGCCCGCATGACACCGAGATTGGTCACCGTCGACCAGTCGGTCGGCGGCTGCGTGTAGATGCTGTGCCGGATCGCATCGAGCAGTTCGTCCTGCGAGCGGTGCGGCAGTTTCGCGACCGCCGCCTCGTCGGGTTGCGGCCACGGCTCCATGCGGTTCGCCGTCGAGCGGACCTCGGGGCCGGTGTGCCAAGTCATCAGCAACAAAAGCTTGGTCTTGATGCTCAACCCGTCGAGCCGCAGCAGCCAGCGGCGCAGATTGGCGCTGGTGTGCAGATGGACGTCCATCGGGTTGCCGGTCAAGGAGCGCATGAACAGCCCCGCCGCGCCGATCGACAAGGCCTCGCCGCCGCCTTCGAGCGACAGCCCGTCAGCCAAGGCTTGCGCCATCAGCGGCGGGATCTCGGCATAGACATCGACCTGCCCAATGGCTTCGCCAAGCGCGCCGATCGCCGCCGTTTCGTCGTCGCCCGAGCGCTGCCGCAGAATGCGGGTCAACAGCCCGTGCTTTTCGATGAGGCCCTCAATTTCCGGCATTGGGTTCGGCACCGGGTTGAGCGGCAATACCGGGCTGCGCGTCACATAGCGCACGACCGGCCGCATCAACAGCGGCCGATACGTTTTGTCGAGGATTCCCGTTTCGAAAGCGCGCCACATCGCGCCCGGAAACATGAAGTAATGGTCGTCATTCCAGTTCTTTTGGATCGCGACCGACATCAGCAGATCGAACACCTGGATCGCCGGTGCGGTCTGCCACAACGAGAGGAAGATGTGGTCGGCCAGGTTCCACTCGCCGCGCCCGACAGCCATCAGCCAGGCCGCTTTGGCCGCCTCGAAATCCCCTACATCGTGCGGCTCGTATTCGAGGAGCTGGTAGGGGCCCATCGCCGGGTGGTTGATGTGCTTGTTCGACAGCGCGACATGCTGCAGGACCGGCAGATAACGCTGCTCGCCCTCGAGCCGCTCGACGAGCTTTGTGACGGGATAGAGGCCGGCCAGGGGGTGCAGCGGACCGCCATGATGGCCGGGCGGCATTTCGGTCGAGCGCGTGACCGCCAGCGCCGAGGCCATCAGCATCGTCGGGATCGGCACCCCGGCGCGCAATTTCTCCAACGTGCGGTCGAGGATCTCGACCGGCGGCGTATCCTCGATGAACTGAACCAGCGGTTCGATGTCGGCGGAATACTGCACTCGTTGCGGCATCGGCATAGCGGTTCTCTCCGTAAGGTCAGTTCTCGGGCGCACCTGTTACCGGGCGAACGCCTCGTTCTCCGGAATGGCGAGGCTCTAGGCTACATTTTTCGCGTTTTTGGCCGCGAAGGGCAAGTAATTCTGCCGCAAGGCTGGAATGCGTTCACAGCCCGCGCCGCACCTGCGGCATGACCTCCTCGGCGAGGATCTGCAATTGGTCGAGGGCGAGGCTGTTCGGCATCCCCGGCCAATGCACCGACGCGACGATGTGGTTGACCCCGAGCCGCCGGTTCAATCGGATCATCTGGTCGGCGACTTCGGCCGGCGACCCGAACAGAAACCGGTCCTCGAGCAATTCGTCGAAACCGTGGTCGAAATCGTCCCCCGCCGGCATGACCTTGTCCTGCCCCCAGGCTCGGTAGGCCTTGTATTTCTCTTCGAGATAGGGCTGCGCCCGGCGGATCGCCTCGGCGCGGGTCGGCGCGACAAACACCTCGCGGCGCATCGGCACTTCCGTCGGGAACGGCTTTTTGTATTCATCGAGCGCGCGCTTATAGAGTCCCATCTGGCGTTCGATCGTCGTCAGCGTGTTGTGCGGGTTGATGTACCAGCAATCGGCGAGCCGCGCGGCGCGCCGGATCGCGACATCGGCATTGGCGCCGATCCAGATCGGCGGCATCGGCTGCTGCACCGGCTTTACCGTACAGGTCGCTTGGTCCAGCTCGAAATGCGAGCCCTTCATTGTGACGGAGTCCTCGGTCCACAGCCGCTTTACCGCTTCGAGGCCTTCCTCGAAGCGCTTGCCAAGTCCGGCCCGCGGCACGCCGAACGCCTTGAACTCGACATCGCGGTAGCCGATGCCGCAGCCGAAGACGAGCTTGCCGTTCGACATGATATCGAGGGTCGCAAGCTGCTCGGCGAGGTCGAGCGGCTTGTGCAGCGGCAATAGCACGAGGCCGCAAATGAGCCGCAGCCGCGGCGCGATCGCCGCGGCATAGGCGAGGAACGGGATCTGCTGCACCGACTGGAAGGGATGTGCGCTGTAATGCGAGCCCTTGACGATGCCGTCGAAGCCGACCTTCTCGGCGCGCCGCACTAGCTCCAGATCGTCCCGCAGATGGCCAGCGATGTCGCCCGGCGGGTGCTGCCCGCGGACGATGAGGCTCAGCTGCATCGAGCCCGGTTCGCTACTCATTCCGGCATCATGCCTTTCTCGGCGAGCTCTTTCTTGGCATTGGCGTTTTTGTCGAGCTTCAACCCCATACCGCGCAAGACGTGAGGCGCCTTCGTGAATTGGATGTTCGAGTATTCGATGACCTCGATGCGGTTGCCCCAGGGATCGAGGAAATCAAGGAACGGGCCCTCGACCATCTTGGCGCCGGCCGCCTCGGCGCGTTTCTTGACGCTCGTCCGGTCGTCGACGACAAAGCCGATATGCCGCCGCTCGACCCCGGTCTGCTGGTAGTCGGGCACGCGCGCCAGATTGATGAACTGGTCGCCCATGTCGATGAAGGCGGCGCGCTCGCTGCGGCCGCGCAGATTGAACTCGAAGATCTTGCCGTACCAGTCCAGCGCCTCGTCGATGTCGCCGACCTCGATCGCGACATGGTTGATGCCGATCAGGCGGGGCTTCTTGCCGTCGCTCATCTGATCCTCCCTCGGATGAATGCGGCATTTGAGCCCCACCGGCCGGCCGCGCGCAAGCGCCCCGGAAAAGTTCACCACAGAGACACCGAGACCACAGAGTTAGCCAAAGAACTAACCAGCTACTGTCATTGCGAGCGAAGCGAAGCAATCTCCCGCCGACTTGTGCTTCGCCCAAGGGGGTTGCTTCGGCAAGGCCGGCCGAAGGCCGCCGGTCTCATTCCTCTGTGCCCTCTGTGCCTCTGTGGTGAAATATGGCCTAACTCTGCGTCGGCACCGCGAACGGAGCCTCGAAGATGGCGGATTATGTGATCACAACGGCGGTCGGGACGGGTGCAAAGGGCTTTGCCGGCGATGGCGGCCCTGCCACGGCCGCGCTGCTGAACGGCCCCTTCGACGTCGCCTTCGACCGCGCCGGCAACCTGTATTTCTCCGACACCTTCAACCACCGCATCCGCCGCGTCGATGCTCGGAGCGGCGGCATCACGACCGTCGCCGGCAATGGCGAGCCCGGCTACTCCGGCGATGGCGGGCCGGCGATGCGGGCTTCGCTCAACGAGCCCTATGGCATCGCGATCGACCGTGCCGGCAACATCTTTGTCGCCGACCGCCTTAATCGCCGCGTCCGCCGCATCGACGCCGCCAACGGTACCATCACGACCCTGGCTGGGACCGGCGAGGCGGCCTATTCCGGCGATGGCGGGCCGGCGGCGCGCGCCGGGCTTGCCGAGCCCAACGGTCTCGCGCTCGATGCCGAGGAGCGGCATCTCTACATCGCCGATGTCGCCGATCATCGCGTCCGCATCGTCGGTCTCTCCGCGGGCACGATCGACACCTTCGCCGGCATCGGCCAGGCCGAGCACGGCGGCGATGGCGCCCCCGCACGCGAGGCCCGCATTTTCGGCGCCCGGGCCGTCAAGCTCGGCCCCGACGGCACCGTCTACATCCTCGAGCGGCAGGGCAGTTCATTGCGCGCCGTCGATGCCGTGACCGGCATCATCAATACGGTCGCCGGCACCACCGGGCGCGGCTATTCCGGCGATGGTGGGCCAGCGCTCGCCGCCGTGTTCGATGCGCCAAAGGAGATGGCGCTCGATCCCGAAGGCAACATCCTAATCGTCGACACCGAGAACCACGCGATCCGGCTGATTGAGCGCCATACCGGGATCGTCACGACGATTGCCGGCGGCCGCCAGGGTGCGGGCGGCGATGGCGGCCCGGCGGCAGGAGCCGGACTCGACCGGCCGCATGGCGCAGTGGTCGGCCCGGATGGCGCGATTTATATCGGCGACACCAACAACCACCGTATCCGCAAAGTCGTCCGCAGTGGTTAGCTCAGCGCCGGAATAAAATGTACGTGTTCAGCGTTGTTGCGAACCGGATTCTTTCTACTAGGATGTTGTCCGCTCGTTTGTTTAAGGATTGTGTCGTTTGTTTAAGGATTGTGGCAATACAAAGGAATTATTTGGACAGGCGAATAACCCGTAAGAAGAGTTCGTTCTCCACCTGTCTTGCAGCGCACCGCTGCTCAGGCAAGCGAGAGGACATCACCATCATGACGCTCAAGCACTCGGTTACCACCGCAATTCTGATTGCTGCGCTGGCCCTGCCGGTCAGCGCGTTCGCTCAAGCCACGACCGCGCCGACTCCTACGACACCGCCGGCCGCGGCGCCGCATGCGGCGGCTCCTGCCGCGACCGCCCCAACGGTGCCGCATGCGGCTGCGACCGCCCCGGCCCCCGCGTCACAGACGGCAACCGCGCAGGCGAGCCGCCATATGCGCGACGATCAGATCCGCGCCAGCAAGCTGATCGGCGCGTCGGTCTACGATCCGAACGATCAGAAGATCGGAGCGGTCGACGAGCTCGTGCTCAATCCCGACGGCAAGGTCGCCGATATCGTGATCGGGGTCGGCGGCTTTCTCGGCGCCGGCGAGAAGCGGGTCGCGGTCCCGATGGCGGATCTGAAGCGCGGCAAGAACGACCATTTCGTGCTCGCCGCGACAAAGGACTCGCTGAAGCAGATGGCGAATTTCGAGTTGAAGACCGCCGGCACCGCCGGCAGCGGCTCGTCGGCGCACAAATAGGCATCGGCGTTGGGGGAGTGGCGCCCGGCGGCGTTCGCCGGGCGCTGCTTCGTTTCAGTTATCGCCCGCTTCAGTTGTCGCCGGCCAAAAACCGCCGCAATTCCGCGACGAGATCCTTCGGGTTGTCGCCCTGCACCGTGTGGCCGGCCTTGGGCACGGTGACGAATTTGCCCCGCGGCAGGCGCTGCGCCAGCCGGATGCCGTCTTCCTCGTGAAACACGTCGCTTTCGCCGCCGCGCACGACGAGCGCCGGGCAGGCGATGCGCGCGAGCCCGTCGGCGAGCTTCGCGCGCTCGGCGCGGTGCTTCTCGTGGTCCAGCGCCTTGAACCGCTGCGTATCGTATTTCCACCGCCAGGTGCCGTCGGGCTGTTGCCGCAAATTATGCATCAGGCTACGGCGCAGGATCTTTGGGTCGCGCCGCGGGTTGAATTCGAGCGCCTTCTCGATGATCGCCTCGACCGTCACGGTCTCCTGCACCTGGGTGACGAAGTCGCGGATGCGGCTCGATCCCGGCCGGCGCATCTCCGGTCCGGCATCGATGATGACGAGGTGTGACAGCCGCTCGGGATGCGCCGCCGCAAAGGCCAGCGAGTTGATCGCGCCCAGCGACATGCCGACCAGAATGAACTTGTCGAGGCCGAGGTGGTCGACAAAGCCCTTGCTGTCCGAGAGCGCGGCGCCAATCGAATAGTCGCCGTCAGCTGCCCAATCGCTGTCGCCGTGGCCGCGCTGATCGAGCGCGACGCAGTGGAAGTCGTCGCGCAGCGCGAGGCAGACGAGATCCCAGGTATGCGCGGTCAAGGCGCCGCCATGCAGAAACACGATCGTCGGCCGGTCCTTGTTGCCCCAATCGAGATAGTGGAACCGCATGCGGCCGACGTGAAATTCCCGGGTTTGCGGCAATACGACCTGGCTCTCGTCAAAGCTGAAGCCGGCGCGGACCGCGGTCGTGGCAAGGTGCTCTCGGTATTCCTCGGGCGACAGGCTCATGGCGACGGCAGCTCCTTCGGCGATGTCTCGCCAAGGCCTTTAGCACGGAATTGCCGCCAAACGCTTGTTCCGCAACGCAGCAGGGCTATGCGCCGGGGGCATGAACCCGGTCATGCGGCAGCGGTTTCGGGGCTCGCCGAAACCCGATAGCATCCCTCAGAGCACGATTAGTGAGGCCGCGATGAGCGAGATACCCCTTCGGCACGGCATCTTCCTGCCGCCCTTTCATCCGAACGAGGAGGACCCGACCGCCTGCCTCGAGCGCGACCTCGACCTCATCGTCCATCTCGACAAGCTCGGCTTTCACGAGGCCTGGATCGGCGAGCACCACTCGGCGGGTTATGAGATCATCTCCTCGCCCGAGATCTTCATCGCCTTCGCCGCCGAGCGCACCCGCCACATCCGGCTCGGCACCGGCGTCATCTCGCTGCCCTACCATCATCCGATGATGGTGGCCGACCGGATCGTGCAGCTCGACCACATGACGCGTGGCCGCATCATGTTCGGCGCCGGGCCGGGCCTCCTCGCTTCCGATGCGATCATGATGGGCATCGATCCCATGACGCAGCGCGACCGCATGGCCGAGGCGCTCGACGCGATCCTGCGCCTCTTCAAGGGCGAGATCGTCACCGAGAAGACCGATTGGTACACGATGGAAGGGACGCGGCTTCACCTGTTGCCCTACACCAAGCCGCATCCTGAAGTGGCTGTGGTCAGCGCGGTGACGCCCTCGGGCGGCCGGCTCGCCGGCAAATACGACCTCAGCATGATCTGCGTCGCGGCGACCAACCCGTTCGGCTATGACGCGCTCGCGTCGAACTGGCAGATCGCCTGCGATGTCGCCGCCGAGCACGGCCGCACGATGGACCCGAACCGGCTGCGCCTTGTCGGCCCGATGCATATTGCCGAGACAAGGCAGAAGGCATTCGAAAACGCGCGCTGGGGTTTCGAGCGCTATCTCGGTTATCTCAACAACAACCAGCCGCGCTTTATCGTGCCAAAAGGCGAGGATCCGCTCGAATGGTTTGTCGAAAACAAATACGGCGTCTGCGGCACGCCGGACGATGCGATCGCGCTGATCGAGCGGTTGCAGGACAAGCAGGGCGCGTTCGGCGTCTTTTTGCAGCAGGCGCACAACTGGGCTGATTTCGAGGCGACCAAGCGCTCCTACGAATTATACGCGCGCTATGTCATGCCGCATTTCAGCAATGCGAACCGGCCGCGCGAGGCGTCATTCCAATGGTGCGGCGACAACCGCGCCGAGTTCAGCGCCAAGCGCCAGGCCGCCGCGAAGGCGATGTTCGACAAGCACGAGGCCGAGCAGCGCGAGCGCGCTCAGCCCACCGCCGCCCGCCCGAGCCGCGGCCGCGAAGCCTGGTAACAGAAACCCTCTCCCGCTCCGCGGGAGAGGGTGGCTGAGCGCGAAGCGCGAAGCCGGGTGAGGGTGCGGTCTCGGGTGATTGCCTCCTCACCCGACCCTTACTTCAGCGCCTTCACGTCATCGACGGTCTTTTGCGGCTCTGGCCGGAAGCGGTAGTCGGGATCGACATCGACCG
>WNGC01007594.1_pt1 | contig 11571 bp, 9 predicted proteins | sample 5400051 | NCBI WGS metagenome assembly WNGC01 (sample SAMN13153368, study PRJNA577476) | soil metagenome | isolation source: 20 cm soil or saprolite under grassland replicate 2 | place: USA:California | collected 2016-06-15 | reverse complement strand
GCGACCTTGCTGATCAAGGTCGCCTGCGAAGCCGCGCTCGGCAAGCGAGCGCATGTCGCGATCTTCGGCACCGACTACCCGACCCCCGATGGCACCGGCGTGCGCGACTACATCCACGTCGAGGACCTGGCTGCGGCTCACGTGGATGCCCTGAGCTACCTGCGAGGCGGCGGCGCCTCCATCACTCTCAACGTCGGCTACGGCCACGGCTACAGCGTGCGGCAGGTTCTGCAGAGCGTCGAGCGGGTGTCGGGAAAGCGGCTGGCGGTTCGCGAGGAGCCGCGCCGGGCCGGGGACCCCGGAGCGCTGGTGGCGCGCGCCGATCGCATCCGGGCCGAGCTCGCCTGGCGCCCGCGCCTTGACGATCTCGACAGCATCGTGCGCAGCGCGCTCGCCTGGGAGGAGCGGCTGCTGCGCGAGCCCTGGTGAGACGCCCGCGCGCCTGCAATCCCAGACACGTTGGCAGTGCGCCCGGTAGAATGGCTTTCATGCGATGGGCGCGGCCCAAGTCATTGAGTGGACTGATGCTGGTCGGCCTGGCGTTGATCGCCGTGCCGCTCCTGATCGCCATTCTCACCGCCGTGCTGCTTCAGGGCGTCGCCGGCGCGCGCGCCAGCCAGGCGCTGTTCGGGCAGATCGCCTCGCTCGAGCGCACGGCGCGCCTGTACGACGTGCTCGGCGACCCGAAGCTCCTCGAGCTGTACCGCACGCAGGACGAGCGCCTGAGCGCGACGCGCGAACAGCTGCACTCGCAGGCCACCAGCGACGCCCGCAGCACGCTCGAGGAGATCGGGGTGTTGCAACGCAGCCTGCGCAACACGGTCATGAGCGCGCCCCCAGGCAGCAGCGCCGCCGTTGCCTCGGACCTGTCCAGCCGTTTCACCCAGCTGTCCGCCCTGGTGGAGCGTGTGGCGCAGCAGAGCAACGCTCAGGTGGACACGCAAGTGGCCGCGCTGGAAGAGCAGACCCTGCAGGCGCGCAAGCGCCTGCTGTGGCAGGCCGCACCGCTCCTGCCGCTCGCGGTGGTCGCGGTGTTCGTGTTGACCCTGGGCGTGGGCCGGCCGCTGCGGCAACTCGACCGCGCCATCAGCGAGCTCGGCCAGGGCACCTTCACCAACTCGATCGCCGTTACCGGTCCGCATGACCTCGAGCGCCTGGGCGGGCAGCTCGAGTGGCTGCGCCAGCGGCTGCTCGAGCTCGCCCACGAGCGCAACCGCTTCCTGCGGCACATGTCGCACGAGCTCAAGACACCCCTTGCCAACATTCGCGAAGGCACGGAGCTGCTGATGGACGGGGCGGTGGGCGAGCTGGATTCCAACCAGCGCGAGGTGACCGCGATCCTGCGCGAGAACGGCATCAAGCTGCAGCGCATGATCGAGAACCTGTTGTCCTTCAGCGCCTGGCAGACCTCCAGCGTGGGCCTGGAGGCCACCGAGTTTCGCCTGCGTCCACTGGTGAAACAGGTGCTGGAGAACCAGCAGCTCACGCTGCTGTCGCAACGGGTGCGCCTCGATGTACGCGTCGAGGACGTGACCCTGCTCGCCGATCGCGGCAAGATCCGCCTCATCCTCGAGAACCTGGTGTCGAACGCCGTCAAGTACTCGCCCAAGGGAGGCACCATCCACCTGCGGGCCCGGGCCACGGGCGCGCAGCTGGTGCTCGACGTGGCCGACAACGGCCCAGGCATCCCGCCCGAGGAGCGCGGCCACGTGTTCGACGCCTTCTATACCGGGCGCGCGGCCAAGACCACACCTGTGAAGGGCACCGGGATCGGACTGTCGGTGGTGCTGGAGTTCGTGGGCGCGCACGGCGGCACCGTACAGATCGTCGATGGCGAGTTTCCGGGTGCGCATTTCCGCATCACCATGCCCATCAGGGTCACGAGCGGGGATCGCCCCGCCAGGCGCGAACCCAAGGCGCATGCCCATGCCGCCTGAGCGCATCCCGCCCGCCTGCCTCGCCGTGACACGGGACTCCCCGGGTGCGTCGCGCGGTACCGCGGCGGGCGGCGCGCTCGTGGCGCTCATCGCCTGCGGCTGCGCCTTCGGCCCCCAGCGCGCGCCCTCGCCCGCTCCGGTGGTGAATGCGGCGGCGGCGAGCTCGACCGTCCTGAATGAGTACCTGCTGCTGCTGCAGCATCTGGTGCAGGGTAAGCTCTCCGAGCAGGCGGAGATCGTGGCCAGCGCACAGCGTGATTACGACACCGCGCCGACCCCCAGCCGCGAGCTGAAGCTGGCGCTGGTTTTCGGCACTCCGGGGCACCCGGCGACCGACCTGCCCAGGGCCCAGGGGCTGCTGCGCGAGCTGATGGCGGACCCGGAGATGCTGCTGCCCGGGGAGCGCGCGCTCGCCTTCCTGGTGCTTTCGCAGATTGACGACCATTTGACGCTCGATGCGGAAAATCGCAGGCTGCAGAGTGAGGCGGTGCGGGCCGACCAGCAGCGCATGGCCAACGCCAACCACCGCCTGCAGGCGGAGATGGACGAAAACACCCGCCTGCGCAGGGAGCTCGAGGAGGCGCGCGCCAAACTCGACGCCATCGCCAACATCGAGCGCTCGCTCAACGAGCGCAAACCCGGGAGCACGGGACGATGATCACAGTGAGCAAGGACACGATCCTGAACCAGACCGGCAAACGCAAAGCCCGCATCCTCCTGGTGGACGATGACCCGGGGCTGCTGCGCCTGCTGACCATCCGCCTGCGCGCGGAGAGTTACGACGTCGAGGCGGTGGAGAGCGCCGCGCAGGCGCTGTCGGCATCGAGCCGCTTCCGCCCCGACCTGGTGATCACGGACCTGCGCATGGACCAGATGGACGGCATCGGACTGCTCAAGGAGCTGCAGAACCGCTGGCCGGGACTGAAGGTCATCATCCTCACCGCCCACGGCACCATCCCGGATGCGGTGCAGGCGACGCAAATGGGGGCGTTCGGCTTTCTCACCAAGCCGGTCGACAAGCAGGAGCTTCTCGACCAGGTGCAGAAGGCGCTGCGGATCTCCGGCTTCGGCGCCTCGGACGAGGACTGGCGCGCGGAAATCGTGACGCGCAGCGCCAGCATGGAGGAGAAGCTCGCGCAGGCGCACATGGTCGCGGGAACCGATGCGCGCGTACTGATCACCGGCGAGAGCGGCAGCGGCAAGGAGCTGCTGGCGCGCGCCATCCATCGTGGCAGCCCGCGCCGCAACAAGGCGTTCGTCGCCATCAACTGCAGCGCCATGGCGGAGGACCTGCTGGAGTCGGAGCTGTTCGGCCACGAGAAAGGCTCGTTCACCGGCGCGACGCGCGCGCACCGCGGGCTGTTCATGGCCGCCGACGGCGGCACGCTGCTGCTCGATGAGATCGGCGACATGCCGATGCGGCTGCAGGTGAAGCTGCTGCGCGTGCTGCAGGAGAACGTCATCCGCCCGGTGGGCAGCACCGATGCCGTCCCGGTGAACGTGCGGGTGATCTCCTCCACGCACCGCGACCTGCAGCAGCTGATGAGTGTCGGGCAATTCCGCGAGGATCTGTATTACCGCCTGAACGTGGTGCACATCGAGATGCCCTCGCTCAACCGCCGCCGCGAGGATATCCCGCTGCTGGTGGCGCACTTCCTGGCGCAGATCGCCAAGGAGAGCGGCGTGCGCAAGATCTACGCGCCCGAAGCGGTGGAGCTGCTCGCCACGGCCGACTGGCCGGGCAACATCCGCCAGCTGCAGAACGTGGTGCGCCAGAACGTGGCGCTCTCCCAGACGCCCATCATTCCGGTGGAGCTGGTGCAGCAGTCACTCGGCGGCACCCCCGGGCGCCTGCCCTCCTTCGACGAGGCGCGCGATGAGTTCACCCGCAGCTACCTGTCGCAGATCCTGCAGATCACCGGCGGGAACGTGAGCCAGGCGGCGCGGCTGGCGCGGCGCAACCGCACCGATTTCTACAAGCTCCTCGCGCGGCACCAGCTGACGCCGGAAGAGTTCAAGCAGCGCTAATCGCCGCTGCCGGTGTTGTCCTTGGCCGGCAGCTCGGGAGTGCCGGCCGCGGGCGGCGCGTGGCGCCCGAACTGCGCGGCATCGATACCGTGCTTGCCGAGCAGGTCATAGAGCGTCGGGCGGGTCACCCCGAGCAGCTCCGCCGCCCGCGACAGGTTCCCGCGGGCGACGGCGAGTGACTGCCTGACGGCCTGCGCCTCGGCGCGCTGGCGCGCGACACGCAGATTCAGGTACTCGGGCTCATCGCCCGGGTCTTCCAGGCCCAGGTCGCCCGCCGTGACGACCGCGCCCTCGGCCATGATCACCGCGCCCTTGATGCGGTTCTCCAGCTCGCGCACGTTTCCCGGCCAGCGATACGCCTGGATCGCGCGGATGGCGTCGGGCGCGAGTCCGCGCGTGGGCTTGCCGAAGCGCTCGGAGAGCTGCTGCAAGATGAATTGCGCGAGCAGGAGGCTGTCGCCCTGCCGATCGCGCAGCGGCGGCACGCGGATGGTCACCTCGCTGATGCGGTAGAACAGGTCGTCGCGGAAGCCGCCGCTGCCGATCAGCGCTTCGAGTTTGCGGTTGGTGGCGCACACCAGACGAAAGTCCAGCGCCACCGGCACACGCCCGCCGACGCGCTCCACGGTGCGCTCCTGCACCACGCGCAGGAGCTTGGCCTGCAGTGAGGCGGGCATCTCGCCGATCTCATCGAGGAACACCGTGCCGCCCTCGGCCGACTCGAGCTTCCCGGCGGTGCGCTTGGCGGCGCCGGTGAAGGCGCCCTTCTCGTATCCGAACAGCTCGCTCTCGAGCAGCGTGTCGGGGATCGCCGCGCAGTTGATGGCGACGAAGGGCTTGTGCGCGCGGCCCGAGAGGCGGTGCAGGTTGCGCGCCAGCACCTCCTTGCCGGTGCCGCTGTCTCCGAGCAGCAGCACCGTGGCGTTGGTCGGCGCGACCTTCTCGATCGCGCGGCACACACCCCTCATGGTGTCGCTGACGCCGATGACGCCCTCGAGCGCCATCGCGCCGGTGCGCTCGCGCAGCCGCCAGTTCTCCTCCTCGAGCTCGCGGATGCGCAGCGCGCGGCGCACGACGATCGAGAGCACGCCGGCATCGAGTGGCTTGTGCACCGCGTCCGGTTCGGTGCGACGCACGATGGCGAGGGTCTGATCGGAGGTCTCGCACGCGGTCACGTCGAGATCCGAGAACACCGCTTCCAGCTCGCGCCGCAGGGCGCGATCGTTCTCGAGGATCAGCAGTTTCCGGCGCTGCATCGCGGCGGCCATCAGCGCGCTCCCTTGCCGAGCAGTACCACTTCGGCGGTCTGGACCAGGATAGCCAGATCAAACAGCAGGCTATTGTTCTTGATGTAGTACAAGTCGTACTGCAGCTTCTCGAGCGCATCCTGTTCGGATGAGCCGTACGGATAGCACAGCTGCGCCCAGCCGGTAATGCCGGGTTTGACGCAGTGACGCTGCACGTAGTATGGGATCTCCTCCGCCAGGTGCGCCACGAATTCCGGGCGCTCGGGGCGCGGGCCGACGAAGCTCATGTGCCCGCGCAGCACGTTGATCACCTGCGGCAGCTCATCGACCCGCAGTTTCCTGATGATCGCGCCCACGCGCGTGACGCGTGGATCCTGGCGCTGCGCCCACTGCGCGCCCTCGAGCTCCGCGTCCAGGCGCATGCTGCGGAACTTCAGCACCCTGAAGGTGCGCCCGCCGCGACCCACCCGGCACTGGGAATACAGCGCGGGCGCGCGCCAGCCGTCCTCGATCTTGATGGCGATCAGGGTGAGCAGCATGAACGGCAGCGACACCGCGAGCACGGCGAGGCTCGCGAGCAGATCCATGGTGCGCGAGGAGAACAGCCGCAGCGGATCGCGCCGGAACCCGTGGCCGAAGATCATCCAGCTCGGATTCAACACGTCGATGCGCACGCGCCCGGTCTCGCGCTCGAGAAAGGAAAGCAGCTCCGTGACGTCGACCCCCGCGAGGCGGCACTGCAGCAGCTCGCGCAGCGGGAAGCCGCGGCGCCGATCATCCATGGCCACCACCACCTCGCTGACATTGAGCCGCTCGCACAGCTCGCGCAGGCCGCCGCTCGCATCGAGCAGCCGCTCCGCGGGAACCTCCGGGTCCTCGTCCGGCGGGCACACGAAGCCGGTCAGCAGAAAGCCGCGGCGGTCCGCCGAGCGGCGCAGGTTGGCGACCGAGGCGGCGGCAGCGCCGGCGCCGTAGACCAGTACGCGCCGCTTGAAGATCTCCTGGTCGACGGCGCTCGCGAACACCAGGCGCGAGATGAGCACCGCGCAACCGGTCCCGAGCACGGCGAGCGCCGCCACGCCGCGCCACAGGTGCAGGCTCGGGATCAGGTAGAAGACTGCGGCGATGGCGCAGGAGGCCACCACCAGCGCCACCGCCAGGCGCAGGAAAATGCCCCCGATCGGCGCGCGCTGGCGCGAGCTGTACAGGCCGAAAGCAAGCAGACAGACACCCACGATCGCGCTGAACACCAGCCCCCGCGGCCACAGCGGGCCCAGCTCCCGCTCCAGGTTCGACAAGTGGCTGAAGCGGGTCTGAAAGCGCAGCAGGACTGCCGCGTACACCGCCAGGAACGCCAGACCGACCTCGATGAGCGCAAGCACGGCAAGGGAAGCGGGCACGTGTTGTCCGAGAACGCGGATGCGCATAGGGCTGGGCGACCGGAGCCGGTAGAGGCCGGACTTTACACGATAGTGTAAAGGCAGTTCCCGGCGACACTGTGAGAATCATCACAGTTGCGCAGGCCGGCCGGGAAGTCGTCCCGGGTTGACGATGGCGGCGCGGCTTTGGTCAGTGACGTCTGACCGAGGCGTCCGAGGACATCCCCGGCTTGGCGATCGCCGCCTTGATGCGCCGCGCGACACTGCGCACGAATGACCGGGGAGAAGCGAGTCGGTGCGCGAGGTGCGCAGCAATCGCGTACCCGAGGCGCATCCTGTTGAGCGGCGCTGCGCTGTGGGTGAGCATGGTGCGGTGCAGTTCCCAGAATGCTCTGCCCCGCAGCTCCACGGCGGCACCCGCCAGCATCTGGTAATACCCCGCGAGTCTCGCGCGATAGCAGCGGCGGTATTCTTCCTCATCGAGATATGCGCGACCATACCTCGAGAGAGTGTAGAAGTTGCTTGCGCAGTCGCTGTCAAGTCCGCGCAGGAGCGAGGTCTGGCTCTCCCGGTGCTCGCGCATGAACGCCAACGCCTGGTGCACGAACGCGAAGTCGGACTCTCGCAGAATGTCATAGCACGACTGTACGTCCGCGTGCAGGTTGACCGGGTCGTAGAAGGGCGTGCGGCGGCGGATGAGGTCCGCCCTGATCAGCATGGTGGTCGGCAAGCCAAAGAAGTAGCGGTTCTCGAGCAGCGCCTTGCGACCGGCGAGCCTGCCTGAGAGAACCGTGGTCGGCGAGCTGGCGGTCGAATCCGCAGGCCGCAATTCGAAGCGGGTGTGGTTGTCTCCCGTGGCAGCGAGGCAACACACCAAACCGATCGAAGGCTGCGCCAGCGCGCAGCTCACCATCGTTGCGATGCATTCGGGATAAAGCCAGTCGTCCGCCATCAACGGCTTGCAGTAAATGCAGTCGCGATCGATCAGAGCGTAAGCGCGATTGAGATTATCGATGATGGGCAGGAATTCTGCGTTGTTGTGTACGGTTATGCGCGAGTCGAGGCTCGCGTAGTGCAGCGCGATCTCGAGGCTGTCGTCCGTGCTGCGATTGTTGACCAGCGTGCAGCGCCAGTTCACATAACTTTGCGCGATGAGGCTCGCGAGGCACTCGCGCAGGTATTTCGCGCCGTTGTAAACGGGCGTGACCACACTGACCAGGGGCTCTTGCTGTCGGCTCATGATAATAGAGGTGTCTCACCGCGCCGGCCGCCGCGTTGCGGGCGCTCTCACCTCCGGGGAGGTGAGATTCTGCCACACCTTCCACGGGCAATTTTCCTGCGCTTCCATGCGGTCGAAGCTGATCTTGTCCTTGAAGGTATCCATGCACCGCCAGAAGCCATCCCAGGAGAACGTCACCAGCTTGTGCGCGGCAATCAGCCGCCCGAAAGGCTGCTCCGCCAGCTCCTCGCCTTTGCGGATGTAGTCGAAGATCTCGCGCCGCAGGACAAAAAAGCCCCCGTCGATGCGCAGATCCTGCTCGTGCAGCCCGCCCATCGAGATCACCGTCCCATCGGGCGCCGCATGCACGGCGTGAAAGCTCTGCGGACTGCGCACCGACACCAGGCTCGCGATCGCCTGCTTGCCGCGGAAGTCGGCAATCATCCGATCAAGCGGGACATCCGACAATCCATCCGAGTAGTTCGCGAGGAACTCCGCCTCGTTGGCCAGGTATTTGCGCACCCGCAGCAGGCGCTCGCCGATGGTGGCATGCAGCCCCGTATCGACGAAGGTGATATTCCAGTCAGCGGTGTCGTGATTGTGGAGCTCGATGCGGTGATCCCTTTCGTGCAGAGTGAAGTCGCTGGACATGGCTTCGTTGTAGTTCAGGAAATAGTCGCGGATCAGGTCGCCGCGGTATCCAAGGCACAGGATGAAATCGCGGTGTCCGAAATGCGCGTAGTAGCGCATGAGGTGCCACAGGATCGGCCGGTAGCCGATCTTGAGCAGCGGCTTTGAAATCGTGTCCGAGTGCTCGCGCAGCCGCGTGGCAAGACCCCCACAGAACAATACGACCTTCATGAGCTCTCCCGCCTGGCCTTGCCGGCAACCGTGCGCTGCGCGGCGCCCCTGCCGGCAGGGGCCGCCCTTGCCGGCGCGCAGGCGAGCAGCCGCGCGGCTTCGAGCGCGCGCGCCGCTTCCCGCAGCACCGCGAACGGCACTCCGGAGCGCCGTGCGATGTCGAGCAGCGAGTGCGCGCCGTCGGACTGGTTCAACACCCAGAGCATGGCATATTCGTGCGCGGCCGGTTCGCTGCCGCCGAGCGCCCGGTACAACCCGCGCGGGCCGAGCCTGGGCTCGCCCTTGGGCTTGAGATTGACGTACCGCTGGTTGGCCTCGATGAGCTCCACGATACGCTGACACGTTTCGAAGCTGCCTTGCAGGGCCGCGGGCGTGATGAGCGACAGATCGTCCGCCGAAGTATGGTATTGGGGATAACCGCCGTTGACCGAGCGGGTGAGTCGCCCTGCCGGAAGATCAAACCCCGGGGAGCATAGCTGCCGCTCGTCGTAACCGTACGGCGAGAACGGTATGACGGCGCCGTCCCCGGCAAGCGCGTAGGCCACGATCGCGTCGATCTCGCTCGTGTCGCGGCGGCTGCGCTTGTAGGTGAGTGCGCCCGGATCGCCGAGCAGGGCGAGCACCAGTGCGTGACGCACGCGCGACAGACGCGACTCGTTGCGCTTGAGCCAGGTCAGCGAGCCGATGGTCCCGGGCGCAAACACAAAGCGATAGGTGAAGCGTCGCGGCTCGCGCGCGATCCACTCGGCCAGCGCCGTCATGACCGCCATGCCGCTGGTGTTGTCATTGGCAAGAGAGGGGTGACAGACGTGAGTGAAGAACAGCACCTCATCGCGGCTGCGGCCGGCGATCGGCAGCTCCCCATAGGTGAGTGAGCCCGGCGCGAGCGAGCTCTTCACCTCGATGCCGTAACGCCCCGCGCGCAGCGCCAGGCGATCGCGCGCGCGCATGCAGAAGCCCCAGTCGCGGCGATAGTAGCTGGTGCGGTATGGGATCCAGTCGGGGTGCTCCGGCAGCACATGCAGCCGTGCCGACAACTGCGCGAGCGACAGGGACGTCTGCACCGGCTCGGAATACCCCACCAGGTGCAGATTGTGCGCCTGGAAATCAATCACCCGCCGGCCATCGGCATCGATGACGGCCGCGTCCTCGACGTTCCACTCCAGGGGGATCTCCCAATCGAACACGCGCGTGCCGCTCGGCACCTCGTGTACGATGAGCGGCACGCGAGCGCGGATCAGCGCCAGCGTCTCACGCACGCCGGCGCCGGTGATGCTCCTGCAGATCGGGTACAAGCGCGCCGCAAACTCGTAGAGACTGCGACCTGCCGAGGTTGCAGCCGCCGGCGGCGATGCGTTCACGTCCATGAGACCCTGCCACCCGATTGTGCCGTCCGCTTGCGCAACTCCTCCTCGAAGCCGTTGCGGTCGAAGTCCGGATAGGCGGCATCGCGCGCGGCGATGACGATGTCGGAGGTGATCGGCCAGCGGATACCGAAGGACGGGTCGTTCCAGCGCAGCCCCGCCGCCAGCGCCGGCGCGTGGACATCCGTCATCTCATACAGCACCTCGCAGTCATCGGCGAGTGTCTGAAATCCGTGCGCCACACCCGCAGGAACGAACACCGCATCCCGGTTGTCCTCGTCGAGCAACACGGCGCGATGCCTGAGATAGGTGGGCTCGGCCGGTCGCAGATCGAGCAGCAGGTCGTGAATCGCGCCACGCAGACAGCGCACCAGCTTGCCTTCCCGCGAAGGCGGCCACTGGAAGTGCAGGCCGCGCACCGTGCCGCGGCGCCGATTCCAGGCAACACTCGATTGCACGAACCCGGCCGGCAGGCCGTGGGCGCGGAACTCCTCGACGCACACCGAGCGCGCGAAGAAGCCGCGCTCGTCGACATGACGCTCCATTTTCACCAGCGCCGCACCGGACAGCTCGAGCGCTTCGAACAACATGTCAGCGCCAGTAGAACTCGCCGTCGATCTGCCGAGTCGCCTGCAGGTACTGCAACTGCTTCAGACGGGTGAAGGCGCGGAACTGGTAGGTGTCCGGCTGCATTTGAATGCGCTCGAACAGCTCGTGCAACTGGCGCGCGCCATCGCGCGCCGTATGGCGGCATCTGAAGCCGGGTAATTCGCGGTGGATGCGCTCGAATTTCACGCGGTAACTGCGGTTGTCGCCGGCCGACGCGCCCACCGAGACCGCGCAACCGGGGAACTCATCCGCGACGATCTGCGCCAGTTCTCGCACGCGGTAGTTCTCGGAAGTCTGTCCCACATTGAAGACCTTGCCACGCACCGCGGCCTCCGGCGCGAGCAGACTGCGGTAGATGGCTTCGCAGATATCCTCGACGTGCACCAGCGGGCGCCAGGGACTGCCGTCGCTCGTCATGACGATGCGTCTGCTCGTCCAGGCCAGCGCGCACAGATCGTTGAGGACGATGTCGAAGCGCATGCGCGGCGAGGGGCCGAACGCCGTGGCATTGCGCAACAGCACCGGGCTGAAATGCGCTCCCGCCATGGCGCACAGGTCACGCTCCACCAGCACCTTGCATTCGGCGTAGGCGGTCTGCGGATTGACGGGCGCGTTCTCGTCGAGAAACTCTCCAGCGCCCGCGCCATAGACGCTGCAGGAGGAGGCGTAGACGAAGCGACTGATGCCGGCGCGCATGCATTCCTTTGCGAACGCCACCGAGCCGTGATGGTTGAGCCGGTGCGTCAGCTCCGGATCGTTCTGTCCGAGCGGATCGTTGGACAGCTCGGCGAGATGCACCACGGCATCGCAGCCCGCCAGGTCGGCCGCGGTGACGGCGCGCAGGTCCTTGTTGAGCGTGTGAGGTGTCGCGGCCAGACGCCGGTTGTCGCTGTACAGCCACCCATCCCGGTAGTAGCCGGTATCGAG
>WNGC01002565.1_pt1 | contig 11571 bp, 9 predicted proteins | sample 5400051 | NCBI WGS metagenome assembly WNGC01 (sample SAMN13153368, study PRJNA577476) | soil metagenome | isolation source: 20 cm soil or saprolite under grassland replicate 2 | place: USA:California | collected 2016-06-15 | reverse complement strand
CAACACTGGGTTTTCCTTCTTGAATCTGGATGACCGCATGGCGCAGATCCGGCTAACCGAAGGCACTCTTAACGTGCGCCTGCGGCGGCTCGAACAAGACGAAACTTTCGAAATTGATACACCCAACCTTGCTTTCTCGATCCTTCGTCCGGGCAACTACAAAATCAACGTCAACGAAGCGGGCGATGCCACCGTCGTTGTTGTCCGCGAAGGTGAAGGCGAAGTCACCGGTGGGGGCTCCGCTTATGCCGTTCATCCTCGCGAAACCGGCACGTTTTCCGGGATCGACCAACTCGACGCCGACATTCAGAGATTCGGCGATAACGCCGACGACTTCGACCACTGGTGCGGTGACCGCGACCGCCGCGAAGATCGCTCGCAATCCTCGCGCTATGTTTCTTCCGATGTCATTGGATACGAAGACCTCGACGACAACGGAGGCTGGCGCCCGGTGCCCGAGTACGGCACCGTTTGGTTCCCCCACACCACCATCGTCGGTTGGGCGCCTTATCGCTATGGTCACTGGGTGTGGATTTCACCATGGGGCTGGACTTGGGTAGATGATGCCTCTTGGGGGTTTGCGCCATTCCATTACGGCCGATGGGTTACGGTCGGCGGCGTTTGGGGTTGGGTGCCATGCGCGCCTCGTGCGGTCGTAGGCGTCGCCTACGTGCGCCCGGTTTACGCCCCAGCCCTTGTCGCCTGGGTTGGCGGACCACACTTCAGCGTCGGCATTGGAATCGGAGGAGGCGGTGGAGTTGGCGTGGCCTGGTTCCCGCTTGGGCCGCGTGAGGTCTACGTGCCTTCTTATCACGTCAGCCGCACTTACGTTACAAACGTGAACGTCTCCAATACGACGGTGAATAACACTGTTGTGAACAATTACTACAACAACGTGGTCGTGAACAAGAACGTCACCAACATCAAGTACGTGAACCAGACCGCGCCTAACGGCGTAACCGCGACATCGCAGCAGAATTTCACGTCGGCACAGCCCGTCGGACGAAATATGATGAGGGTCGATCGCCGGGAAGTTGAGTCCGCGCAGGTCAATCCGACCACGCCGACGGTCGCGCCGCAACAAAGAAGCGTGCTTGGCGCCGGCGCTGGCGGTGCGGCAAGGCCTCCATCGAGGTTTCAGGAACGCTCCGTCGTGGCTAAGACCACACCGCCCCCTGCTCCTGCATCGTTCGTAAAGCAACAGCAGGCGATTCAAGCTAATGGAGGCAGGCCGCCGGCCGTCTCTCAAATGCGTCAAGTGCAGACGCAGACCGAGAACACGCGGCAAGCTCGCCCGAGCATCAAGATCGCACCGCCCTCCCAGCCAGCGACTCCGCAAAACGTTCGTGCCAACGGATCCGGTCAGCCACAGAACAACAACGGCAATCGTCCGGGTCAGCCACAAATGAATGTTCAGCCCAATGTAGAAAACAATTCGAACAGGCCACCGGCCTCCAACAACGCGGGACAACCGCAGTCCAATGTGCAAAATAATTCAAACCGGCTGCCCGTCTCCAATAACGCCGGACAGCAGCCACAAGGCAATCAACCGGGGAATTCGCCCGCAAACAACGGCCGCGAAAGGTCCTATAACGATCGCCCGGCTAGCGCCCGGCCCAACGGCGGGAATCCGAATCCCCCTGTGAACCCGCAGCTCGATCAGAGGCATCAGCAGCAGCTGGACCAGCTCCGCCTGAGACAAGACCAGGAGCGCCAGAAGATCGAGCAGAAGCAAATCCAGGAACAGCAACGGACTCAGCAGAGAAATACTGTGGATGCTGGAAGGCGGCAAGTCGACCAGAGACAACAGCAGCAGCCCCAGCAGATCGACCAGAGACAGGTTCAGCAGCAGCAACAAAGGACGCAGCAGACCAATGCTGCGGACGCTAGAAGGCAGCAAGTCGATCAGAGACAACAGCAGCAGCTCCAGCATCTCGAGCAAAAACACGGGCAGGAACAGCAGAAGCTGGAGCAAAAACAGCAGCAGGAACGCCAGAAGCAGCAGGCACCCCCGAAAGACAAGCCCTCCAGCAAGCCGCCCAAGGACGACAAGCCTCCGCACCGCGGCTAGACCCGCTATTTTGCGAACATCATCCCGGGCGGGCGCTTGTTGAAAATCAGGCGCCCGCCCGTTTTCTTGATTTCGCGTATCTTCACAGGTGAAAGGTCTTGCTGTGTCGCGTAAGATTCCTTCTCTGCGCTCATGGCGAAACGATTTAAATCTCGCTCCTCATCCACTGACAGCCCGGCCGCATCTCCGGAAGTGCGGATGTTTCGAATTCCAGGCATTCCAGAGATTCGCCCCGGCGATGATCTCGTCAAGTGCGTGGCCAGCGCCGCGACTCGAGCCGCAATTCAATTCGAACACGGCGACATCCTTGTCTTCGCTCAGAAAATTGTCTCAAAGGCGGAAGACACTCTCGTTCGGCTGGCAAGCGTAAAGCCCTCCCCGGAAGCATTCGCGATCGCCGGGCGCCTGAAAAAAGATCCTCGCGCCATCGAAGTCGTCTTGAGGGAGTCGCGGCGGATCGTCCGCAGCGATCATGTGCTGATCTCCGAAACGCGCCACGGTTTCGTCTGCGCCAATGCAGGCGTCGACCATTCGAACGTTCCCGGCAACGACGTGGTGACTTTGCTCCCGCGAAATCCAGATCGATCCGCAAAAAAACTCGCTGCCGCACTCCGCAAACGGACCGACAAACGCATCGCCGTCATCATCAGCGACACCTTCGGCCGCCCCTGGCGCCTTGGACTGACGAACGTCGCCATCGGCGCTTCAGGCGTGCCGGTTCTCCTCGATTTGCGCGGTTCGCGGGACCGACACGGAAAGCTTCTGGCGGCAACGATTCTCGCGGTCGCCGACGAGCTCGCCGCCGCCGCCGGCCTCCTGATGGGCAAATCGGAAGGCTTCCCTGTTGTTCTCATTCGTGGTTATCGCTTCAAGCCCGTGTCCGAGCCGGCGGCCCGCATCATCCGTCCCGCCGCGGAAGACCTGTTCCGCTGATCTCCTCTTCTCTGCGTTCTCCGTGCCCTCTGTGTTAAATTCCTTTCGTACCCTTGCTCGCTTGCCTATGCGCACTCCACTCCATCCCGTCACCCGCGAAGCCGCCCTTCTTCTTGCGGACCAAGCCCCCTTGTCAGACTTGCTGGCCAGTGCCACGGAAATCCGCGCCGCCGGGAAGGGAAGTGTCGTCAGCTTCTCAAAAAAAGTGTTCATCCCGCTCACCACCCTTTGCCGTGACTATTGCAGCTACTGCACTTTTCGCAAGGACCCCGGCCAGCCCGGCGCTCACTTCATGACTCCAGAGGAAGTCATCGTGCTCGCCGAACGGGGCCGCCAAGCGGGCTGCAAGGAAGCTCTCTTCAGCCTCGGCGATCAACCCGAACGGATCTTTCCCGAAGCCAGCGAATTCCTGAGCAAACAAGGTTTTACGCGCACGCTCGACTATCTTGCCGCCATGTGCGAACTCGTTCTGGAAAAAACCGGCTTGCTCCCGCACGCCAATCCCGGGGTCATGGACCGCCCCGCTCTCGTCCGTCTAAAAGAGTCGAACGCCAGCCTCGGCCTGATGCTCGAAAACGTCAGCCCGCGCCTGATGCGCAATAGCCTTCCGCACGCCAAAGCCCCAGACAAGGTGCCCGCGCTGCGCCTCCGCACCATCGAAGAAGCAGGGAAGCTCTCCATCGCGTTCACCACTGGAATCTTGATTGGCATCGGCGAAACTATGGAAGAACGCATCGACTCTCTCTTTGCGATTCGAGCGCTCCACGAAAAATACGGCCACATCCAGGAAGTCATCATTCAGAATTTCCGTGCCAAGCCGGAAATTCCCATGGCCGCGCATCCGGAGCCGTCTCTTGAAGATATGCTGCGCACCGTCGCTCTCGCCCGCCTGATCCTTGGACCGCACATGAACGTCCAGGCCCCTCCAAACCTGAGCTACGACGACTTCCCTAGTCTGCTGGAAGTGGGCATCAACGACTGGGGCGGCATTTCCCCGGTCACCAAAGATTTCATCAATCCCGAAGCGGCCTGGCCGCAGATCGCTCGTTTGCAATCCGAAACCGAGTCCCGCGGCTTCACCCTGCGCGAACGCCTCGCTATTTATCCGGAATTTGCCGGCCGGGAAGAATTTCTTTCCCCGCGCGTCCGCGATCAAGTTGGTGCGCTTTCCGGCGCGGACGGATTTGCGTGTAGCACCGGGCAAGCGGCCTGCATCTGACTCTTCTATGCCTCCAGCCAAAAAACTCAAAATCACTGCTCTCGCGGGTGGTGTTGGCGCTGCAAAACTGCTCCTCGGTCTTTACGAAGTAATGGACCCAGGCTTGTTGACCATCATCGTAAACACCGGCGACGACATCGTTCTCCATGGCTTGAAGATTTCGCCGGACCTCGACATTGTGACTTACACTCTGGCGGGCGTCGTCGATTCCGCAAAAGGCTGGGGCATTCGCGGGGAAACTTTTTATGCCCTGAAACGCCTCGCTGGCTACGGGCGTGCCAACTGGTTCAACCTGGGTGACCGTGACCTCGCCACGCACATCCATCGCACCGCCATGCTCGCCGAGGGAATGACGTTGTCCCAGGCCGCGGATTCGATTCGAACGGCTCTGCGCGTGAAATCCCGCATCCTCGCGATGTCCGATGACCCCATTCCGACGATGATCGATTCGAACGAGGGCCCGCTGCATTTCCAAGAATACCTGGTAAAACGCCGCACCGAGCCTGTCGTCCGTGGCATCCGTTTTGCCGGTGCGGAATTCGCGCGGCCTGCCCGGGGCGTCCTCGAAGCCATTCGCGATGCGGACCGCGTCATCATCTGCCCCAGCAATCCGCTGATCAGCATCGGCCCGATTCTCGCCGTGCCCGGAATTCGTGAGCAATTACGAACTCACAAAGAAAAAGTGTTCGCCGTGTGTCCCATCGTCGGAGGGAAATCGCTGAAGGGCCCCTCTGACAAAATGCTCGCCCAGCTTGGTCGCGACCCGACAGCCCTGGGCGTTGCCAAACTCTACGCCGATTTCACCGGCACTTTCATGATCGACTCTGTCGACAAATCCCAGTCCGTCGCGATCGCCGCGCTCGGCATGAACATTGCGATCCTACCGACGGTGATGAAATCACGAGCGCAGAAACGCAAACTCGCCCGCGCCCTCCTGTCCCCCTCTTACTCTTTGTAGGGGCCCAGCATCGCTGCGCCCTTGCTTGGCTCAAGCGACTGCCATGGTTACTTCCGTTCCTGCTCAATTCTCTTGAGCGTAGAGTGCCGATTTCCGGCTGCCGCGCTAATCACCCATTAGATCTGTGGGCGGGAGGGAATCCCTAAATTATTCGCGAACGCCAACCGTTGTCTGCCCCGGCAGCGTCGCATGAATCCAGGCTTCTGCCGCCATGAGGTGCAGCACAAAGCCGATCCAGAATCCGATCCCGAAGAATTCATACGGCGTCAAGCCTGAAAAGCGGCTCGTAGCAAAAAACATTCCAATGATGGGGCGGATGGTAGCCACGGCAAGCCCAACCGAAAAGGCGCGAATCATCCACTCGCGGTGCAGGGTGATTTCACGCCGCCGGATATGCCAAAACGCCTTGCACAGGGCGAATAGAAAGAACATGGCGAACAGTATCGTCGCCGCCACCTGGTTGAAGCCGCCGATAGCCGGCATGCCAAAGCTCATCACGAGCGCCGAAAGTCCGATGATCGCACCGGAAATCACAAAAATGCGGCCACTCCAGCGGTGCCATCGGAGATGGCGCGCGCGAATGGTTGAACTGAACTGCAATGGACCCAGCATCATGAAAAGCAAACCGGGCGCAATATGAACGAGAGTTAGGATCGGATAGCGTGCGAACAAATCATCCAGGGGGGCGAACCGTGCAGCTACGGGATTGGATGTGGCCGCGGGTGGATGATAGCCTCTCACCACGACAGGCAGCAGATGCACCATCCTCCGCAGCGCGACGGCAACTCCAATAAACGCCAGAAAAATGATGGCGCTCCATAGCGCGCGCCGGAGACGAATACCAGGATTCATGCCATGTACTACGCTTAATTCATCAGATTCCTTTCATGAGCGGACAAAGCAAAACGGAATGGCTTCGGAAGCCATTTCAAGGGACCCATCCGCTGCGACCATGGGGTCTTTGGAACCTCCGGAATGGAAGGGCAGATGTCCTGTAAGTGCTGCATTATCGGACATTTGAAAATCGCATGTCCTGTAAGTGCGTTCACTACCCGGCTCTTTAAACCGCCTCCCTATTTGTGTCGGATGTTCATGGGGGCTCGGGTCCGATCCAGCGGGAACACGCGCAGTTCCCATTTGACCGGGACGGACGATGGCAGGTAGCAGACGGTTTTATCGCAAGCTTGATACTCAAGCTTTCCCGCAATCGTGAAGATTTTGCCATCCTTCCCAAGCGAGCCCCAGAACTCTGAGCCGGAGTTCACTTTCACATCCTGGCTGATGCGGAACGTCCCATCGAAAACGGGTACCCGCTCCTTGATCGCGGGCAAATAGAGGGTTTTGGACGGCGGATAAATTGCTGGTTTGAGTTCCAATTGTGGGACAGATTCAATCACGAGCTGAATGGGTTTGTAACCCTGCGTGCCGGGCGCATACACATGCACTTCCGGGGGCAGCCGCACTTCGGCAACCAGAGTGATGCGAGTGCCGGGAACGCCGATGGGATCGGATTGCTCGAGCGCCAATTGAAGATGCGGGGCTTCGACCGTTTCCGTTACTTCTTGGCCCAATTCCGGGGAAAGCTTGGAAATAATGCTATTTCCGGTAAGCCGCTCCCGGTATTTCGCTTCGAAGAACTTTTCTCTGATAATGCCGCTGGGATCAATAAAAAAATATCCAGGGCGGGCAAAGCCCTTCTGCATACCAGTAGCTTCCTGATTGAGGACTCCATAAGTCTGGATGGTCTTCGAGTCAGGGTCCGCAAGCATTGGGTATTCGATCTTGTGCCGGTCGGCAAAATATTTCAGGATTTCTTCCGTGTCATAGCTGATGGCCGCCAGCTTGACCCCTTGGTTTTCGAATCGCGGGATGGCGCTTTGCAGCTGGACCAGCTGCCCTTTGCAGAACGGTCACCAGTCCGCGGAACGGAAAAAGAGAAGAACGGTTCCCTTCGTACCTCTTAAGGTATCGAGAGTTTGTATTCGTCCAGACTGGTCGCGAACTGAAAACGCCGGAGCTTTCTGACCGACGGCGAGTCCAATCGACATCAAATCGATGGAAGCCATCTGAATCGTACCGCCATCGAGTGTCCCCCGAACGGTCACCGTGTCTCCCAGGTGAGCGGTCACCGATGCCTGCGGCTCAAGGCCGTACATGACCCTGTTCGTGTCGTCATATAGAGCCAGCTTCGCACCCGGCACGTTCTTGGTGCACTCTGGAGATTCGGCAAAGGCTTCGTCTGCGTTGCAACTGCTGGACACCAGGATGCCGGACCACGCTCCGGAACTTGTTACGTTGTTCTGCCCAGCCATTGTGAAGGCGGCGATAGAAAAAAGCGCTACCAGACAGAGGAAGAAGCGTTTCTTCGTAGTATCGGACCTAACCAACAGCATCAATTCGAGACCCTCGTTTCATTCTTGAATCCGCCGGTACTGTACACCTCACTGTCTGGTCGCACAACGCCTGCCAATGAAGCAGCGTCACTTCAGGGGAAGCCCGGTGAATCGAATCCCCGCGCCGTGAACTTTGTAGCGCATATTCAATCCAATCAAAAGCGCCGTCAGAGATTCCACGATGCGCGCATTCTCCAATTTTCCTCCATTCAACGGTCGCGCTCCCGGAATCTTGCTGACCAATTCGAACGCCACTTGCTTCGCTTTCTCATCGTCGCTGCACACTAAAACGTCGCAATCGACGGGTTCATCTCCGGCAAGCAGTTCCGCTCCAAGATTCTGCAGCGCTGCCGCCAGGCTCACACCGTCTGGCAGCAGTTCCCTGGTCTGCTCGGCCGCCGAGCCTTGCCAGACACCGAGCAGGCGCGTGGCTGCGCCGCCAATCGTGGCGGCCAGTGGCACTGTGGTATCGATCACAATCGTGCCTGGTTTCCAAGCACTCTTCAATTGCTTGAGCAGCGCCACAGTGCCGGAGAAGGGAACTGTCAAAATCGCGACATCGCACGCGGCCGCGGCAGAAGGATTGTCAAGACCTTCGATCTGCGCGTGGTTTCCAATGCGCTCGCGTAAAAGTCTCGTGGTCTCTTGCGCGCGGGCTGCCTCGCGCGATCCGATCAGGATGTGTTCCCCGGCCTTGGCCATTCGAAACGCAAGCCCGGAGCCTTCGGCCCCGGTTCCGCCCAGAATCGCGATCTTTCGCGCCATGATGGTTCGCTCCGTTTCGCATTGCGCCGCTCATTCGAATCGCCGCCACCTCATTCCCGATTCGAATCCGCCGTTTCGCTTTTCCCGCACCCAGTATGGTATCTTCAAAAACTTCCAAGATGCTAACCCCACATCTCACGGCATTCGAATTCCGCAAAGCTCTGGGTCATTTCACCACCGGCGTGACCGTGGTTACCGTCGAACGCGAGCCCGGCAAGATCCACGGCATGACTGCCAACTCCTTCACCTCCGTCTCGCTCGATCCCATGCTGATTCTCGTTTGTGTCGACCACCGCGCGAAGATGCTTCCCTTGCTGCAGAAGAAAAAACGCTTTGGCGTCAGCGTCCTCAAAGCGGGACAGGAGGCTATTTCCGAGTATTTCGCCAAAGGCGAGCAGAGTACGGAAGCGGAGGAGCGATTGTCGATTCGATATCGATGGACCCCAGGGGGCATCCCGGTGCTCGAGAATACGGTACTCCAGTTGAGCTGCAAGGTGACTGCATCGCATATGGCCGGCGACCACACCATTTTCGTCGGGGAAGTCGAAGAAGCAGAAATGCACGAAGGCGATCCACTGCTTTATTTCCGCGGGGAATACCACCGGATCGCGCGCCACTCCTAGCCTCAGTTTACGAATTAGCAGGGCCGACTTTCGCTCTGCCCTAATTTTTTGATCGTTGCCCCCTCGCCTCAACTCGGAAAAGCCGCATTCAGTAAAGGTTTTATCATTTTTCCTTCCCCCAGAAACGCGCTTGGCGAGGCGTCTCGTTTTGCCTCTTTTTGTATAGCCTAAATACTGACCCAGGCCTCGTGCTACACCCCGATTCCTGCAGTCTTCTACCCCCACTCTTCCCCCATATTTGTGTGGCTATGGCAAGGCGTACACTACCTGTTGCAGATTCTTGTTGACAACAACTACCTGTTGTATACACTAAATCTATGGCCAGCATTCAACGCAAAATCATCCACGGCCGCCCCTACTACTACCTCGTCGAGTCCCGCCGCGTGAACGGCCGCCCTCGCCCCGTCGTCTTGCAGTACTTGGGCTCCGCCGATTCCTTGCTCCAGCGCCTCCAGCACCAGCAGCTTACCCCCACCCGTGCTCGCCTCTCCCACTTTGGCGGTGTCGCCGCCCTCTACGACCTCGCTCAACAACTTCACTTGGTCGAACTCATTGATCAACATGCTCCCAAACGCCGGCAGGGTCCTTCCCTGGGCCAGTACCTGCTCGTCGCCGCCATCAACCGCTGCTTGGAACCCACCAGCAAGCTACAGATGCCCGCTTGGCTCCGCTCCACTCCTCTGCCTCGTTGGCTGGGCGCTACTCCGCAACAGTTTTCCGCGCAGCGTTTCTGGGACAACATGGAATTACTTGGGGAGAAGCCCATCGCCGCCATCAGCGAGGCCCTCACCCAGCGATTGCTCGAGCGCTTCCACCTGGAGGTGAGTAGCCTGGTCTTCGATTGCACTAACTTCGATACTTTCATCGATACAGAAAATCCCAGCCAATTACCCCAGCGCGGTCACGCCAAAAGCAAACGAAGCGACCTCCGCATCGTCGGCCTGGCCCTACTGGTGAGCATTGACTTTCACGTCCCCTTGCTGTGGAAGGTTTATCCCGGCAATCAACACGACAGCGTCACCTTTGTCCAAATCTTGGAAGAACTCACCCAGCGCTATCAGGCCTTGGCCCGCGACTGCCAGTCCATCACCTTGGTCTTTGATAAGGGCAACAACTCGGCCCGCAATCAGGAAATTCTCGACGGCAGTGGTTTCCATTTTGTCGGCTCCCTGGTACCGACGCACTTTGCCGACCTGCTGGCACTCCCCGTCGAGAAATTTCAGCCGCTCAAAGACCCCCGCCTGAAACCCACCCGGGCCTTGCGCCTCACGCGCCAGGTCTGGGAACAGGAACGCACCTTGCTGCTTACCTTCAGTCCGGAGCTGCAGCGCAAACAAATTCGCGGCATCCAGCAACACCTGACAAAGAAGCGCCGGGCCTTAGAAGAGCTTCAAGCCAAGCTGCGGCGCTCGCAAAAGCCCGGGGCCAAAGGCAAAGGGTATAGTCAGGAAAGCCTCTGGAAACAGGTACAGAAAATCTGTTCGGGCCAGCACATCGCCAAGATCCTACACGTCGCCGTAAGCAAAGTCCGCGGCCAGCTGCAACTCCGCTATCGAACCGAGGTCTCCGCCTTTACCAGAATAAAAGAACAGCACCTGGGGAAACGCATCCTCTTTACCGACCAGCATAGCTGGAGCAACGAGCAGATTGTGCTGGCCTATCGCAGTCAGTCGCAGGTCGAGGATGCTTTTGCAGACATGAAAGATCCGCACTTCCTGAGCTGGGAGCCCATGTTTCACTGGACCGATTCCAAGATTCGCATCCATGCTTTCTACTGTGTGCTGGCCCTGATTCTGGGAAGTCTGCTGCAGCGCCGCGCGGCACAGAACGGTTTACCCCTGAGCATGCAGGGGTTGTTCAAGGTTCTCAGCGGAATTCAGGAAGTGACCAATGTCTTTCCGCCCACGGGCAAGCTTGACTCGCCCGGTCGGCCCCACCTGAAGACAACCCTCACGGAAATGGATTCCACCCAGCAGGCGCTGTTTAGGCTGTTTGCTCTGGACCGCTACCGGAACCCCTGAGTTAGGCTATAGCAGGCGCTGTTTAGGCTGTTTGCTCTGGACCGCTACCGGAACCCCTGAGTTAGGCTATACAAGCCCAAGCCTCGCAAACCCGCTCCTGACGCGGCTTCCACCTAGTTCCCTTACTGTAATTCGTAAACTGAGGCTAGCCGATTCCCAGCAGCTCCGCCGCGCTACGCGGTGTTGAAAGCGACGGCCAGGCATCGCACATTCACATTCGCGATACCATGGCTTCCGCCAAGGGGAGCCAAACGAACGCCGAGCGCGGAACAGAGACCATCTTGATTACCGGGGCTACCGATGGATTGGGGAGGGCCGCCGCACTGTTGCTGGCCGAACGGGGCTACCGCGTTTTCGCCGCCGGGCGCTCGGCGGAGAAGCGCGTGCAGCTGGATAGCTTGGCGAAGGAAAAGAGACTGCCACTCGAAACCCTGGAAATGGATGTCGCGGATGACCGCTCCGTCGAGCAGGCTGTTGCCGTGGTGCACCAGAAAACCGGCCAGATTGATGTGCTCATCAACAACGCGGGACTGGCCTATTTCGCAACCGTCGAAGACATGAACATGGAAGATTGGCGGCGGCAGTTCG
>WNGC01002345.1_pt1 | contig 11580 bp, 13 predicted proteins | sample 5400051 | NCBI WGS metagenome assembly WNGC01 (sample SAMN13153368, study PRJNA577476) | soil metagenome | isolation source: 20 cm soil or saprolite under grassland replicate 2 | place: USA:California | collected 2016-06-15 | reverse complement strand
TCCTGTTCGAGCTGCACGACCAGGTCGAGGACGGGACGCGTGCGATCGAGGAGGCACGCGCATTGAGCGAGACGTCTAAGCTGCGCGACCTCGTCGTCTGGTGCTGGATCCGCGAGTCGTGGCTTGCACTGAAACGAAAAGACCGTGTCGCCGCCAATCGGGCCGCGGGCGCCGCGCGGAAGCTCTCCGGGGAAGCTCACGCCGAGGCGCTCGCGACACTCGACGCGATGTTCACCCTGATCGACGGCGATCACCTGAACGCGGCGAAGCTTTTCGGTGAGCTCGCGAATGGATATCTCGCGCGGTCGGACGTCGTGACCGCCTTCACGCTGCTGCTGTGGCGTTCCGTTGCGTATCGCAATGCGAATGCGCTGAAGGGCGCGAAGGCCGCTGCCCGCGAAGCCTGCGCGCTCCGCCGCCAGGGACCCGTGCGCGTGTCACCAAGCTGGTGGGCTCGCGAGGTCGTGGACGCGGCGCGCGCTGATGGTGGCGAGCGCTGCGCCGAGGATCTGCTTGAGACGGCCGTCGGCATCCTCGACGCTATGCGGGCGAATGTCGAGGTCACACCGGAAGACATCCTTGTGGCTGGAAAGCCAATCCCGGCTGAGGAATGGCAACGACGGTCCGGGGCTCGCGTGCTGAGACGACTCTTCGCGCTCCTCGTAGAGGCGCATCCCCGCGGCATCTCGCGCGACGAGCTCGCCGATGGACTCTGGCCTGAGAGCGAGGGCGATAAAGCGGTGCGGAACCTGTACGCGGCGACGAAAGATCTTCGGCGCGTCCTGACTGCGGCCCCAGGAGTGCGCCTGGTGGCGCGTGGTGGCGACTACGCGCTCGAGATCGATAGGAACGCGGCCGTGCTCCGGAGCGATAGCGAGTAATTAGTGAGTGGACGCTTCGGCGAACCAGGCCGCGGGCGTGCTGCTCTGGTCAGCGACGACCTGGCCGATCACAAGGACGCCGCGGGGCGTGACGAAGATCTGGTCGATGTGGCCGGACATCCCGAGGAACTGCTGTGTCACGGGAATGTGAGTCACGTCGCCGGTGGATTTGAGCGAGGCCCACTCGCGCCCATCGAAAGATGTCCACCCCTCGGGGTCGGCGCCGACACCGCCAAAAGCAAGAATCACCGCCTGCGTCCCGTTGGCGGAGGCGAAGCCCCAATGTGCGGGCGGCCCGATGAGCCGCCAGTCCCGACCATCCGTCGAGCTCCAGAGCACGGCACTGCGTTGTGACACCGCGTTGTCGGAACCGATCGCGACGAATCCATCGGCAACCCGGAAGATCCTCGAGAGCTCGGCGCCGGGCGCCTCGACTCCATCGACGTGCACGGCGCCCCAGGTCTCACCGTCTCCGGACCACCAGGCTGCCGGCCTCCCGACGCCCCGGGCCCCGACGCCACCCGACCCTGTATCGGGTTGGCCTTCGCGCCCGAGCGCGATGAAGCCGTCAGCCACCACCGCGACGCTCCTCACGATGGCGTTCCCGGATGGGGACTGGACCCGACTCCAGGCGCCCGCGTCCATGGAACGCCACATCGTGGTGTGGCCGCTTGAATCGCTCCCCGTGGCGACGATCGTTCTGTCACGCCCGGCGATTGCGACGACGCCTGCGCCAACCATCGCAAGAGAGTCCTGACGTTGCCAGATCCGACCATCGACGGACGCCCATGCTTCGAGGGCCTCCGGATTTTCGCTGCGGCCGCCGAACGCGATCAACCGCGTCGCCGTTGCCACGATCCTGCCGGGAATCCCAGAGAAGGTCGAACCATCGGTCGTCCGTTCCCACCGGAGGCCGTCCGTGGAGACGAACGCTGCGCCCACGTAAACGTCCGCACCCGCCACTTGACCAACCGCGACGTAGCCACCGCGCCAGGCGACGACATCCTGAAATGTTGCTCGATCCGGTAAGTAGCTCGGCGCCGACCACCGGAGCGAAGTCCATGTGCCTTCGCGCAACGGAAGGGCGGTCGTGGACGGAGATGGAGAAGGAGATGGAGATGGAGAAGGAGACGGAGAAGGAGACGGAGACTCGACCACGGGTGTGACGGTTTGCGAGGGGACGCCGGCCCCGGGCTGGCCGACGCACGCGGTGGCGAGTGCAGCCGCCATGGCGAATACGATCCATTGCGGGAGCCGTCGGAAGCGCTTCATCCTCTAACTAACGCAAGGGGGCCCGGAACGCGCTAGCGCGGGACAATGACGGCGATATCGACACGGTCTGCACCTCGGTAGAGGACCCGCGAGCCGTGACCGTCGGGCGAGATCAGAACGATCTCGGTCCCAGAAGCACGCGTAAACACGATTCCTTCCTTCAGCCACATGAGATCGCCGGCTCCATCGGTGCTGGAAATAGTGCTTCGGTGCGAGCCATCGGCATCCATCGTCGCGATCGACGCCGTGTAGCTCAGCGTTGAGATGTCGAAGAGTTGCGCGGCGATCCGCGTGCCCGTCGGGTCCCATGCCGTGGCGCCGGCGGTGACCTTGGACGTCTTCTCGATGCCGCCCACAACGCGCGATGACCCGTCCACCTCATCCCACAGGACGAGCGTTCCGCCGGGCTTACCGGCGCAGCATCCGCCCGAGATCACGAGCGCGCGCGGGCGCATGGATCGCCAGGCTTCCGGGTACGACCCACCGTTCGGGTCGAACTCGCGGCTCGCCCCGGTCTCGAGGTCGAGCACTGCGGTCCCTCCGCCCGCCCGCGCGCGTACCCACACCAGGCCCGTACCGTCCGGAGTGAGGCCCACCGGCATGCCGCCGTTGCCGTCGGGACCGTGAACGCGCGTGTTTGCGGATCCGTCGAGTCCGATCTTGAAAATGCCGAGATCCGTGTAGCTCGTCGAGGTCGAGGAGTGCGCCGCGTAATAGATCGCGGTGCCATCCGCCGACCACACCGGCGACTCGTGCCGCACACGCGGTTCGTCCGCAGTGATCCATCGGACAGCTCCGGTGTTGAGGTCCCACATCGCGATACGCGAGGAATCGGCCGCGGTCTCGATTCCGACCGCGAATGCGCTGCCGTCGACGCGCCACGCACTCCCAGCCGCGCGCGAGGTACTGACAAGCGGCGTCGTGGCGACGGTACCGTCAAGCGAAACGGCGTACACCGTCGCACTTAGACCGTCGGGTTCACGAACGCTCACGAGTAGCGTCGTGCCCTGCGCGCGCCAGCCCGTGACGAGCGGATGCACTCGGGACGCGAGATCGTCGCTCGCGACGGGCACCGAGCGAGCCGCGAGGGCGATGGTCGGCGTCGCGGCCGCGTCGACGGATCGGGACGGGATTACGGCCCCCGGCGCGGTGCAGGCGACGGCGAGCGCGGCGATCAGCAGGCCCGCGCGCTTGATCACGCCTCTGTCCCCGCATTTCGCCGGATCGGGATACGAAGGATCGCTATGCCGGCAAAGATGAGTACCACGCCGATACAAAGGAGCACGTCCGAAGGCTGCGCTGGCGATTGGGGGACGCGTTTGGGGGCTTATGCCGCCAGCTTCTCAGCCCGCTCCTTGACCTCGAGAAGCGTGTCCATGGGCGTCGAGCAGCCGCCGATCAGGCCGACGCGGTCTTCGCCCCTGATCCACTCCGGGAGAAGCTCGTCCGCGTTTTCGATGTGATACGCGTTGCGGCCCTGCATCTTCGCCAGGTTCACCAGCTCGCGAGTGTTCGCCGAGTTCTTTCCGCCAACGACGATGATCGTGTTCACCTGCCCGGCGAGCTCGCTCGCGGCGTGTTGGCGCTTCACCGTGACCGGGCAGACGGTGTTGAAGATCTTCGTCTCCTGGGCGATCTCGGAGATGTGTGAGACCAGGTCCTTGAAAGCCCACGGCGGCTGCGTCGACTGCGAGACCACGCCGGCCTTCTTCATCCGCGGGAGCTTTTCCCATTCTTCCTTCGTCTCGACGACCGTCGCCTCCGGCGCAAAGCCGAGCAGACCGACGACCTCAGGATGCTCGCGAGTGCCGAGGATGATCACGCGATACCCCTCGTCGGCGAGCTGCTTTGTGAACCGCTGCGCGCGAAGCACAAGCGAGCAGGTCGCGTCGATGCACTCGAGGCCCTGCGCTTCGATCTTCGCGCGCATCTCCGGCGGCACACCATGCGCGCGGATGACGACAATGCCTTCCTTCGCGTCGGCCGGATCCTTGATGACTTTCACGCCGAGAGCGCCAAGCCGCTCGCTGATCTTCGGGTTGTGGACGACCTGACCGAGGTTGTACACGGCGCGCCCTGTTTCGGCCGCGGCTTCGGTCAGCTCGACCGCTTTCTTGACCCCGAAACAGAACCCGTTCTCGCGCGCGAGAAGCACTTCCACAGCATCAAGTGTACGTGTCGCCTATCGGTACACACCCCGTTGCTCCAGCGGCATGAGCGCGGCGACGCGACGCATGATCGCGTCGGTGACGGCTTGCGGATCGTCCGCTTTCACCGCGAGGTCAGCGGCGTGGAACGGGTTCCCCACGCGAATGACGATGTCGCGCCGCCAGAACGCGCCGAGCCGCGCGCCGCGCGTCCCGCTGACCGCGAGTGGAACGAGCAAGGCCCCGGAGTGCTGCGCCACGTAGGCGACACCCGGGCGCCCGCGGATGAGCTGACCAGATTCGCTGCGATGCCCCTCCGCGAAGAAACCGAGAGGCTGCCCCGCCGCGACCACATTGAGCGCCATCTGAAGCGCGCCGCGGTCGGCCTCGCCGCGCCGCACAGGGAATGCGCCGATAGCGCGCAGCAGGAAGCCGATGACCGGCGTCTCGAACAGCTCGCGCTTCCCCATGTAGCGAATGGCGTGACCGAGCGCGAACTCGATCCACGGCGGATCTTTCCAGTTGATGTGATTCGCCACGAGGATGTAGCCGCCGGTTCGCGGAATGTTCTCCGCGCCCTCGAGACGCCACGGCGCCAGGAACGCTCCGAGAGCGCGAACGATCGGGAACCCGACGCGCCAGAGCCAGAGCCGCTCCTCCGGAAGGACCGGCGTTCCGGCGAACACCGTCACGAGCGCGTAACTTGAAGGACTCGGTCGAGCGCCTCGCCGACCGAAAGGCCATCGGTCTCGACGAGGATCGCATCGCTCGCCGCGCGTAGGGGCGCAACGGTGCGCTTGCTGTCGAGCTCGTCGCGGCGAAGGATCTCCGTGAGCAGATCCTGCCGCGAGCGCTTCTCTCCGCGGGCCGCGAGCTCCTCTTCGCGCCGGCGCGCTCGCTCGGATGCCGATGCCGTGAGAAAGACCTTGCGCTCGGCCTCGGGCAGCACCACCGTCCCGATGTCGCGGCCGACCATGACGATCCGACCGCGCTTTGCGATGTCGCGCTGCTGCTCGACCATCGCGTCGCGCACCTTGGGAATGCGCGCGACCTGCGACACGATGCGGTCGACGTCCTCGCCGCGGATCGCCCACGTCACGTCCGCGCCGTCGAGCAGGACGGTGTACGCGCGTCCGTCACGTACGGTCGGGGGGCCGATCGCGATGCGGACCTGGCGCGCGAGCGCAGCGAGGCGCTCGGCGTCGTCGGGATCGATCCCGCGGCGCAGGGCGGCAAGCGCGATCGCGCGGTACATCGCGCCCGTGTCGAGGAACAGGTATCCGAGGCGCTCGGCGACGAGCGCTCCGATCGTGCTCTTCCCCGCCCCGGCCGGCCCGTCTATCGCGACGGTGCGCGGTGTGCCCACCTATGTGCCTCCGAGCGCGCGGATCTCGCGGGTCGTGAGCTCGCGCCACGCCCCGGGCCGCAGGCGGCCGAGCTCGAGCGGACCGAGCCGCACGCGGCGGAGGCGCAGCACTCGGATGCCGACGGCGGCGCACATACGGCGTACCTGCCGCTTCCATCCGGTGTTGAGGACCATGCGGACGGTCGACCCGCGCGGACCGCCGGCCACCGAGACGCGCGCCGCCCGGGCGAGCCCTTCCTCGAGTGCGATGCCGCGCCGCAGTGCGGCAACCGATGCGGGCGGCACCGGACCGGCGACGCTCACCTCGTACTCCCGTTCGTGGCCGTATCGCGGGTGCAATACGCGTTCGGCCCAGGCCCCGTCGTTCGTGAGAAGCACGAGACCCTCGGAGTCCTCGTCGAGCCGACCGACAGGATAGAGGCGCTCGCGGGCACCCAGCATGTCGACGACGGTTGGACGCCCTCGCTCGTCGCGTGCCGTCGACACGATGCCGCGCGGCTTGTTCAGAAGCACGTAGCGGTGCGGCGCCGGCGGCGCGACGGCGTGACCGTCGACCTCGATGCGCGCGTCCGGCGGAACCTTGGTGCCCATCTCGCGAATGACCTCGCCGCCCACGCGCACGCGGCCCTCGCGCATCAGCTCCTCCGCTGCGCGCCGCGATGCCACTCCGCGGTCTGCGAGCACTTTCTGCAACCGGGTCAACCCGGCTCGCTCGCCCTCGCCGGCGCTTCGCGCTCCGCTTCGCGTCGGCGTTCCCCCTCCCCCTGGGCCGCTGCCCCTGCCCCCTCGAGGAGCAGCGCGCCCTCGGGACTCAGCGCGCGCGGCAGGTCGTCGAGGCTTTGCAGGCCGAAGCATTCGAGGAACTCCCATGTCGTCCCGTACAGAATGGGGCGACCGGGGGCCTCTTTGCGACCCCGCTCCTCGATGAGCCGCCGCGACGCGAGCGTGTAGAAGGTCTGGTCGCAGTTCACCCCGCGGATCGCCTCGACCTCGGCCCGGGTGACCGGTTGCCGGTAGGCGACCACCGAAAGGGTCTCGAGGGACGCCGGCGATAGCCGCAGGCGGTCGGCCCCAAGGTAGGCGGCGACCTGCGGCGCGTGCTGGGGCGCCGTCACGATCTGCCACTCGTCACCGGAACGCTGGAGCCGCAGGCCGGTCCCTTCGTACGCGGCGGCGAGCTCCGCGAGCGCGGTCTCGACCGCGCGCGGCGTCCCACCGGCGACGCGTCCGAGCTCGCTCCTCGTGACCGGCTTTTCGGCGACGAAGAGAATCGCTTCGATCGCGTTCGCTAGATCTGAGCGGATGTGGCTTCCCTCCTCGTGATCACGATGTCCGCGAAGAGCTCGTCCTGCGTCAGATCGATCACCGCGCGGCGGTAGAGGTCGAGGAGCGCGATGAACGTCACGACGGCGAATCCGACCGTGGGTGCTTCGCCGAGGAGCGTAGCGAAGCTCACCCGCTCCTGCGCCGCGACGAGCGCCTCGATCTCGGCGGTGCGCTGCTCGACCGAGTAGCGCTCGCCCGGCGCGACGATCTCCTCCGGGCGCTGCCGCGTCGCGAGCGCGAGGACGCGCGTCCACGCCGAGGCGAGCGCGTCCACCTCGCCGCCACGGGGCGGCAGCTCGACGGTTCCACCCTCTCGGTGGAACGCCCGCTCTCCGGCGCGGAGACGCGCGCCGAGCTGTCCCGCGCGCTCGCGCACGATCGCGTACTCGAGCAGGCGCAGACGAAGCTCCTCCTCCGATTCGCCCTCCTCCTCGAGGATCGGCTCGAGGCTCGGCAGGAGACTCCGCGCTTTCAGGAGGACGAGCCGCGACGCGAGCGCGAGGAACGCCGAGACCTCGTCGGCCGGAAGCGCCGCCATCGCGCGCACGCGCGCGAGGTACGCGTCCGCCAGATCCCCGAGCCGCACCGTGAGGATGTCGAGTTTTTTCTCCTCGACGAGCTCGAGCAGCAGATCGAGAGGCCCGTCGAATCCCTCGACGGTCACGCGCGGCGCCTGCGACTCCATCACGGCAGAGCCTCGCGGTCCGCGCGCGCGAGAAGACTTTCGTCCTTCGTCATCGGCCGCTGATGGTGTCGTGCGATGAGACCCACGACGCGCTCGGACGCGCCGTCATTGCGCGCCATCTCCGCGCCGCGGCGCGCATGATCGAGATAACGCGCGAAGGTCGAATCGCCGTGCGCGAGTCGCGCGCGCACGCGCGGGGTGACCTCGAGCAGCACCCCTGCGACGCGGTGCCAGAGGAGCGTGTTCGCGGGCTTTGCGGCGTCGTGCAGGATCCCCGCGACGACGAGCTCCTCGTCGGCGCCGAGCTGTCGAAGGATGCGCGCGGTCTCGTTCGCATGACGGTCGTCCGCCCCGGCCGAGCCCAGGTATCGCGCGGTCTGCTGCACTCGGTGGAGCACCTAATTCGGCCCCATGAAGAGTCGCGCGAGGAAGACCGCGGGCTGGAACACGATCGTCGTGAGGATCCGCGAGCCGAAGAAGAAGAGCAGAAGAAGCAGCATCGGACCGTATTGCTGGAAGGTCCGCCAGCTGTACTTCTGCTGCGGAGGCAGCAATCCATAGACGACGTTCGAGCCATCGAGCGGCGGGATCGGGATCAGGTTGAAGACCGCGAGGATGCAGTTGTAAAAGACGATCTCCTGCAGGACCGTTCCGTAGGCTCCGTCGAGCAGATCCGTGCCGCCAAAGCGAAGCGGGATGGCGCAGACCGCTGCCAGCACGAGGTTCGCAAAGGGCCCAGCGAGCGCGACGGCGCTCACCCCAAGGGCCGACCGCAGGCGCGACTCGTTGAACGGCACCGGTTTGCCGTAGCCGAATCCGGCAAGGACGATCAGAAGAGTGCCGAACGGATCGAGATGGGCCACCGGGTTGAGGCTCAGGCGGCCCATGAGGCGCGCCGTGTCATCGCCGAGCCGGGTCGCAGCGTAAGCGTGCATGAATTCGTGCACGGTGATGCCGAGGAGGATCGCGACAACGAATCCGACGAACGCGATGGGGTCCTGAGCGGCCCGCTGGATCGGCGCGACGAGCCCGCCGGTGGCCCAGCCGTAGACCAAGAGAAGCAGGCCGATGAGGAGGAGCGGGTTGATGCCTCCGGGTCCGGAGCCGCGGACTCCTCGTGCGATCACTTGCCATCGAGTCTAGGTGCGCGCCGCGATTCCTGAGAGAATCAGGGCAGATCGCTCCGCGAGCGGGGCGTGGGGGCAGCCGATGGGTCAGGCCGTATGGACGGGCAACATCAGCTTCGGACTCGTGAACATCCCGGTGAAGCTCTATCCGGCCACCGAGCCCAAGGACGTTCGTTTTCACCTGTACGACCGGCGTACGGGCAAACGCGTCCGGTACGAGCGCGTGACGAAGGACACGGACGCGCCAACGTTCGAGCCCGAGCCTTGGACGGAGCCTTTACCGGAGGATCGCCGAGCGGAAGGGCGATCTGAGGGCGACTACGAGACGCGCGTACCCGAAGCGACCGCTGCCCGGCCGGTCGAGCGCGAGGATGTCGTGAGGGGTTTCGAGATGCCGACCGGCGACCTCGTGACCGTCACCGACGACGAGCTCGTGTCGATCGCTCCCGAGCGGAGCAGGACGATCGAGATCGAGGAGTTCGTGAGTCTCGCCGACATCGACCCCGTCTTCTACGAGAAGAGCTATCACGTCGCGCCTGCCCGAGGCATGGGAGCCGATAAGCCCTACGCGCTGCTCCTCCGCGCGATGCAGGGCGCGGGGATGGTCGGGATCGGACGGTTTGTCCTTCGGACCAAGCCCCACGTCGTCGCCATCCGCCCCTTGAGCGACGCGCTCGCGCTCGAGACCCTCTTCTTCGCGGACGAGGTCCGCAGCCCGGCTGAGCTGATCCGTGGGCTTGGCGACGTCGCGATCTCTGACCGAGAGGTGAAGACCGCTCGCCAGCTCATCACTGCAATGGCCGCCGACTGGATTCCGTCCAAGCACGCGGACGAATATCGCGAGGAGCTGCTCGAGCTTCTGAGAAGCAAGCCAGCCGCGAAGGCGGCCGAGGAGATTCCCACCGCGAGCGAGACTCCGGTGGGCGATCTGATGGCCGCACTTCGGGCGAGCGTCGAGGCCGCCAAGCGCAAGGGCGAGAAGAAGACGAAGAGCACCGGCTCGAGGCGCGCCGGCTAACGGGACCGGGTGCCAGAGCAGCGACTCGGTGGCGGCCGGTCCACGATAGGCGTCATCCGAATCGGCGAGACCGTACGCCGGCCGGCCGGTCCGTGGACGCCGACGATCCACGCCTTCCTTCGGCATCTGCGGGCGTCGGGCTTCACCGCGGCGCCCGAGGTGCTGGGTTTCGACGAACAGGGGCGCGAGATCCTGAGCTACGTTCCCGGCGAAACGTGGGGCGATCACATCGATCCGGACGAACCGAAAACCGAGCTCGTGACCATCCGTGTGTGGCCGGCCGCGACGCGCTCCGAATCCGCGCTGGCCGCGATCGGCCGTCTGTACGCCGATCTGCATCGTGCCGCGCATGACTTTCGGCCGACGGCGCCGATCTGGCGGGAGTACGAGCTGCCGATGCACGACGGCGAGATCGTGTGCCATGGCGACGGCGGGCCGTGGAACGTCGTCTATCGCGAGGGCCTACCCGCAGCGCTGATCGACTGGGACGGGGCGCGACCGAACTTCCCAATCAACGACCTCGCGTCGATCGCATGGCACTTCGTGCCGCTTGGTCCGGATGATTTCCTCCGTGCGTGTGGCTTCACCGAGCCATTTGCCACGGCTCGGCGCCTGCGTGTTCTTTGCGAGGCATATGGTCTTACCGATCGGCTTGCGATTTTGCCTGCGCTCAACCTGGTGAAGCAGCTCTGGCCGATGAAGCTTCGTTACTGGCAGCCCATCCCGCCAAGAACGGGAGCGGCCCACCTGCGCAGCGCGGTGCGCGACCTCGACTGGCTCGCGGACAAGACCGGCGACCTACGCGCGGGGCTCGTTTAGGAAGCCACAGCTACCGGCTCGCGATGCGGCCGAGGATGAGTCGCCTTCGCGGCACACGACGGGCGCTCCAGCCAAAGGCCTCGCGGATCATCGCGATCGCCTCCGCGTCGCCCGGCTTCCCGGACACGTGAACGTCCGCGTACGGCTGGCCCCCTTCGACGCGATCGCCCACCTTCGCATGCAGGACGATGCCGGTGCGGTGATCGATCGGGTCGCCCTTCTTCTCGCGGCCGGCGCCCAGGCGGACGGAGGCGATGCCGATCTGGTCCGCCGCAATCGCGGACACGTACGCGGTGCGCGGTGCGCGCAGCGTCTCGACGCGTGGCGCGCGGGGCAGCTTCGCGGGATCGTCCACCTGCGAGACATCGCCGCCCTGCGCCGCGACGAGCTCGCGAAACTTGGCGAAGCCGCTTCCATCTGCGAGCGCCCGGTCGACGCGTGCGAGCGCTGACTTCCGGTCGCCTGCCTTCCGGCCGCGCACGAGCATCTCCGCGCCCGCCGCGCGAGTGAGCTGCACGAGGTCGCCCGGTCCCTGACCGCGCAGCGTCGCGATGGCCTCCGCGATCTCGAGGCTGTTTCCGACCGCATTCCCGAGCGGCTGCTCCATGTCGGTCAGCTCGCACGTGACGGCAAGGCCGTGCGCGACACCGATCGCGACCATCGCGCGCGCCAGCGCGCGCGCTGAGGCGATGTCCTTCATGAATGCGCCGCTGCCGACCTTCACGTCGAGCACGACCGCGTTCGCACCGGCGGCGATCTTCTTCGACATGACGCTGGACGCAATGAGCGGTATAGCCGGGACCGTGCCCGTCGTGTCGCGGAGCGCGTAGAGCTTCCCGTCGGCCGGGGCGAGGTCGGCGGTCTGCCCGGTAACGACGATCCCGATGCGCTCGAGCTGCTCCAGGAACTCGGCCGTGGAGAGATCGACGCGATAGCCGC
>WNGC01005705.1_pt1 | contig 11581 bp, 17 predicted proteins | sample 5400051 | NCBI WGS metagenome assembly WNGC01 (sample SAMN13153368, study PRJNA577476) | soil metagenome | isolation source: 20 cm soil or saprolite under grassland replicate 2 | place: USA:California | collected 2016-06-15 | reverse complement strand
CGTCTGCCTTTGCGATTGTGCGTGGGTCGTCCCAGAAACGGCCCATAGGTCCGTTCAGTGGCGTTCGCTTCACAGGTGCGTCTTGCCTTCATTCAGCGCCCTCGCTACTTCCTCAGCCCGACCGGCCCACCACGCCGGGATCTCGAAGAGGATCAGCCAGTTGTATTTCTTGCCGTCCGGAAGGGTCGTCTTGCCGACTGCGAGAAACAGCCTCCCATCTGGCCGCACCCAAGCGAACAAGTCCTCGGTCCACGGCTTGTCTTGCTTCCACATCTCGAACTTTCCGCCGTAGTGCGCGACCTGCGCCTTCATGTCCTCGTACCCGACCAAGCCGTTATCGGCACGCGCCATCAGCTCCGCCTTGCTGATGCCGTCCAACAGGGTGACGAGGGTTATCCAGCCGTCCTCGACGTATACGACTCTAATCGTTCGCGGCGTCATCTGCTCGACGACGACCGGCTTCGTCTTGAAACGCGCCGCGAGCTGAAGCGGATTGTCGCCTATCACTCCGTGCGCCGCCGAGATCGCGGCCAGCGCCAACGCAACAGTTGTGATGATTTTCTTCATGGGCGCGCCAAAGACCATCGTTTGAAACAACGGTCACGGATGCCAGCAATCAAAACGGAAGAGCTCAAGCTGGTTGTTTTCCGGGAGCGTCGAAGACGCGAACATTTTCCTCGCATCGTTATTTTTGAGCTTTTGGCCGGATGTTGCCGCAATCGCAATGCGCTCGGTTAGGCGTTCTCGTGCTCACCTCCAAGCGTCTCGCCACATGTCGGGATACCAGCGACCCTCGTCCATCTCAATGAGGTCAAAATCAGTGAGCACTCTAATGACATCTAACCCGCTTCTGCTAACGGCTCCACCGCGCCAACGTTCGATGTCGATTCGTAGCTAGTGTGATTCCCTTAGCTGCCAGCTGCGCCTGTCGGAGCCGTAGCTGACCTTTGTGCTAGTTAGGCGCAAGTGCTGATGAATTTATCGCTCATCACTGGCAGCGCATCGGAAAGAGACAGAAGCCACCGCGTAAAGTACTGGGAAATCATCGCTGACAATCTCAAGAAACGCGGTTGGAGTGCGGTCACGTCTCAGCCGTGGATTGTGAAGGTCGAACAATCTGAATTGCGATTTCCTCTGCGATTAAATTCTCGGCGCGAATTTTTGTTTTGTCTGCCGTTTCAATACGCACCCACTCTGCCTTAATCGCTTCGCCAACTGCAATGGGTAATCCTGTATCTAAACTGTAAACGATAAAAGTTTTCATAACTCAAATTTCCTTTCATTGTTTTGGCCTATTGATTTGGCTCTTCACTGATTTACTGCGGAAACTCCGGCGCGAGGTTATGGGAGAAACGCAGAAGGGCGTGGAAGACCTGAACGCAAACCATAATGTTAGCTTTCGATGTCATGCTTTTCTTTGGTTTCATTCTTAATTGTTTACATTTATTAGACTGTTCTTGTTCAGTAAATATTCCCTGGGATACTCCGGGATGGACGGCGGATGTGAAAAGCCCGATGTAGTGAATAGGGTACGCAGAGGTTGCCTCAAGCTGTTGTAAGACCGGCCCGGACTACTGCCTTTAGAAGCATTCTCATAAGCGCGATCTCATCGCGAGGACGCCATAGTTGCTTTCGGATGCTATTGAACGCGCGGTGCGTTAGCAAAACTGCTTCCCGAGGGTCATCGGTCAGCCGAGAGGCGAAGTTGTAAACGGCGGGATAGTAACGAGCGGCCAAACTATCAAAACGGGCAGGGTTCGTTTTGATCGACAAATTTCCTTTTTCGTTCGGTTCTTGCGGAACGCGGTGCGGCACCTCGCTGCTCCGGCTGGGGGGTATTTTCATTCGTGGGGGGTCCTTTCATTTGTCACTTCATTCTACGGAAATGGCGGAACGAAGTTCCCTGGGACGTGTTTTCTCCGCGCGCGGCCTTGGAGCTTTGCCGCACGTCACAAAGCACACCTGCACCGCAAACGGTCGCCAAGCCGATTAAACAGTAGCGGCGTTGCCCGCTGCATCGTAAACGCGAATCACACAATCATCGTTTATTGCGCGAAGTCTTAGAATCCCTCTCCCTTGCCTCGGAGCTCCAGCCAGCGGAACATTGAGATATGAAAGCGAGGCTGGTCAAATTTGGCGAGATCGAGTTGGAGGGAAAGCGCTACACGCATGATGTGGTAATCGACGGTGGAAAAGTGCGGAAACGGAAGAAAACACCTTCCAAGCAATTCCGCGAAAAGTTCGGACACACGCCGCTTTCGGCAGAGGAAGACATTCCCTGGGGAGGCAAGCGGCTCATTGTTGGGACAGGCGCCCATGGCGCGCTTCCGGTAATGGACCAAGTCCTAGCGGAGGCGAAACGGCGGGGTATCGAAGTCATCGCGGCACCCACATCGGAAATCTGTCAGCTGCTAGAGGAAGTGAAGAAGGGCCAGGCGTACGCCATCCTACACTGCACGTGCTGACCGGGGATTTGGCAGAACACCACCCGCGCGGCGATTACAAAAGTGAACACACCACTTTTTGAACTTGCCCGCCTGCTCGTGTGCGGGTCACAGCATCACGCGCGGTTGGCGAGGCCACAAAAGCGCACGAACGGCCATTGTAGCAACGGTTCCAGAGCCTTAGTACGAGCCATCCGGCAGCTCCACCGGCTTCAATCGCTGCACGGCGTTAAATAGGTCGTTTAAGTTGCTACAAAGCTGCTACAACTTGCTACAAATTGCGACACAGCTGCGACAAATTGCGACAATATTGCGACAAGGAAGGCTTTACTCTGCCTTAGTTCCCAAAGCGAGATGGCGACCGATGCCGGCAATCTACTTTACGTGACGGGTGCGATGTGGATCGAGAAAGCCGGCTTTGGCATAAGCTACTACAAGTGGAAGACCGACTGGGCCAAATCCATCGATGCGATGTAGGCCGCTCACATGATGCCATGATTCGCGTTTACGATGAATCAGGCAACCTGATTAGCTTTTAGCGAGCGCAAGCTAAGCGCGAATGCTTCATACAAGGCGTAACATTGTGTAACGAAGTCTTCAGCCTTTTTGCCGAACTTTTCGCGCTCTCGCTCAAATTCTTCCACTTCCCCAGGCTCCAATGCGCCAACGACGTAGAATCGCGATTGGTTTTGAAATTCCTCAAAGTTCATCCTAAAAGCTCCTTCCGAAATCATGGCGCGGGCAGATTTTCTTCAAGCCTCTTGATCAACTCGGGAGCGTTGATCGGCTTGGCCAGAACTGGATGTCCTTGAATGCGGAGGCCCGCTCTAGCGTCGCCCAGCGCGGTGAGAAAGATGATGGGCGTTCTCTGCAACTGCGGATCAGCACCGATTTCGCTTGCTAATTCGACTCCGTCTCTCTGTGGCATCATTATGTCCAGCAAGATCAGGTCCGGCCTGAAATTGTGGGCACTCTGATGAGCCTTGGCAGCGTCGTTCTCTTCGAGTACAAGGTAGCCGCCGGTTTTTTCGAGCAGGATTTTGAGCAGGTGAGTACTGTCCCTGTCGTCATCAACAATCAAGATGCGTCGCTCTTCTTTCACCGCCGACCCCCAATAGAAGGTTTCGTGCACCGGTCTCCGTGCGGCGGTGTCCCATCGCCGAATAGGATTAGTGCGTCAGGATTACAGCGCCGAAGTCGTCCAACACGCGGATCTTTGCCTTGTGCGAGCGCGAGAGAGAACGGTACTTCGCGTACGCGACCGCGTTACGGACCGCGTCTGGCCCTGCAAACCAGATCGGGCCGTATCGAAACAGCTCACTGATTAAATCAAAGCCATCTCCGCTCTCGCGGGGACGGACCTCGTAAAGGTCGCAACCGGCGGTCGCCCCAAGGCTGTTCTTCCCTTTTCGCTTGGCTACCATATCGCTCCGAGACGTTGCAAAGCTCGTACCAGGGCTGTTTCAAAACTCATAACTTCTTCGAGTTCATCTATAATGGTTAAGATTATCTCGCGGCGAGAGCAGGTTGGAAATGACGCGATAATGCCAGTCGTAATTTTCCGGGAACATCGAAGCGCTCAGTCCGAGCGTTCCGAAAAACGACAAAAAAATTAGCCCAAGCAACACCGCCAGAACTGGCTTGCGATAGAGCACTGCATGAAAACTCGCACGCCTTAAAGCACACGGCAATAGGGCGCGAAATCAGCGGATACATGCTTTGTTCTGTCGTGTGGATCAGATAGCGCCCTCATGCGCGTTTACGATGACGCTGCCAATGTAATCGAAACGCACGAGCACGCGGGCGAGTTCAAAGCGAGATAAAGGAGAAGCTGCTACTTGCGGCCGCCGGAGCCGTGACTGAGCTTGAGTCTCGTTACGCACATACCACTATGAAAGTTGAAGGACTCAAAGGTTGTTTCGAGAAGACTCGCGGCATTTTCTATTTTGCTAGGATGTGCTCCAAGATTCGCCTGCACGCCCAGGGCAAGCTTCCGAAGGATTACTATGAGGCGTTAGGACAGGGATTCGATGGCCGGACATGCCGATATTTGAGGGTGCGTTACGAGGATATCAGAGCACAAGTGCTTTCTGAAAAAACCGACGCCGAAGTTCTCGACTGGTGCTTCGCCAATGGTCGGCGGCTCACGGACGAGGAGGTTCTGATTTACAACAGCTTCATTAGCAAACGAGGCTGGCATGATGATGAGACCGATGGGTTCCTCGCTGAGATGATTAAGAAGCTTGGTTTGAGAGATGATGGCAGCGTGCTCACTTATTTTGATCTCATCGAGATGGACGAGGATCGCTGGTATGCCGACATGTGGCGAGACGCTTGGAAGTGAGCACGAGAACGACCAACCAAGCGCTGCAACAAAGTTTCGCAATCGCTCACACGATGCTGTGATTCGCGTTTACGATGATGCTGGTAACGTGATCGAGGCGCCATGAACTGCGAGGGGGAGGAGCCAGGAAACGGGGACTTAACCTTGGCGCGGTGTTTATGAATCAGCACGGCGTCCAATAGCCGCCTCTCCGCACCTGTGCACGCTCGCAGTCCCTAGCAACGAATTAAACCCAGAATCCTCGATTTTGTTTCGCAAAAAATGCACGTTTACGAAGCGCGCCCGCGTAAGATCGTCGCGTCGTTGATCTGATCTCCGATGCGCTGCCATTCGGTCGACTATGGTACTGAAGTGCTGAACGAGAACTTCAGTTGCACTTGGACATTGTGTTCGACACAGTCCGCAGACGGGTGGCCCCAGCGATCACAACTGCAGCCGAGCGTCCCTTCACTCGGACGTTGTGTCACTCTACTACCTGCAACGTTCTGCAATGTCGGCTTAGGTGATCCGCTTTTGTCATGTAACAAAAGAATTGTTTTCATCAGTTACTCTTTTTTGCTTGGCAAACCTACGGCCGCGACGATCTGAACTTCTCCTCGATTATCGCGCACCGCCTGATGATCGCCAGGTAACTTAAGTTGCGTTTTTACGACTTATCTTCGCCTGAACATTACGCTGTTCTTGCCCTTGTGGCGTCGATCTAATCTCCAATGTGCTTCCGTTCGGTCGCCAGTGGTATTGCGAAGTTAGCGACGCCATCGACTATGCGAAGTTTTACAGCCGTTCACATGATGCTGTGATTCGTGTTTACGATGCGGGGCGCTCTGTGATTTAATGCCGCCATGAGCACCGATGAACCGTTTAGGACTGATTATGAGTTTTTGAAAGGAGTTGATTATATTTTTGTGTCCCTTGACCGGAATCTGTCCGGAGAAGAATGCCACGAACTTGCAGAGAAGTATTTTGAGACTCATAAACAGATGACTTTACCCAGACAGCTGTTGCTTGTTGATTTGCGCCCGACGTTTCGGAAACCGTTAGCTGATGTCACGCCCAAATTCCGCGCAGTTTCCATTGGGCACACTTTCACGCCACAGCGATGAACATCGGCACGTAGCGGGCTTTTGCGTTGCGAACAAAGGAAGCAAGGGCGAAACCTGTTGAGTCCGCCCGTGCAAAGATCATCGTGGCGTTGATCTAATATCCGGTGCGCTGTCCTTCGGTCGGCTGTGGTACGACGGGTCGAATGCCGTCGCGAATGGAATCGGATACGAGACGCATCGGAGTCGCTCACATGATGCTGTGATTCGCGTTTATCATGCGTCTGGCAACGTGATTGAGACGCACGAGCACAAGGGCGAGTTCAAAGAGTAATAAACTTGCTTGCGCTTGCCCATCGCTTGCAGAAGCTAGTGAAGATTCAGCGCGAGATTCACACGGCGGTACTTTCAGGCAACGCCACACGCGACGAGACAGTGAAAGCCTTACAGTGGATCGTGGACAAGCTGGCGGTAATGAAATAAAGCGCCGCTATTAGTTTCGCTTAATGATTCCACATCAACACAATGATGTCCGTTGTCGCGGGTTTGGCGCGGATGGAACGCGCCAAAGCCCATGATTTTTCAGAGCTCGAATCTCGTCGTAACAGCCGAGGAGCTTTTACTACGGCACGCGTACCGCCGTTCCCACGCTCACCCCAGTGCCGGCAGGATTGGGGGAGGTCTCGAGAGTCCAAACCTGCTGAGCACCGGGTCCGACGTATATGTTGAAAGTTGGGCCGCCGGTGATTGACAGCGTGCCGGTGCAGTCTGGTGCGACCGTATAGGTTCCTACCCCTCCGGTGGCATCGATAATAATCGTGCCTCCGATATTCACAGTGCCGAATGGATTGAACGTCGTACCATCTCCGTTGAACCGGAGGCCTTGCATAACGGCTTTCGGTACGAAGTTCCCACCGAAGTTTTCGTACCCGTCGAAGCTCCACAGATACAAGCCCCTTAGCATGTGCACGCTGCAACCTCGCGCGTCGGGTGCTGGTCCCGCGGTAGCGGATGTGCCCAGCGCCATTCCAGCAGCCAAGCACACCGCCGCACAGGCGACCAGTAAGAGGGTCATTATGTTCTTAACTAATTTTGTTTTCACCCGTGTCATTTCCTTTGTTGTTTTGCTCAGTGTTGTCATTGTTTTGTCCTTTCATAATTGTTTCGCCGCAGTCGCGGAGCAAAGTTGTCGAGCGTGTCGATTCGACGTCCAAAAACCAGCATGCCGCTGCCAACGAAGCAGTGATTTTGATGTTCTTATTTGGTTGTGTGAACGAAGCCCTTCGTTCACGGGTTAACCCTACGGGAAGAGGGTCAGGTGGAGCTCTGGGTGGAGAAACCTAACGGACTTAGCGCTGGTACGATTCTGCCAGCCGCCGATAAACAATGTCAATGCTATTTTTTTAGGCGTCCTATCGAACCGCGGCTTCGAGTTCCAGAAAAGCAGTCAGCTTTTCATCGGCTCGCACAACGAAATGCTTGCCATCGTCGCGAGGCGCGTCAGCAATCCAGACCGTTTGCCCGTCTCGATCCATCGCCGTGACGCAACCCGAACTCCATCCGGCTTTACTCAGATTGTTAGCGATGATCGTCCTTGTTAGGAGGGAAAGAGGGTGGCTGCCTCGCTAGGATTCGAACCTAGACAACGATCTTCCACCCATAAGAATTTGAAAGTGATACCACTTCGCCCAAGAGCGAGTGATACCACCCCGGCCCGCCTCTGTGGCTGTCTGTGCCGTCGATATGGGACACTCGCGACGAATCTAGGCGAATTTATCGCCGCTACCTTCGTCCGTGAGATACGGTGCGCCAATTAAAAAGACGCGCTTTCGGGAGTCGTGCCTGTCGTAGATAGCACCGCCGCAATTTATTTGGATCAAGTAACGTTCAATACGCAAATTCGCCCAACGATCCATAAGGTAAGCGCGGGCCTGCTCAAAAGTTTTGAATGATCCCATGTGTAACACGCCATCGTGACAATGTTTCAAAACCACTTCGTAACGCTTAATTTCGTCATCCTCTGGCGGCTGTGCCCCCATTCCTAACCGCTATAAAATCGTGTCAGAATGCGATTTTAAGCGCGTTTATTTCACGCGAGAAAGCGCCTGCGCCGTCGATATGGACGCCAGCCGAATCAAGACCGCCGGTGCGCTTGCGGCGATTCTAGGGTGCATTTACGGCCATAAACCCACAGGCGTTCAAGTAGCTCCCTTCTCCCTGCTTTTCTTTCCTCACGTTCGCGCTTCTCAATGTCACCGCGTCTGTATCGACATTTCGGGGGGATCTTGGGCTGAATCATGGAAACGACACTACTACAAAGCAACTTTTTCGCACGCTTTACGACTCACGGCGCTTTGTGATTAAATCCTTACCCGATGACATCGACAACCAAGCGACGCATCGCTCGCGAGTGGGTTATCTTTCTCGTGTGCATTGTGATTGGCTTGTCGGTGACGTATTTCACGTTCTACTTTAACCAGCGTCAGGTGACGGCTATCGTAACAACCCCAGGTAACCCAGCGACTACGGCTAATGAATACAGAGACAAAATCTGGGCGACATGTTTAACGATCTAACGTTTCGCCTTATCACGCACGACCGTGAGCGTGCCGAGTTCGAGGTCGCACTAGCACACCAATGGATTAATAAACAAGAAGTTGAAGCCGCAGCCACACTCAGGATTGCTTACGCATCGAAATTATGGCTAGACGTTCTGAGTCCATATCTTGTTTTTTGTTCGTGCGCTCAATCATCTGGTCGGTAAAGGCGCTTGGCCGACATTAACGGCTTTTTCAGTATGCACGTTTACGAAGTCCGACCGCGCATAGACAAGCGCGGCATTGACCTGCTCTCGGATGCGCTGCCGTTTGGCGCGCTATGAGCGCCTTCGAATCGTTTTGACGGCTAGAGGGAGCTTGATCAAGATGGAGATCGCCTGCCTGACCCTGATCTGTACATCTTTCTGAAGTTCCATGGCATCGCCGGCGAGAGCACGGTCAAAGGGCACAAAGACGAAATCGCAGTGCTCTCGTACGAGCAGGCTGTGAACGTCGCCGTAATTCAGAGCGGGGGCGGAGGCGGCCTTTCGAGCGGCATAGCGAAATTCTCCGGCGTTCGATTTCGTAAAAACGTCGATGTGGCATCGATTCCAATACTGCTCGCGTGCGTGTCAGGTCGGCACATCCAGGACGCGCGCTTCACGTTCAGTCGAGGCGCCGGCGGATTCGACTTCTACAAGGTCACGCTCGAAGACGTGCTGCTGACCAACATCGCGCAGCGGGGAGGCACGGGCGCGCAATATCCGCTGTCGTTCAATGCGCTCGATACCGGCGCGTCGAGCGAAGGATTGCTCGAAGAGGTGACTCTCGATTTCTCGCGAATTCGCTGGGAACATCGCGTGCAGCTGCCGGACGGAAGGGTGGGCGCAACCACCAGGGGCGGGTGGGATATCAGGACGAACAAGAAGCTTTGAACGTCGGCCTTCTATTGCTGCCAGGAATGCGGGGAGATAGTCGATATGAGACAGCTGGATGATGTTCTTTTCCACGAAGATCACATCCAGAGGACCGACCTTCAATACGGCGGCTCACAACGGCTTGGAGAATCAGAGCAATAAACGAATTTCCCGTGGACGAAAAGAACGCATTGGCGGTTCTCATTGATGCAGTGGACCGGTGCCGCGAGGAAGATATGCGGACAGCGGAAGTTTTTGCGTCGTTGGATTTACTCGCGCGAGGTACGCCGACGCGCTGGCCGTTCGAGCAGTTTAGGGAGTCTTTGAATTTCGCTGTCGACGATTCTTCGCACGCGGAAGGGCGCTGGCAAAATGTGCATGCAGCTCTGAATGCGGTGCGGCGGGCAGTTGGTGTTGTGTAGCTCTAGGCGCGAGAGCGAACAGCCCGTTCGGCTTTTCTCGGGGAACTTCGTTCCGTCGGTTCCGTAGAACGAGATAAGAAATGACAAGAAAGCGGTGGATCAAACCGATGCTGAAAACCGTGCCGATCTTTTTCGAGTGCACGTGTTACGCGGGTGCGGTTTGACGGAAGAAATCTTAGGGAGCAAAGACTGCACTGGGGGCTCAACGGTGCGGAGGTCTTTCGCCTTTGGTAAGGCGAGCCAACCGCAATTGGCTACGCAGGGTTTTACAGCCGCTCGCATCATGGCAATTCGCGAATAATTGTCGGTCTCCGTTACGCTTTCTACTATTCCTTACAACTTTTCGCATCTTTCAGGTGCATGTAGCCTCCTAGTGGCACTGGCATGCTTAATGCTACTTTTATTACGCATGAAATTCTCATTAAAGCTCTTACTCTTCCTGGCCGCAGTTAGCGTGGGTTTTCTTGTCCAACCTGTTAACGCGGCTCCTGCCATCGGGGGCGGGCCTGGCGTAGTGAGTGTTCCCGACGGCGGAACGACCGTGATGTTGCTCGGGGCGGCACTCGGTGCCCTTGGTATGGCGCGGCGTTTCCTGAAGATGTAATTAGCTGAAGCATTTTCCCAACACAAAGAGTGGCCGTTCCTTCCGGGGCGGCCACTTTTCGTTTGAACTCACTTTCGTGCGGTTTTCCGCTTCGGCTTTTCCCCGCTTGGCGGTGGTGGTACGTACTCATGTTGCTGTTGGTGCTCGTCATTCCTCAATCGTTCGACGGCCGTCCAGTCTGTGCTCATGTCCTTAACTGCTATTACGCGCCCCGGCTGCTATTTGGTTTCCTAAACGGCGGGGGCCCTCAACGAAACTCGGGTGGCGTTGCAATGGTTTACATTCGGGAGAAAAAGCCACCGCGACGGTCGCGACAATAACGCGCTCAATTTCCGAAAAACATTCAATAATCGGAAGACTAAAAAGGTAACCTAAGTTACTTTGTCATCATCTGGGGTGCCGCTAGGTTGACGTACGCTGATTTCATTGTTCGGAGAACCGGCGGTCGAACACGGCGATACACAATCCCGCCGGAAAAGAAAGGATACCAAGATGATGAATACACTCACTCGCTGGGAACCAGAAATGGAAGATCTGCATAATCGGCTTTCGACCCTTTTTGGCCGGATGCCGGTGCGCCGGGGGAACGGAAAAGAGAGTATCACGTTGCCAGAATGGACACCACTTGCGGACATCACCGAGGATGACAAGGAATACGTCATTAAGGCTGAATTGCCTGAGTTAAGAAAGGAAGACGTAAAAGTCACTGTCGAGAACGGGGTTCTTACCATCTCGGGCGAGCGCAAGTTCGAAAAAGAGGAGAAAAACAAGAAGTATCACCGCGTAGAGCGCGGCTACGGCAGCTTCGTACGGACTTTCGCGCTACCCGACGACGCGGACGCAGACAAAGTAAAGGCCGCGTTCAAGCACGGCATCCTTGAGGTGCATTTGCCGAAGAACGAAAAAGCCAAACCCAAACAGATCGAAGTCAACGTCGCCTGAGAGAGCGACTCGCTTGACTAAAGGCTGGTGGGGCTTCGCTGAGAAGCCTCACCACGCCATGGGCGCAGCCATTGTGATCCGAAACTAGCGATCGAGACACCGCGATCGCTATTCAGCAATTCTCATGTTCAGCATTTCGACGAGAAGGGAAAACAACAAACTCAAGTGCTGACGATTCCCCCAGCGTCAGCGGCGCGCCCAGTAATGGGCGCGCTTTTTTTTTGCAAAATGAGATCATCGTCGTCCGCAATCGGCAGACGACGACGTTCGATCTTAGAAGTGGCTTAATCTTCGGTAATGATGCCGAATAGCCCGTGTTCTTCGTCGGCGA
>WNGC01005444.1_pt1 | contig 11581 bp, 8 predicted proteins | sample 5400051 | NCBI WGS metagenome assembly WNGC01 (sample SAMN13153368, study PRJNA577476) | soil metagenome | isolation source: 20 cm soil or saprolite under grassland replicate 2 | place: USA:California | collected 2016-06-15 | reverse complement strand
TGTATGTCATGTTCATCATGATGGCGGCGGGCGGTCTGATGGCGACCGCACAGCTCGCGCCCATCGCCAAGGACTTCAAGGTGGCTGATATCCCGGTGAGCCTGATCGGCATAACGCTCCCGGCGCTGACCTTCGCCCTCAGCATCGACCGCATACTGAACGGTCTGACCCGGCCATTCTTCGGTTGGGTCTCCGACAAGATCGGGCGTGAGCAAACGATGTTCATCGCCTTCCTGCTCGAAGGCGTGGGCATCATCGCGCTCGCCAATTTCGGCAACGACCCGGTGGCGTTCGTGCTGCTGAGCGGCCTGGTGTTCTTCGCCTGGGGCGAGATCTACAGCCTCTTCCCGGCTACCGTCACGGACACCTTCGGCGCCACGTACGCGACGACCAACACCGGCCTCATGTACACCGCGAAGGGCACGGCCTCGCTGCTCGTGCCACTCGCCAACGTGATGGTCGCCGCGAAAGGAAACTGGCACGGGGTATTCATCACGGCCGCCACCCTCAATATCCTGGCGGCGCTGATGGCCGTTGCGATCCTGAAACCCCTGCGCAGCGCGTACACGAATCGGTCCGGCACGGTTGGTGCAACGCCGAAGCTGGCGACCGGCTGACGCCTGAGGACGGCGCTCTTCCGGCGACCCACCGGAAGAGCGCCCGCGAGGTGCGCCGGCAGCGGGTGCGGTCGAAGGAGTCTCGCGGCGCCACGTTGCAACGACGCGAGTCGCAACCCTCGCGGACTTAGTTACGAATGGAGGCATGCATGCTCGAGACGGCGACCAAGACTACCGACAACCGCGCCACCACAACCGCTGACGACACGCTCAAACGCAAAACCCGCGATGCCGACGTCATTTCCGGCGGGCACCTGGTCGCCAAGGCCCTCAAGAACGAGGGCGTCGATACGATCTTCACCCTGTGCGGCGGGCACATCATCGACATCTACGATGGCTGCATCGATGAAGGCATCCGCATCATCGACGTGCGCCATGAGCAGGTCGCGGCTCACGCCGCGGACGGTTACGCGCGCCAGACCGGCAAGCTCGGGTGCGTGGTCACCACCGCCGGACCCGGCTGCACCAATGCCGTGACCGGCATTGCCACGGCCTTTCGCTCCGAGAGTCCGGTGCTGCACATCGGCGGGCAAGGCGCGCTCACGCAGCACAAGATGGGATCGCTCCAGGACCTGCCGCACGTCGATCTCATGACGCCGATCACCAAGTTCGCCGCCACCGTGCCGAGCACCGAGCGCGTGGCGGACATGATCTCGATGGCGGCGCGAGAAGCCTTCAACGGCGCCCCGGGACCGGTGTACCTGGAAATTCCGCGCGACGTCCTCGATCGCGAGGTCGAGATATCCAAGGCGATCGTCCCGAAGCCCGGGCACTACCGCGCCTCGACCCGCTCGCTCGGCGATCCGCGCGACATCGAGAAGCTCGCCGACCTGCTGGTCGATTCCGAGCGCCCGGCCATCCTGTACGGACAGCAGGTGTGGGCGGCGCGCGGCCACGAGGAGGCGATCGCGCTGCTGCGCGGACTTGACATCCCCGGTTACTTCAACGGCGGCAGCCGCGGGCTCCTGCCCCCCGGTGATCCGCACCACTTCGATCGAACCCGCGGCAACGCCTTCTCGGATGCCGACCTCATCCTCATCGTCGGCACGCCGTTCGACTTTCGCATGGGCTACGGGCGGCGAATCAGCACCAAGCTCAAGCTGGTGCAGATCGACATGGACTATCGCACCGTCGGCAAGAACCGCGACATCGATCTGGGACTGGTCGGCGACCCGGGCGTCATTCTCGGGGCGGTGTTGCAGGCGGCCTCCGGACGCCTGAAGCAGGACAAGCGCCAGGCGCGCCGGCAATGGATGAAAAAGCTGACCGAAGCCGAAGCGGCGGCTACCGAGAAGCTGATGCCGCTCTTCAAGTCCAACAACACCCCGATCCACCCCTATCGGGTCGCCTACGAGCTCAACGAGTTCCTCGCTGACAACACCATCTACATCGGCGACGGGGGCGACGTCGTGACGATATCTGCCCAGGCGGTGCGTCCGCGGCGGCCCGGGCAGTGGATGGATCCGGGAGCGCTCGGCTCGCTCGGGGTCGGCACCGGCTTCGCCATCGCCGCGGGCCTCGCCCAGCCGCGCAAGGAAGTGCTGTGCTACTACGGAGACGGCTCCTTCGGCATGACCGCCTTCGACATGGAGACCGCCAACCGCTTCGGCGTGCCCTACATCGCGGTCATCGGCAACAACTCCGCCATGAACCAGATCCGTTACGGGCAGCTGGCGAAATACGGCGAGGAGCGCGGCAACGTCGGCAACCTGCTGGGGGACGTTCCCTTCGGCACCTTCGCCCAGATGCTGGGCGGTTACGGCGAGGAGGTGCGCGACCCGGCGCAGATCGCGCCGGCGCTCAAGCGGGCGCGTGAGTCGGTGCACAAGTCGCGTCGCTCGGCGGTCATCAATATCTGGGTGGACCCGCGCGAGTACGCCCCGGGGACCAAGAACCAGACCATGTACAAGTAACGCTCGGCAGGGAATACGCGAATGGCAAAGGCACTGGACGGCGTGCGTATTCTCGACTTCACGCACGTTCAATCGGGGCCCACCTGCACCCAGCTGCTCGCCTGGCTGGGCGCAGACGTCATCAAGGTGGAGCGGGCCGGGGCCGGGGACATCACCCGCGAGCAGCTGCGCGACATCCCCGGCGTGGACAGTCTCTACTTCACCATGTTGAACCACAACAAGCGCTCCATCACCCTCGACGCCAAGAACCCCAAGGGCAAGCAGGTCCTGGAGCGCCTGGTGAAGCACTGTGACGTACTGGTGGAGAACTTCGCTCCGGGCGCGCTCGATCGTATGGGGTTCACCTGGGAGCGGATCCAGCAGCTGAACCCGCGCATGATCGTCGCATCCGTCAAGGGTTTCGGTCCGGGCCCGTACCAGGACTGCAAGGTCTATGAGAACGTCGCGCAGTGCGCCGGCGGCTCGGCTTCGACCACCGGCTTCGACGACGGCCCGCCGCTCGTCACCGGCGCGCAGATCGGCGACAGCGGCACCGGATTGCATCTCGCCTTGGGGATCGTGGCCGCCTTGTATCAGCGCATGAGCACGGGGCGCGGACAGAAGGTGCTCGCCGCGATGCAGGACGGGGTGTTGAACCTCTGTCGCGTCAAGTTGCGCGACCAACAGCGACTGGCGCGGACCGGCGTCATGCAGGAATACCCTCAGTACCCGCACGGCCAGTTCGGCTCGGCGGTACCGCGCGCGGGCAACGCCTCCGGCGGCGGACAGCCCGGCTGGATCATCAAGTGCAAGGGCTGGGAGAAGGATCCCAACGCATACCTGTACTTCATCGCCCAGGCGCCCGTATGGAAGGAGATCTGCAAGGTGATCGGCAAGGAAGAGTGGATCACCGATCCGGACTACGCCACGCCCGATGCGCGCCTGCCGCGGCTGCTGCAGGTGTTTGCCACGGTCGAGGCCTGGACGATGACCAAAACCAAGTTCGAGGCCATGGCGGAGCTCAACCAGCACGACATCCCGTGCGGCCCGATTCTGTCCATGGAAGAGCTGGCCGCGGAGCCCTCCCTGCGCGCCACCGGCACCGTCGTCGAGGTCGATCATCCCCAGCGCGGCAAGTACCTGACGGTGGGCAATCCGATCAAGATGTCCGACAGCCTCACCGAGGTCATGCGCTCCCCGCTCCTCGGTGAGCACACGCAGGAGGTGCTCACCGAGCTCGGCCTGAGCGACTCCGAGATCCGCACGCTGCGAGCCGAAAAGGTCATTTGAGCCGGCACGGCGCCGCGGGTCGCCGCGGCGATGCCGCTGCAAGCAGGAGAGAGAATGGCACACGACAAGAGCGCGGTCCGCAAGATCCTCGACCAGGCCAAGGCCGCAGGCCGCAGCGCACTGACTGCGCCGGAAGCGAAGGGCATAGCTGAGGCCTACGGCATCGCGGTGCCGAAGGAGGGCGTGGCGAGCACCGCGGCCGAGGCGGCAAAACTCGCCGCCCGGATCGGCTACCCGGTGGTCATGAAGATCGTCTCACCGCAGATCCTGCACAAGACGGAAGCCGGCGGCGTGGTGGTCGGCGTCAAGAACGCGGAAGCTGCGCAGCAGGCCTTCGCCACGATCGTCGACAACGCGCGTCGCTACAATGCCAGGGCCACCATCGACGGCGTGCAGATCCAACAGATGCTGTCGGGCGGCCAGGAGGTCATCATCGGCGCGGTGACCGACCCGGCCTTCGGCAAGCTCGTGGCCTTTGGCCTCGGCGGCATTCTGGTGGAGGTCCTGAAGGACATCACGTTCCGTCTGGCGCCGGCGACGCGCGCTGACGCCCTGTCGATGCTCGACGGCATTGCGGCAGCAGAAATACTGCGCGGGATTCGCGGCGCACCACCGGTGGACCGCGAGTCACTCGCCACGATGATCGGCAATGTCTCGCAGCTGGTGGCGGACTTCCCGGAAGTCTCGGAGCTCGACCTCAATCCCGTGTTCGCGACCCCCGAGGGCGCCACCGCGGCCGACGTGCGCGTGATGCTGGACTTCAAGCCGCCGGTGGTGCGCTACCGGCCGAGCCAGGAGGTGATCGTCCGGCAGATGAACCGGATCATGAAGCCGGACGCGGTGGCGGTGATCGGCGCCTCGGCCGAGAACGGCAAGATCGGCAATTCGATCATGAAGAATCTCATCAACGGCGGCTATCAGGGCGCGATCTACCCGATCCACCCGAGCGCCGACTCGATCATGGGCAAGAAGGTCTACAAGAGCGTCAAGGATGTCCCGGGGGGCATCGACGTCGCGGTGTTCGCCATACCGGCGAAGTTCGTCGCCCAGGCGCTCATCGAGGTGGGCGAGAAGAAGATCCCCGGCGCGGTGCTGATCCCTTCCGGTTTTGCCGAAACCGGCAACGTCGCCGGCCAGGAGGAGGTCGTGTCGGTGGCACGCAAGTACGACATCCGCCTCATGGGTCCCAACATCTACGGCTTCTACTACACGCCGAAGAATCTCTGCGCGACCTTCTGCACGGCCTATGACTTCAAGGGCGTGACGGCGCTTTCCTCCCAGTCGGGCGGCATCGGCATGGCGATCATCGGCTTCTCGCGCTCGGCGAAGATGGGGGTGTCGGCCATCGTGGGCCTCGGCAACAAGTCCGACATCGACGAGGACGATTTGCTGACGTTTTTCGAGCAGGATGACAACACGCAGATCATCGCCATGCACCTCGAGGACCTGAAGGACGGCCGCGCCTTCGCCGAGGTCGCCCGAAGGGTCTCGAAGAAAAAGCCGGTGGTGGTCCTCAAGGCCGGCCGCACCAGCGCCGGCGCGCGCGCCGCGAACTCGCACACGGGCGCCCTGGCCGGCAACGACAAGATCTACGACGACGTCTTCCGCCAGTCCGGCGTCATCCGTGCGAGCTCGCTGCGCGAGCTGCTGGATTTCGCGCGCGCCATACCGGTGTTGCCGACACCCAAGGGCAACAACGTGGTGATCATCACCGGCGCCGGCGGCTCGGGCGTCCTGCTCTCGGATGCCTGCGTGGAGAACGGGCTGCCCCTCATGGCCATGCCGCCGGATCTCGATGCCGCATTCCGCAAGTTCATCCCGCCCTTCGGCGCGGCCGGCAATCCGGTGGACATCACCGGGGGTGAGCCGCCGACCACCTACCAGAACACCGTGCGCCTGGGGCTCGAGGATGCGCGCATCCACGCGCTCGTCCTCGGCTACTGGCACACCATCATCACTCCACCCATGGTGTTCGCGCGGCTCATGGCGCAGGTGGTGGAGGAAATGCGCGCCAAGGGCTTCGTGAAGCCGGTGGTCGCCTCGCTCGCGGGCGATGTCGAGGTGGAGGAAGCGGCGGAGTTTCTGTATCAGCACGGCATCCCCGCCTACGCCTACTCGACCGAGATCCCGGTCGCCGTGCTGGGGGCGAAGTACCGCTGGGCGCGCGGCGCCGGGCTCATTCCGCCACTTTAGAACCGCGGCGCACTCAGGGGTAAGGGGGAGACGGCGACAGCCACGTGCCGGAGAACAGCAGGGGAGCGCGCGCCGCGATCATCGGCGCGGCTGAAGAAACGACGATGGCTAAATCTAGAAGGAGAACAGGTATGACGTTCCAGAAGACATCGGTAGCGCTTGCAGTTTCTCTTGCGCTCGGCTGTGTGGGTAATGCACACGCAGATCAGGCGTCGGACATGCAGGCAAAGTTGGACGCGTTGCAAAAGGAAATTCAGGAATTGCAGGCGCAAATCGGCGCACTCCGGAAAAAGCAGGAGCAAGCGGCGCCTGCGGCTGCCGCGGCTCCCGCCAAGGCTCCCGCCAATGAGGTGAAACCCGGCAAGGAACTGGTCTTCAAGGCTGGCGGCGGCGAGGTCCAGCTGTACGGCCACGCCGATGTGTCCCTGGATGATCAGACCAATGGCATGACCGGCTTCATCCACAATGGTCTGCCGGTCACGGGCCACAATGGTTGGGTTCCCGATGTCTCCAGCAACCTGTCGTTCTTCGGGGTTCGTGGCAACCGTGCCGTCAGCGACGATTTGAAAGGAGTTTTCCAGTTTGAAACGGAAATTGCCTATGCCGCCACGCCGGGTGCATCAGATCAGGCAGCAGACACGACGGCACAGAAGTTCGAGCTCGGATCGCGCAACAGCTTTGTCGGACTGCAGAGTGAGGAGTATGGCGCCATCAAGCTGGGCAAAACCGATACGCCATACAAAACCGCTACCGCCCGCCTGGACCCCTTTGCCAGCACACCGGGTGATTACAATGCCATCATGGGAAATAGCGGCGGTGACAATCGAAGCGAATTCGACTTTCGCGCGCCTCATTCCGTCTGGTACGAGTCGCCGAATATACAGGGCGTGCGTGCCAATTTCCTGGTTTCACCCGGCCAGAATCGCAGTACCGATACCGGACTGTATGCCCAGGGCGAACCGGATTGCAGCGGCGGCAATTCGACTGGAGGCTTGAACGGGAATGCCGGTCAACCCACTTCGTGTGAGGATGGGTCTTTCGCGACTCTTTACAGTTTCGATCTCACCTATGAGTCTGGTCCGCTCTATGCCACCGTTGCGTACGAGCTCCATAAAGATGTCAATCGTATAGGCGATGAGATCGTTCCAGGCACCATCGGAATCCGTGATGAAAGCGCCTATAAGCTGGGCGTGCAATATACGTTTCCGACCAAGACGACTCTCAACGTCGAGGTCGAACGATTGCAGCGGGATGCCATCACCGACAGCCTGGATGAGCGCACCCATACCGCTACCTGGCTGGCGCTTACTCAAGGTCTGACGCCCTTCGATGACCTGAATGTTGGCTGGGCACACGTCGGCAGGACACCGGGGCAGCCGGTGGAAGGAGTCGAAGACAAATTCGGTAATCCTGCGCCGGCCGGTTCCTCGAATAACGAGGCCAACCTGTATACCATCGGCCTCAAACACCGCTTCGTAGACAAGCGGACCACCGCCTATCTGACGTATTCAAGCCTGGTCAATGGCTACTGGGCGCATTAACAGGAGGTAATTGCGGTCCCCCGTTTTCTGGAAATAACGCCGAAGCAGTCTCTTTTGGTCTGACTTACGATTTTTGACCCGCTTGAGAACCACGCAAAAAGGCGCCCTCGGGCGCCTTTTTGTCCGTCGTCGTGACGATGAATATTTGATGGTGTGATCGCGTGATCACGTGATCGCGTGTGAACAGCGCATTGCGAATGTTGCACGTTTACCAGAGCTTCTCGCCGCTGGCCATGCGCTCCTGCATCTGCACCTGGAATGCTGGCGGGCCGAAGGCGAACCAGTCCTGATCCATGCGATAGAGCAGGAGGCGCTTATGTTCCGACGCGAAATTCTTGAACCATTCTATAGTCTTGTCATCTGGTCCGTCGCCGACTGGCACGGCCACATCAACATCCTGACCGTTCCACTTGAACTGGGCAGGGAGGAAGATGACTTTGGCCTTATCGGGGCGGAGCCAGTCTGGTAAGGGACTTGCTGGCATGAGCCAACCACAGAAAAAACGCTGGCACGGGTCGAGTGGCCGCCGTTCATAGATCAGGCAATGGTGGCCGGAACTGTGAGGGCAAGGGTGGCCGGGGTAAACCTCGACGCCGTAGACATTGATCTTGAGCCACCCATCGCAGCAGGCCGTGCACTCACCGCACCGGCGGCTCGATGCTGCCGCTACGGTTAACCGCACCGAAACACCTCAGAGCCTGGACGACAATTCCGAACCGTACGATTATATCGATAGCTCGTAGCAACGTTCAGCCCAAGCACGACGATGTTGGCTTGCGCTTCGCCGCGCGCAGGAATTGCTCGCAGTCCTCGAGGCGCGGGCAACGGCACTGGAAGCTCGTCTCCAGCAGTAGCTTCATCCGCTGTGCCCGGTCCATCAGGGCATTGACCTCTTCGAGCTTGCGCACGGCCAGGGCCCGCCAGCGCGCCGCCGGCGGCGTCTGCTCGGAAAAGCCGGACAGGAAGAGCCGCGTCTCGCCGATAGTGAAGCCCGCCTCGAGCGCCAGCCTGATCAGAGAGATCCGCCCGAAGACCGCCTCGGTGTAGCGGCGCTGCCGGGATCTGCGCGGTGGCGCCGGCAGCAGGCCGGCTCTTTCGTAGTACCGGAGCGCCGAGGCCGACAGCCCCGCCTCACGGGCGACCTCGCCGATCGAGAGCTCTTTCATTTCATGTTCCCCCGCTTGACTTCAAGTGCACTTTAACTCGTAGAGTGTTCCAACAGAAGGGGCGCCGCCCTTGCCGCCCTCAAGGAGATGCAACATGGCTGAGATCCGTCGCGCCGGAGTGCTGCTGGCGATGTTGTCTTTGCTGGGGCCGATCCCGGGGCACGCCGCGGATAGAGTTCCAGACTACGTTGCGAGCGCGATCGCCGATCCCGCCCGGCCGTCGCAGCAGGTCGCGCACGATGCGGATCGCAAGCCGGGCGCGCTGCTGGCATTCGCAGACGTCAAGCCCGGGGACCGGGTGGCGGATTTCATGTCCGGCGGTGCCTACTTCACGCGGCTCTTCAGCCGCATCGTCGGCAAGACCGGACATGTGTACGCCTTCCTGCCCGAGGAGCAACTGCAGAACTGCGCGCCGGAGGAGACCGCCGGAACCCGTGCCATCGAGCACGACGGCAGCTACGCCAACGTGAGCGTGCTGACCGGACCGGTCGCCCGGTTCCGGCCGCCCGAGCCGCTCGATCTGGTCTGGACGTCGCTCAATTTCCACGACCTGTACGATTCGTTCATGGGGCCGGCCGACGTGGGCCAGGTCACCCAGGCGCTGTACGATGCGCTCAAGCCCGGGGGCGAGCTGCTGGTGATCGACCACGTCGCGCAAGCCGGTTCGGAGGTCCGTGACACCGAAACGCTGCATCGCATAGACCCCGAAGTCATCATCCGGCGAGCGCAAATGGCGGGCTTCCGGCTCGAAGCGCACAGCGATGCGCTGCGCAATCCGCACGACACGCACCAGCTGCGCGTGTTCGACGCGGCGATTCGCGGACAGACCGATCAGGTGATCCTGAAATTCAGAAAGCCGCTCGCTGCGACGCCCACCGCGGCGTGCGATGCTGCGGGCGAGCGGCGCCTCGGCACGCGGCCCGCCTGGCTGTAGCCTTCAGCCGCCGGACGCCGCCTGCACAGCGCTTCGCCTGACCATGAGCCAGTTCGCGCACGCCGCGCCGATCGTGGCGAGGAGGATGAGCGATTTGCTGAAATCCACCCGCGTGAGGAGCACGGCACAGATGATCACGCCGAGGAGCGGAAGGATCGGTCCGCCGGGCAGACGCCAGAGCGCGGCCGCGGCTTGCCTGCGGCGCAGAACCGGTACCGCCACACACACCGCCGCGTAGAAGAACAGCCGCGCCACCGCCGACAGCGTGACGTTCCAGGAGAAGCTCGCGAACTGGGAAAAACCCCACAGCAGCAGCGCGAATACCAGGATCGAGCAGTACGGGGTGCGAAAGCGCGGGTGCACGCGGGCGAACCAGGCCGGGAAGTCGCCCCGCTCGGCGAGCGCGAAGGTGCCGCGCGGCGCGGTCAGCATGTTGGCGCTGATGTAGCCGTAGACCGAAATCAATGCCCCGGCGGAGATGAGCGCGGCTCCCGCCGGCCCGATGACCACCCGGGCCGCATCCGCCAGCGGGCGGGCGCTGTGCGCCGCGTCCGCCAGCACGCCGACCACGATGAGCTGCAGGAGCGCGTACAGCGCAGTAAGAATAAGGAGTGCCACGAACAAGGCGAAAGCCGCATCCCGCCGCGGATCGCGCGCCTCGCCCATCGGGTTGAGCGCGGCTTCATAGCCGCCGTAGGCAAACAGCAGCAGCAGCATCGCCTGCAGCCAGCCATCCACGGATGCGGCCACCGGCGCCGCGGCGACTCGCGGATGGAGCGACAGGTAAAGTACCCCGGCCACGCACACCATTCCCAGCGCTGCCAGCTTCGCCACCACGCTGGCATTGCTGACCAGTGTGCCGGCTGCCACGCCGCGATAGTTCACCGCCGCGAGGCTGGCGAGAAACACGCTGATGACGCTCAGTCTCGGCAGCGGCTGGGTCGCCGCAGGCCAGAATTCCCCCAGGTAGATGACGAGCAGATTCACCCCGGCGAGTCCGGCAACGACCGAGGGCAAGCCGAAGATGCCGCTGCCGAGGATGCTGTTGACCGCCAGTGCTACCATGCTCCAGCGGCCGATCGCGCGGACCAGTTGCGGCTGCGAGGTGCGCGGCGGCTCGGGCGTCATCGCGCCCTTGTATCACAAAGGCAAGCAATCAGGACCGCCTGACTCGAGGAGCCCTAAGTGCGCTATTCGTATGCGACGCACCTGGAGTGCAGTGTCAGCGCGCAAACCTACGACATCGCAAAGCTGCACGGCCTGTCGGCGGTGAACAAGCCCCTGCTGGCGCGCTATGACCTGGATGCCTTGAGGCGCGCGGTGTCGCGGGAAGAGATCGCGACGCGGCCGGCGGACCTGTGGCGGTGGCGCGAGCTCCTGCCGGTGGCGGAGCCGGCTCACATCGTCAGTCTGGGTGAAGTGGAAACGCCCCTGGTTTCACTCTCGAACAGCCGGCGACCCGCCGGATTCATGCCCCCCCTGGTCAAGGACGAAGCCCGCCTGCCCACCGGTTCGTTCAAGGCGCGCGGCCTGTGCGTGGCGGTATCCATGGCGAAGGCCCACGGTGTGCGGCGCATTGCCATTCCGACCAACGGCAACGCCGGCGCGGCGCTCGCCGCCTATGCCGCGCGGGCCGGTATCGAGGCTTACTGCTTCTGCCCCGACGACACCCCGGAGATCAACCTCGGCGAGATCGCGCTGCAGGGCGCGACGGTGTGGCGTGTCAACGGCCTGATCAACGATTGCGCCCGCCTGGTCGAGGCGGGCAAGCCGCGCTTCGGCTGGTTCGACATGTCGACGCTGAAGGAGCCGTATCGGATCGAAGGCAAGAAGACCATGGGGCTGGAGCTGGCAGTGCAGTTGGATTGGCGCCTGCCGGATGTCGTGTTCTATCCGACCGGCGGCGGCACCGGCCTGATCGGCATGTGGAAGGCGTGGCAGGAACTGC
>WNGC01002342.1_pt1 | contig 11583 bp, 6 predicted proteins | sample 5400051 | NCBI WGS metagenome assembly WNGC01 (sample SAMN13153368, study PRJNA577476) | soil metagenome | isolation source: 20 cm soil or saprolite under grassland replicate 2 | place: USA:California | collected 2016-06-15 | reverse complement strand
CCCTTTTCTCCGTCAAGAAAAGAGTGCCTAATCCTCGAGTCCCTGAACCGGGCCGGATGCTACCCCGACAAAAATTCGAATGCAAGAGCTTTCTTATTCTTATGTTCACAATTTGTCAAATTGATTGCTCTGGGGCAAAATCCCTGTCTAAAATAAGGACTTTCTTGTCATTCTTGAGCGGGGAATCAATTCGCAGAACTTCCGGGGGTGGCCGGGGATGACGAAATTATCCGAATTCTCTCTTTGGAATTGCTCGGTCGGCAGTGTGAAAAGTGAGTGAGGCGTTGGACTTCATGTGCGGATAGAAGTAGGAAAAAGTGCTACTCTCGCGGAGCGACGCAGCAACAATGTTTGCCCCACAACAAAGTTTGCTCCGCCACTAAGTCAGAGAGGAATTTCAGGAGAGGATTCCAAGGGAGCGGGTTTGAGACGGCCTGGGATTAAGTTGCAAAGCGGGAACCGCAACGACGGACATCGGCTGATTTTCATATGTTATTTTGTATTTGCATGCCTGGTGGCAGTTTCCTCCCGTGCCAACCGCCCACCCCACGATCAAAATCCTGGTCCTGGTTTCTCGGCTGAACTTTCAGGCTCTTCCATTGAGGTTATTCAAGCGCTCAATGAAGTCCTGGAGGACCAGGTCATTCACGGAACTCATGTCTTTGACAAGGAACCAACGCTCACCGGCGCCACGGCGGTAGCGTCGACTCCTATGTTCGAGCAGTGGAACGGGCCGGGCCGGGTATTCTATAAGATTCGAAAGGATGTGATTGCGCCTCGCCATTTTCGCGAGAGCGAAGATATGGGAACTATAGCCGTCCGCTATGTCGTGACCAGCGCGGGTCAGGACCACACTCGAATCCGCATCGATGCGATTTTTGTAGAGACCGCCCATCGCAGACTGCACCTGTCGGACGGCACGGTGGAATCCAGTGAATTCAAAATAATTCAAGAGCATCTTCAAGCCATTCAATTTGGCGCGCAGGAGGCTGCCGACGCGAAACGCCGCCTGGAGAGTGCGGAACTGGTGCGGCAAACGGTGATACGCCAGCGGGAAGACGAGACCACGCGTCTTGCTGCGGCGCAATCTTCCGTGCAAGACCTGGAGCAGCGCATCAATGCCATGCGGCATGAAGTGGAGCGCAGAGTGAAGCCGCCGGGCGCGCACCTCAAGGCCGCTCCCTTCCGCGCGGCGGCCAACGTGAAGACTCTCGCGGCGTATACGGAAGTGGTCATCGTGATCGTCACGCCGCGCTGGTACGGAGTGGAAACACCGGACGGCCAGCGTGGATGGATGCCCGCGGATCAATTGGAAACTCTTCCGTGAAAAGACCCGGACGGAAATTTCTCATTTCAATTATTCGAATGGGAGGGCTTGGTGGAGTCCTCAGCCTGGTGTTGACGGCGGCGGTTCTTCCTCAAGCTGTGCCTTACGCTCGCGCGTTTGCGAAGTCAGCGGAAGAAGTCGAGGGCGCGCTGAAGGACCTGCAGGCGTATTCAGGCCAAAAACTCCCGATCGTTGACGGCTTCGTGGCGACCGGAGACAAGCCGCTCAATCAATACGAGCGCGCGTTTTATCAGTTCTCGCTCGACTTGCTGCCGGGAACAGCCGGCGGCACGATCGTGCGCGTTACCGCCAAGATCACGGCATGGTACGCGGACAAAGATCCCGCAAAGTCCGGTTATCAGGTGCTGCCGTCCAATGGGCGCTTGGAGCTTGATCTCTTGGACCGGTTGGAAGAAAAATTTGGCGGCAAGCCGGCGTCCTCCATGGCGCGCGCGCTTTCGAATTCAACGATCTCCGCTCCGAAACCGAAGCTCGATCTCAGCGGCGTGCCGGGCGTTCAAATTCCATCGGCAGCGATCGCTGCAGTAAAATCCGGAGGCCCGACCGACGAATTGGGCTCATTGCGGTCCATTCGTGAAGCCGAAGAAAAACACATGGGGGAATTGAACGCGGAACTTCAAGGCTTGCAGGAAATCAAGAAAAATCAGGCGCACCCACAGAACTTGGTGGTCGTGAAAAAAGCGGGTGCGTCGGTGCTCGCAAAGCCTGTGGAAGGAGCACGCGTGCTCTTCAACGCCGCGGCCGAAGATGAGTTCGAATTCATCGGCGCAGAAGGCGAGTGGATTCACGTGCAGATCTCCGGGCCTTCTCGCGGATATATCCGCCGAAACAATCTCGAGTTGCCGGAATTCATCGCCACGCGGCTTAATTCGCAAGATGCTACGGCTCCGGTAGAAAAAGCAGCGGCATTCCGCATCGTGCGCGAAGAAAATAGTCCTTTTCCCGGAGATTGGGAGCCCCTGAAGGGAAAGGCAGTGAAGATTTTCACCGCACAGCCCGTTTCGCAGGATCCCAAAGAAACAGGTGCGCACGCGAAACTCGCCTTTGTTAGCTCCCTTTTTCAGAAATACACGACGGAGAACGCCGCATCCACTTCGGCAGTTGAAGGCGTCATTGTAATCTTCGATTCGGCGGACGGCGGCATCGTGGGAGCCACGCTCGCGACGTTGAAACAGTTCACCGCCGGCACACTTTCTTCCGAAAATTTTTGGAAGCAGTGCTACCGCGATCCGCTGGAGGCCTTCCATGAATCTGGCAGGCCTTAGCGCAGGGCACCTGGCCGGTCAGCGGCGGGATTCTCCGTCCTCACTTCCATTCGAAACTTTGCTGGAGGCCGCCGATTCTCACGTCGAAGACGCCGGGCTCGACGACGCGCCTATTATCGACGCCGATAAAGGACAAGTCGTCGGACGTCAATTCGAAAGAGACTTGGCCGCTCTCCCCGGGCTGGAGCAAAACTTTCGCGAATCTCTTGAGCCGCTTCAATGGCGGTGTCACGCTCGCAAAGCGTTCGTTCAGGTACAGTTGGACGACTTCCTTGCCGGCACGACCGCCGCTGTTCTTCACCGTCACATCCACGCGCACGGTCTGGCTCCCCGAAGCCGTGCCTGCAGCCACGTGCAAATCGGAATACGAGAAACTCGTATAGCTCAACCCCCATCCAAATTCGAATTGCGGCGCGCCCAGAACCTTCCCTTCTCCATAATCTTCGCCTTCAAACACTTTGTGGTCGTAGGTGAAGAGATGGTTCGTCGAGCGGGGATACGTAATGGGCAGCTTACCGCTGGGATTCACATCGCCGAAAAGAATATCAGCAATGGCCTGCCCGCCTTCATTGCTGGGGTTATAGGCCATCACGATCGCTCCGGCCGGATCCGCGATTCGGCTGATGATGCGCGGGCGCCCTTCGGTGAGCACCAGGATGACGGGTTTCTTCGTTTCCATGATTTTCCGAGCGAGATAGAGCTGCGCGTCGGGTAGGGTAAGATCAGGAATGTTGCCCGGAGTTTCTGCGTAAGCCCATTCTCCGAGGCAAATCACAGCAGCATCTGCCTTGGACGCCGCATCCGCGGCCTTGGCAACGTCAATTTCCTTGTTGTAAGTGGTGCCAGGAACGTAGCTCACGTTGGCGGCGCCGATTTTTTCTTGGATGGCTTTGAGGATCGTTGGGCGATCCTTGGGATACGCGTTCGCACGGTCGCCCTGCCACGTATAACTCCAGCCGTTATTCAGCGGAATCAGGGAATCGGCGTCCGGGCCGGTCACGAGAACGTGCGCCGTCTTGGCAAGTGGCAGGGTGTGGTTTTCGTTTTTCAGAAGAGTGATGGACTCGCGCGCAGCTTCCAGACTGACCTGCCGCGATTCCGGTGAGCCGATTACCGTCCTCGAATCCATCCCGCGCAGCGGATCCTCGAAAAGCCCGAGTTGGCACTTCACCGTGAGGATCCTCCGCACCGCCTCATCGATGCGGCTCGTGGGCACTCTCCCTTCCTGCGCCAGCTCGAGCAACAGATCGCTGAAGCTGTAGTCGCTCGGCACCATGCTCATGTCTATTCCGGCAAGCACGGCGATGCGCGTGGCTTCCTTCTCATTTGCGGCGATGTGGTGCACACCAACAAGTTTCTTGATGTCCACCCAGTCGGAAACAACGAATCCCTGCAAGCCGAGTTCGCCTCGCAAAACGTCTTTGAGCAAATAGCCGTTGGCATGGCCGGGGATTCCGTTCACTTCGCTCGAATTCACCATCACGGTGTGGGCGCCCGCTTTCACAGCCGCGGCAAACGTGGGAAGAAAGTATTCGCGCAAAGTATTCTCCGGAATGAGCGCAGGGCTGCGGTCACCTCCCGTTGTGGGATAGCTGTAGCCCACATAATGTTTCAGCGAAGCAGCAACGCTGGCGGGGCTCGAAAGATCGCTGCCTTCATAACCGCGAACGGTGGCCACACCCATCACCGTCGCGAGATAAGTATCCTCTCCGAGCGTTTCCCACAAGCGCGACCACAGCGGCTGACGCCCGGCGTCGAGCACGGGTGAAAAAGACCATGGAATTCCGGCCTTGCGCGTTTCGGCGGCGGCGATCTGGCTGCCGCGCAGCATCAGCTCCGGATTCCACGTCGCGGCCATCGCGAGAGGCTGGGGAAAAAGAGTGCTCCCAACAATGTAGTTCGGCCCGTGGATGGTATCGATGCCGTAGAGCACGGGAATCTGCAACCGGGATTTCTTCGCTTCTTCCTGGATGGCGCGGATAATCTCGTGCCATTTCTCTGCGGACAAGGCTTCGTCATTCACGTTGAGGATGGAACCCACTCCGTATTCGCCAACGGCTTTGCGCAATTTATGGGGATTGATTCGAATGGACTGGCCCTGTCCATCGGTGACCATGCCGATTTCCAGTTGCGTCATCTGGCCGATTTTTTCCTTGAGCGTCATCTGGCCAAGAAGTTTTTCGACCGCCGCCGCGGAAGCGCTGGCAGGCGGGCCCGCGGGAGTCATATTTTTCTTCAAAAATGCCTGGCTATCAACGATCCCCGGTGCGGCGTCATCGGCGCCGGACGGTACTGCCACTACCGCGCAAACAGCCAGTACAATAACGATATGCCACAGCTTCCTTTGCGGTGTGGACACGGGTATCTCCTTGCCAAGCATCCTACCTCTGGTGGCCGGATATATCCAAATTTTGGTTTCTTTAAGTCCCCATTGTGGGCCCCCTGAAAGCTGGTCCCTTGCAGCCTGCCTTCCTACGGGCATTTGCAAATGGAAACTATGTGTTGCTACGAAGCCCGCGCGGAACCGGCCACGCCGGACGCGCCGCCGTGGACCGTGCGAACGCTCGCCAAACGGCTGCGCGTGTCGGACATGATGGTGCATCGGGTTTGGCAGCGCTTCGATATTCAGCCCCACCGGGTCGAGAAATTCAAATTGTCCAACGATCCGCAGCTTGAGGAAAAGGTGCGCGATATCGCCGGTCTGTACCTGGACCCTCCGGAGCGTGCTCTGGTGCTGGGTGTCGACGAAAAAAGCCAGATTCAGGCTCTGGACCGCACCGCTCCGATTCTGCCGTTGCGCCCGGGATTGCCGGAACGCCAGACCCACGATTACCAACCCTACGGAACGACCACCCTATTTGCCGCCTTCAATATCTTGAACGGCAAAGTCATCGGCAGTTGCTTGCCGCGTCATCGCGGCAAAGAGTTCGCGAAGTTTCTCAACCAAGTGGAGAAGCAAGTCCCTCCCGACCTGGACGTGCACATCATTTTGGACAACTACAGCACGCACAAGAGCGCCACCGTAAAGCGGTGGCTCAAATCCAGAAAGCACCGCCACTTCTATTTCCGCTTCACCCCCACCAGCAGTTCTTGGCTCAATCAGGTGGAACGCTTCTTCGCCTTGATCACCGAACGTATGATCCGTCGCGGCACCTTCCGCAGTGTGCAAGAACTCGAACGCGCCATCTTTGCGTGGCTGGCCAATTGGAATAACAAGCCCCACCCTTTCGTTTGGAAGGCCACGGCGGATGTCATCCTTGACAAGGTGCGGCGTTGCAAAGAACTAGCTGGGACACCACACTAGGTATTGGGTGCACGCCTCAGTGCCGCGAAGAATACTGGTAGCGCAGGCTCGCCGGCATGCGTTCCGAGCGCGATCGCGTGTTGTAGTCGAGCTGATAGCCCAGATGTTCCGCATCAGCCGGATAATCGCGGCCCTCGGGATACGGATACGGCAACAGCGAATGCCGCGGTAGCGGCTCGACGGTAAACGCGTGCGCCGCGTAGAAATCGAGATCCTTTTCGAAGCCGTCTGCATAAAAGAAATAATCGCGAACCCACCCGGCCGGCAGCGCAAGAAGCTGCTTGGGATCAAAATCAAGCTTCAGTCCCTCGCCGGAGCCGAAAACGACAAAGCAATCATCGGAGGCGCGCAGCAAATCGAACACATCGCCGTAGCGCGTGTAATTTCCTGCGGCGCGCGCGTAGGGACCGGTCATGCTCCGGTGCGAATACGAATAGGTGGTGTCGCTTGCCGGCTTTAGACGCATCTCCCGCGGATAGCCGACGAAATCCAGCGCCGCCTTTGCGAGAGGCACTTGCGCCGCGCGCACATCTTGTACGTCCGGTGTCTGGTCGATTCGAATCGCGTCCCAATAAATTTTCAGATTGTTGACAATGCGAATCCGCCGCGTTCCCGCGGGAAGCGTGCCGGTTAAGTCCGCAATCATGGTCCGTTCGAGCCCTGCCGGAAAACCCATATCTTCCAAGACGCGCGTCCACTTGCCTTGCGCATCGAGGGCTTCCACATATGGCGGAATCACTTTGATTCCCGCCTGATCCGCCGCGTACATCGAAGTCGCCGTGAAGTAATCCGTGTAGCCATCGATGATCAATCGCAATGGTTTTTGAGCATTCCATTCACCGAGATCGAGTTCGATCCAGTGCAGCTTCGCGAATCCCGAGAACGGCAACCCTTCGAAATTCGTGACGTACTTGCGGTCGCGCTTGGAGACCAGCGGTAGCACATCATTCCCGCGGTCATCCCAGGCACCGGCTGGTGCATGCGGGTCGCGGCTCGCGATCACGCGGAACTCCGGAAAGGGCGGCCCGCTGACGAATCGCTCATTCGGATAAACTTCATACGCCGCTGGATGATCGATGGCCACCAGCCGCACCTGGTCGAGATACACCGTTTCTTCCATCGGCTCCATAAAGCGGAAGCTGAGCAGGCCGCTCCGGGCCTTCACGCTACGCGCAGGCACCTTCAGGTACTCGTCCGGATCGGGAACGTCCCTTTCGCCGGGCGCGACCCAGTGGCCGACCACGCCGGGTCCGATCATGTCCGCGATGAATTCATACTCGTGTCCATTCCACGAAAACAAAACGGGGCACGAGCTCCCGCGCCGATCGAGTTCTGTGATGCTTTGTACTGTCTTCGCGGCCAGGTTTATTTCGTCCTGTGGCACGCCCGTCGGCCACAGCAGCCGAACGACTTCGGCGTTGCGCTCCGAGCCGAGCCCAGCAAGAATCGGCGCGGCGCTCTGCCCCAGATAGCCCGACGCACCGGTAACTTCCCACTTTTGATACAGCGTGCCCGCGTAGAGTTCGACTTTCGTTCCGATCCCGCTCTTATTGTCATTGAGCGCCTTAAGGTCGATGTTCATCCAGTTGTTTTTGTTACCCCCCTCATTGCGCAAAGCAACCGGCGCGCCGCCGAGTTGCGTCACGACCAGATCAGCGTCGCCATTTCCATCGATATCCGCAACCGCAATCGCGCGCGGTTGATTCAGCTTGAGCGCTTCGAGATGCACATCCTTGGTGACGTCGGCCCAGCCCTTGCTTCCCAAATTTCTCAGCAGTCGCAATTCCCCGCCGCTGCTCGATTCTCCTGCCGCGACAAGATCGAGCCAGCCGTCATTGTCGTAATCGAGCGCGGCAATTCCCCAGCCGCTCTGCCAGTCGAAATCGGGAAGCGGAACGCGTTCCAGCCGTTTCCCTTCTACATTCCGCCACAGGCTGATACCCGGCGCGCCCGCATGCGTGAACGCCAGATCCATCCAGCCGTCTTTATCGAAGTCGAATGCCACCACACCCACCGCCGGCGGCAACTTCTCTTTGTTGAAATCGATGCCGCCGAGCGGCGTGAATTTCCCTTCGCGGGGATTGAGATAGATCGAAGCTCCTGCCTGCCCGCCCGCGATGACGAAGTCAATTGCCCTGTCGTTGTTGAAATCAGTGCTGACAACCCCAGCGCCCGTGGCTGCAAAACCGAGCGCCGTCTCCATGGACACATCCGTGAATGTGCTATTGCCATTGTTGCGCCAAAGAACATTGTGGGGAGGCGCGCCCGCCGCAGCTGAATCGGGCGCCGCGGTGATATACAGATCCAGGTCGCCATCGTGATCGTAGTCCACAAAAGTCACGCTTACGCAGCCTTTTTCCCTGCGGATTCCGACTGCTTGTGTGACGTCCTCGAACTTGCCGTCTCCCTTGTTGCGCAGCAGCCGGACACCATCTTTTAGACAAACGGCGAGGTCCGGGTGGCCGTCATTGTCATAATCGCCCGCCGCACACCCCAATCCGCTCCCGTTCAGGCGAATTCCAGTCTCTTGGGTCACATCCGCGAATCGTCCACTGCCCAGATTGCGTAGCAATCGGCTCGTGCCGTCCGCTGCGCCGCTCATCAACAAAAGATCGGGCTTGCCATCGCCATTGTAGTCGAAGAAGCAGGCGCCCGTGCTCGGTCCATTCTCGACGCGGCTTCCCCCCGCACTCTGGGACACAAATGCATTCGCTTCCGCCGCAAATCGCACTGGAATCGCTGCCGGAACATCAACAGCCGAACTCAGCGGCAACTCCGCGAGCGAGTAACGCCCCTGATCGCCGTAGCCCGCGCCGAACGGCGCTCCGAGATGCTCCGTGGTGATTTTCTGGAAACGTGCCAGGTGTTCGCGCGCGGCAGCGGCATCTCCTTTCCGTTGAAACGCGCGCGCCAGGCCGAATTCCGACGAGGCGTGAAACGGAGAAAGCGCCAGCCCCTTCTGAAACGCCGCGATAGCTTCATCATATTTCTGCAGCTGGGCGTTCAGGTAGCCGACAAAATAATAGGCGTCAGGTTCGTTAGGCGCGATCTCCGTGACGTGCTGAAAAGCGGCGATGCCCTTCTCCGATTCTCCGAGGTCCTTGTAGGCCAGCCCGAGGTTGTACCAGGCGTAAGCATCCTTGGGAAGCTGCTGCGCTGCCGCCTCGAGCGCCGCCTGGGTGGGCTCGAGCTTTTGCTGGGCGAGCAGAGAAACACCCAGGTTCAACCGGGCGACGGCAAATTGGGGGTCGGCCTCCAGGGCTTGTTCAAAATACTTTTGCGCATCCGCCGGACGCTGCTGATTCATGTAGGCGACGCCCAACGTATTGAAACGATAGGCGTCCGCAACCCCATGGCCCGATGACCCGGACTTCTTTATAGCCGCAGCCTTCTCCTGCGCGGACGGCGCGCGGGAACAGAGCAATAATGCCGCACAGAAAATCAAGATGGAGCAAGCTAAAATCACACACACTGCACGCCGCTGAGTTGAACGCATGAAGATGTTTTCTTCCTGTCCGCGCGGGATGCCCGAATTCTATGTGCGACCCATCCGGGCGCAATTGGAATTCTCCCGGCTGGCATTCCCATCGTCAACCGTTTTTATGCGCCCCGAGTTACGCATTTCGCGGGGTGCTTGACCCGCACCCGGCATACGCTTACTCTCGCGCATCAAGCCATGAGCTTCTTCCCCTACTGCACCTTGGCTAAAATCAGCCAGGCAATTCGCTCCAAGAACATCTCTCCTGTTGAAATCGTCGGACTCCATCTTAAACGCATCGAGACGCTGCAGCCGAAACTGAATGCGTTTGTCCATCTGGACGCCGAGGGAGCCCGCGAGCAGGCCCGCGCGACGGAAAGTTCTGTTTTGCGCGGCGATCAACTCGGACCTCTTCATGGCGTGCCGCTCACCATCAAAAGTTGTATTGATGTCGCCGGCTGGCCCTGTCCCGCCGGTTCTTTGCTGCGCAAAGATTACGTTCCCAAGCAGGACGCCAGGCTTGTTTCGCGATTGAAAGCCGCCGGCGCCATCCTCCTCGGGAATACCAACACTCCAGAATTCTTGATGGCCTATGAAACCGACAACCTGCTTATCGGAAAAACGAGCAACCCGTGGGATTTGACGTGCTCTGCAGGCGGCTCGAGCGGCGGTGAAGCGGCAGCGATTGCCGCTGGCTGTTCTGCCGGCGGCGTCGGCAGCGATGGCGGCGGCTCGATTCGCGTACCTGCGCATTTTTGCGGAATCTGCGGACTGAAGCCCACGCCCGGCCGCATTCCTGCCACGGGGCATTTCCCGCCGGCAACCGGCGCCTTTTCCTGGATCGGCGTTGTCGGCCCCATGGCCCGCACCGTCGCGGATGTGCGTTTGCTCTTCGAAGTGACGGCCGGGCCGGACGCAGGCGATGCGCTATCCGCTCCGGTACCCTCGCGGACGTACCGGCAGAGTGAGCTGCGCGGCATGCGCGTCGGAATTCTGGAGAGCGACCTGCTTGGTGTCGCGACTGCGGACACGCGCGCGGCAGTCGAGCGAGCCGCGAAATCACTCGGCGAGCAGGGCTTCGCGGTCGAACCTTTCCGACTGGATGGACTCGATCGCGCGCTCCATCTGTGGTGGTTTTTCTTCGGCCCGGTGATCGGCAATATGATCAAGGAGAGCATCGCCGGTCGGGGATCTCAAATCAGCCCGATGTTGCGTGAATATCTCAAATATTCGACCTCCGGGCCTCCCGTCAGACTCGATCAGTTCATGAAAGCCTGCGCGGATCGGGATCTTCTCCGCGCCGATATTCTGCGCCAAATGCGCGATACGCCAATTCTTCTCTCGCCGGTTTCCACGGGTCCCGCGTTTCGTCACGGCCAAGGAAATTATCTGTCCGGCACTGGATATCGCGACACAATGCGATTTTCCCAATGGCTGAACTTAACCGCCTTTCCGGGTGCTTCCGTCCCGGTCAGCATTTCGAACCAGGGACTGCCCATCGGTGTGCAGGTGATTGGCCGGCCCTTTGAAGACGAGTTGGTCCTGGCCGTTGCGGAAGCCATCGAGCAGGCCCGCGGTCCTCGCCAATCACCTCTCGTATAGCGCTAGTGATCTGCCGCGCCTAACTTTCATCTGAGTTTCCTCTTGACATCGCCCGCAAATCGGATATTAACTCGATTTAACAAAAGCGATTTGATGGACGCCAGCCCGGTGTAAGCTTGACCGTCCCGCGAAGTGTTCTAGGGGTACCGTGAATGTTCTCGAGCCGTTTCACAGCTGTACTCGTGCTCTTGAGCCGGAAGCGCTCGCGTTCAACCCCACCTTTGCCTGCAGACTCGGTCTCCAATCACATTTTAGAGATCTTTCAAGGGGGTTCACTGTGCGAATAAGAGAGATTGCTTTGTGTCTGATGTTGCTCCTCGGATTTGCAGCGGCCCTTCCCGCTCAGGAGATCACCGGAAACATTTCCGGCACAGTTACGGACACCAGTGGCTCGGCTGTGCCCGACGCCAAAGTGGATCTATTGAGTGTCTTGACGGGCGCGGAGCGCTCCACTACCACTACCTCCGCGGGCGTCTTTTTCTTCAACAGCCTTCCGGTCGGAGACTACAAGATCACTGTTGCGAAGGATGGATTTAAGAAGTCAGAAATCACCGGCATGCACGTCAACGTCAACGACAAGCTGACG